>Ga0007825_1000068_pt1 | contig 33479 bp, 38 predicted proteins | sample CryBogCBE13Jul09_FD_71229 | JGI IMG/M metagenome (GOLD analysis project Ga0007825, IMG submission 71229) | Freshwater microbial communities from Crystal Bog, Wisconsin, USA - CBE13Jul09 | ecosystem: Environmental > Aquatic > Freshwater > Lake | place: Crystal Bog, Wisconsin, USA | collected... | reverse complement strand
ATCACGTTCTCATCCACGAGCAACGGCGCACTCAGCAACGTGGTCGTGGAGAACTGCCAGTTCGATCACATCGGCAACATCGTTTCTGCACAGAATCACGACCACTCGTCCATTTACATCGACGCCATCGGCGCCACGGTTCGTGACTGCACTTGGTGGCAAGGTGCCCCCGGTGCGTCATCGTTCGTCACCAACTACGGCGCACGCACCGCCATTGAGCTGCACGGCTCCAATCAGCATTGCTACAACAACACCACCCACGGGATGCAATGGCTTGGCAACCTTGTCGCCTCCACGGTCGCCTACGAAGCGCCTGAGTATTCCTCGTCAACGATCACCGCCGCCACCAACACTGGCACCACGGCCACCTACACCGTCGCCTCGCACAGCCTTGTCATCGGCCAGCCCGTCGCTATCTTCGGCGTCACCGAGACTGGCTCCACGGGTTCGTACAACACGACCAACTACGTCACGGCCCAAACGTCCACGACGGTCACGGTCACGAACTCAACGACCAACACCTACGTCTCTGGTGGCACCATCGCAGCGATCCGCATGTGCAACGGTGCCAACTGGCACGACAACCAGGCGTACCACGCCAAGGTCGGCATCGACATCGTGCCCTACGCCGGGAGCACCACGGGCACTGGCGTCGGCCTCCGTGACATCAACATTCACGACAACGTGGTCACCATCGACTCGTCCATTTGGAACCTCAACACTGGCGCTGGCACCGACCTCGGCGGCATCCGTTACCTGAACTCGTCCAGTCTCGCCAGATCGTGTGGTCCGGTTGAGAACGTCTCCATCCAGTCCAACAAGATCGAACTCGTGAAGGCCAACGTCAGCTCGCTCGCCTACACGGGTGACCCGCCTGCTTGGATTGTAGTCTCATCGAGCGGCACCGCTGTCATCGTGGACCGAGACTGGATCATCTCGCACAACACGATCATCGGTTCGCTGGCCTCGGGGATCTACCTGAGCAAGTACGCCCATGACGGACTGACGATTGAGTCAAACCTCATCAGGAACGTGGGTCTTGCCTACTCGGGAGCGAGCACCAAATACGGCATCTATGCCGCCACGTCCTACAGCCAGTTCAACTGGCTCGTGGCAACCAACGTCATCGACGACGACCAGACGGCGACCAACGTGCCCTACGGCTGGACCGCCCCGAGGATGACCGACCCCCTCTACATCGGCGCTGGCACGTCAGCGATCTCAAACAACGTCAGCATCATCGATAACGTGTGCGTCGCAGCCAACGCCGCCGGGTATCACCCATGCGTGCTCTCCACGGCGAACGCTTGGAACGTCGCCCCATACTTCCGTGGCATGGCGCACAACTGGACCGCACCCACTGGCTACTACGCCGCAGGGTCATCGGTGATCGTCACGAGCCAGCGCAACGCTGGCGTCATCACCCCGACCATCTACTACCAGACGGCACAGACGTACAACGGCGGCGGCACCAACTGGATCGCCACCCCTTCACCGGGCACCGGCCTCACGGGTGCCAACAACTACAGCCGGTTCGGTGGGGCAACCACGTCCGGTGCTCCGACCTCGGGGACGTGGGCGGTTGGCGACTGGATCGTTGACCAGTCTGGTGCGTTCTGGATCTGCACGACTGCTGGCACTCCCGGCACCTGGACAAGCGTTGGCTCGGGATCTGGTGTCACGTCCTTCAACACTCGCACGGGTGCGGTCACGCTGTCCAAGGCCGACGTGACGGGCACCGGCCTCACCTACTCCGACGTGAGCGCCCTCAGCGCAACGGCAACCGCAGGAGGCGACCTCACCGGGACCTACCCCAACCCCACCCTCGCCGCAGCAGGCACCGCTGGCACCTACGGAAGCGCCACGGCTGTCCCGATCATCACCACGGATGCCAAGGGCCGAGTCACTGGCGTCACGACCGCAGCACCGAGCGACTCCACCAAGCTCCCGACCGCTGGTGGCACGATGTCCGGTGCGATTGCAATGGGGTCCAACAAGATCACCGGCCTCACCAACGGAAGCGCAGCCTCGGACGCAGCAGCCTTCGGTCAGATTCCGACCGCACTCCCTCCGAATGGCACCGCAGGAGGCGACCTCACCGGGACCTACCCCAACCCGACTATCGGTTATACGTCGAACTTCATCACGCAGGCGGAGAAGGCGTCTCAAGAATGGATGCCGGCCAACCAGGGGAACCTCAAGGGGTGGACGGGAGACATCACCGGCTCTACGACGAACCAGATTCTCAGCGGCATTGCAGGTTCAGGAGTTCTTATCCTCCAGGGAATCGTCATCTCAAACGTTCCGGTCGGCGGATCTTTGACGATTTCAAACATTCTTCTCTGGCTCGTCACGGCCGGCGCGACCTTGACCTCCGGTCAGAACTTCATTGGTCTTTATAACTCTGCCGGGACGCTTCTCGGGACAAGCGCCGACCAGTCTACGAACTGGACAACCTCGGCCGGAACGCTCAAGACCGTCGCTCTGACGACTCCGGCCGCCGTCACGACTCCCGGCGTCTATTACGTCGGTCTTCTTTGGAATGGAACCACCGCGCCGACCTTCTTGGGATTCCCCGGTACCTTTAGCGCGATGCTCAATATGGGAGCGAACGCACCAAGCGCCGGAACCCTTGCCGGCGGCAATAGGTCGATGGTCCTCGGATCCGGATTTACAACTCTTCCGGCGTCGGTCTCTGGCACGCCGGCGGCTGCCGGCCGTCTTCTCGGTATCGGTCTCACGTGATGATCGCTCCCTTGGAAACACGGGTTGGATGGACGACCCCTGACGGCGGCACAACGTGGGTCGCTCCGGTGGTGACTCCGTAATGTTCACTTCACCGTACGCAGCTTCAACCTACGCAGATGGCGCTGAGGGCAGCGGTCCTCTGTACCATTTCCAACCCCCGCAGGTAAATGACATCCCCTGGTATCTCCCGACCAGCCACGGCCCAGCGGTTGCGCTCTACAAGCACTACCGTCTCAAGTCTCGTGGCGTCAACGTGTTCGTTCTCAGCGATGGCACGGTTGTCCAAGATACTGCGACACCTGAGAACTCCAACACCAACATGCCGTTGCCGTGGATTCTCAACGACCCTCTCAATGAGTATTCGTACGTCACGAACTGGGATGGGTCCATCACAAACACCTATCTCAACCCCCACATTGTGTATGTTTATGAGGGTGGACACGTCCACACGATCAACCAGACCGAAGCCGAGTTTCTGAGCGCAGCCGGATACTCCGATTCGATCACGGCGCTGTAGGAGGATCATGCCGTACAAGGAACTCGCAGGAGTCTTGAACCAACTTGCAGGCACCGTCGGCCTTGAGGCTGCTGGCGCAGCCAACCGCTACGCAGGCACCACCGGCCTCGAGCTGGTTGGCGCTCTCAACGTCAAGGCGGGCACCACGGGCAAGGAACTGACCAGGGCTTGCAACATCATCGCAGGCACCACGGGTCGAAGTGCTGTCGGTGCGCTCAACGTCAAGGCAGGGAACACCAACCCATGATGGAACATGACTGCAAAGGCGATGAGTGTTGGTACTGCCGGGTGGCGTCCGTATCGGTGGCGTCCAGCGCCATGCCATCTCGCCGCCCCGAGGCAGTCTCAACCCTCAAGGCCGAGCAGAAGCTCGTCAAGAACCGGAGCGCGTACAAGGCGATGGTAGAGCAGGGCATCCAACCCGCCAGCCTTGGTCGTGCTGCCGAACTCCAAGACCGAGCAAGCACCAAGAGCGAGATTGAGACAGGCAGAATCCTGCCCAAGAAGCTCGCTGGCAAGGTCGAGGAAGCCAAGAAGGAACTGGCGAAGAAGTGAAGATCTCTGCCCTCTACGACAAGACGCCCAGCACGGGCTATGGCCGCATGGCGGCTGAGATTGTCAACGCGCTAGAGGGCATGGGCATTGAGGTCGTGGACTACAACGAGAAGGACAAGAATCCCTACGTCTTGTTCATGGTCCCACCCCACCGGCCCGAGGGTTGGTGGAAGGGGCAGCAGACGATCCTGCTCACCATGTGGGAGAGCACCGAGCTGGCGCTTGAGCACCTCACGACGGTCCCTCTCTTTGACACCGTCCTTGTCCCCTCGGACCAGAACCTTGAGATCTTCGGAGCCATCCACCCCAACACCAAGCGGTTCTCACTTGGCGCCAACTACGACCAGTGGCACTTCACCGAGCGCCCCAAGACCGAGCCGTTCACCGTTCTCACGTCTGGCAAGGGCGGCAGGCGCAAGGGCATTGACATCTCCATCAAGGTGTTCAAGCGGTTCCGAGATGAGATCGTCAAGCGTGGCTACCCACACCCCCGGCTCATCATCAAGTCCGGCGTCACCCTCGGCAACCCTGATCCCGACATCGTCCTTCTTGACGGCGAGGTCAGCGCCGAAGAGGAAATCAAGATTTTTGAGCAGGCACACGTCTACCTCGGGCTGGCTCGTGGCGAGGGTTGGGGCATGATCCCCCACCAGGCAATCGCTCAGGGCATTCCCACTATCCTCTCCAACGCTCACGGTCACAAGGGTTTCTCGCAGTACGGACTCCGAGTCTCGTGCGGGTACATCAAGGCTGAGACTGAGATTGTCGGACGCAGCGGTGACTGGTGGGAACCGAACGAGGACGAAGCCTACGAGACGCTCCTTGACGTGTTCCTGCACTACGCCGACTACGCCGACATCGCTGAGTTCAACGCCTACAAGATCGAAGAGGATCTGACGTGGGAGAAAACCGCCGAGCAGATCGTGGCGGCTCTCAAGCCCGAGCAAGAGGTCACTGACGAGTGGATCGTTTGCCCACAGATCTACCTTGAACTCAAGGTCACGCAGCCCATTGACTGCTCCATCGCAGGAACCACGTTCAACTTCCGACCAGGCAACTCCTACTCCGTCACGGCTGACGTGAAGCGAGTGATCTATGACTCGGGGATGCTTGACCCCGCGTGCATTGACCCCGCCGAGCTTGCCCACTACAAGGCGCTTCCCGCTGCCCGCCCCATTGACGAAGGAATCCCCGCATGAGCACGACCACCACGTTCAACGACTGGATCGAGAAGGTTTGGCGCAGGGTCTACAGTGGCTCGGCTGACAGCACCGTGAACCTTGACGGCGTTGGCATCACCTCAACGACGCAGACCACGTTCCCCGTGACCCCGAGCAGCAACAACTCCCTTCGTGTCGGTGCCATCTTGTCGATTGACATGGAGGTCATGTACGTCACGGGCTACGACGGCGCTGGCAACGTCACGGTCCAGCGAGGCTACGAGGGTTCGCTGGCAGACACCCATGCAGCAGGCACGCTTGTTTACGTCCAGCCCACCTACACCCGCTTTGACGTGGCGGTTGCACTCAACGACGAGCTGCTCCGTTTGTCATCCCCCGGCAACGGTCTGTTCCAGGTCAAGACGCAGACGATCACGTTCAACCCCGTCTACATGGGCTACGACCTCGGGCCCGAGGTTGCCGACTCCTTCATCGACATCATGGAGGTTCGCTACAAGATCCCGTTCCCCACGAGGAACTACCCGGCGATCAAGAAATGGAAGGTGCTTCGCTCCATCGGTGACACGTCCACGTTCCCCTCTGGCGCAGGCATCGTGTTCTACGAGGGCGGTTACCCTGGACAGCCTGTCTACGTCCAATACAGCGCACCGTTCACGACCATTGACCCCACTGTCTCGGACAACTACACCACGGAAGTAACGGCTCTCACGGGCATGACATCAACGATGGTGGACATTCCCCCACTCGGCGCTGAGATTCAGTTGACCCTGCCCCGAGAGATCCGCAGGAACTTCATGGCCGTGCAGCCAGACCCCCGCAAGGGCCTTGAGGTTCTCGCAGGCAACGTGAGCAACTCCGTGTCGGCGCTGATGATGACGTACAACGCACGCATCTCCGAGGAAGCTGAGAGATTGCAGCGTCAGTACACCCGAGTTGAGGGCTGGTAATGCCCGGTATCGACTACGCATTCAGCAGCGATGTCGTAGGTTCTACGACGATTGGGGCCTTTGCTCTCAACTCCACCGCCACGGTATCGCTGACAACTACGCCCGTCCCACCGACGCAGGGCTACCCCATCTCCATCGCCGGTCGCAACTACATGGTGGATACGTCCTTTGAGCCGTATCGTCGTGAGGCGTTCCGCCACAAGTCCATTGCACCGCAGCGCCAGTCGCTCCACTTCACCAACCTGCCCGATGATGGCACCGTCTCCACCGAAGGACTCTGGCGTCGAGAGTCTCGTGACTGGGCCCTTGGCGCAGGCCAGACGTACTTTGACCGCAAGAAGTCTGAGGACGCACGGTTCTGGCAGTCCAAGGGAATCAACCCTTGGAACGAGTGGAACACGTCGCTCCTGCCTGACGTGTCCAATCGGTACACCAGTGGCACCGTCACCAACACCGTCAAGGCGATCAAGGCTGGCTCGTACACCTACATCGTTGATGGCAACGCCCTCTACTTCACGACCACCTGGCTCTTCTCTGGCACCGGCTCAAGCATCTACCCGACCACCTATCCGACCGGGACCACGGGAACCACGTTCACCATCCCCTCCACCACGCCTCTTCCGCCCGCACCGTTCTCAATCAAATGGTCAAGCGAGATCATGCGCGTCACCGGCACGAGCACCACCGCTGGCGTGACCACCTGCACCGTGCTCCGAGCGCAGCAGGGCACCACCGCCGCCCTCGTTGGGAGCATCCCCTACTTCACCATCACTCCCACCCTCGTCACGGGTTGGACTGGCACCACCGGCAGCGCCATGTCGGGGACGTTCCTTGACCTTTGCACCAACGGGTATTACGTCTACGTTGTCACGACGATGGGCGTCTGGCAGATCCCTGTCGGCTCTGCGACCACTACGAACACCACCATCACGGCATCGGGAGCGATTCAGAACGGCAAGCTTGTTGTTGCACCCTCCGGTGGCTTCACGGCAGCATCCTCAGCCATGCCCCTGTCGGCCATCATTGACTATGTTGGCGACCGCCTCATTCTCTTGTTCAATAACATCCAAGGCACGGACGGTGGAAGCAACGTAGGTTGGGGAAACTCTTCCTCAAGCAATGTCTCCATCTCGGGAGCGCAGGTCTTTGATCTTTCCCAGCACACGTCAAGCGCACTCAACCCCGACTCCCCGTATTTGCAACATCGCAGTCGTGGCGGTGAGTGGCTCTACACCCACGTCAACCCACAGTGGCAATGGACGGGTCTGACGGCAGGGTCGGCATCAATCTACTTCGGTGGTTACAACTACTCAACCACGGGGACGAACACCAGCCCGAGCGCCATCTTCCGCACGACGGTCACCAGCTCGACGGGCACGAGCACCACGAGCGCACCTGGCAACCTCACCTATCCCGTTCACGCACTTCCCTTGCCAGCCGGTGAGTATGCTACGTCGCTCAAGGGCTACCTCAACTACATCTTTGTTGGCACCAACAAGGGCATCCGTATGTGCCAGACGCTCAACAACTTTGACCCCACGGGTAACTCGGGCGACCTCAAGAGCGGTCCACTTCTCCCCGTCAACACGCAGCCCCTCTCATCGCCCGTCTCGGCAATCGTTGGGCACGACCGTTACATCTACTGGTCATGGAACAACTTTGACTCGGTGTCGTCGGGCATTGCACGACTTGACCTCACCACGTTCATTGACGACCTCGCTCCTGCCTACGCCTCGGACCTGATGATCGGCACCAAGGCAAGCCCCGCCCAAGGCACCGTGACGTGGCTTGACTGGGACCCCATCACCGACACTCCCCTCATGTCGTTCGACCCCGCCACGGGCAACAACGCTGTCTACACAGCAAGCACCACGTCTTGTGTGCAGACTGGCTACATTGACTCGGGCCTCATCACCTACGGCATCCCTGACTACAAGAACGCAGTCAGCATGGACACCAGCATCACCAACGTCGCTGGCACCACGTCCAACAGCAACGTGGCTTTCACGATGGCGGTTGATGACTCATCGTCGTACTACATCGGGTCATACTCGGGCTTGCAGAAGAAAACCTCGTTCACCTTCTCGCAGCAGTTTGGTGAGCAATACCGAATCACCACCACGCTCAACGCTGCCAACAACGGTGGCACCTACACCAGCCCGACGCTCAACCGTTGGACGCTCAAGGCACTCCCCGGCATCCCCTCTGGCATCCTCATCTCAGCGGTCCTGCTCCTGTTCGAGCCGACTGAGGTTGACGGCCAGACGGTGTTCCTTGATCCCTACAAGGAGTACGCCTTCCTTGAGGCATTGCGTCAGTCGCAGCAGGTCGTGTCCTACGTTGAGGGTCCGTTCCAAGCCTCGGTCACCGTCGATCAACTTGACTGGCTCCCTGAGCGCCGGCGCAACATCACCCAAGGTGGATACCACGGCGACATGGTCGTCTACCTCAAGACCGTCACTGGCTAACTACGATAGGATTTTGACATGACTCTGCCCGCATACGTCACCCGCTCTTACTCAGGGAAAGCTCAGGCGACGACGCTGCTCGCCAACATTGGGCCAAGCGACACGACGTTCACCATTGCATCCCCGAGCAGTTGGGTGGAAGCACCTGGCAACGTCAACCACCTTGGCACGTCAGGTCCGTTTGTTGTCTCAGTGGACTACAACACCACAAGCGAAGAGAAGATCCTTTGCAGCTCGGTTGACCTTAGCACCGGCATCGTCACCGTCTACGGCTCTGGCGCAGGTCGAGGCTACGACGGAACCTCTGCTCAGTCGCACTCATCCACGGCGCTCGCGGTCGTCGTCTTTGCAGCGGTTGATGCTGACGAAGCGAACTACGCCATGCAGCAGACTGTCGGACAAGTCACGACGGCGGGCGACCTGCTTGTCGGCTCCGGGGCCAACGCTCTGTCACGCCTTGGGATCGGGACCAACGGCCAGTACCTCGGCGTGGCATCTGGCACTGTCGGTTGGGTCAGTCCAACCTCCAAGATCTTCGCCAAGGCATCGGCCACGGGAACCTTCGCCAGTTCCACCAGCGCAGCGCAGCGCATCACGGGCCTTGCCTTCAACTCGGGCTACCCCAACCCCTCGGGTTCGCTGACCATTCCGGCTGGCACCGACAGGATCACGACCACCGTGGCCGGCACCTACCGTGTCATCGCACAGCTCACGGCAAGCAACTTCTCTGGCTCTGCGATCAACCAGTTCAATCTGGTCAAGACATCGGGCAGCACCAACACCGTCGTCTCTACGTCTGCCCCCAACGCAACTGGCTCGCTGCTCGCATCGACCACCAACATCACCGACCTCGTCTACCTCAACGCAGGGGACCAGATCGGCATGACGGCACTGAACAACCAGTCCTCGGGAACCTCGGCGTACAGCGCCTCGGGAACCTTCCTCATCGTGGAGTATGTGAGCGCCTGATGCCCGGAAAGATCATCGACCTCAGCAGCAACAACCCTCACCCGATTGACTTCAACGCGGTCAAGGCATCGGGCGTCACGGGCGTCATCGTCAAGGCCACCGAGGGCACGGGCTACACCAACCCGTTCTACGCACAGGACATGGCAGGAGCTCGGGCCGCAGGGCTGGACGTGGCTGCTTACCACTTCGCCAGCTTCGGAGACGTGGCGGCTGAGGCTGCCTACTTCAAGTCTGTCGCTGGCGCTGATGCCAAGGTGCTTGACGTGGAGATGTCCACCAACACAGCCTGGATGCAGGCGTTCCGTGCTGCCCTGCCAACCGTGAACATGCTCTACGGCTCGGGGTCCACGATCAACCGGACGATCTACCCCTTGACGTGGGAAGCGTCCTACGGTCAGCAGCGTCCGAGTGGGCTATGCCAGATGTGGCAATACACCGACGCACTCAGCGTGAGCGGCATCTCAGCGCCCGTTGACGGCTCACAGTGGATGGGGAGCGACGGCCAGTACGCAGCGTTCTTCGGTTCACCTGCCCCCGTTGCCCCCAAGCCAAAGCCCTCGTACATCCACAACCTTCTTCTTCTCTGAAAGGAACCACATGTCCTACACCCCCTTCGCATCGCAGGACGAGGCTGACCGAGCATGGCTCGTTGCTTCCTCCATCGCCATCCACGGCGCACCGATCGCGGTTGAGAACATGGAATCGTGGCTTGCGTACAAGGCGTTCCACGGTCCCGGCATGACGCTTCGCAACTTGTTTTCCACGAAGCCTTGATCCATGCTTGCAACGTCCATCGACCATTGGAGCGCCCTGCTCGGGGCGATTGCCAGTGCGCTTCTCATCGGCGGTGCGATCTTCGGCGTTGGGCGATGGCTGCACAACAACATCGTCACCGCCGTTGAGGACCGACTCAAGAGCATCGACAACGCGGTGAACCACCGGCTGCCAGGGCAGAAGCCCTTGGTGGCCGTGGCCGACCAGATCCTTGCCGACCTTGAGAAGCTTGATGAGAAGGTTGACAGAATCTCCCTTGACCTTGAGCACCATCTAGGAGTGCATGAGGGCCGCGATCAGTGATTGAGCGGTGGAAGGCGTGGGCTCACAAATGGGGAGAGATCCTTCTCAAGCGGTTTGATGCGTGGTTCACGTCGGGCAAGGGTGTCTACCAGACCCTGTTCGTCTGTCTTGTCATCTGCGTGATTGAGATTGCGTGGCCTCAACTGGACCCGCACTACTTCTACCTGCTCGCCATCCTCACGGTCTACTCGGCGGTCACCCAACCGGCGCTCGCCCAGGCTGGTGCTGTTACGTCCGAAGAGATCCGAGCCCTGACCAAGCAGCTCCACGAGCTGACCGAGGCGATCTTCGTTGAGGTATCCGAAGAGGGCGAGATCCTCGATGACGTACACGACCTGCTCAAGCTGGCGCAGAAGAAGGATGGCTGATGTTCTGGCCGATTGTTGGACTCTCTGTCGTTGGCTGCATTGGCATGGCGGTGATGGACACAGTGGGGACTATCCTCGTTCGTGCGATCAACGCTGGCCGAGGCAACCTCGCTGGCATGATGGACGCCATTGGGGATCTGGCGAAGATGTCGGTCCTGTCCATCGCAGCAGTTAGGTTGACGACCCACTACGGCTGGTGGGGCTGGCTCGGGATCATCCCCATCCTCATCACTGGCTTCCTCGTCACTCGCCACGCTACGCACCTGACCTCGGGCATTGAGGATGAGGAAGAGGTTGCCGAGGACGACGAGCGTGACTCCAAGATGCTCTGGCTCGAGCGTGAGTTCTTGATCCTAAAGGCTGAACATGAAAGGCGGCGCGATGACGGCGCAGATCGGTGACATCGTCCTTGCACACTCCAAGGGACTCTTCGGCATCCTCATCCGATTCGGCCAGTGGCTCCGTCCCTCATGGCGACCGTACCGCTACTGGAACCACGCAGCCATCGTCACTAACGTCACCCCTGACGGCACTATCCGCTGCACTCAGATGGGGCGCCGTTGTGTCACGGTGGATCTCAAAGACGTTGCCCCCCGTGGGCATGTCGTCGTTCGCCCAGCGCCCCCCGGCATTGACCGACTCAAGGCAATCGACTACGCACTCCGACAGGTCGGCGTCAAATACAGTGTTGCAGCCATTTTTTCTATCGCACTGTCGCTCCTTACGCCGAAGGCAATCGCCTTTGACTTCCGCCGCAACGGGGATGCACTCATCTGCTCAGCTCTTGTGGCAAGATGTTGGGAACACGGGGGTTGGATCTGTCCAGGCGACCCGTTCCAAATCACCCCAGCGGAGTTAGCGAGGGTAACGCAGAGCGTTATGCCGTAACCGAGGGAGTTGGAATGTCGGACCTGCCCATACACGTAGTGATTCCCGATACACAGGTCAAGCCTGGTGTGCCCCTCGATCACCTTGAGTGGGCTGGTCAGTACCTTGTCGATCACTTCGGCGGTCGGCCCAACGTCAAGATCATCCATATCGGTGACCACGCCGACATGCCGAGCCTCTCTTCCTACGACGTGGGCAAGAAGGAGATGGAAGGCCGACGCTACAAGGCCGACATCGCCGCTGCCAACTACGGCTTTGACATCCTCAACGGCCCGATCGCAACGTACAACACTCAGCGCAAGTTGTACAAAGAGAAGATGTGGAAGCCCGATAGGTGGATCTGTCTCGGCAACCACGAGGACAGGATCAATCGTGCCATCAGCTCGGACGCAAAGCTCGAGGGCGTCATCGGCACCGACGACCTGAACTACGCCGAGCATGGTTGGAAGGTGGTTCCGTTCCGAGAGATCCTCTGGCTTGACGGCGTTGCCTACTCGCACTACTTCTACAACCAGATGAACGGTCGTCCCTACGGTGGCACCAACATCGAGACTCGCCTCAAGACCATCGGTCACTCGTTCACGATGGGTCATCAGCAGATGCTCATTCACGGCATCCGGTACGTCGCTGGCAAGCAGCAGCGTGGCCTTGTGGCCGGTGCGTTCTACATGCACGACGAGGATTACCTCGGCCCCCAGCAGGCGTACTGGCGAGGCATCATCGTCAAGCACCAGGTTGAGAACGGCTCCTACGATCTCATGGAGATCTCAATGGATTTCCTCTGCCGACGCTATGCGGGAGTCCGGTTGGAGGACTACACTCCTAGTCTCTTCGCACCTTCAACCGACTAGGAAACCCATGCACCTGTGCGCTCAATGCGAGCGTTGCGGGGCGACTGTAGACCTTGGACATCTCTACGATCTGCCCCAGCCGTCACGCCTAATGGCAACCCTCGCTGACGTTCTCCACGACCACGTTTGCATCTTTCAAAGAAAAACCTTGACATCTGCTTGAACTCCTTTACTATGGGTGACATCACCTACTAAGGGAGGCAATGCAATGGACACCATCAACCGGGTTCGGTTCACCGATCCCACGCTCAAGGCGATTGGAGATCTGATCCAAGATCAGTCTCTTCTCGCATCGCTCGCCGGTCAGGTCGAGGCGGTCGGCCACCGATTGCAGGATGCAGTCAAAGAGCTGTCCCGTCTGCGTGACCTGTACAACGCTCAGTGCAAGGCAGACGACCCAGGCCCGGATCACGTTCTGGTCAAGCTGCCGATCAACACCGCCGAGTTCTTTGCGTACCCCGAGTACGCATGGTCGGTGCCAGAGCTGGCCGAAGTGCAGGCCGGTTGCCAGGAGGTCGTGTGATGTACGACTGGAAGGCGCCAGAGCGCCACTCCACCATCAGCCATGTGTGGCTGAGCGAGATGATGGACGAGAACGAGGCCAAGGGCCGCAAGGCTCAGGCGTTCGACACCCCGTTCCGCTACTCCGACGCAGGATCGTGTGGGCGCAAGTTGGCCTACAGCAACCTCGGCTACGAGGGCGAGCCATTTGATGCACCGGCAACGCTGGTGACGTGGGTTGGCACCACCATCCACGAGAAGGTGCAGGCCGCAGCAGCAGAGCGTTGGGGCGGAGCGTGGGAGGAAGAGGGCAAGTCCGAGATCCCCGGCATCACGTCGGGTCACTACGACGGCATCCTCACCCACTCAGACGGCACTCGCACGTTGTACGAACTCAAGACGATGGGCGGCACGGCGTTCAAGAAGAGCGTCGGGTTCTCCAACAAGGGTTTGGGCACGCCGGTCGGTCCGAGGCGCTCAGCGGTCATCCAGGCGGCTCTCAACGCACTGGCGAACGAGTGCGACTACATCATCATCGGGCACATCAGCCTCGAAGCCATCTCCAAGCAGGCAGCAGCTCGCATGGAGATTGACGAGATGAGCCGGATCATCGCTGAGTGGCGCATCCCCCGTGAGGTTTGGGAGCCACTGGCGTATCAGGAACTTGGACGGCTGACCGAGATCCTCGATGACCTGCACGTTGACGTGCTCCCGGAGCGACAGGCCGTGGACGACGATGGCAACCTCGTGGTTCTCAACCCTGAGAGCAGCCGGTGGTGGCAGTGCTCGTACTGCTCGTTCAAGAACCAGTGCCTGCGAGATGGTGCTGGCCGAGTCTCTATCAAGGAGAGCGTCAATGCAGAGTGAGTCACTCAACGAGCTTGTGCCAGCGTTGGTCAAGGCACAGGCCGAGTTCACGGCCATCCCGAAGGACAGCACCAACCCGTTCTTCAAGAGCAACTACGCTGGTCTGCCAGTCGTGGTTGAGAAGGCGTCACCGATCCTCAGCAGGCACGGTCTGGCGATCAGCCAGCACATCGGCAACGAGGATGGGTTGGACGTGCTCACGACCTACTTGCTGCACTCATCGGGCCAGTTCATCGCCCACTCGATGCGCCTGCACTTGACCAAGGATGACAGTCAGGGGATGGGCAGCGCCACGACCTACGCTCGGCGCTACTCGTTCATGGCGGTCCTCGGTCTGGTCGCTGACGACGACGACGATGGCAACGCCAGCAGCAAGCGTCAGGCGCCACCACAGCGTTCGGAGAAGCGTGAGGCTCCTGCACCACGTCTGGCGCCGAAGGAGGCTCCCAGCGGCGCTGAGGCGGTGTCTCAGATCAAGTCTCAGATCAAGAGGCCCATGCCCAAGCGCAACCCCGCAATCGGCAAGCCCGAGGGCAAGCCAATGAGTGTTGAACAAGTCGCTGAGACCTTCTCGGCGCAAGAAGCCTACGACGGCTCACCCTTCTAAGGAGGAATGACATGCACGCACACGGAACAGGCAGGCTCGGCAAGGACATCGAGTTGAAGGTCAGCGGCAACGGCAACGCGTGGTTCTCCACCAGCTTTGCTTTCAACAGCCGGGTCAAGCGAGACGGCGAGTGGAAAACCGAACCGATCTGGGTCACGCTCAAGGCGTTCGGTGACCAGGCCGAGCACGTCAGCCACTACGGGGCCAAGGGCACCCGGCTGCTCGTGTCCGGCGAGATTCAGATGGACAAGTACGAGAAGGACGGCCAAGAGGTCGAGCGTCTCGTGCTCGTTGCAGATGAGATTGGGCTGGATCTTCGATTCGGTCTTGACAACGGCTGAGAAGTCGTCATAATCCAAGCACAACAAGATGTTGACCGGCCTAGCCCTTACTCCAAAGGATGACGGCAAACCTGCGCTTCGTTGACACAGCGTCAAACAAGCTATTCTTCATAGAGGCTTGAAGGTTTGCCGGTCGGTCACTTTCGACAAGCAACAACGATCCAAGGGAGGATCATGGGACACCACAAGCAACTGTTCATCGAGCTGCAAGAGGGCGGCTACGAGAAGCACCGAGGGGACGACAAGGAGACGTACTACGTCAAGGAGTTCCCGAGGGGCCGAGTCTACGTCGAGCAGGACGGTGAGATTTGGACATTCCGTTTCACTGACCCGTTTGGCAAGACCGACAAGTACCTGACGCTGGACGAGGCTGAGGCGGCGATGTCGTGAGTCCGAGCAAGCGAGTCCACAAAGAGCTGCCCTACCCGTGGCACGCACGACGCAAGCGTGATGACCTGGAATACAGCCTTGGCTACTTCTCCACACGCGAAGAGGCTGCCGAGGTCGAGGCACGATTTGACGCCGAATGGCCGAGCAGGAGGGGACAGCATGGCAAGTAGGGACATCAACCTGTCAATCAACCGCCGCACAGCAGAGCGTTGGATGCGGGAAAGCAAAGAGAAGGTGTCAATGACGACGATCCTCGAGGTCGGCGCCGTGGCCTTTGTCAAGCTTCGCGATGCGTTGGAGCAGGAAGCATGACCGACTTTGACGAACTCAGAGCTGAGATCAAGCGACTGAACTACCTCGTGGACGCCTACGGCGATCTCATGGATGCCATCTTTGACTGGCTCGGGTCCGACTCCAAGCAGGATCAGGAGCGGGCGATGGTGCAACTGGCATCAAAAGCCCACGAGGTCCACCAGCACATGAGGGAGGAAGCAAGTGATGTTGAGTAACTACCCACCCGGCGTGACGGGCAACGAGCCTCAGATCGCAGGCTACGAGGGTTGCGAGGACTGCCCCTGCGATGAACCAGAAGCACCAGAAGGCATCAGCGCATCGGGCGAGATCTGCTCACATCCCGACGTGTGCGAGTGCGATCAGTGCGAGTGCGAGTGTCACATCATTGACGACGACGGCGAAGCACGGTACGAGGAAATGCTTGACCGTGAAGAGTGGAGAAGGAGCGATCCCGATTATGGATTCAGCGCCTACGATTGACCGGCTGGAAGGCGACACGAGCCAGAACTGTGAGTCCACGAGGCTCTGGCACGCCATCGGTGACGAACCGTACAAGTGTTACATCGACATCGGCGCTGGGCATCCGACCAACCTGAACGTCGGCAAGCTGTTCTACGACCGTGGCTGGTTCGGCGTCAACGTGGAGCCTGGTCCTTACGGGGATCTCTACGACGAGGCTCGACCCAACGACGTGATCGTGCGTGATGCCATCAGCGACCACTTCGGAATGGTTGAATGGTCAACGTCGCGAGTGCATCCCGATTTGTCCGGCGTTGGTTCGGGCCCTGAGCAGAAGTTCAGCATCACCCTTGCCATGCTGAGGCACGACTACTACAGCGCCCAGTGTGCCACGTTCGTCAAAGTGGACGTGGAGGGACACGAGCTGGAAGTGCTGCAAGGTGCCAACTGGGATGGCTGGCTGCCCGAAGTCTGGTGCATTGAGGCCATTGACGCTGCCACGTTGCAGCCCAACCACCACGAGTGGGAGCCAATCTTGCTTGACCACGGGTACGAGTTCGCCTACTTTGACGGCATCAACCGTTTCTACAACGTCAAGCACCGGCCCGACATCGGTGAGCGGTTGCGAGTGAAGCTCCCGACGATGAAGGAATACCCAGCATGAGCGACCCGTTCGACTGGACCCTCTGGGCGATGCGCCGCCAAGACGAGATCCGTGGGGAGGTGGCGTCGTGAGCTGCCGATGCGACGGGAGCGGATGGCTGCCCGAGATGTGCCTGGGCCGCTGGCGGTGCCCATGTGCCAATGGATACACGAAGAACGCCCGCAATGCCGAGGCGTACGAGCACGTCGAGCAGATGTGCGTCAAGTGCGACCTGATCCAAGCGTCATTGGCGGTGGCGGAATGACAACCCCCACCCTCATTGGACTCACCGGCCACGCCCGCTCGGGCAAGTCAACCGCCGCCGAGCTGCTCGCCAAGTACGGCTACACCGTCACGCACATCGCTGACCCGATCCGCCGCATCGCCTACGCATCCATGCCGAGCATCCGCCGAGTTGTGGACGCCTACGGGTGGGATCAAGCCAAGCGGATCAGCCCCGAGGTTCGCCCGACACTTCAGGCGCTCGGTGATGCGCTGCGGGACGAGTTCGGTGAGGACATGTTCATCGACCGGGCGGTCACGCAGGCACGCCTCAACCATGTCGTCGTCGCAGACGTTCGCCTCGACCACGAGGTCGAAGAGCTGCTCAGCATTGGCCGCATCACTCGCATCATCGAGATCACCCGCACCGGCACGACGCCCGCCAACGGTCACCACCTAGAGCGTGGCATCGACCGTGACCTGATCGACCTGACCATTGCCAACGACGGAACCATCGAAGACCTAGAAGCGGCGCTCGTAGCGGCGCTGGGATTGGAGCAGGCATGACCAGCAACTCAGAGGCCAGGAAGCGTCGAGAGGAGCGAGAGGCGGCACACGACCCAGCCCCCGCCCGTGGCAGCTCCGCAGACGGCCAGCACTGTGACCACTGCCGACTCCCGATCACTCGGGTTGGCCTCGACCGATGGGAGCACCGTGACTGAGGAACGAGTGAACTTTGCCCGCTGGCGGCACGTCGATGACGACACCGCTGCGAGATTCATTGAGGCGCTTGACGCAATGGACGGAGCGACCGAACCGATGGAGAGCGACTCCGATACGAACGTCAAGTCGCTTGACTCCGATAAGGACGTAACAAGCGGTTTGCACGCTCGCTCCAAGCGTTTAGAGCACTCGGTTTCAGACACCGATGACGAGATCGCGATGCTCTTGAACCCGGAGCGGATGGAAAGCATCAGGCGCGGGGTCGAGCAGTCCAAGGCTGGTGAGGTCACTCGCTACCCTGCCGGCCACTTCCGCCAGGCGTACATCGACACGTATGGCGTCGCCCCCGAAGCCGACAACACCGTGACCATCACGATCAGCCGAGAGGATGCCGGTGAACTGTACAAGCAGTTGATTGATTCTCCCAACGAAGGCTGGTACTCACGGGTGTTTGCCGCCTGCCGAGCAGCACTAGAGGGGGAGCGATGAATGGTAGCGGAGAGACCCGATGGATGGACGATCCAGAACTACCGTCGCAGATACTATCCACGCCGATAGTTCCCACGCCAAACACCGTAGAGCAGCGAAATGTAACGAAACTTGACTTAGGGACAAGTTTCGTGACCATCACGAGCAGCACTTTAGGGCAGCGGGATGTAACACAAAGTCACTTTGTGCCAACTTCCGTTACCATCACGATCAGCCGAAAGGCAGCGGAGAAGGTTGCCGACTGGCCCGACGATGAGCGATACCCGTTCTCGGCGGAGTTGGGCAAGGCAGCCCGTGCAGCACTAGAGGAGGAACGATGAGCAAATACAACGATCAAGAGATTGCACGCTTTGAGGCCATCGAACGCGCAGCCAAGATGATCCACGACCGAGACGGTTCGTTGAAATTGCAAAGCGGCAGGGAATGGCAGCCGGTCCCCAGTCGAGCTCTCGCAGAGTTGGAAGAGGCGCTTTACCGCTACGACTCCGACACCGTGACCATCACGATCAGCCGTGAGGAAGCCGAGGTACTGCGGCAAATTGAGTGGGCCTTGCCTTACAACGTTGCCGTGGCCCTGCAAGCAGCACTACAGGGGGAGCGATGAGCGTCAACATCTGCCACTACTTCCACCCGAACGGCTGCACTTGCCGCCGCACCGAGGAAGGGGCTGAGTGGTGAGGCGCGGCGTGATGCGGGACTACCGCTGTGAGAAGTGCGGCCACAAGGTCAGGGCGCTGCACGGTCAGGTCTGGCACGAGTGCCCGATGGTCAAGTACGGACAGATGCACGAGCTGGTGGAGGTTGATGGTGACTGACGACTGGAAACGACTGTTGCCGTACCCATGCACGCTCTGCGAGGACCGGATCATCCATGCAGCATCGCCCTACTGGATCATCCGTCATGTCCGAGACGAGCACCCGACTACCTGGAAATGGTGGAACCTCAGTGACTAACCGATCCAAGCAGAAGGGCACGACCTTCGAGTCGGACGTGGTGGCCTTCTTCCAAGCGCACGGCTACCCGCACGCTGAGCGTCGAGCGTTGGCCGGCAACGTGGACAAGGGCGACATCACCGGCCTCGGGCCGAGATGGGTGATTGAGTGCAAGGCGGTCCGTGAGATCACGCTGGCATCGTTCGTGGACGAGGCTGAGGTCGAGCGTGGCAACGCTGGCGCCGACTACGGCGTGGCGGTGGTCAAGCGTCGAGGCAAGAACGTGGCCGAGGCGTATTGCGTGGTCCCGCTGCGTGTGATGGTGGAGATGATGAAAGAGATTGAGGGATGACGCCCGAAGAGTTGGCAGATTGGCTGGCTGAGGCGTGGGAGCGTACGCTGCAAAGGTACGCACTACCCGAGGGGGCGCATCATGGCTAATCGGTGGCAGGAAAGGGCGCATTGCCGCGGCATGGACCCCGAGTTCTTCTACCCTGACCCCTCGGGGCCGAGTCACGTTGCCAAGATCCGCGAGCTGTGCGGTGGCTGTCCGGTGGCGGGCGAGTGTCTTGACCATGCTCTCGCGAACAACGATAACCGTTTTGGATACTTCGGCGGCAAGAGTCCCCAAGAGCGGCGCAAGATTGCAACCCAGCGCGAGCGGGACCGGATGGACTCGGAGAAGCTGGCTCGAAGCGTTGAGATTGAATCGCTCCACGTGGACATTAGGCAGGTGGTGAGAGGAACCACGCCCGCCAAGTGGCGCACCCCCGACCACTGGCCGGAGACTCGGAGACGTGAAAGGCTGAGAGAGCTAATTAGTGTGCTCCAAGTGGCGGCGTCGTCCTTCGACCTGGGTGACGGTCGGGCGACCTTGGCCTAGAATGAGAGCACCCCGGCGCTAGGCCGGGGATACTCTCACGCTGTCGTTCTCGTGTCTACGTCGTCCGACGTGGGTTTATGACCAACGGCGCCGCCTGCGAACCTCTCGACGTACTCCAAGCGCCACGCCCACGGCCAGCCCGATGAGCCAACCGACAGCACTGGCCCGCCATCCGATGGCACCCAGCGCCAGGGCTGCCAGGATGAACGCCCAGCGAAGGCCAAGCGAGCTAACGCGCTCGATCTGGCCCGTCGTCACGCGTCCACCTCAATCATCCAGCCGCACGAGGGGCAATAGGTGATTGCGCCGCCGTCGTCCTGCCCGGCGTCCTTGCGGGCGCCCGTCCAAGTGCAGACGTTGCCGCCTTCCCAAGCGTCACGATCACACGACATTCTGTCGTCGGGGTTGCGTTGCATTAGAACCTCCCTGGTTCGGTCTGTCTCATCGGCACCGGGGGACCATTCCCGATGGACGCCTCGCGGCGTTTCGACGTTGGTCTAGTAACCGTAGGCGGCGGCGTCCATGATCGCTTCGGCGGCGTCGTTCACGGCCTGACAGCTTGCGTGAGCTGTCCCGGTGTCGCTGCCCCAGTAGACAGTGATGGTGCTACTGTCTGCCCCGTCATTCTTAACGTAGCAATTGGGGCCACCCAGCGAGACGACGAACTCAGCACCGCGCACGTCGTCTTTCTGGCCTGGTCGCTGGTGCGTGATTGTGTAGGCGTCCAAGGTGCCATAGCCCCATGCCATACCGGGGCCACCCTGCTCCTCAAGGAACTCGAAACCGCCGAGGTCGTCGATCTCAGACAGCGCCAACGGTGCGTAGCGCGCCTGCGTTGCGTCCCCGTGGCGCACCTGCCAACGAAGCCACACGGCGGCGTAGCGCGCCTCGTCATCATGGCCCACCGCTTCGGTCCACGCGTCAGAGATTAGATCCCACGCGCGCAGCGTCTCCGCGATGCTGTCGGCGTATTCCTGCGCCTGGTTGGTTGTGTGTGTGTTGGTCATTGCAATACCCTCCCTTGGGTTGTGGTGATACTTGGAACGATACGCTTCTAGGCGCACCATTGCAAGACTTTTTTAGAACATTCCTAGTTGGTCTTCGGACACGGTAGGCACGTCCGAGCTAATCGGTGCGAACGCTGGCGCGTCATGCTGTCACTCGACCAGACTCGACGGCCCACGCTTGAATCGTGGCGGGGAGCCATACCGGGTTGCCGCTAATGCGTCCGTCTGGCGCTGGCAGAATGCCGCGCTGAGCCCATTGCGAGACGGTAGGCACTTTCACGCCCAAGTAATCAGCAATCTCAGCGCGGCCCATTGGGAGCAGTGACGCGTTAGCCTCTTCGCGTTCACGTTGCGCCACCGTCTCAGCGTGCCATTCCTCGATTGTGAACGTGAACCCGTCCTGCGCCTCTTCGCCCTGATCCTGCGCAAGCTTGGCAAGATAGGCGACTAGATCAGACTGGCGCACGTCGTCGCGCATTGCGTAGCCCAACGCGAGACGCTGGCGGTTCTGGTCTAGGTGCGACAGCTCAGCGGCAAGCGTAAGGCTAATGAGTCCGCACCGCAGCGCCTCTCGTGTCTGCTCGGAGCATTGCGCGACTGCCAACCTACGCTCGACGTAGGGCACCGTTTTACCGATACGCTCCGCAATGGTGGCAGCATCCCAACCGCGGCGCGTCTGCCATTGCAGGAATCGGTCACCATCCTCTAGCGGGCTGGTGGCGACTCCCTGCGCGTTGGCTATGTATTGCGCAGTCTCACGATCGTCAATCTCGCCCGGTTGCGCGATCATCGCGGGGATCTCGTGCCATCCGAGAATGTCGCGGCAAGCGATCAGACGCCGGTTGCCATCGCAGAGCAGATAGGTGCCGTCGTCGGAATCCTCCACGATGGGAAGCTGTAGCAGGCCGTCTCGCCCAATAGTGGCGGCGAGCTGGCGCAACGCATCCGGGTCAAAGTCCTTACGGTAGTTATCCTCAACGATTGCAGCGGTAGGAATGGTGGCGTGGATCATCGCTGATTCTCCCACGAACGCAGCAGGAGGGCCCAACCCATGTCGACAAGCGTTGGATCATCCCAAAGAACGCGCAGCGCCCAGTCCGTGAATGGCACTAGGTCATCCTTGTGGACGTTGGCAGTAGTCCATTCTGCCAGGTGGCAGATAGTGAACGCGTCAAGCGTTGTAATCGGTTCTTGCATGGTTACCCTCTCCCGGTAGTAGTGATGCGTTCAGTGTAATGAATCGCGCGTGGGATGTCTATAGATTCACGACATGTTCCGCAAGTGTGAACACAATACAAACGCGGCGACGGTGGCAGGCTGTCGGCAGCTAGGTCGTGCTCGAGCTGGCCCGGTGCGTGTCTAGGTTGTGTCGACGTTGGGATGGGATGCAGTACCTCGGGGGGGATGGAGTGCCTATGCTAATCCTTTGGGCCTCCACTGATTACCACCCCAACCGTCGTGATTCTGTAGCACTAACTACTACAACTAGTCGAGTCCGACAGCATCACCAGCGACTGACCGGGGGAGTGCCGAGCCGGGCACCCTTCGAGGCCCCGTATAGGCACGTCACACAGTGGGGTCATTTCTAGCTCCACCAAAAGACCACCACGGGATCAGGCTGCGTCCACCGACGCTGTCCTTGCAAGCAGGCAACGAGCAAAGCGAGGCGCAGGGCAACCGAAGGGCGGCAGCATCACTCGGGACAAGCTAGATCCAGGACTCCGGGTCGGGAAGGTGTTTCTCCGGGGCACCCGCTTTGTCGGTCCTGGTCGCTTGGAGACCTCCGCATCGTATCACACGCCCTAAAAAAGAGCACTGCTCGCAGACGTTTCCGCAGGTCAGGGGTCACTTACCAAGTGGTAGGACAAAAGAGAACAGGTTCTAGTTTCTACCTTGCTCCATGCACAGATGAATGATGCTGTCAAGGGGGGTGTGGTGAGCGGCGGGGTGTGGCAAGATCTAGGCGTGCAGACGTACAGGTTGTCATGCGAAGAGTGCGGGACCATTGTGGAGGCTGCTACCATCGAGCTGTTGGCAAAGGGCCGACACATCCATGATGAGTTCGTCTGCCAGTATTGGCGGGATGAAAGGAATCTCCATGACTGACCTTGCCCGGTCTATCGTTCGCTCCGTGACCCCCATCATCGTCGGGTTCGGCGCATCGCTGCTTGCCCACCTGGGGATCAGCCAGCCCGCCGTGGTTGCGGCCATCGGGAGCTTGGTGGCAATCGCCTACGGGTCCGGCATCCGTCTCATCGAGCACAAGTACCCGCGCGCTGGGGTGCTGCTCGGAGCCATCGGCGCCCCCACTTACCTGCAACCTTCTCAGATCTCGGCGGCACTTGTTCCCGAGAAGAAGCTCTCTTCTACAAAAATTTCTTCGCCTCCTGCGGAGGCTATCCCCCCTACTACTCCGCCTGCTGCGTAGGGACGCGAGGGAACCACCGAACTTTCGTAAGGGGTTCCGCGCTCGCACCAAGGGAGGTTGGTTCCCGCAATGTATCAGATCGGATAAGCGTTGGCAACAACTCCTGCTCAAAAAGAGAAGTTCTGGGCGCTGCGCGAGGCTGGGTGGTCACAGGCTGCTTCCGCACAGAAAGCCGGGATCTCTGTCTCTACGGCCAAGCGCCTTGAGCATCGTGAGAAGGACAACGTCAAGGGTCGAGAGCTGCAACTGGTCAAGGCCCACGAGGATCTTCCCAACCCCCTGAAATACTCGGATCTCAGCGCCGAGGCCAAGCGTGCGTTGGAGGACTTCTCGTACTTCCAAGAGCGGTACTTTGGTCGCATCGCAATGCCGTGGCAGGAAGAGGCAGCACAGTCCATCGTCAAGCTGCTTGACTCGCCCAACGAGGAATACGTTGTCATCAATGCCCCCCCTGGTTCGGGTAAGACCGTCACGTTCGTTCACGACATCCCTGCGTGGTTGACGTGTCGTAACCGTTCCATCCGAGGAATGATCGGTTCGGCCACCATGAGCCTTGCCAAGCGCAACGTCATGCGCCTCAAGCGTACGTTGGAGCGCCCGTTTCCCGAAAAGGGCGAGACGAACTCGGTCAAGCGTGGTGACAGTAAGGATGCCATCGCTACCCTCGCTGGGGATTTCGGAAGGTTCCGACCCACCGACAAAGAGATTTGGACCAACGAAGCGTTCGTGGTCATGCAGCATGACGAGACCGGCGCTATTTCCGAGAAGGAACCGACGTGGTCGGCGTACGGGATTGACACGGCGTTCATCGGTGGACGCTACGACTTCGTCATGTGGGACGACCTTGTGGACCCCCGCAAGATGCGTACGCTTGAGCAGAAGGAAGCGTTGCAGGACGTGTACCAGGACGTGTGCGAGACACGTCTTGAGCCAGGTGGACTGCTAGTGTTGCAGGGCCAGCGGATCAGCTCGGACGACCTCTACAGGTTCGCCCTCGACATGACCGCTCCCGGCGATGACGATGACGACTTTGACGAAGGCGAGGTGACTGAGCGTGTCGGAGAAGGACGCAAGGACAAGAAGTACCACCACATCATCTTCAAAGCTCACTACGAAGAGAAGTGCGACGATCCCGAGAACCACAAGAAGTCAGGCGACCCCTACCCCGGAGGATGCCTGCTCGTTCCCCGACGAATCCCGTGGTCAAAAGTCTCGACCCTTATGGCGAACCGGGGTGAGCGTTTCACCGTCCTCTATCAACAGCAAGACGTGGACCCCACTGAGGTTCTTGTCCCCAACGCCTGGGTCTACGGCCACGATCAATACGTCGGCTGCATCGACAAAGACCGTGACCGTTTGGAGATTCCCGCAGGACTCGACCCAAGCCAATGCCTGAGTGTCGCCACCGCTGACCCAAGCCCCACAAACTTCTGGTCAGTCCAATGGTGGATCTACGATCCCAACTCTGAGCGGCGCTACCTGATTGACCTGCTCCGCCGCAAGATGGACGCCCCGGACTTCCTTGACTACTCCGCCGACAAGGGCAGATTCGTTGGTGTCATGGACGAGTGGCAGGACGCCAGCCGCATGTTGGGCTTCCCTATCACAACTTGGATAGTCGAAGCAAATGCGGCGCAACGGTTCATGCTACAATACGATCACGTCCGTCGCTGGCGCGGGATGAATGACGTTGACATCCTGCCCCACACGACTAGCAGGAACAAGTCAGACCCCAACTATGGAGTCGAAACCATAGCTCCACACTGGCGATTCGGGCGGGTCCGTTTGCCAGGACGAGGCGATGGCAAGGTCGTAGCAATGCGACTGATTGACGAGGTAACCAAGTACCCGCACGGCAGAACGGATGACTGCGTAATGGCTGAGTGGTTCTTTGAGTGGAATCTTCCCAACCTCTCCGTTCCCCATGACGCCATGACATCTGCGTGGCGACCAAGCTGGGTCGGCTGATGGCAAAGACCGCCGAAGAAGTAGCGAGCCTGTATACACAACGTGTACGAGTTCGTGGGTCGTACCTTTCCCGCATGGGCGAGATCTCGTCTCACTACAACAACGAGGTCACCGTTCCGCTCCCCGAGCTTGACGCCAACGAGAAGCCTGCCGTGGCGAACCTCTTGGCCCAAGGGATTGACCAGTTCTCTCTTCGAGTCGCCTCCGTCATGCCCGACATCCAGTTCCCTGCCCTCCGTGGTGGGATTGAGGGTTCGCAGGAGAAGGCACGCAAGCGTCGTCTGGCTGCCCTTGGCTGGTTTGACATGAACGACATGAACATGAAGATGCGTCGTCGGGCCCGATACCAGGTCGCCTACGCCTGTTCGCCCGTCTCCATCTCGCCCGTGTCGCTCAACCCCAACGACAAGCGGCAGATCCCGTTTTGGCGAGTTCGCAATCCGCTGCACACGTTCCCGAGCGACACCATTGACCCAGACAACATGGAGCCAGCCGACTGCATCTTCAAGGACGCTCGCCCTCTGGCGTGGATCAAGATGAACTACCCCGAGTCAGCCGCCGTTCTTCGCACTGGCAAGGCCAACGACGGTGACCTGTTTGACATCCTTGAGTACGTTGACGCCGAAGAGACGGTGCTGGTTGCCATTGGTGCAGCTCCCGAGGCTCGCAACTACATGAGCGGCACGCAGCAGACCGGCGTGAGCCAGATCGTGCTTGACCGTGTCCCCAACCGCGCAGGTATCTGCCCCGTGGTAGTGCCCACCCGCATCGCACTTGACAAGGTCATGTCCAAGTTTGAGGCCATGATGGGCATGTTCCAGCGGCAGGCCAAGCTTGACGCCCTCAACACCATCGCTGTCATGCGGAACGTGTTCCCCGATGAGTGGGTGGTTGCCCACCCGAGCGCCAACGGTGTCTCGCCCAAGATCATTCAGAACGCCGATGGCAAGAGCGGCATCCGTGGTGTGATTCAGAACGGCACCATTGAGACAATCTCGCCCGCACCGGGCCAGCACTCCGAGGCAACCCTTGACCGCCTTGAGCGCAGCGCCCGTTTGAGCGCCGGTATTCCTGCTGAGTGGGGCGGCGAGTCGGGTTCCAACATCCGTACCGCCCGTCGTGGCGAGTCGGTGATGTCAGCAGCCGTTGATCCCGACATCCAAGAGACACAGGAGATCTTCGCCGCCTCAATGGAGGCCGAGATCCGTCGTGGCATTGCATTTCAGAAGGCGTACTACGGCAGCCGCCCCACCTTGTTCCTGCTTGGCATGGACAACAACGTCGGCAAGTTCCCCGACTACACCCCCAACGACACGTTTGAGACTGATCTTGTCAAGGTGACGTACCCGCTTCCCGGCTCCGATGCAAACCAGATGGCGGTGATGATTGGGCAGAAGGTGGGCATCGGTGAACTCTCAATCGAAACTGCGATGGAGATGGACCCGCTCATTCGCGACCCCAAGCAGGAGATGTCTCGCATCAGCATGGACGGTCTGCGAAAGGCTCTGCTCTCGGGTCTTGAGCAGCAGGCAGTCCAAGGACAGCTTGACCCCGGAACCGTAGCCAAGATCGCCCTCAAGATGGCAGATGGCAGGACGACCCTCGAGGTCGCCGTTGACCAGGTCCACAAGGAGATGCAGAAGGCGCAGGCCGATCAGCAGAACCAGCAGGGCGCTCCCGAGCCGGCTCCCGACCAGACGCAGCCGGGTGCCAACCCCGACGAGCAGCCCGGTCTTGCCAACCCTCAGCAGCAGGCGATGGCCGCACAGGGTCAGCCCACCATCGGTCAGCCACCGGCAGGATTGGCAAACCTCAAGGATCTGCTCGGGTCGCTCCATTCACAGCCCGAAGCCTCACCATTGGCTAACGTACAGTGATGGACACGATTCTCTGCTGGCGCTGTCAGACGTGGGTTCCGTACCTCATGGTCGATCCCATGTTCGCATCCACCGACCGTCGAGCTTCCTTGTGTGAGGACTGCGCCGTTGAGCGCGTGCAGATAACGCTGGACTATCGCAAGACGATTCGGAGGCTCCGTGCCGCGTAAGGGTCGTGGTGGATCAAGAGAGGGATCACCGGGGACGGCGTACGGCAACCGGACTGATCTGAACCAGCGTGGTCCACAGCCCGTGACCACCGCGCCCGGACAAGCGTACGGACAAGCCACCTTGCAGAAGCAGGAGCAGCAGGCGGTCCCGATGGCTGGCGTGCAGACCCCCAAGCCCACGGCTCCGCCGCCCGCAGCCAAGCCACCGCTCAACCCCGGCGAGATCCCGTGGCTCCACGAGTCCGAGCGTCCCGAAGAGAACTCTGGCGACCCTGCACGGTTCACGCCTCTCAACCCTGCCATCCCACCGCCGCAGCGCCCGATGGAGCGCCTTGCCGACGTGCTTGAGGAGGCAGCCGCCCATCCCAACGCAACGCAGCTCGTTCAATCATTGGCTCACCTGGCTAAGATCGCAAGCGTCTAATGTTCAAGGGACCTGACGGACAGACAGGGCTGGGTCCGGCAACGCCGACGCCGATTGAGACGACCAACCGTCCAGCTCAAGAGAACCTCGCCAACAACCTCTACCACGCTGTCAACGCAGCACCATTGCTCGGCACCATGCCCGACCTTGCATGGGCAGCAGCACATCGTGGTGGCGACATTGCCAACAACGCACAGGGAATCTCTACTCTCCTTCTCGCCCATCACATCGGCAATGCCGTTGCCAGTTGGCACGAGCAGAATCCCGAGTGGCTCCAAGAGTTCCATTCCAACCTTGATAGCCACGCTCAGTACCTACAGCGCCAGCAGCAGGAATTTCTGCAAAGCGAGGCCGAGGTCAAGCCAGCTAAGAACGCAGAAGAAGTGACGTGGAGCAATCTTGGTGGGTTTCTCAATGACATCAAGCGACCCATCAACGCAATCCTCAACGTAGACCGTGGCATCCACGAATCGCGTGCTCCCGGTGAGGTTGCAAAGGGTCTTGCCGATGGACTCTTCAACATCGGTCGTGGTGCCTACAAGGAGATTACGCCGAGCACGCAGGGCCCAACTCCACTCACGCAGCAGATTGACGATTTCTACCACCACACGCAACTGCACCTTGAGCACACGGTCTTTAGCCCTGAGTGGTGGGTTGAGAACAGCCGCAAGAACCAGGCGGCGCACGACCTGTCGCACAAGTACGAGACGGGTCAACTCAAGATTCCGACTAAGCCGATTGCGGGACAACCGCAGGTCGGTCCTCAGATCCCCGGCCAACCCCTCATGCCTCAAGTCAGTGGGCGGTTTGGAACAATGGCGCTTGTTGAGGGTGCCAACCCGAACGATGTTGCTCGAGGGGCCAAGGGTTTCCTCAAGTGGGTCAACCAAGAGTTTGGCACCACGCTGCAACCCTTGGCGCATCTCAACCGTGCGGTCCACCTTGCCTACCAGAAAGAAGGTTGGGCTGGCGTTGGCAGGATGCTTGCACCTGGGATGCTTGCCGCTGGGCTGACGTTTTTTGCTCCCGAGGGCACGCCTTTCTTTGGTGAGGCCGCAGCCGCATCTGCCGAGAGCATGGTCGGTGAGGCTGGCGCAGGTGCCGCCGAAGCAACTACTGAGGCTGGTGGGATCGGCGCACGAGCAGCCAACGCGTTCAAGGCCCCGAGCAACCTGACTGGTGAAACAAACGCCGAGGGCGCAGCCGCAGCCGCCACCGGACCTGCACGGGCTGGCGAAGAGTTTGCCAACCAGACGCTCGGACGTGCCGCCGCTATCCCCAAGGCAGGGATGCGTGCGCTCAACACGCTGACCACGTCACCACGCCTGTTCGCTTTCCAGCTTGGCTCGCAGCTTGCAGCCAACCTGCACCTCGACCCTGCGTATTCAAAAATCTGGAACCAGACCATCAAGCCGAACGGGATGCTGACGTTCGGTCAGGATCTCTCTAAGGCACTTGGCATGGGCAAGAACTCTTTCATCTCCGGTGCCGCTGATGCCATCGTGTCACTTGCCGAAGCGCCAATGATGGCAGGTCGAGCCGGTGCCATTGAGCGTGAGGCAGCAGACAGGACGCTTGCCGCCAACACCGCCGACCAGGTTCGCACGATGTTCAGGTCGTCGCCTCGCTACCGCAGGGCGCTGGGTGACATCGTCAAGATTGTCAAAGATGCTCCGACAGCGGAGCAGGCAGTCGGTGACATCACGTCCCTCTACGGGAACTTTGCTCGTGGAGTGTTCTCCGACCCGGCCATCCGAGACGAAGTGCTCAAGTCGGCAACCTCGCCCGAGGAACTGAGCAAGGCGCTTGAGGACATCGCTTCTCTGCATGACATGAAGCAGATCTTTCAACTGCCGACAATGGGCATCTACGGGATGCTCAAGCAGCTCAAGAACAGCGACGGCAAGATCCCGAGTTGGTTCAACCACTACTTCGCTCAAGCACCGTTTATGACCAGCGCCGAAGGTCGAGCCTCCAAGGTTCTGCCAAACGAGTTGGTGTGGGGCGATGCCAAATCTGCTGACATGGTCGCTCAACTGCTTCGCTCCAAGGGGATGCCAGCCTCCCGAGCCAACCTTGTCATCGGTGACCTTCTCCACTCCGCCAGCCCGCAAGAGTTCCGCAACATCGCCGCCAACGCTATTGCCGCTCACGGTGACGGCATCATCACCAAGCGCATGTTTCAAGAAGCGTTTAGAAACGCTAAGGGCGAAATGCTCAAGGGCGATGCAGCCCTCTTCCGCAAGCTCACCAAGGGTGGCGAGATCAACTCGCTCGGCAATGTCGTCTCGGCCAAGCTGACCAAGGAAGAGATCGCACGGGCCGAGGCAATCTTGCAGGCGGTTCCAACTGGCAAGGACGCACCGTTGCGTCAAGCCTATGACGTGATGCGCCATGAGTGGAACAACTTGGTCAAGACGCAACTCGGTGGAGCATGGGGAACTCCCGATGCGTACGGAATGAGGATTGACGGCTCCGCCATCACTGGCGGCGCAATCACCGATGCCCAGCGTGGGTTCATGTCGCTGCCACGTTTCCAAGACTTTGACAAAATGATGAGCGAGTTTTGGAAGTCCAACAAGGACGCGTTCTCGCCCAGTGCATCGTTCAGAAACGCCTTCGCTCGTCGGGCGCTCAACGGCAACGCTCACATCAACCGTTGGCTCAACGAGATGTTCTTCAAGCCTCTTGCCCTTGCCACGCCTGGTTGGGCCATGCGAGTCTCCGTTTCCGAAGCGGCGCTCAACATCGCTCGGCAGGGACCGGGCAACTACGTCGCCGGTCGAGTCGGCAACCGCCTTGAGACAAACCTTTCCAAGATCGGCGCCAAGGGTGAAACGATTGTTGAACGCAGGGTTGCCGTTCTAAATAACGAAGCCAATCAAATTGCCAAGGAAATGAAAGCAATCCGAGATGACGCAGCTAAACGAGCTGGCACATTTGATGCAGCTCAATCTGAGGCGTACAAAACTCAAGACAGTTACGTTGCCTTGCAAAACAAACTTGAGCGCAAATGGCGCAATGCAACAACAAATGTCTTTGGTGTGAAAGTTCCACTTCGCAAGTTTGATTATCCGCCTGAGTTGTCAAAGACCCCCGAAGAATACGCTTTGACGTTTGCAGACGGCAAAGGAAAATTAAAAATTGCTGAATACACCAAAGCGAGAGAACGGTGGCGTAACGAATACGCAGGTGATCCTGTTCCCGCACGTCCTACTGGGATCACATCTGGTGAACAAAAACTCATCAACAAACTGGTTGATTTGCAAACCGACATTGAACATGCGGCAGCGAATCTTCCACAGAACGCTGAAACAAGCAAAACGCTCGGTGATTTGAGAGCGCGATTTGACGCGTTGCGTTACGAAGCTCAAATGACGCGTAGCGGTGAAGCGGCTGGTTCTACTCGGCTTGGGGCAAGTTCATCGGCAAACAAAGATTTTTCACATGCCTACAACGAGACGGCGCAAGAAATTAGCAAGACGCTGCTCAAGGACGGCTACAAGGTTGACATGAAAACCCGAGAGGCCATCGCACTCTTCATGCGTGGCTTCCGTGTCGGCTTTGATCGTGCGCTGCTCAAGGGTTTGGACAAGGAGTACGTTGCCAACGCAGCCGTGCGCCTTGCCTACCGTCACGGTGCCTACCTGCCAGATGCCGTGGACGCTCGACACGGACACATCGGAGCCACCGACGTTGACATGCCCTCAACCATGTCATCCAAAGATGTCAACATCATCACCGAGAAGAAGAACTTTGGTGACTCGTTTGGCTCTAGGTCGCAAGGGACCGAAGGGCACATCAAGGGTTGGGAGCATGGCGCGCTCACCTATTCCACCGCACCAATCGTCGGGCGACCGATGGCACAGGCGTACAAGGAGCTGTACGACTCAGGCTTGCGAGGCGTGGAACTCCACGATGCAGCGGTTGAGAAGGCAACGTCCATCATCAACGGTCTTGACCCTCGTGAGGCAACGCAGTTTGATCGCTTCCACAACATTGACCCCAAGCACGATGCTGAAAAGGGTTCTCTCAATCCGAAGGCAGATGCCGTTGCATCATGGGCGGAGAACCTCGTTTCTGGCCTAGAGGGTGTGGTTGGATCACAGTCAGGGTTTGTCAACGAGCGTCTGTTGAACGACATTGCCAACGATCAGGTTGTAACTGGCGTTCAGAACTTTGGCGGCACTTACGGCGTTGACAAGGATGGCAAGAAGCTCGGCACGTTGCAGATCCCGGATTCAACGGCGTTCCGTGATGTCACGTTCAAGCAAGGTAAGAACGGCCCGTTTGCAGCGTTCACGTCTGCCATGCACAACAAGATGCTTGGCCCGATGGTCAACAACCTCGTTCGCAAGCCGGTCTACATCGTGGAGTTTGCCACCGAGCGCAAGGCACTTGAGAGCCAGGTCGCCAAGGGCATCCTCACCGCCGATCAAGCTGACGTGCTGGCTGAGACGTATGCAGCGCAGAACATGGTGCGGTTCATTCACAACCCTGCCGACAAGACGCACTTTGAAGAGATGATGCGTACGGCAGCCCCGTTCTACTTTGCACAGAACCAGGCGTTCCGTCGCATGGGTCGTCTGTTCTCCACCAACCCCGGAGCGTTTCTGCAATACATGGACGCCATGATGGGCATTGTGAACTGGACGAACAACGTCACGTCGCAGAACGGCATCGGCCTGCTCAACATCCCGAGCATCGCCATGTGGGGAATCGGGTGGACGGCGTCTATCTCTTCGCTACAGTCAATGGACCCCCTTGCCGCTGGTGAAGGTGCGCCCAACAAGATCCCCCCTGTCAACGTCTTGACCGATGCCCTCACCCCCAAGTTTGGTCCGGCCATCACCATCCCGACAATCTTGCTCAACGCTGTCGCCCCGAGCCTGCAAGACAACAAGGCAACGGCCAAGGCGACACGTTTCATTGAGGGACCGATCACTGGCACCGAGAACGTCACACAGCAGTTGGGCGGCGTCATCATGCCGAACTCCCTTGTTCGCAACGTCACGGGCATGATCTTGGGTTCTGGTGCGTTTGGGTTGATGAAGCCGCAGGACATCCTTGGCTACTCCAACACCTATAACCAAGCCAAGATTGAGGCGTTCAAGTCTATCGTCACACCGGCGTCTGAGCAGTATTGGAACTCCCTGCCCAAGAACATGCCGCAAGACAAGAAGATTGGCGAACTGACTCAGTGGGTTGCCAATCGGTTCTTCAAGAATGGCGCTGGCCCCGGTTCCCTGCAAGACACCTGGGACCGAGCCAACAACCGAGCCATGTTGATCTACGGTTTCAAGCTCGCCCTTGGCGCTGGTTCTCCCGTCTCCATCGGCGTCGGCAAATACCAGAAGAACAAGTTTAACGACATCGTCAACGCTGAGGCCAAGAAGAACGGTGGCGACTACCTCAAGGGCCTCGAGGCAGCGGAGCGTGACTACCCGTACTTCTTTGCAGGATTCGTCAGCAGCTCGCAAACAACTACGGGACAGTATGTTCCACAAACCAAGGCAATCGGTGATTTCATCTCCACGCACCACAGCCTTGTCGCAGACCACCCGTACGGTGCGCTTGCCTATGGTCCGTCTAACATCTTTGACGCTGGCAAGTTTGACGAGACGACCCACCAGAAGCTCGTTGCCGCTGGCCTTCGCACGCAGGACACCCCCGATGCGTTTGCC
>Ga0007825_1000064_pt1 | contig 33938 bp, 33 predicted proteins | sample CryBogCBE13Jul09_FD_71229 | JGI IMG/M metagenome (GOLD analysis project Ga0007825, IMG submission 71229) | Freshwater microbial communities from Crystal Bog, Wisconsin, USA - CBE13Jul09 | ecosystem: Environmental > Aquatic > Freshwater > Lake | place: Crystal Bog, Wisconsin, USA | collected... | reverse complement strand
AAATCAATGGAGTAAAATATTTGTTGACCAACTTCCAATCCCAAAGTTATCAGATAAAAGAATGACTCCTTTTAACATAATTGCTGATTATTTAATTTTTCTAAATAATCCCAAAAGTAATAAAATACACATCAATTTAAGCAATTCTGAAATTGGTGAAATTTTTGAAAAAATTGCGAATTTGATGGTTTATGAACTTTATTTTTCTGATGACATGGTAGATCAAAATATAGATATTATAAAGTTAATAAATTTCGAATCAATTTTAAATAAGACTGAAAATGAAAAAGCATCAATTATTTTAAGTACATATAATCAATTACTATCTAAAAACAATGAAATACAAAATAGAGTTTTAGTTTCAGAAATAAGAAACAAATATATAAGAGTTATTAATAACAGTGCAAATTAGTAATATCACAAAAGGGACTTTTATAATAACCTTTTAGTATCAATCCTAATTTAAAATAAAAAAGTAAAAAATGTACCTAATCTTTAAATAATTCAATTACACTTTTTAACTCAATTTCAAATTTTGATTCGAACTCTTCATCGATGAATAATTTATCCCTCAAGTCATCAAATGTTCCATTTTGATTCAATTTAAAAGTGACTTCTTGTTCTATCCATTTCAACTCATTGCTTTCGTCATCCTCAATATCAGGATATCCCATATCACCCTCACTAGAAAACCTACCAAACTTTCCATCAAAAAAATAGGGTTCTGAAAAAACTCCCCCATTCGAACCGAACCATTTTTCAATGAAATGTATATATTTTTCAGATCTGACTATGTCAACAATATCACCAAAAATTTCTATAAATGATTCATCATTTAAAGATTTTATATGATAAAATAAACTTCCTAAACAGGCAGATGACATACAACTTGAGTCCCCATTTAGAGTATTATACCAAGCTGTTATTGTTTTTTCTTCCGGATAATTGAAATCAATTCCAATACCATCTTGACTCCAATATAATTCGCCGAAATAATTATACTTGATGCTTGTGTTATTTTCTTGAAGTTCAAATGATAGGGATTTATTCTCGAATGTCATTTTATGAAGGCAATATTTCAGTTTAAATTTACTTCAAATTGTAATAATGTTTCAATAAATTTTATCTGATATCAAGAGTCATTTGATTGGAACCAACCAGAGACAAAACTCAAAGGTGGTTAAGCGATGCGGACTTTCTGTCAAATAAAATGAAAATTCTCTTCTACTTCTTGATGTGTCTATAAATGTTAAAACACATATTATGACTCAGAAAAAATCTGACAACTTGGGTCAATCCGAACTTTCGAAAGAAGAATCAAAGCCAATTTATGTCAAAGAAAAAATTGTTGAGTACCTAAGGAGTCGTAGGATTAATTCCAGAGATACAACTCAAGAGAAATTAGGTCAAACCAGTCTAATGTTTACCAATAAGACAAAAAATCTAGTTGAGGATGATTCTTTAGAGACCTCTATTCGAAATCTTAAAAACAAAAGAAATCACATATAAATATTTATTAATTTGATATTTAATCTTTTAGTTTAGACTATCCAACTGGATTATTTGATTTAATATGGTGTTGTTTCAGGTAATATATTACAACAAACAAACCAATCATTATTATATAACTAATAGGGTTAGCAAAGTTTAAAGTCCAACCAAATAAATTCAATCTCTTAGATACAATAATCCTTTTATCTTCTTTATTAAAATAGAATATCCCAAGTTTCCAGTTCTTTGGATCATCGTGCCATTTATTCTTAAGTTCTTGACTGTACATATTAGATTCCTTTTTTATTTATTAGTTCAATAATCTTATCCAACTTATCCATTTCGATTTTACTCAACTGTACCTGTAATGCTTCAATCTCTTTTTTGGCATCAATATTAGTTTGGTAGTCATGTTGTGCTTGTTCACGATCTCTTTGATTCTGTCTATTTTGAGACATCATGATGATAGGAGCTGCATAAGCTGCTTGAGTTGAGAATATCAAATTCAAGAGAATAAATGGATATACATCCCAATGTCTTACAAATCCAACCACATTTAATATCATCCATAATATTACAATTACGGTTTGCCATATGATGAATTTCCAAGAACCCATTCCATTAGCAACTGAGTCTGCCAATTTATCTCCGAATTTCATTTTCTCTTTGTGTTTTTGATGCCAAGTTTTATTTTCCATATTAAAGGTATTTTAAGACAAATCTACGGGGTTTTGGTTCAGGATAATGTTATGACTTGTTTATATTCAACTTTCGAGGAAACCCTCTTTGGTTGGATTTTATGACCCTTTAGGGTAGTACCTGAGGGGATAAAAATATTCAAAGGTCAAAATTTGATTTTTTTTTCGCTAGTCCCCATTTCAACTAAAGAGGATTTCCTACAAGGTTGGGTTTATTTATGGGGAAGAGGGGTCGAGCGGAATTTCGGTGATGGGGTTTGAAGTCGTGAGACTTCGTCTATCGTTCGTTTCACTCACGTCTTCGTTGAGGGGTTTATTTTTTCTAATTTCTTTTTAGTAATACTGTAATCATGTATTAGTCTTAAAGCAATTTCTAGTTCTTCTTTATTAGTAATAAAATTCCAAATATTTTCAACTGGTTTAATTTTTATATGTTCTAGTAAATCTTTGCCACGCGAACAGGAATCAATAATTTTTTGTTCTAGAATTTCTAATTCATTCTTTTCCTGATTTTTTTCTGTACTAGTATAATGAGCTAATACTGGAAATACATCAAATGAACTAGATACTGTAATAATTGTGTTCCTACAGGAAGTACCCTCTTGTGATTTAGGAAGTACCCCTATGGTCGTTTGGGAAGTACCCCCTAGTGATTTAGGAAGTACCTCCCTAGTCGTATAGGAAGTACCTAACTCGATTTTTCGATGGTGAGTTACATTACCAATTTTTATCTCTTTTGTAGTTATATAATTCATATCAACTAGTTTTTTTATTTGTTTGGAAATTCCACTACCGCTGATACCAATTAGTTTTCCAAAATCATTATTTGATTTATAGCAACCTTCTGGTAATTTTAATAATGATGTAATTTCTGATAAAAGTAATTTTTGTGTACAGGTTAAATTAGGATCAAATAATACTGAATAAGGGATATTAATAAAAATGTTACTTTTCTCAATACTCTTGTCTTTTGCAACAATTAGTACTTTAATATATCTATACTCTTTAGAATTCTTAAAAAATCTATTAGTTTCAATATATCCTAATTTTTTAAGTTTACTAATCTGTTTTGAGGCACCTTCAGCATTGATTCCAAGCAGTTCACCAAACTTCTCATTGCTAGCATAACAACCTTTATCTGTTTTTGATAGTGAAAGAATATAAGATAAAAGTATTTTCTTAGTTGGGTCTATTTTATCATCTTGTAAAATGTATGATGGATTGTGTAAGTATTTCTCAATGTCATTACCCATAAAAATAAAATCCCCCAAATTTCTTGTGTGGTAGCACATTACTTTAAGGGGGTTTCAAAAATATTTTAAGTGTTTGACTGATAATAACTACCATTACTATCACCACTTGTATAATATAAATATCAAATGATGATAAGTAAAGCCTAAAGTGTTCAGATTTTTCTCAATTTTTCTGCAGAATTTTTTTATGGTTTTTCAGTATTAATGTCCAGATTAAGTTTTTTGTTGAAAAAATTTGAAATAAATCTCTAAACCCCATTATAGACGTGGAAAATAGTCCATATTTAAGGTTAGATGTGGGTCGGGCGGGCGGGAGGAGGGGCCCTTTTAATTATATAACTTAATTTATTGTTAGATTCAATACAGTATTGGGTTGTAGCGATTATTACAATATTTTGAGAAACTTTTAAATGTTAACACTATGTTAAATAAAATAATAAAATATTACCAAATAATAAATTTATTTTTTTATGAAATATTTCCGAATTACCTTTGTCCAAGACAATTTACCACATGGCTTACAGAGACATCAAAATATCAAAATTGAATAAGAATAACAAAGAGAACTTATCTCCTGTATTCTCTGACCTCATTGGTGAAATGGAAGGTCAAGGTCAGATTGATAATTTCATCAATGATTCATTATCAAATTTGAGTTTGCCAAGTAATATAAGTTCAGATCCACATGAGGTAAAATTCAATAGTGATTTAAATGTTTTGTTGGGTGTATATAAAAATAATTCAAAAGCCAATGAAAGATGGTTAACACTTATGGGACTTATTGAAAGAAAAATATTACAATTAAGATGTTATAAAAATCCAACTCTAGCATTCTCATTACAGGAACAAAAATCAGGCGACAACAAATTCAGTTATATAGTAATTCGTGCTTTATTTATTGACTTATACTCTGGAAAAAAAGAAATTAGAAGATACTTTAATAAGCTAGAAGATTATCCAAACTTCAAAGGTCTTGAAGAACTAAAATCAGATGATTCTTTTTACAACGATGCTCTTGTTGAAATTAAAGGTGTTATGGCAGAACAGATTCAAAAAGAAGGGATTACAATTGACTATCTCAAAAAAGAGTTAACTAAATTGAATAATAATTCGCATGCCTCAAATTTTTTATCAGAAGATGAAGTTGCGAAAAAAAAAGCTAGAGAAGAGAGTGCTGAAAACTACAAAATGAAAAGATCTATTTGGTTAAATAATTTAAGTCAAGAAGAACAAGATGAAGTAGCACTCCATAAGAAGAATTTAAAATCATTTAAAGGTATTGACAGAGAAATTTTAAGAAGAAAAGAAATTGAACGACACAACGATGTAATGAAAAGTCTCAAAAGCAAACGAAATATAAACCCATAAAATAACATTAAAGAAACGGGTCAAAAACCCGATCTTTTTTGACTTAAAATTTACCAAAACATAATATTATAATTTTATTAATTAAAACAAAACAATATGAAAACAGCACTTGTAAAAATCAGCGCCTTGAAAGAAGTTCTAGTATTAAAAGGTCTCTACACTTCTCAATCCAACGAGGAACTACTTAATTCAATTAGAGAAGAAGGAATGAAAACCCCAGTTTTAATCAATGAAAAATACGAACTAATTGACGGGTATCGTAGAAAGGATGTCATGGTCTTATTGGGACATGATTACATTAAAGCAATCATTGTGGATGTAGAGGCTACAGTTTTTGAGCGTATCACTCGAAACATGTACAGAACAAAAACAACAGATGATTTGGTGAAGGAACTAAAATCGGTTTTTGAAAAGTATCCAAATCAAAAGGGTAAAAGAAGTGTGGATGGTGAAAAGTATAATAGAAGTGAAAAAATTGCTTCTGCTTTAAACCATAAATTTTCTGACAGAGAAACCATTAATATGGTTGAGAAAATTATCGAAAATGATCTTGATGATAATTTGTTGGCAAAGGGTATTATTGAGAAGAACTGGAAAGTTGCATCCTGTCATGAATACCTAAATGAATGGGCTGAGATTGATGCTAAAAATAACTATGGTTTTACTGATAAGTTGAAAAGTGGAGAGATCAATATTAAAGATGCAATTAATCTTGTTAAAACAAAATATTACTTGGACAATGAATACCAAGACTCGTTTGTAATACCAGAGAAAGCTACCAACTATAATATTGATTGTATTGAACTAGGGAAAATTGAAAAGCATCTCAAAACAGTGGATCTTTTATTTACATCACCTCCCTATTTTATTTTACGTAATTATATGAATGAAGGTGAAAACCAAGTTGGTCATGAAGAAACCAAAGAAGAGTATTGTTCAAGGATTGCGCATCTCATCAAAGCAGCCGTCCCAACTTTAAAAGAATCAGCAAACGTTATAATTAACATTGGTGAAACTTATGATGATGGTGTTGGTTATGGTATTCCTCAACTATTGAAAAGTACAATTGAAAAGGAGACAGGATTAATATATAAAGACCAACTATTGTGGTCAAAGCAGAACCCTAAGCCTCAGAACGAAACAGTTAAAAGACCTATTAATAATGTTGAGTATTTGTTGTGGTTTGTGGTAGATCCAAAGAAAGCATTTTATAAAATGTTAACCTATACTATTGATGACAGAGTTACTAAAATATCACGAGGAGCCAAAGATGTGGATAAGGATGGAAAAGTGTGGGATAAGAATATATCATTAACAAAACCTTATAAGAAGATTTACACACATCTTAAAGAACAAGATATTGCTAAAATTATTGAGGCTAAAACTGGAAAAAATACTGACGTTTATTCAATATGTAAACAATCTCATCCGGCCATTATGTGTGGAGTTCTTCCTGCAATTCCCATTTTGATGTGTACTGATGAGGAAAAAAACAACACAGTACTAGATATTTTTAGTGGTTCTAATGTAGTAGGTCGAATGAGTTTACTACTGAATCGTAAAATTCTGTCAACTGAATTACGAAAGGAATATTTCAATATCGGTTGCAAAATGCTTGAAAACTCAGTTATTGATTTTAATCGAAAAGAGTTAGATATCGTCAACCAAATTGCATATGGATTGCAAACTGTAGAATCAATAGCAGCATAATTCATTAAAAATTTAAAAACAAATAATATGTATTCAATTCACAACCAAATCAACAACAGAAGAGTGTTGGTTTACCCAGAAAGAAAAACTGTAATCACTAAACAAACTGATTCAGTAGTATTAACTAAAGAACAAATCGCTAGTACCTATTTCCCTGAGGACATCGATGTTGTTCCTGAAGTCCACTTTGAGAAAGTGGAAATCGGTGAGGGAAACTTTATTTTTCATGGTGACAACATTGATGTGTTAAGAACACTCCCTAACAATTCAATTGACAGTTGTGTCACTGACCCTCCTTATGGTTTAAAGTTCATGAACAAAAAATGGGATCATAATGTACCAAGTGTTGAATTTTGGAAAGAAGTTTATCGTGTTTTAAAACCAGGTGGTTATGTATTATCATTTGGTGGTTCAAGAACTTATCATAGAATGGCTATTAATGTAGAAGATGCTGGTTTTGAAGTAAGAGACCAATTGATGTGGGTTTATGGTTCAGGGTTCCCGAAGTCACATAATGTTGGTTTGAGCATTGATAAGTCACTTGGACATCCTGACAGAGGTCATCGTATTTCAGTAGCATCAAGAACTCACCCTGATGGTACTTTTGAACCAAATGGTGAAAAATTAAAACCATATGAAGCAAAATCAGAAGAAGCAAAGAAATGGGAAGGTTGGGGAACAAATTTAAAACCTGGTCATGAACAAATTTTAATGGCAAGAAAACCATTTAAAGGAAGTGTTGCTAAAAATGTGTTGTTATGGAACACAGGAGGAATCAATATTGATGATTGTAGAATTCCAACAAATGATTTTATTGGAAGAAAAGGAAATGAAAATGATTTAGGTGTTGGTTTATTAGCTCAATATGATGGAAGAAAAACACCACCAAAAAGAAAAAAAATTGATAAAGAAGGGCATGTTTTAGGAAGATTCCCTGCAAATATATTTTTTGATGAAGATGCAGGAAAATTATTAGATGAACAATCAGGAGAATGTGGTAATGGTTGGAAAAAAAATTACGGTAAAGATGTATATAAAGGTAAACAGTACAATAGTTCGACTAATCAGTGTATATATGGAGGAGGATATTCAGGTACAAATACTTATTCTGATTTTGGAGGTGCTTCTCGTTTCTTTTACTGTCCAAAAGCTTCTACAAAAGAAAAAAATGAAGGATTGTTTGATGAAAAAATTACTGTTAGATTTAATAATCAAGAACAACAATTAAGAAAGAATACCCACTCAACAGTAAAGCCCGTTGCATTAATGCAATACCTAATCAGATTAGTAACTCCAAAAGGTGGCATTACAATTGATCCATTCGCAGGCTCAGGAACCTCGCCAAAAGCAACAATTAGAGAGGGAAATTTCAAATTCATTGCAATTGAAAAAGAAAAGGAGTATTTCGACATAACAGTTGCAAGATGTCAATACGAGTATGAACAATCAACTCAAAAGGCAGCTTAAGTTTTTAATCAATAAACAAAGAGTAGTTGACTTAAACAACTAATTAAAATGAGTACACTACAAACAACCAATTTATTTGGTATGACAAAAAATGAGGCTTTAGAAAAAGGTCGACAAAACAGAACAAGATTTTTGCAGGTAGTTGAAAAACTACCTCAAATCAGAAACGAAGACAAGTACCCTCATAAATTTGTCTTCGGCTTCCCTGGCATCGGGAAGAGTTATGAAATCACAAAACACTTAAATGAAGCAAAAGCCAATTATTTAATGGTTACGGGTAATGTATCAATGTTTGCTTTTGGGGTTCAACTTGCGGTTATTAATTTTTTAAATCAAGATCAAGAAAGATTGATTGTGTTTTGTGATGATGTTGATACATTAGTTTCGACTGAGGCTAGTTGTAATCAATTAAAATCGGCGCTTCATGGGCCACGAGTGTTCACTTATGAAAAGTCACTTCAAAGTCAATGGGGTAATTTAAGTGATTTACAAAGAGAAGCTATAAAATTCCATCAAGAAGAAGGTAAAATGGGTTTTCAAGTACCAACATCAAAAATGTCGTTCCTTCTTGTATCAAACATCCAATTACCTACAGATGATGAAGTTAGATTGGCTCGTGAAAAAGGTAAAGGAAAAGCATCTTTATTAGCTCACAAAAATGCAATTAGATCTCGTTGTATGGTACAGGACTTTTCACTTACAAATGCAGAACTATGGGGTTGGATTGCTGATGTAATACTCAATACTGATTGTCTATCTCAATTCAATATGACCGATGATGAAAAATACATCATTCTTGATTTCTTATGGGATAATTGGGAATCATTAACTGAAAGATCAATTAGACTTATTGAAAAGATGGCCATTATTAAAAATGAGTATCCAGATACCTATGAGTCTGTTTGGAGTATTGACTTCTTAAAATAACTAACATGGAAATTAGAAAAATTCAAGAAGAAATTAACAAGATTGAGAAAGCTCCATTTGCTAAAAAAACTGATAAACAATTAATGGCGTGGGACATACTCTCTGAATTGTACAAACAACAATATAATGGGGTTCAACCCCTAGCTCTTGTTAAGTATAATGATTCTGAAAATCGAAGAACCAAACTAACAAAAGATAAAGTTCGTGAAATCAGAAGAAAGTACAATCCACACATTTATGGAAAAAAAAGATTGGCAATTGAGTACGGGGTATCTGTGTCAGTTATCTATAGGATAATCAAGGGGTTAATGTGGAAAACTACTTGAGGTAGCCCCCTTGAATTTGTCAAAAAAGAAGTTTATAATTTATAATTAATATGAAATGAAGAAGTTCAAGTTTTTTAAAGGCATTATTCCTGTGGATAGAGATCCAAATAATGGTGTTACAGATGAATACTTAATTTATCTAGATGAAGAAATTTGGAGATATTCAGACTGGATTATTCAAACTTTTTTAACAAAAGATGTTGAAAGTGGAATTGAATGTTTACATATTGAATTTAAAGATATTGACGGTAATCAATATTTGGCAACAATATTTGAGGATAATTCTTTTGAAGTACTGAAAATAACATTATCAGATGAAGGTTTTATTGAACAATCTGAATATCTCGAAATACCAAATATAATATTATCAGATTCAGATAACCTAATTGATTATTTTACAAATATGCCAAGAACGTTAGAGGGTATGTTATCATAATTAGGAATTAACCTTTATTTAAATTCTAAGTTAAGTAAATTAAAAAAAATGTCAGAAGATTTCATCAACATATCAAGAAGTTTAGACACCTTAACATTAGCACAGGTGGCTGAGAAAATTAATGTCAAAGATATTGAAACTGCAAAAAAGTGGCTAAAAGAAAAGAGAATCAAAATTCATAGATTTCTCAATAACCCTTTTGTCTACCAAATTGAAGTGGATAGTCAAATAGATAAACCATTTGTACAGCAACTTCGAAACAAATATCCTGATAAATGGAAGGATCGATACCGTGATGTTGTTAAAGATCTATCTGTATATAATTTGACAATTACTTTATTAGAAGATGAAATCTCCCCTATTCCAAGAGTAAAATCTAGTACGTTAAATAAAAAAGATGAAGAGAAATATAAAAGACTATTAGGATGAAAAAAATAACACTACCCAAGAACCCTCACAAGGGATTAAAAATATTTTGTAAAACTTGCAGAGTTGATAACCCAAAATGCAAACATTACGATAGACAAGTATACCGAGTACGAATTCATATTCCAGGGAACCTGGGAAGTGTTAAAACTAAATTCTTGGATGCTGAGAATTACAACGATGCTGTACTAGAATGTATTGACTTTGAAAAGGAATTAAAATCTAATGGTTATGAAAGGACAATTATTTCTACTTCAGATACTTCTACTGACTATAGTATTGGTGACGCAGTAGTAAAATACCGTGAGTACATGTCAGGTGAATCAAAATTTGCTCATTTAAAAAAGAACATCTCTCAGAGTCATATTGATGAATCTGTAAGGTTTTGTTGGAAATTTATTGAAAATCTTGCTTTAACAAAACAGATTAAAAGAACCAGACCGTCAGATATTAAAACAGTGGATGTTTCAAACTTTTATAAATGGGCTGATGATCATTACTCAGATAAAACTTTCAACAAGTGTTTCATTGCATTACGTAGTTTTTATCAATTCTTGATAGAAATCGAGAATATTGAAATGAAGAACCCCTTTAGAAAGTTTGTAGCAAAAGTTGTTACACCTACAACAATTGATATTATTACAGAGGAAGAGTTTAATAAAATCTTAGCAGCGGTTGATACATTCAATCCATTTGTAACACTAGGGGGTAAAGGTGAGAAGAAAAATATGTATAAACCCTATCTAAAAGATGGATTCAAATTATTTTTATTAACAGGTGCTAGACGCGAAGAAGTTGTAGAACTTAAATGGTCAGACATATATAGTACGCCTCAAGGAGTTAAACTTTTTATTATTGCAAATCGTAAAGTAAATAGAATTAAGAAAGATGCAGTTGAACGTAAGAAGTATATTGGCATAAATGCTGACCTTGAAGATTTCCTAATTGAAAAAGGGATGAATGAAAAGATTGGAACAGATGAATATATACTTTACCCTGACAGAACATGCACCACCAAAACAATTATGAATGTTTTAAGCAAAGGTTTTACTCACTTCAAAGAAGGGGCTGGAATCACAAAAGACATAAGTTTAAGTAACCTAAGAAAAACATATTTGACATGGCATCATCAAGTATTAGGAGACGACACAGGACTTGTTACCTCCCACTCTACCACACAAGTTTTAGAAAAATATTACCTTGATCCAAAGGTGTTAACAGCAGTTGAAATATCTGCATTAAAAGTTCGTGTTTTTGGTAAGAAATGATACAAACCTCACGCAGAAACTCACGCAAAACCTCACGCAAAATAAAAAACCACCTACGAATAAACGTAAGTGGTTGATTTTCAAGTAGCGAGAATGGGACTTGAACCCATGGCCTCAGGGTTATGAATCCTGTGCTCTAACCAACTGAGCTACCTCGCCGAGATCCTTATGGTTATACCCTTAAAAGGGTGGCAAAACTACTTAATTTTTTTGAAATTATGAGTTCACTTTTAGACTAAAAACGGACTGTCCTTCAAAAAATCCTTCAAATACGTCTCCTTTTGCGGTAGGACCCACGCCAGCAGGGGTTCCTGTATAGATTAAATCGCCTGGGTGTATGGTAAAATAAGTGGTAATGGCTGCTAAAATCTTATCTAATGGATAGATCATTAAACTAGAATCGCCTGTTTGAACCGTTTCACCATTTTTTGATAAAGTATAATGTATTGGAGCCGATAAAATTTCAGCAGTTAATGGATGCCAACTACCTAGGATGGCTGCATTGTCAAATGCTTTTGCTTTTTCCCAAGGCAAGCCTTTTTCTTTTAAAGCATTTTGTACATCACGAGCAGTAAAATCGATACCCACTGTTATTGCATCGCAATATTCAATTACAGGAATACCATTGGGATGTAATTCTGCTAAATTTTTCCCCTTATTGCTTACGCGTAAAACCAACTCTCCTTCAAAATGTAAATCATTGGTAAAACTTGGAATAGAGAAACTTTCACCGGCAGGCAATAAAGAAGCATCTGGCTTCATAAAAATAATTGCCGATGTAGGCACTTCGTTTCCTAACTCTTGTGCATGTGCAACATAATTTCTTCCAATGCAAAATATACTCATAAAATTATTTTTGAATTTTATCAATGAATGTGCCTACTCCACTTTAATATCTAAACCGTTAGCGATGGTCATGGTTCTTGCTAAACCTATTGCAGCAAAGGACTCTATGACTTCAACACATTTTTGAATTTTTAAATCAATTAGTTTTCTTTCAACTTGCGCCCACTTACCTAATACAAAATCTACTTGATGACCTTTTGCAAAATTATTACCTATACCAAAGCGTAATTTAGGATAAGCATCCGTTCCGAGTGTTAATTGAATATCTTTTAAACCATTGTGCCCTGCATCTGAACCTGATGCTCGTAATCGAATTTTTGAAGTAGGCAATGCTAAATCATCTACAATCGTCAATGTATTTTCTAATTCGATTTTTTCTTTGTCCATCCAATATTTAAAAGCCTTGCCACTTAAGTTCATAAAAGTAGTTGGCTTTACACAAACAAATGTTTTGCCTTTCCATTTTACTTCGGACACTTCGGCCAATCTATCTAACTTAAAAAATCCACCATGCTTTATTATAAATGCATCTAATACATCAAACCCAATATTGTGTCTGGTGTGTGCATATTCGGCACCTACATTTCCCAATCCGATTAATAAAAATTTAGACATAACTATTTATCCGTTCAGCTTCAAAATTAAGCAAAAATCCCCCCAATTGCTTGGAGGGATTTGATATTCAAATAATATAAAATTATTTCTTACCTGCTTTTGCTGCTTCAGACTCTTCTTGTTTTAACTGACGAGTCATAACGATAGAAGCAACTGGAATACGTGGAGGGTTCATTACTTCAATGTTTGGAACATTAATGTCTTGAACACGAATATTACCATTCAATTCTAAGTTAGTAATATCTAATTCGATATTCTCTCTTAAATCTTTAGGTAATGCTTTTACTTTTACTGCTTTAATTTTAACGATCAATTTACCACCGGCTTTAACACCCGCAGCAGATCCTACTAATTTTAAAGGTAAAGTTGCGACTACTTTTTTATTATCAACTAATTCTAATAAGTCAACGTGTAATAAAGCATCTGATACTTTATGGAATTGTAAATCTTTCAAGATACACTTGTAAGTTTTACCTTCTACTGTAACTTCTGCTATTTGGAATTCACTTGTGTACACCAATGGCTTAAATGCCTTTGCAGAAGCATAGAAATTAACTTCTGTAGCACCCCCGTAAATTACACCTAGCACATTTTCCTGAGAGCGTAGTTGGCGGGCGGCTTTTTTGCCAGCTTCGGTCCTCAAGTGGCCTTCGATTGTAACTGTTTTCATTTGAGATCTGTTTGTTTGTTTAAAAAGATGATTCAAGTCAATGAATCACACCCATTATTCTTTCTCAATAATGGAGCGCGAAGATATGCAATAAAAAAGGAGAAACCAAAGTCTCTCCTTAATTTTATATAACTTATTGATTACTAGCGCCTTTCCTTTAATTGAGAGTGTACAAATAAGCTGGTAATGCTCTTATTTTCATAGGCATTTCGAATAGCAATAGCGAATAGATCGGCTACTGTTACCACTTTGATTTTTGGAGAAGGATGCGCCAAAGGAATGGTATCGCAAACCACCAATTCTTCTAAAATAGAATTTTCGATGTTTTCATATGCCTTTCCACTTAATACAGGATGTGTAATTAATGCACGCACTGTTCTTGCTCCTTTCTCTTTTAATAAAGCAGCTGCCTTTACTAATGTACCACCAGTATCACAGATATCATCAATTAAAATAATGTCTTTATTGGTAACATCTCCAATCACCACCATACTCGCAATTTCATTGGCGCGCTTACGATGCTTATCACAAATAACCATTTCGGCATTAAAGTAGTTAGCTACCTCACGCACACGGTTAGTACTTCCCACGTCCGGTGCAGCAAAACAAAGGTTCTCTAATTTTAAAGACTCGATATAAGGAATAAAAATAGCTGAGCTGTCTAAGTGATCCACTGGCACATCAAAGAATCCTTGAATTTGTGCAGCGTGTAAATCCATTGTAATAACCCTGTTTGCACCTGCTGCTTCTAATAAAGTAGCAATCAATTTAGCTCCTATCGCAACCCTTGGTTTGTCCTTACGATCTTGACGTGCAAAACCATAATAAGGTATAACTACTATGATTTTATATGCACTAGCACGTTTTGCAGCATCAATCATTAATAATAACTCAAACAAATTATCAGTAGGCGCATAAGTGCTTTGCACTAAGAAAACATAGTCCCCACGTACACTTTCTAGGAAAATGGGTTGAAACTCGCCATCACTAAATTTTTGAATGTTTATTTTTCCGATTGGAGCGCCAAAACGTTGCGCAATTTTCTCAGCTAGGGCCGTTGAGCCTGTTCCAGCAAATATTTTAACAGAAGGGTTCATGGGATGGTTGAATGTGGCTCAAAGTTATCATTCTGTTAATCAAATTGTATAGAATATTCACTCTACTTTTCAACAAGGCATTAACATAGGAGAAAATTCTATTTTTTTAATAGTATTTATACCCATATAGCAGGTTGTTTATGTCATTATATTAGACCCAAAATGACAAATTCAACCACTATCAAAGAATGGTCTTTAAACGATCAGCCCATTCATAAATTGTACAATAAAGGTTCCAAATATTTGAGTGACGCCGAATTAATTGCGATTCTTTTGCAACATGGTACAACCGAACAAAATGCGGTGGACTTGGCAAGAAATTTATTAAGCCATTGCAATAATAATTTACAAAAATTAGCAAAGCTTTCGACGCACGATTTGCTATCAATGAAAATAAAAGGAATTGGGAAAGTAAAAGCAATAAGAATTCTTGCAGCCATTGAACTAGGATCACGCAGAATGTTTAGCAAAACAATCGGTCAACAAATTTTACAAAGTGGCGATGTAGTTAATCATTTAAAATACACTTTACAATTTGAGACCCGTGAATTTTTTATGGCACTCCTATTAAATCAAGCCAATAAAATAATACATGAACAAATTTTAAGCGAAGGCGGGATAACTGGTACTGTAGCAGATCCTAGGGTTTTGTTCAAACTTGCATTAAGTCACGAAGCCACTGGTATCATTATCTGTCATAATCATCCAAGCGGACAATTATATCCCAGCAGAATGGACGATTTACTTACGGAAAAAGTTAAAAAAGGAGCAACTCTTTTAGATATTAAATTGATCGATCACATTATCGTAAGCACCGAGGGCTACTATAGTTATGCCGAACAAAGTTCGCACTGGTAAAAGCAAATATTGTTAGAAAAAATTACCTGTTTGATATTAACTATGCTTGTGCAGTTGGACCACCAAAATTTAAAGGAATTTCAACAGGTGAAATATCTCCAATAGGTCCATTCGCTTCTTCATATCTTTCGATATTTTCAACCAAGGCTTTCATAAAACGCTTAGCATGCATTGGTGTTAATATCACACGAGATTTTACCTTACTTTTTGGAGTACCCGGCATTACATTCACAAAGTCAACTACAAATTCAGCATTGCTGTGGGTGATAATAGCCAAATTAGCATAAGATCCTTCGGCAATGTCTTCGCTAATTTCAATATTTAAGGGTTGGTTCGGGTTCTGTTCCATAGAATTAATTGTGCGGCAAAGATACAGGGGAAGAAATGTTTAAAAAAAATTTAAACCACTGCTTTCAATGAACTAAATTTGCGCCATGTTAGTATTAGATGGAAAAATAGCCTCCGCGGCAGTAAAAGCGAGCCTTTTACAACAAACACAAGATTTAAAAGCAGCAGGTAAAAGAGCGCCTCATTTGGCAGCCATTTTAGTGGGCAATAATGGTGCTAGTGAAACTTATGTGGCAAGCAAAGTGAAAAATTGTGACGAAACGGGTTTCGGAAGTTCCTTAATTCGATTTACGGAAGAAGTGAGTGAAGCAGAATTAATAGCAAAAATTAGTGAGTTAAATGCAAATGAAAATGTGGATGGTATTTTAGTCCAGCTGCCTTTACCAAAACATATTGACGACGAAAAAATAATTGAAGCTATTCATCCTGATAAAGATGTGGATGGATTTCATCCAACCAATATTGGAAGAATGGTGCAAGGTTTAGATACCTTTATTCCTGCAACACCATATGGCGTTTTATTAATGTTGGAGCACTTTAATATTGAAACGAAAGGAAAGCATGCTGTTGTGATTGGACGTAGTAATATTGTTGGGAGACCAATGAGTATTTTATTAAGTAGCGAACGCCCTCAAGGCAATGCTAGCGTTACACTTTGTCATAGACATACTCCAAAAGAAGAATTAATTAAAATTACACAACAAGCAGATATTTTAGTAGTAGCAGTAGGTATTCCAGAATTTATTACAGCTGACATGATTAAACCAGGTGCTGTAATTATTGATGTTGGTATTACGCGTGTGGAAGATGCAACTGCAAAAAAAGGATTTCGTATTAAAGGCGATGTGAATTATGAACAAGCCATTACAAAAGCTGCTGCTGTTACGCCAGTTCCTGGTGGTGTTGGTTTAATGACCATTGCAGGTTTATTGAAAAACACAATGAAAGCATTCGAAAGCAAATCTTAATAAAACGATAAGGTTTAAATAATTCATCGCCCAATATGAGCAATACTCCAACAACGTCTTATCCAGTAATGGAAATGTTTTATTCTTTGCAAGGCGAGGGATATCATCAGGGCAAAGCTGCTTTTTTTATTCGCCTAGCTGGCTGTGATGTGGGTTGTGTTTGGTGTGATGTTAAAGATAGTTGGGACGCAAGTAAACATCCAGTTTTAAGTATTGAAGAAATTGTAAATAGTGCATTAGCGCACCCTGGCAGATTAGCCATAGTCACTGGAGGAGAGCCTTTATTACATCAATTAGATCCATTAACCACTGCATTAAAAGCAGCAGGTTTTCAAACCAATATTGAAACCTCAGGCTCTAGTCCTATGTCAGGAGATTGGGATTGGGTTTGTTTATCTCCCAAAAAATTTAAGGCCCCATTGGCAGAAAATTTACCACTGGCTTCAGAATTAAAAGTAGTCGTGTTTAATAATTCGGATTTTGATTGGGCAGAAGCACATGCTAAACAAGTAAGCCCAGCATGCAAATTATATCTACAACCAGAGTGGGATAAATCAGCACAAATCACGCCAAAAGTGATTGATTACATTAAGGCAAATCCTCAATGGGAGTTAAGCGCGCAGTTACACAAGTTTATTCAGGTACCATAAGCGCTGCATTTAGATTTTCATAATTACTATATTTATATTACAAATATGCATATGCAAAATATACTACGACCAATTTTATTGGCAGGAATTTTTTGTGTTTTTTTTACGAATAACGCAAGTGCACAAAATAAAAATGCAGCTCAAAAATTATATGAAAAAGGCATTCATGCATTTGACAATAAAGCATACAACGAAGGGATCGACTTCTTAAATGAAAGTTTAATAAAAGACAGCAATTTTATAGATAGTTATATTTCATTATTTCAGGCTTACTTAGAATTAAAAGAAAAAAATAAGGCCATTGAAGCATTTGAAAAAGCAATTCCAAAAGACAGCTTAAGTTGTCTGCCCTATTTTGTTAAATACGCCACAACCTATGCTAGCATTGGTGATTTTAATAAAGCAGCTTCTATTTTAAAATCAATCGCCAATAATCTTCCTTACTATTTAAGACCAAGCTATAATCAATTAAATATCGTTTGTGCATACGCCCTATCGCATCCAGCTGATACATCGGTTAAAGTTTTAAATGCAGGAGATAATATTAATACAGCAGATGCAGAATATTTCCCAACAGTTACAGTACAGGATAGTATTTTAATTTTCATGCGAAGAAATGGAATAAGCAGAGAAGACTTTTTTACGAGCAAGATTACTCCTTCAGGACTTTCAAAAGCTTTACCCTTATCTGACAATTTAAACTTAACGGATAAGAAAGGTGCACCAAGTCTTTCCTCCGATTTACAAACACTTTATTTTTCAGGGGAGTTCTCAGGACTTGGATTTGGACGTTATGATATTTATAGTGTTGCAAAAACCGATTCAGGATGGGCTGAACCCATTAACCTTGGTCCCAATGTAAATAGTGATTGGTGGGAAAGCGCGCCAAGTATTTCTCCAGACGGATCGGCTTTATATTTTTGTAGCAATAAGCCAGGTGGCTATGGTGGCATTGATATTTATGTTTCCTATAAAAATAGAAAGGGATACTGGGGCAAGGCTGTTAATTTAGGTCCCAATATCAATACAGCAGGGGATGAACAAACCCCTTTTATTCATGCCGATAACAACTCTCTTTATTTTGCATCCAATGGTTGGCCTGGCTACGGGGGTTCAGATTTATATGTTGCACATAAAAAATTGGATGGTAGTTGGTCAAAGCCAATTAATTTAGGTTCCCCTATAAACACGATTGATAATGAAGCGAGTGTTGCAATATCAAGTAATGGTATTGACGGTTATATCGCAAGCGACCGACCAGACAGCAGGGGTAATTTAGATATTTACAAAATCAATTTGCCAGAAGCTGCGCGCGCCAATAAAACATATTATTTTAATGGATTCATTCGAGATGCAATAACAATGAACGCATTGAGTGGTTCTGTAAAATTATCGGACAATAACGACTCTAGTAAATACATGTTAGTAAATGTAGACAATACTGGAAAGTTTGTGTTGGCACTACCTTATTTTGATAGTTTAGGCATACAAATTAATAGCCCTAATCACGAGTATGCTAGTTTACTATTAAATAAAGAAAACCTAACTGAATTAAATGGCGCCATTTTTGATTTTCAATTAGCGCCCATTCAAAAAACCTTTTCAAAAAATTTCAACAACGTATTTTTTGATTTGAATTCAGCCACTTTACTAAAAACTTCAAATGTAGAGTTAAATGCATTGGTTGAATATTTACAAAACACCCCTACTGCATCTATCTTAATTGAAGGTCATACCGACAATTCGGGCAATGCCAATGCAAATATGATATTGTCTACCAAACGCGCTGAATCTATTGCTCAGTTTTTAATCAATAAAGGAATTGATAAAAATAGAATAACCTCAAAAGGTTTTGGTAGCACAAAACCAATAGCAGACAATATTTCAGAGCAAGGCAGGGCTCAAAATCGAAGAACAAGTTTCACTATTACCCTGCCTTAGATCAATTCAAAATTCAAGTATTTATACCCGAGCTCAGCATCTATTTATTGTAGATGTTTAGAGGATGAATAATTTGAACGAAAATGAATTGTTATACGCCATTGCTTTAAGTATGTACAAGGGCTATAGTGATTTACAAAAAAGAAATCAGCTTCAATTTTACAAAAGCGCTTACAACACATTTAAATATCGAAATAAAAACTTAGGAGACTGGCCCTTACAAGAAGCGGAGGATGAACTAAAATTTATTGAGAAAAATGCTATTCAATGTTTCTCTATTTTAGATAAATTTTATCCGGATCGATTGTTGAATATTTCGGATCCTCCTAACTTATTATATGTGAAAGGATCTGATCATTTTAATCTTCCTCAATTAATAAGTATCGTCGGGACAAGGCAACATACTTATCAAGTAAAAAAAGTGGTGGAAGAATTACTTGAAGGACTAAATTATTTAAACATTGGCGTAATAAGTGGACTGGCATTAGGTGTAGACGGTATTGCACATGAAACAGCTCTTAAAAATAACTTACCTACCTGGGGCGTTCTAGCACATGGACTTGATACCATTTATCCTAATCAACATCGAAGACTTGCAAAAAATATATTAGAAAACAATGGGGGCTTAATTACTGAATGTCGCATTAATACACCTACCATGACATTTCAATTTCCAAAACGAAATCGCATTGTTGCGGGCATAAGTGATGCCACGATTGTTATTGAAAGTGAAATAAAAGGTGGAAGTATGATAACCGCCCATTTAGCGCGCGGATATGACAGAGAAGTATTTGCAGTGCCTGGTAAAATTCATGATGCAAAAAGCAAGGGCTGTTTGTGGTTAATTAAAAATAATATTGCCACTATGTATCATGATCCTGTTCAATTGCTTGAAGATATGAATTGGCCAAAGCAAGAGCATTGCGCTAATGGCCCTCAAGAAAATGGAAACACGTTATTTGATCAAAAATTAAATAACAGAAATAGTAAATTACTGAACGCCGTTGCCAATGACATCTTTCTATTTATTCAATCACAGGGCCCAGTACATAAGGATATTATTGCAATGAGATTAGGTATTTCCAATAGCTTACTAGCTGAGCATTTACTCGTATTAGAACTAAATGGACTTATTCATTTACTGGCCGGAAACCAATACGCTAGTACCTAAATAACTGATAACCAGTACTTTTAAAAAAGTATTTTGCCTAAATGCGCCAAAAAGCTACCTTTGCCTATGGCAACAAGAAATTCTAACAACTCCCGCATTTTTGGTCAAGGCTTAACATTCGATGATGTATTGTTAATGCCGGCTTATTCTGAGATGCTTCCTTCCGAAGTTAAAATCTACAGTCATCTTACCAAAAACATCCAATTAAATGTTCCAATTTTGTCCGCTGCAATGGACACCGTAACTGAAGCGAGCCTTGCTATTGCATTAGCGCGCGAAGGGGGCATTGGTATTTTGCACAAAAACATGAGTATCGAACGTCAAGCAGAGCAAGTGCGTAAAGTAAAGCGAAGCGAAAGCGGAATGATCGTTGATCCTATCACATTAGAAGTTAATGCAACCATTGGTGACGCATTAATTTTAATGAAAGAAAATAAAATTGGTGGTATTCCCATCGTTGATAAAGGAAATAAGTTAGTAGGTATATTAACCAATAGAGATTTACGTTTCGAGACAGATCGTTCTCGTAAAGTAAGTGAGGTAATGACTAAGCAAAACTTAATCATTGCTCCTGAAGGAACCGACTTAAGAAAAGCAGAAAAAATATTACGTCAACATAAGATTGAAAAATTACCTGTTGTAAGTAAGCAAGGAAAATTAATTGGTTTAATTACTTATCGCGATATTTTACAATTAAGCGCCTTTCCAAATGCAGTGAAAGATAAAATAGGTCGTTTACTAGTGGGAGCTGCATTGGGTATTACACAAGATTTATTAGATCGCGCAGCAGCTTTAAACGCTGTAGGTGTTGATATTGTTTCATTAGACAGTGCACACGGACATAGCAAGGGAGTGATTGAAGCATTGAAAACATTAAAAAAGAATTTTAAAAACTTACCGGTTATTGCTGGTAATGTTGCAACTGCGCAAGGTGCATTGGCATTAGCAAATGCAGGTGCGGATGCTGTAAAAGTTGGTATTGGACCAGGTTCTATTTGTACTACAAGAATTGTTGCAGGTGCAGGGGTTCCACAGTTAACTGCTATTATGGAAGCGACCAAAGCATTGAAAGGAAAAAATGTTCCTGTAATTGCAGATGGTGGTATTCGTTACACTGGTGATATGGTAAAAGCATTAGCAGCTGGTGCGAATTGTGTAATGATGGGTAGCATTTTTGCTGGAACCGAAGAGAGTCCAGGTGAAACTATTATATACGAAGGCCGAAAGTTTAAAGGCTATCGTGGAATGGGAAGTATTGGTGCCATGGGTCAAGGAAGTGGTGATCGATATTTTCAAGAAGGAACGGATAGCAAAAAATTTGTACCAGAAGGAATTGAGGGACGTGTAGCTTACAAAGGAAATTTAAGTGAAATTATTTATCAATTTGTAGGTGGATTAAAAGCTGGTATGGGTTACTGCGGTGCTAAAACAGTAAAGGATTTACAAAATGCAACTTTCGTTCAAATCACTAACGCGGGTATGAAAGAAAGTCACGCACATGATATTGATATTACAAAAGAGGCTCCTAACTATAGCCGTAAATAATACTCGATGAAAAAAAATTGGAGTAACCAATTTGGAAATCTTTTTTCCAAAAAAATGCTACTCATTTTATTATGCTCATTTAGTTTCGCGTTGAGCAATAACATTAAAGCGCAGGATAGTACACAAAATACTAAACTGCGTTTTAGTTTAATTACCTGTGATGCAGGTGATGATTTGTATACCATCTGGGGACATACAGCAATTCGTGTTATTGATAGCGTAAACCATACTGACTTTGTTTTTAACTACGGAAGTTTTGATTTTAACACACCCAATTTTATTGCAAAGTTCATGCGTGGAGACTTAATGTACTTTATTAGTGCAGACACTTACGCTAATTTTTTATACGAATACCAATACTACGGAAGGGATGTACATGAGCAAGTGCTTAAATTAACCCCAGCCGAAAAATACAAGTGGTATCAAGCTTTACAAGTAAACATGATTGGCAGCAATCGTTTTTATTTATACAATTTTATCGGTGACAATTGCACTACCAGAATTAAAGATGGCATATTTAAACACGCGCCTATTAATAATTACAGTATTGGTATTAATTCCTATAGAGAAGAAGTGGTAAGCGCTCCTTATAAAAATGGATTAGGTTGGGTAGGATTAGGCATTGACTTATTATTAGGTTCAGTTGCAGATAAAACGCCAAGCCTTTATCAAGAAGCATTTCTTCCTACATTATTGTATAAGAAAATGCAATTAAACCCTCATTTAGTAACTGCTACCAATCATATTAAATACAATACAAAGCCTGCGACTAAAGGAGGCTACCCAATGAATTATTTAATTGCTTTTTTATTGGTGTACTTATTTGTTGCCAATTGGAATGCATTAACTACACAAAGAATTGCCCGTGTACTTGATATAACTTTATTATTTGTTTTTGGAATCGGGGGCGCACTAGTTTTTTATATGAGTCAGTTTTCTTTTCATAATGCATGTCATGAAAATTATAATTTAATATGGCTACACCCCTTGTACTTATTAGCTATTCCAGTATATTTTATTTCTAAAAGATGGACAGGATATTTAGGTTGGTTGTATTTTATAGCTACTACCCTATACATGTTTGCGAGTCACTGGATTCCACAACATAGTTCAAAGTCGGTCATTGCAGTAATGGTGATTGCTTTATTCCTGCAAATAAGATTAATAAAAAGAGGCGCTCAAAGTAAATACGAATCATAAGATGTTACATTATTACGATTATGGCGAGGATCAATTGTCCTATTTTGACGAGGGAAATGTTAGAGATAATGATGCGCATGAAGAAAAAGCCACCATCTTATTAATTCATGGTTTTGGCGAAGATCATTGCATCTGGAAAAATCAAATAGAGTTTCTTTCACAATATTATAGAGTCATTGCACCCAATTTGCCAGGTGTACATTGCAAACCTTTAAACATACATCACTCCCATTTGCCAAGTATGCGCAATTATGTGGAAGTACTGCATGAACTCATGCACAGCTTGCATATCGAAAAATATTATGTACTAGGACATAGCATGGGTGGGTATATTGGATTGGCATTTGCTGATTATTATACCAATCATGTTATTGGACTTGGATTAGTTCACTCCACTACTTTCGAGGATAGCCCCGTTAAAAAAGAAACAAGATTAAAAGTAGCCGAGTTTATTTTAGAACATGGTACTCAAAAGTTTTTAGAAACATCTACTCAAAATTTATTTGGTAATACATTTAAACAAGCGCATCCCGAAAAAGTACAGGATGTGATGGATAGCGCAAGTGATATTAGCCCCGAAGCCATGGTTCAATTTGTGATGGCTATGCGCAATAGAAAATCACATGAACATATGCTTACCCAAAAGCGCATCCCAATTTGGATGATCGTAGGTACCGAAGACATTGCTGTCCCTATGGAAGATTCTTTGCAACAAACACAACTTTTACCGCCCAATCATGTTATTATCTTAAAGCAGGTGGGGCATATGGGCATGTTGGAGGCAACCGAGGAAGTAAACAATGCACTCCTTACCTTTATACAAAATGCAGAAAACAATAAAAGATAATTAATAGTAGCGGCGAAAAATAACTTTAAAAATTAAACGAAATAATATGTCAAAAATAATTTTAGTAACAGGAGCAAGTTCAGGATTTGGAAAAGCAATTGCAGAAAAATTTGCAGCAGGTGGATGGAACTTGATTTTAACTGCACGTAGAAAAGAAAAATTAGAAGCTGTAGCTGCTGATTTAGAAAAGCAATTTGGCATTAAAACACTTTCATTAATTTTTGATGTTCAGGATAAAGAGGCGGTGTTTGAAAATTTAGGAAACCTTCCTACCGAATGGCAGGCGATTGATTTATTGGTAAACAATGCAGGACTTGCATTAGGACGTGACTCTTTTTTTGATGCCAATTTGGAAGACTGGGAAACCATGATTGATACCAATGTAAAAGGATTATTGTATACTTCAAAAGCAGTTCTTCCATACTTAATAAAGCAACAAGGACATATCATAAATATTGGTAGTACCGCAGGCAAGGAAGTGTATAAAGATGGTAATGTGTACTGCGCTACTAAGCATGCAGTAGACGCCATTACTAAAGCACAAAGAATAGATTTACTTCCTTATAAAATTAAAGTAACCGCTATTCATCCAGGTGCTGTTGAAACTGACTTTTCATTAATTCGTTTTAAAGGAGATGCTGCTAAAGCTGCCGCAGTGTATGCTGGTTACACCCCACTAAAGCCAGAAGACATTGCGGATACTGCTTGGTATGTTGCTAATTTACCTAAGCATGTATGTATTAATGATGTGGTGATGACTTGTTTAGCGCAGGGCAATTCAACGATGTTGCATAAAGACTAGCCGAAATCAATTTCGGTATTGTCTCCAATATTTAAAGTACGGATAAGACCTTTAACAGAGGCATCACTGCCAATTAAAGAATTATCCAAAACCACTTCATCCAATGAAGTATAGGTTCCAATAATACTTTCTTTCACCACCGAACTTTTTATAACAGTATTATTACCAATGGTAACATGTGGACCAATGATTGAATTTTCAATCACACAATTATCGGCAATACTCACTGGAGGAATAATAATTGTATTCACATACAAATCAGGATTCACCGTTAAGCCGCCTGTCTTTTTAAGCAATACTGCATTGGCTTCTAGCAATGATTCTTTCTTACCACAATCATACCAGTGCTTCACTTTAAAGGAATTAAACACCACTCCTTTTTTAATCATGCACTCTAATGCATCCGTTAAATTGTATTCACCGTGCGATTTAATATTTTCAGTCACCAATTGCGTAAAGCAATCAAATAAAATTTGAGACTCTTTAATTTTATATAAACCTACTAAGGCATTGTTACTTTTTGGAATGGATGGTTTTTCAACGGCATGTAAAACCTTTCCTTCTTCATCAATTTCTACCACACCAAATTGTCTTGGGTCATCAACCTTTTTAATACCCAACATACTAGTTTCACTAGCAATCACTTCTCTAATATCAAACTCACAAATCGTATCACCCAATGCAATAAAAACTTCATCCTCACCCACAATCTCTTTTGTCAATTGAATGGCATGTGCCGTTCCTTGACGATCATTTTGGTAAACGAAATGGGTTTTTAAATTAGGGTAGGTTTGCTCCACATAGTCCTGGATTTTCTCTCCTAAATAACCAACTATAAATATGTACTCGTCAATACCCACTTCTTTTAACTGATCTACGATAAAAATTAAAATGGTTTTACCAGCAATCGGGATTAACGCCTTTGGTTGTGTATATGTATGGGGTCGCAATTTTGTTCCAGCACCAGCAGCCGGGATAATAGCCTTCATTTTTGTCCTTTTTGGGGAGGGTAAAAATAGCAAATAACTGTTAGTAACAGGTCAATTTTAAGCATTTTTGAGTCTTTTTTATAAGAAACAAGCCATTTTAGTGCATTTTAGGGCAAATACCTTGTAAATGTGGATATTAGGCGGCTACTTGTTGAAAGAAAGCTTTGCATAGGCCTAATAATGGATTATTTTTGCCAAATATTCTATTACAATATCAAGTTATTCTATAAAATATCCAATTATGCAAAGAGATACCCTAGTTTTTGACATCATCAATCAAGAGTTACAACGCCAAAGACGTGGCATTGAGTTAATCGCTTCTGAAAATTTTACCAGCTTACAAGTTATGCAAGCAATGGGTGGCGTGATGACCAATAAATATGCCGAGGGTTATCCTGGTCGTAGATATTATGGTGGATGTGAGATAGTTGACAAAACAGAAACATTAGCAATAGATCGTTTAAAAGAAGTTTTCGGATTAGAATATGCAAACGTTCAACCACATAGTGGAGCGCAAGCAAATGCTGCTGTAATGTTAGCGATATTGCAACCAGGTGATGCCATCTTAGGATTGGATTTAAGTATGGGTGGTCACTTAACACACGGAAGTGCGGTTAACTTTTCTGGTAAAACTTACAAGCCTCATTTTTATGGCGTTGTAAAAGAAACGGGATTGATTGACTATGAAATGTTAGAAAGCCAAGCTAGAGCGCATAAGCCAAAATTAATTATTTGTGGAGCAAGTGCTTATAGCCGTGATATTGACTACGCAAGAATTAGAAAAGTAGCAGACGAAGTAGGTGCATTTGTGTTAGCCGATATTGCACACCCTGCTGGATTAATTGCAAAAGGATTATTAAGTTCTCCATTTAATTATTGTGACTTTGTAACTTCTACTACACACAAAACTTTACGTGGACCTCGTGGTGGTGTGATTATGATGGCAAAGGATGGTGAAAATACATTGGGTTTAAAAGATGTAAAAGGCAATTTAAGATTATGGTCCAATGTAATTGATATGGCTGTATTCCCTGGTACACAAGGTGGACCATTGGAGCATGTGATTGCCGCTAAAGCCATTGCATTTGGCGAAATTCTTTCTGATGATTTCACTGTATACGCAAAGCAAGTGCAAAAGAATGCGCAAACCATGGCTGCTGCATTTGTGGCTAAAGGATATGAAATTATCAGTGGTGGCACAGACAATCATTTAATGTTGATTGACTTACGCAATAAAAATATCAGTGGTAAAAAAGCCGAGCAGGTTTTAGGACATGCCGATATTACAGCCAATAAAAACATGGTGCCTTACGATGACAAATCTGCATTTGTAACTTCAGGTATTCGTTTTGGTGTTGCTGCTATTACCACACGTGGAATGAATGAAAATCATATTCCATTTGTAGTAGATGCTATTGACAAAGCCTTAATGAATGCGGATAATGAAACGATCTTAGCTGAAACTAAGAAAGATGTCAATAAATTCATGGAGCAATTTGTATTGTATCCAGAACTTGGTTAGTAGTTAAATTGGAATAGTGTAACTTTATACTATGATACAACGCATACAATCCATATACTTATTATTAGCAAGCGCAGCTGCCTTTTTGGTATTGCGCTTGCCTTTTTATTATACGCCAGCACCTACCCCTTTTGAAATCAGAGGCAGTGATAACATGACTACCCTTATTTCATTGGCGTTTAGTGCATGCCTAAGTTTTATTGCCATTTTTTTATATGGCAATCGCATGTTGCAATTAAAAGTGGTGTTAGTTAATTTTTTATTGTCGGCTTTAATTGGATTCTTTATTTACAAAATGGTTATCGCCAATCCAGGCGGAGGCTTTACGCTTCCTTCCATTTCCTTGTTTTTAATCCCCATCTTGCAAATATTAGCAATGGTGAAAATATATAAGGACGAGCGCTTGGTTAAAAGTGCGGATAGATTAAGATAATATGCGAGCCGCCTTTATCATATGGGCCCTTCTTTCAAGTTTTCTTGTAAATAAAATTCAAGCACAAAACAGTATTTCAGGTAAAGTCATAAATGCCGAACATAATTCTCCTATTGAATTGGCAAATGTGTATATTAGTAATAGTACTAGAGGAACTATTACTGACAAGAACGGACAATTCATACTAAATGGCATACCCATTGGCCGATCCGAATTGGTTATATCTTGCATAGGATTTGAAACACAAACTTTTTATATAAATCAAAATACAAGACAGTTAGAAATAATACTTAAGCCAAAGTACGAGGACTTACAAACTGTGGTTGTTGAGCCTTATGATAAAAATGGGTGGAAAAAATGGGGGCGTCTTTTTTTAGATTACTTTATTGGCACTACACAGTTTTCTTATGATTGTAAATTAATCAACAAAGATGCAATAAAATTTCATTTTAGTAAAAAAAGAAATTTATTAAGAGTAACTGCTGACGAAAGATTGATTATTGAAAATAAATCTTTAGGATATAATTTGAAATATGATCTCGTTAAATTTGAATATGACTTTGATAATAAAACATCTTTAATTCAAGGCCATCCGTGGTTTGAAGAATTGACAACCGATAAAAAAGGAGAACAAATAAAATGGGAGAAAAATAGAGACGAGGCCTACTATGGATCTATGATGCAGTTTATGCGCAGCTTGTATTATGACCGATTAGAAAGAGATCAGTTTGAAGTGAGAAGAATTGTATCTTCATCCAATAACAGTTATTTTCTTGTAAATAAAATCGTTCCTCGAGATAGTATTATTTTTAAAGTTGATAGCGTGTCAGTAGGATTAAACTTTAAGGAATATTTACAAGTAACCTACCCACTTAAAGATCTTCCTTCGTCCTATCCCAGGAACAATGTACGCATGGGTTTTATGCGAACACCACAAACTTCACAATTAAGTATTAACGATAATTTTATTAAGATTTTCGCAAATGGAGCATATTACGATGGCACCAATTTAATGTCTTCTGGATATTGGGGATGGTCTGAAAAAATGGCCAATTTATTGCCATTGGATTATGAGCCTAGTAATTTACCCTAATAAGTATTTCCCTGTTTGCGATGCTTTGCATTTAGCTAAACCCTTGGGAACACCTTCATAAACAACCGTTCCGCCTGCATCTCCTGCTTCCGGACCCATGTCAATGACCCAGTCAGATGCTTTAATTACATCGGTATTATGTTCTACCACTATTAAGGAATGTCCTTGATCTATTAAAGCGTTAAATGCTTTTAATAATTTATGGATATCATGAAAATGCAATCCTGTGGTTGGCTCATCAAAAATGAATAACATTTTTTGACTTGCTTTTCCTTTGCCCAAGAAGCTGGCCAGTTTTACACGTTGTGCTTCTCCTCCACTAAGGGTGCTACTACTTTGTCCCAATTTCACATATCCCAATCCTACTTCTTGTAATGGACTAATAGCGAGTACTATATTTTTTTCTTCTTTAAAAAATTCAATGGCTTCGTCCACACTCATTTCCAAAACATCATAAATACTCTTGCCCTTATATTGCACTTCTAAAACAGATTCTTTAAATCGCTTTCCGCCACAATCCTCACAGGTTAAATGTACGTCGGCTAAAAATTGCATCTCTACCAATTGTTCTCCTTCACCTTTGCAAGTATCACATCGGCCTCCATCCACATTAAATGAAAAATGTTTTGGAAGGAACCCGCGAATTTTGGAGAGCGCTTGCTTTGAATATACATCTCTTATTGCATCGTAGGCTTTTATATAGGTAACTGGATTGCTTCTTGAAGATTTCCCAATAGGATTTTGATCCACCATTTCAATAGCATCAATTAAATGCAAGTCTCCTTTAATATCTGCATAGCCACCCACTATTTCAGTTGGTTGTTGCTTTGCTTTTAACAATGCATTGTATAAAACTTTTTTTACCAAGGTTGTTTTACCACTTCCACTCACCCCACTAACTAAGCATAAACTTTGTAAAGGAAAATCAACATCTACATTTTTTAAATTATGTAAATGGGCACCTTGTAATTTTATAAAATGTCTTGCTGGTCTTGTTTTTTCTGGTATAGGAATAAACAACTCCCCTTTTAAATATTTACCCGTTAAACTTTTTTTATCCTTCATTAATGCTACTGCATTGCCCACTGCTACTACTTCTCCACCTTGGTGTGCGGCCAATGGACCCATATCAATAATATGATCGGCCTTGCGCATAATTTGCTCATCATGCTCTACTACAACTACGGTATTACCTAAGTTTCTTAAATTTTGCAAAACAGTAATAAGTCGCTCTGTATCTCTTGAATGCAAGCCAATACTTGGTTCGTCCAAAATATACAAGGAGTTGGTTAAGTTACTTCCTAAACATCTTGTCAGTTGTATTCTTTGGCTTTCCCCTCCACTTAAACTATTGGCCAATCTACTTAAGGTTAAATAACCTAACCCTACATCCATTAAAGTTTGGATGCGTTGTTCTATCTCTATTAAAATTCGTTTTGCAATTTCTGCATCGTGCGCAGATAACTTTAAATCTTTGAACCATTGTTGTAATTCTCTTACCGGCATTGCACATAATTCTCCAATATGCAAGCCTCCAATTTTTACATACAATGCTTCCTTGCGTACACGGTATCCATTACAATCAGGGCAATTGGTTCTTCCACGATACCTACTTAACAATACCCTAAATTGTACTTTGTATAAATGTGCTTCAACGTCTTTGAAAAAATCATCAATGCCCAATGCCTTTCCTGTTCCTTTCCAAAGTTGCGTGTACTGTGCTTTTGTCAATTGATTGATGGGTTGATGAATAGGGAATCCCAGTTTACCTGCTTCCTTCACAAATTGATCCTTCCACCAACTTAATTTTTCACCTTTCCATGGTGCTACGCCTCCATCATATACCGATAAGAATGGATTGGCTATCACTAGATTCTCATCAATACCCAACACCTGACTATACCCCTCACAGGTTGGACAAGCACCATAGGGATTATTGAATGAAAATAAATTAGGAGTGGGCTCATCAAACTCCATTCCATCCAAACTAAACTTATTATTAAAGTCTTGTAAAATGTCATTGTTTTTTTCTACCCATAAAATACCTTCCCCCTCATAAAAAGCTGTTCCAATAGAATCCGTCAAACGGTGTATATCATCCTCATCAAATGCTTTTACAATAATTCTATCAATGAGCACATATACATCATGCGCTTTTATTTTTTTAGAAAGTTCTGTTTTAGATAATTCCAATGCATCCTCAATTCTTAAAATTTCAGATTCCAATTTTGGTGCTCTTAAATAAATACGGGTAAATCCTTTTTGCACTAATATATTTAGCTCCTCGGCAATATCTCTTTTTGCTTGTTGCTTAAAGGGAACAAGGATCACCATCTTATCTCCTGCCTTCCCTTTTTGAATATAAGAAAGCACATCCTGTACATCATGCTTTTTCACTTCCTCGCCACTAATGGGCGAATAGGTTTTACCAATGCGTGCAAAAAACACTCTAAAATAATCGTAAATCTCTGTCATGCTTCCCACGGTACTTCGTGGCGTACGGGTAGTCACTTTTTGCTCAATGGCAATGGCAGGACAAAGCCCTTTGATATAATCCACGTCTGGCTTGCCCATTCGCGACATAAATTGTCTTGCATAGGAGGACAAGCTCTCGGCATATCGTCTTTGCCCTTCGGCAAATAAAGTATCAATTGTTAAGGATGACTTTCCACTACCCGACACCCCTGTTACCACGATAAATTCATCACGTGGAAACTCAACAGATACATTTTTTAAGTTATGTACCCTTGCACCTACTACCTCAATGGAGTCCTTTCCTTTTTTAGCTGTTGCCATACTACAAAATAACATATTCCATTGCAATTGGTTGTACCAAAAGCGATATTCTTTTTAAATATCCAACCACTGCATAATGTGGATATCCTCGAGCCTCAAATTTCGTTTTCAACAAATGAAAAATGGATTGTTTTTGGTGGTAATTTTCCAATACTAACCCAACTAAGTACACCCTTACTTAGTCTTCGAAGACCTTTAAAAAACAAAAATGAACAAAACCGTACAGCTTACTGACAACGAACTTATTCAGTTATTTCAACAAGGAAACACCCGTGCTTTTGATGCCTTAATTGATCGCCACCAAGAAAGAATTTTTAACGCGATTAATTTTATGGTGAAGGATAGTTATTTAGCCGAGGATTTAATTCAAGATATCTTCATTAAAATAATCAACAACCTTAAGCAAAATAAATACAACGACGAGGGCAAATTTTTACCTTGGGCTTTACGTATTGCACATAATTTTTGTGTAGATCATTTTAGAAAAGTAAAAAGAACGCCTACTATTAAAACAAGTGATGATCAGGATTTATTTGAGATTATTAAACACTCAGATCATCCTGCGGATTATAAAATGACACGTTCTCAAACGCATCGCAATATACAGGAGTTAGTGGATTTATTACCTGAAGAGCAAAGAGAAATTATTGTGTTAAGACACTACGCCAATTTAAGTTTTAAAGAGATTGCGCAAATGACCAACTGTAGCATTAACACTGCTTTGGGAAGAATGCGCTACGGTTTAATTAATTTAAGAAAGATGATGAACGAACGAGGAATGAGTTTGTAAAAGATTACTTACCCTTTGCTACACTACATTGTAACCAATTTAAGTATTCTTGTACATTAGGTGTATAGCCCACAGGATTTGATAATAAATTTTGATTAGGGCTTATCACAACATACAATGGTTGTGTTACTTGATTAAAGTTTTCTGCTTGGAAAGTAGCCCATAAATCGCCTACGCTATTTATATCTTTTACGGTACCAGCCTTGCTTGTATATTTAAATCTTTTTTCTACAGGCAACATTGCTTTGTCATCTACATATAAAGAAACTAAAATGAAATTGTCTTTTATATAGCTTGAAACTGCAGGATCGGTCCAAACATTTTCTTCCATTTTACGACAATTCACGCATGCCCATCCTGTAAAATCAATTAAGATTGGCTTGTTTTGTTCTTTCGCTAATGCCAGGGCTTTTTGATAATCATTTACGACATTGGCATGCACTCCACGATTGTCATCCGTTGGATTTGCAAATAAACTATAATGACTAGGTGGTGGGAATCCACTTAAGAATTTAATATACCCAGCATTTTTAGGGAAGATGCCCATGATTAAAACAATCGAAAATGCAATGGCTGCAACGCCTCCTATTTTCCTGCCTAAAGATATTTTTGCACCCTTATTATCATGTGGCAAATGTAATTTACCCCAAAGGTATAAGGCTAATCCTAAGCTTATCAATGCCCATAATCCTAAAAATACTTCGCGCTTTAATAAACCCCAATGTTGCACTAAGTCGGCATTGGATAAAAATTTAAATGCCAACGCCAATTCAAGGAATGCTAATAATTTTTTAACGGTATCTAACCATCCACCAGATTTTGGCAAGCTATGCAACCACTGAGGGAATATTGCAAACAATGTAAAAGGTAATGCCAATGCAATACCAAACCCTGCCATGCCCATTGTTAATGCCCATGCGCCTCCTTGTAATGATCCCACTAACAAAGTTCCTAATATTGGGCCTGTGCATGAAAAAGAAACAATGGCTAATGTGATAGCCATAAAGAAGATACCTCCTAAACTTCCTAATCCACTTTTGGAATCTGCTTTATTGGCGATCCCACTTGGCAACGTGATTTCAAAATAGCCAAAGAAAGAAATGGAGAAGAATATAAAAATGACAAAGAATATTAAATTTAATACTGGGCTTGTTGAAATACTATTGAATATTTCAGGTTGTACATTTCCCAATAAATGAAAAGGCACACTCGCTAACACATAAATCAAAAAAATACTTAACCCATATAATAAACCATTTTTAATGCCTTGCTTTCTAGTTTTTGAACGCTTGGTAAAAAATGAAACTGTTACTGGTATCATTGGAAACACACAAGGTGTAATCAATGCAATTAAACCACCTAAAAATCCTAAAATAAATACCGTCCA
>Ga0007825_1000063_pt1 | contig 33962 bp, 20 predicted proteins | sample CryBogCBE13Jul09_FD_71229 | JGI IMG/M metagenome (GOLD analysis project Ga0007825, IMG submission 71229) | Freshwater microbial communities from Crystal Bog, Wisconsin, USA - CBE13Jul09 | ecosystem: Environmental > Aquatic > Freshwater > Lake | place: Crystal Bog, Wisconsin, USA | collected... | reverse complement strand
ACGTTTTTAATTGGATGTATTGCAATTGCTGGAGTTCCTCCTTTTAGTGGTTTCTTTTCAAAGGATGAAATACTAGCGGCAGCCTTCGCGAAAAGTCCTATTTATTGGGCACTAGGTGTTGTAGGCGCTGCAATGACTGCTTTTTATATGTTCCGTTTATATGCAACCACTTTCTTAGGTCAATTTAGAGGAACGCATGATCAAGAGCATCATTTGCACGAAAGTCCTTTCGCTATGACTTTGCCATTGATTTTATTGGCAGTAGCAAGTGCGATTGCAGGAGCTATAGGTGTTCCTGAATTAATGGGAGGCCATCATTGGTTATCACATCAATTAGCGCCAATCGTAGGAGAAGCAAAGGAAGCTGGATTATCAGCAAGTACAGAGTGGGCCTTGATGGGCGTTTCTGTTACAATCGCAGTAGTAGCTTTATTAATTGCTTTATCCATTTATCGTAAAAAAGCAGATGGTGAACCTCAAACTGCATTGGGCAAATTCTTGTACAACAAATGGTATATCGATGAATTATATGAAACCATCATTTTAAATCCTTTAAATAAGTTTGCTGGATTTTTAAAAGAAGTGGTTGAAAAAAATATTATCGATGGCGCTGTTAATGGTACTGGAAAATTAGTGCAGTATAGCGCTAGACAAATTAGATTATTACAAAGTGGTCAGGTTGGATATTATATTTTATTCATGGTGTTAAGTATGGTTTTACTTTTCATCTTTTGGTTTAATGACATGACCATTCTTAAATTCTTTTATAAATTGACTCACTAATTATAAGTTATTATGTTTCTACTATTATTCTTATTAATTCCAATATTCGCAGCTATTGCACTTCTTTTTATCAAGAAAGAGCAGTCTGTAAACCTTATTGCCATTGGATCGGGGCTGTTGACTTTATTGGGAGCATTGCATATTATTTTAAATAAGACTGGAAATTATGATGCTTCATGGTTGCCAATTTTAAATAGCCGTTTCTTGTTACAAGCTGATGGACTTGCTAAAATTTTAATATTACTTACTGCAATAAGTTTTCCTGCAATTTTCATTGCCACAAGCAATAATAAAACCAATCAAAAGAATGTATTTCTATCTTTAATGTTGTTGACCCAAGCAGGATTAATGGGTGTGTTTTTAGCTGGTGATGCTTTATTGTTTTACTTTTTCTGGGAGTTGGCTTTAATACCCGTTTATTTTTTATGTTCTATTTGGGGTGGAGAAAAAAGAATCGCTGTTACTTTTAAATTCTTTATTTATACTTTTCTTGGTTCTTTGTTTATGTTAATAGGAATTATCCTTTTATATTCAAACACAGCAGACCATAGTTTTTTAATTGAATCTTTAAAGCATGCAAATGTTTCGCCAGCACAAAGTGCTACTGCATTTGCATTATTCTTTATCGCATTTGCTATTAAAATGCCAATTTTCCCTTTACATACTTGGCAGCCAGATGCATATGAACAATCACCTACAGCAGTTACCATGGTATTAAGTGCTGTAATGGTTAAAATGGGATTGTATGGTATCATTCGCTGGTTAATGCCTTTATTCCCAACTGCATTTTTAGCGCATGCTAATATGGTTGTTATATTATCAGTGATTGGTATCCTTTATGCTTCCTTTATAGCTATTCGTCAAGATGATATGAAAAGATTGATTGCCTATTCATCTATTGCGCATATTGGATTAATGAATGCAGCTTTATTCACGCACAATCAAGTGGGTGTACAAGGCGCTTTAATACAATTATTTTCACATGGTGTGAATGTATTAGGACTTTGGATTATCGCAGATATCATTGAGCAACAAACAGGAACAAGATCCATGAAAGCGTTGGGTGGTATTGCTAAGAAGCAACCTACCTTGGCCATTTTATTAGTTGGGTTTGCATTTGCAAATATTGCATTGCCTTTGACCAATGCATTTGTTGGAGAATTCTTAATGTTTAATAGTTTATTCCAATTTAATCCTTGGATCGCAGCTGCTGCGGGAGTGAGTGTTGTGCTTGCTGCAATTTATACTTTAAACATGGTTCAAAAAGTGGCGTATGGCGAAGTGAGTGAAGCTACTAATTTGATGACGGCACCTAATAAAAATGCACAAGCTGTCTTAATCGTATTGTTAGTGATTGTATTTGTAACAGGAGTATATCCACAACCATTGTTTGATGTAACTGCTGATACTTTAAAACAATTGTTTGTAAAATAATTAAATGAATTTGTAATGAATGCTATAATTGTATCTACTTTATTGGGTGTTGTAATGATGTTTTGTTCTTGGATTACCACCTCGGCAAAAGCACAAAGAAACATTGGGTTGGTTGGCATGCTTATTTTAATTGTAGCTAATTTGGCACAGTTAAAAGGCTGGTGGGTAATTGACTTTGACACCAAGGGTATGTTGGCATTTAATCAAATTGGATTGTTTGCAAACATGACATTATTTATTTTGACTTTTTTATACTTATGGATCAATGGAGAAGAAATTGAAAAAGTAGGAAACAATCACACTGCCGACTATTATGCTATATTTTTCTTTATTCTTTGTGGCGTAAGCGTTTTAACATCATTCGATAATTTATTGATGTTATTTATTGGCATTGAAATTTTATCTATTCCTTTATATATTTTAACAGGATCTGACAAGAAAAATTTATTAAGTAACGAGGCTTCTTTAAAATACTTTTTAATGGGGTCTTTCTCAACAGGTATTTTATTATTAGGGATTACTTTTATCTATGGCGCTACTGGTAGTTTTCATTTGACCATGCCAGTAATTAATCCTACAACCCATATGGTGACTGAACATTTTTTAATGTCAGCTGGATTGATTTTATTATTTGCATCTATGAACTTTAAAGTATCTGCCGCTCCTTTTCATTTTTGGACGCCGGATGTATATGATGGTGCACCAACGGTGTTTACTTCTTTCATGGCAACTATTGTTAAAGCTGCGGGTTTTATTGCATTTATTAAAGTGTTTGAAACACAAAGAATGGCGCTTGGATTTACATGGTATATTATTTTATCATTCGTAATTGTCGCTACTTTATTAATCGGAAATATTACCGCTGTTTTCCAAAGAAGTGTAAAGCGTATGTTGGCGTATTCAAGTATTGCGCAAGCAGGCTTCATGTTATTTGCTTTATATGGCAATTCAATTTTTAATACAGAAGCAATTTTATTATACATCGTAGCATATTCATTAGCCACTATTGGATTATTTGCAGTACTTGTAAAAATGAAGGATTATAGTTTTGAATCTTTCAACGGCTTAGCAAAACAACATCCAGTGCTTGCTTTCCTGACTACTTTATTCTTATTTTCTTTGGCAGGTATCCCATTAACAGCAGGATTTTTTGCTAAGTACTATATGTTGAATGCTTTATTAACAGCTGGTGCAGGATTATGGCTATTAATTGTTGCCATTTTATTTGCGGCAGTAAGTGTGTTTTATTATTTCAAATTGGTACAGGCCATGTATTTCACACCTGGCACACCAGCAATCAATGAAATAGATAAAAAATACGAATTCAAGCTTTGGGTTTTAGCAGTGATCATCCTATTATTGGGCGTGTTTCCTAGCTTGCTATTCAATTATCTATACTTTTAGCCGTTCTTCCTATAGAATAGCCATCTAAAGGGTATTTATGGGTAGTTTGTTGAATCTATCCTACCTTTATTTTCAGTAAACATTGTACAATGACAATTCAGGATTCATTTGTGTTGGCATGGCGTACCGTAAAAAGCAACAAGCTTCGTACGGGCATCACGGTCGCAATTATCGCATTTGGTATCATGGCATTAATTGGTATTATTACCGCTATATCTGCTATGAATCAAAGTTTAAAAGAGAACTTTTCTTTTATGGGAGCCAATGCATTTAGTATTCGCTATAAAGAATTAAATGCAAGAATGGGTGGCCCCAATAATGGAGGCGATGAATTTGGAAAATCAAAAAAAGGGTTAAAAGAAAAGAAGTCCAATTTGGATAAAATTATTCGAATTGAAGAGGCTGCTTATTTTAAAGATCATTATGGTTTTGGACGAGCAACAGTAAGCATTTCAAGAAGAACAGGCGGGAATAATGAATTGCATTACAAAGATAAAAAGACCAATCCTCAAATTACTTTAATGGGAGGCGATGAGGATTATTTAGCAGTGAATGGATATTCATTAACTACTGGAAGAAACTTAAACAATGTAGACGTACAATCCGGAAGAAACGTATGTATTGTTGGCAGCAATGTCGCAGCTAAACTATTTCCGGGTAAGCCAGAAAAGTGTATTGATAAAGTAATTTTATTGCAAAGTAAACCCTATAGAATTATTGGACTTTTGAAATCAAAGGGATCTAGTGCAATGCTACGTCAAGATGATGTTGTAATTTCTTCTTTAAAAAATGTTCGACAATACGAAAGTCAAAACAAATCTTATGCTATTGGCGTAATGGTAAACAATGTTGCAGATTTAGAACCTGCTATTGGAGAAGCAACAGAACAAATGAGAAAAGCAAGAAGATTAATTCCAACCGAGTCTGATAATTTCGCGATTGATAAGAGTGATAAATTCGCCGAAATGTTTATTGGATTTTTAGCAGGTGTTAGTGGAGCCGCTGGCGCAATTGGTATGATCACTTTAATTGGAGCTGCAATTGGCTTAATGAATATTATGTTAGTTGCTGTAAGTGAAAGAACCAGAGAGGTTGGTTTGATAAAAGCATTGGGTGGAAAGAAAAAAGATGTGCGTCGTCAATTTTTATTTGAAAGTATTTGCATCAGTATCTTAGGCGCTGTGATTGGAATTTTTCTCGGGATATTGGTAGGGAATTTATTTAGTATGATTTTAAATACCGGCTTTGTAATTCCATGGATGTGGGTATTTATAGGAATTGCAATATGTTCGATTGTAGGTTTGGTTGCAGGTATTTATCCTGCCATGAAAGCTGCATCATTGAATCCTATTAATGCATTACGTTACGAATAAATAGACTGAAAATTATACTTGACTTTTATGTAAACTTATAAAAAACATAAATAAAGAAAAAGGCCCGCATGCGGGCCTTTTTCTTTTAAATCTCAATCGTACTTTTTTAAATATCAGTACTACTTAGGATCTAAGATATGTTTGATTCTATCTTGTAAATCATCAAAGTGACTTACTGAGCTTGCGTCATTGATACTTCCTTTATTTGCTTGAATACTAGCAGCTAATTTTTTCAATTGTGCTTTAGCTTCAGAAATAACATCCGTATTTTCAACATCAACTGCAGGGCCCATTCTAAATGCACCTGCAGCAGCTGCAGAACTTGGTGCTGATGAAGGGTTAATCAAATCGCCTAATTGCGTAACATATGTTTTTTGCAAATTGCGACGGAACACATCAGTTGCTTGATGGCTACTTAACTCAGTAAACAATCCTTTACGTGTATCTTCCATCATGTCATGTAAAGCGTAAGAAGCATTACCAAATCTTGTAGTGCTAGTAGTTAAACGATACAAACGGCTTTTGTCTAATAAACTCTTTAAGATATTTGTTTGAACAGTTTGTAAGCGTTCATTTGCTACTGGGTTTGAAATTTTATTCAAGATATTATTATCTAAAATCCATTTTGGAGTTGCAAATAATTGAGTTTGTAAAAAGTTCATTGCAGACTTTTGAATGGCAACAGGAGTAGCTGTGTATACATCTCCTTTTTCTTCTACACTCTTAAATGTTTCATAAACTCCACCAATGTTTTTTACAACATGACCCATGTAACGATTGTATTGAATCACTAATTGATTATATACATCACTTAAGTTTTGATAATGATCTGCTTCTTCTTTTGTCCACTCAGGTAACTTAACAATAATGCGTTTTAAATTCTTAATAGCATATTCACTTGCTAACACTGAATTATCACCAAGGTCTTCAGTTTGTGCACGAGGATCAGCGTTGTAACCTTCCCCGCCAAACCATAAACGATCGTTTTTGCTTAATGCATCCACCACCCATTTATTGTTTACTTTTTTATCTGCTTCGTCACCTAGACCAGTATAAGTATAACCCCATTTGATTGCCCATTTATCATAGTCGCCAATACGTGGGAACAATCCCATTTCAGTAACATGATCTTCGGGTTGTGCAACATAGTTAAAACGCGCATAGTCCATGATACTTGCAGTGTGGCCATTTGCTTCTAACCATTTTGCATCTCTTAATTTTTCAACAGGCGTTTTGCTACTGCTTCCCATATTATGTCTCAAACCTAATGTATGACCCACTTCGTGTGAAGAAACAAAACGAATTAAGTTGCCCATTAATGAATCATCAAATTTCATTTTTCTTGCAGCAGGATCTACAGCAGCAGTTTGAATCATATACCAATCATGTACTAAATTCATCACATTATGGTACCATCCAATATGGCTTTCTAAAATTTCACCACTTCTTGGATCATGTACTTGAGGACCATAAGCATTTTCAATATCAGAAGCAAAATATCTGATTACAGAAAAACGCGCATCTTCTAAACTCATGGTGCTATCATTAGGCCACTCTTTACCTTGAATTGCATTTTTCCAACCCGCTTTTTCAAATGCAGCATTCCAGTCATTTACACCTGCAATTAAATAAGGCACCCATTTTTTTGGAGTTGCTGGATCGATATAATACACAATAGGTTTAGCAGGCTCAACTAAAATACCTTGCTTGTATTTTTCTACATCCTCAGGTTTTGGTTCTAATTTATAACGAACCGCAAATACTTGATTTTCTACCTTATGTTGATCATCAGAGTATTGAACAAAGTTATCAGCGAAATAACCCACTCTAGAATCGAATAAACGGGTATTCATTGGAACCTTAGGCAATAATCTAATTGAGGTATTCAATTCAAAGGTCACTGCGCCTGCATTCATAGCAGCTGGGATGGAACTTGCGCCCCCGCCCATTGGGCTACCTGGCATTGGACCACTTGCAGAATAGGTTTTAACCGTTCTTACCTCCATATTAATAGGGTAAGACTTAATACTTTCTATATAAGATCTGTCTGAAGCCAAGCCAGATAGGCTAAAACTTCTTTTTTCACTGCTCGTTAAACTTACCGCCTGATTGTCTCCTTTAAAAAAGTCAGTTACATCAATAATGTTTGACGTAGAGTCTTTTCCTATGGCTTTAATATCAAAAGAAGCCACAATTGGGTCTAAATAGGAGTTTTTAACCGCCTTGGCAATGGTTTGAGATGAATCTGCCTTACTAATTAAGGTGACTACACGCATAAATATGCGCTGATTTGGCCCTTTTTCAAAAAGTAAGCTTTGTTCATTCACTTCCTCGCCACCGTACTTTCTAGCACCACCAGCCACTTTGGCAAAGCGGGTAACGGCTAATAATTCACGACCCAATAAGCTATCTGGGATTTCAAAAAAGTATTTATCATCCTGAAAATGAACAGTAAATACCCCTTTTTGGCTTACGGCCTTTTTGGTAATGAATTCACTGAAGGCTTTGGGCCCAGATTTAGCTGGTAAATCTTTCTTCCCACTTGCTGTGTCCGCTTTTTGAGCTTTTAAGCTAATTGTTAATACGACACAAAGACTAGTGAATACTAGGATTTTTTTCATATTTGTTTTAAATTTATTTTGTAATTTAATAGTAAATATATTCCTTTCTGCCAACAGTAGTTAGCAACATTAAATTTTTAATAAAAAAATGCTTGGAAAATTGTTTCAATCAAATAATTACTTATTTTGTAACCCCTTAGAAACTAGTGCGTAAAGATTCAAGCGAATTCTAACCAATAGTCAAGAGGAATAAATTCTTTTATAAATTTTTATTTAAAACCAAAAATCAATTGAATCATGGCTGATTTAACTAAACCAACTGCAACCGCTGCAACTAAGACAGCAGCACAGCCGAAACAAGGCGGTAACTTGATTGCAACTTTAGCACCTATTGCTTGTATCGTAGCAGGCTACGTTATCTGGCGTTTTGTGTTAGGTAACGCATCTAATTTCTCTAATCCTGACCCAAGTGGTGGATTTTGGCCTTCACACAAAGGACCAAAAGGTACTTTCACTAAAATGTATGAAGGTGGTATCATCGTGCCTATTTTGATTGGTAGCTTATTAGTAGTATTAACTTTCGTTGTAGAAAGATTATTAACTGTTGCTAAAGCAGCAGGTACTGGTAGCAACACTGAGTTCATTCGTAAAGTACAATTTCACTTAGCTAACAAAGATGTTGAAAAAGCAATCGCTGAGTGTGACAAGCAAAAAGGATCTGTAGGTAATGTAATGAAATCTGGTTTGAAGAAATACAAAGAAATGATTTCAAATACAGAATTAGATACTGATCAAAAAGTATTAAACATTCAAAAAGAAATTGAAGAAGCAACAGCATTAGAATTACCAATGTTAGAAAAGAATTTAGTATTCTTATCAACTATCGCATCAGTAGCAACTTTATTAGGTTTGTTCGGTACGGTATTAGGTATGATTCGTTCTTTCTCTAAATTAGGAGAAGAAGGTGGTGGAGAAGCTGCTCGTGAATTATCTCAAGGTATCTCTGAGGCCTTATATAACACAGCATTAGGTATCGGTACTTCAGCTATCGCGATCATCATGTACAACGTATTCACTACAAGAATCGATGGTATTACATATGGTATCGATGAGTCTGGATTTACTTTAACTCAAAGCTTCGCAGCAAACTACAAATAGTAGTTAAGTAGAAAAATATTTTGATAAGGGAAACCTTATAAATAAATTTAAAAGATAATAAAAATGGGTAGAGCCAAATTACCTCGTAAGAGTACCACCATCGACATGACTGCCATGTGTGATGTGGCTTTCCTTTTATTGTCATTCTTTATCTTGACTACTAAGTTCAAGCCTTCAGAAGCAATCGCTGTAACTACACCTAGTTCAGTAGCTTCTAAAGTTGCTCCTAATAAGGACTTTGTACTTGTAACTATTGATAAAGATGGTAAAGTATTTCTTACAATAGATGATAAGCAAAAAAGAGAGTTGGTTGCTAATTCTTTAAATACAACTAAGAACTTAGGAATTGACGTTGCTAAATTTAAAGCTGCCAGCTTTGTTGGTGCTTCATTTAGTGGATTAAACTCTTTCTTATCTGTCTCTGAAGAAAACAGAAAAGGAGATGTACTTAAAGGGATTCCTTGTAAGGACAGTACGGATAATGAATTGGTTGTTTGGATGCAAGCTGTAAATGAAGCATATGCTGGAGCTAAGATGGATCTTTTATTAAAAGGAGATAATCTTGCTAAGTACCCTTCATTCAAAGGCGTTTTAACTGCATTCAAAAAGAACAACATTCAGAAATTCCAAATGGTTACCAATCCTGAAAATGCACCAGTAGGTTCAGAATTGTACAAGAAATCAATGAGTGGAGAAAAACAGGAAAACTAAATTATAAACTAATTAAAAGCTATTTACTATGGCAGAATTAGATACCTCGGGTGGTGGCCATAAGAAAGGACCCGGTGTCAAGAAAGGAAAAAAGCTATCAACGCGTGTCGATTTGACACCGATGGTGGACTTAGGTTTCTTGTTGATTACCTTCTTTATCTTCACTACAACGATGAGTCAACCAACAGCTATGAAGTTGCTTTTGCCGGATGACAAAGTAAAACCTGAGGAACAAAATAAAGCAAAAGAATCAGGGGCTTTAACCATCCTAATGGGTGCGGATAATCACATATATTATTATGAAGGTCAATTAAAAAATGACGCTTCTAACTTTTTATCAGCTTCTTATAATGGAGAAAACTCTATTAGAGATGTTATCTTAAAAAAGAAGGCATATGTAAGAAGTATTGCTACTGATCCTAACGATCCAGAGCATGACTTAGTAGTCGTGATTAAACCAAGCCAATATTGCAATTATAAAAACGTAATTGATATCTTAGATGAGATGTCTATTAACGTTGTTAAAAAATTCGCGCTAGTTGATATTTTTGATATCGAAGAGCAATTGATTAAAAAATCAGACGAATCAGCAGTAAAACCTTAAGCAATTAAAAGCATTTAAAATGGACATAAATAAAATATTAACCGCCGATGTATTAGACCTCATTTTTGAGGGAAGATATAAGGAGTATGGTGCGTATGAGCTAAGAAAAACTTACAATGATCGTCTTAAAAAGGCATTATTTGTAATGATAGCTATTACTGCACTTTTAGCGGGCGGTGCTATTTATTCTAACTCTGCTAAAAAATCAAAAACTGAAATCATAGTTCAGGATGTTTCTTTAGCGGATGTTAACCAAGAGAAAAAAGCACCTCCACCACCTCCTCCTCCGCCACCAAAGCAAGAACCACCAAAAGTGGAAATGGCGAAGTTTACACCTCCAAAAATCGTAAAAGATGAGGATGTGAAAAAAGAGGACGAGGTAAAAGAAGTTGAAAAATTAGAAGACGTTAAACTTGGTGCAACAGACCAAAAAGGTATCAAAGATGATGGAATTGTAGCTCCAGTAGAACAAAGCACTGGACCAGCTGCACCTCCAGATGAAGAGACTGATAAAATTTTTACTGTTGTACAACAACCAGCTGAGTTCCCTGGTGGACAACAAGGTTGGATTCGTTATCTAGAAAGAACTTTAAACAGAGACTTGCCAGTTGAAAATGGCGCGCCTGCTGGAAAATACGCTGTAACTGTATCATTCGTTGTATCAAGAGATGGTTCTATTTCAGATGTAAAAGCTGAAAATAACCCTGGATATGGTACTGCTGATGAAGCGGTTCGTGTAATCACAAGAGGTCCAAAATGGAAACCAGCTGTTCAAAATGGCCGTAATGTAATTTACCGTCATAGACAAGCAATTGTGTTCCAAGTTTCTGAAGACTAGTACAATCTTACTTCGAAATATAAAATGGCAGCCCGTAACGGCTGCCATTTTTGTTTTGAAAGCACTTATCCTATCTTTGCTACATGCGTGAAAATTTGAGTACTTGGAATGATACTATTGTGGCTTTAGCAACAGCACCCGGATTAGGAGCGATAGCTGTTATAAGATTAAGTGGACCTAAGGCTATTGAAATTACTGCTTCTGTATTTTCGAAAAAGAGTTTAGTGCATCAGCCAACGCATACGGTTCACTTTGGAAAACTATTGAATGGGTCAGATGTGATTGATGAAGTAGTGGTAAGTATTTATCGTGCTCCAAAATCATATACAGGCGAGGAGGTAGTTGAAATTTCATGCCATGGTGCTCCTTTGATTCAGGATGCTATTTTACAATTAATGATTCATGCGGGTGCTCGTATGGCAAAGCCAGGGGAGTTTACGCAACGTGCTTTTTTAAATGGCAAATTAGATTTAACACAGGCCGAAGCAGTGGCCGATTTAATTGCAAGTAATACCGAAGCAGCGCGTAAAACGGCATTGCATAATTTGAAAGGAGGTTTTTCAACGGACTTACAATTGATGCGCGAAAAGCTAATTAAGTTTTCTGCACTGATTGAATTGGAATTAGATTTTTCACAAGAAGATGTAGCATTCGCCAATAAAAAAGAATTAGAAATATTAGTACAACAGTTGCAAATAAAAACGCAGGCTTTATTAGACTCCTTTAAACTAGGAAATGTAATTAAGAATGGTGTACAGGTAGCAATTGTGGGAAAACCAAATGCAGGCAAATCAACATTACTAAATGCATTGCTGAATGAAAATAGAGCATTAGTGAGTGAGATTCCTGGAACAACAAGAGATACCGTAGAGGAGTATTTAAATATACAAGGCATCTTATTTAAACTAATTGACACTGCAGGTATAAGAACTTCAACGAGTGATAGTATCGAGCAAATGGGCATTGAAAAAAGTAAAGAAAAAATACTTGGGGCTGATATTGTAATTGCCATGTTTGATGTGAATGATAATAGTGTTGAACAAGTTGCTATATGGCAATCCGAAGTAGATGCAGATAAATTGGTATTGGTCGGCAATAAAAAAGATCTTTTAAAAGATGAGTCCATACTGGAGAATAAAAAATTAAATGAAGTAGTTTTTATTTCGGCAAAAGAAAAAGATAATATCAAAGCACTTGAAAATATTTTATATCAAAAAGTAGCAGGCGAGGGTTTGCATAAAGAAGGAACAATTGTTACCAATGCAAGACATGTCGCTTCCTTGAAAAAGTTATCTCTTGCATTGAATGATGTTGAAACAGGATTGCAATTAAATGTAACAGGCGATTTATTGGCATTAGACATTCGACAAGCATTACATTACTTAGGCACCATTACAGGACAGATCACCAACGAGGATCAGTTAGACTTTATTTTTTCTAAATTCTGCATTGGAAAATAATTACTTAGCATCTAAAGTAATTCAGTATAATTTGAAATGCAATTTATCACATTTGGATAAGGTGCAAATTCATTTGCAGTATGTTCTCCTAAAATGACAATTGCTTTCATGCCAGCATTCATTGCACATTCAACTCCTTTTGGGGTGTCTTCAAAAACAATACAATCATTTGGGTGCATATTTATTTGATCCGCACATTTCAAAAATGTTTCTGGATGCGGCTTACTCCTACTAACATCATTGGCGCTAACAATCGCCTCAAAATGATGTCTAATATTCATATTGTCAATCACAAAATCAATGTTCTCAATAATGGCAGCGGAGCCAATAGCCATTTTAATATTTTGTGCCGCTGCTTGTTTTAAAAACGCATCTAAACCTTCAATTAATTTTAATGAGGGTTTAAATTCAATTCGATAAATAGCTTCTTTTTCGTTTCCTAATTTTACTTTTTCATCCATGCTATATTTACCTGGGAAAACACGCTCAAGTAATTCGTCATTTTTACCATAGCATTGATGCTTCATTTCCTCCAATGTCAAATTGCCACCCAGTTCGATTATTTTTTTATGCCATGCTTCAATATGATAGGGCATATCATTGACCATGGTTCCATTTAAATCAAATAAAAATCCTTTTACAGAAAATATTTCAGAAGCAGCCATTTTATTTATTTTTTGTTTTACATAGAACCACCTTCCACAAATCTTGCATCCACTGTAAGTTCAGTTAAAGTTTTTCCTCCTTTCATATTGGCCATCATTTGTACAAAAGCAAGTTTGCCTAATTCATGTCCACTTGTTTCTACATAACTAATATGAGGGTAATATAAATTTGGAATAAATCCGTTACTGATACTGATAACTCCAATTTCATTGGGTACTTTTATTTGTAACTCTTGAATTGTTCTCATCACTCCAATTAATATTTCATCGGTCATACAAAATACAGTATCTATTTTCTGTTTTTTATCAGCAAACTTTTTCATTACTTCTTCAGCGTCCTTAGTACTAGCTGCATGTGCATAGGAGCAATGTGTTTTAGGTGCAAAATCTTGCATGAATTTTTGAAATGCAGATTTTCTTTTTTGCGTAATCGATAATCCTTCGTCTCCGAAAATGGCTAACACTTTTTTGGCATTCCGTTTAATAATATTTTCAGCAGCCATGATTGCGCAACGCTCATCTGCCATGCGCACTTTTGTATATCGATTGTCTTTAGGAACGATATCAAAAAACACAACAGGAATTTCTCTTTCATTCATTTTTTGATACACTTCTAAATTTTCAGTGCTTGATGAAAGACATGCGAAAACTCCCGATACTCTATTCTGTCTAAAGATTTTCAAATTACTTAACTCATTCTCAGGATTGTGACTTGATTGCAATATCATTACGGCATATCCATTATTCCTACTTTCTTCTTCAACTGCAGCAATAAAACTGTCGTAAAACAAATTGGATATGGCCGGAACAATCACGCCCAATATCTTACTACTCTGCGTTCTTAGCTGAATTGCATAAGCGTTTGGCTCATAATCTAAGCTTTGCGCCAATGCATTTACTTTCGCTTTTGTTGTAGCCGAAATATCTGGATGATCCTTTAATGCTCTAGATACTGTTGAAATACTCAACTGCAATTGCTGAGCCAATAGTTTTAGTGTGGTATTTGTCATAACGCAATCGTTGTCGTACAAATTTATGAAATAATTGTCACAAATTTTTTCGCAATCGTTTGATATTTTTATTTAAGTTATTTATAAGCTCAATTTTAAGAGAATTTTAAGCAAGAGAGAAAAAAATCTAAAATGTACGTTGTTATTGAGTTTCAGCCGACTTAATACGACCAAAAACAACACAAATAATAACCGTTGTTAGTTTTTTCTTAAAAAAAGTTAAAAATTAATTAACAAAAAATAGGTTGAATATCAAAAATGTGTATTTTGTACACGCTTAATAAACCAATAAACTGCCAATTATGAATTTCAAAATTGTCAAGTCTGCTTTTGTCGGACTTTTTCTAAGCTTGTTTGTAATCAATGCACAAGCTCAGAACAAAACAGTTACAGGTAAGGTTACAGATTCTAAAGATGGTTCAGCAATCGTTGCTGCATCTGTTGTTGGTCAAGGTACCACAATCGGTGTAAGAACAGCTGCTGACGGTTCTTTTAAATTAACTGTTCCTTCTTCTGTTAACACATTATTTATCTCTTCAGTAGGCTATGCTTCAAAGCAAGTATCAATTACTGGTGGAGAATTAAAAGTTTCACTTGTTGAATCCAGTGAGCAACTTAATGAAGTTGTTGTAATTGGATACGGTACTGCACGTAAAAAAGACGTGACTGGTGCTGTTTCTTCAGTACAAGCGAAAGACTTTAACCAAGGAGTTATCACAACTCCTGACCAATTGTTACAAAATAAAGTAGCAGGTTTGGACATCACTAGCGCTTCTGGTCAACCAGGTGCTGCTACAACTGTTAAGATCAGAGGTAATAACTCTGTTCGTGCAAACTCTAATCCTTTATATGTAATTGATGGTGTGCCTTTAGATGGTAGATCTGCAAGACCAAGTGCTGGTACAGGATTTGGTTCTTCTCCAGATGCTAACCCATTAAACTTCATTAATCCTAATGATATCCAAAGCATTGATGTATTGAAAGATGCGTCTTCTGCGGCTATCTATGGATCACGTGGTGCGAATGGTGTTATCGTAATTACTACTAAATCAGGTTCTTCAACTGGTACTAAATTAGAATTTGGTACTAGCTTAAGTACAAATGCTGGTTTAATGAAAAACTATGATGTATTAGACGCTCCAACCTTTGTAAAAGGTTTAGCTAAATACGGAGTAAGTGGTCAAGATTTCGGTTCTAACGTAAATGCAATGAAAGAATTGATGAATAAAGACCTTTCTCAAAACTATAATTTAGCATTAAGCGGTGGTAATGATAACGGTAAATTCCGTGCATCATTTAACGGCGCTACTACAAATGGTACAATCAAAGGTTCTACATTAGATAAATATGTTGCAAACTTTGGAGGTCAATACAAATTCTTAGATAAGCGTTTGACTTTAGGCTTTGGCTTAACTTATGGACATACTTCTGAGAATGTTATTCCTTTCTCTAATAACGCAGGTTCTGCAGGTAACATTATCAGTTCTATTTTACAATGGAACCCAACTCAAAAATTAGTGGATGCAAGTGGTCAATTCATCTACCCTACAAACGGTTCTGGTAATCCATTAGCAATGTTAAAAGCTACTGATGATAAAGTGGGTGTTAATTCAGTTTTAGCAAATATCCGTGCATCTTACAAAATCACAGATAATTTAGAATATCGTTTATTGTATGCAGTAAACAGTTCTAATGGTGCAAGAGCTACTAATGTATATGGTTTCATGCCTGGCTTTAGTGGTATCTCTGGTGTAGGTTCAGCTGCTATCTCAAATGCAGCTTTAACTTCACAAACTGTTACACATACATTAGATTACAAAAAAGACATTACTACTAAATTAAACTTAGATTTATTAGGTGGTTTTGAATATTGGAAATCTGATTATTCTAACAACTCTTTCTCTGGAACAGGGTTTAATACAAATTTGGATGTAAATCATTTGACTTTACCATATACAAATATGATGTCAAATGCTTTAACTATGAATCCTCCAAGTACTTATGTATCTCCTACAACAGAGTTACAGTCTTACTTTGCTCGTGCACAATTTAATCAAGATGATAAGTACTACTTAACTGGTACTTTCAGAGCTGATGGATCTAGCAAATTTGGTGCTAACAACAAATATGCTTATTTCCCTTCAGTAGGTGCAAAATGGGCTATTATCAATGAGAATTTCATGAAAGCAAATAAGTTATTCTCTAACTTAGCTTTAAGAGCTTCTTATGGAGTAACTGGTAACCAAGAATTCCCTGCGGGTGCGTCTCAAGAGCAATTTGCTTTTGGATCATTTAATAACGCAGGTCAAATCAATGTTGCTAATCCTAACTTGAAATGGGAACAATCTACTTCTATTGACTTAGGTTTAGAATTCTCAACTAAGAATGGTAAAGTATATGGTGCTATCGATTGGTACAACAAGAATACAACAAACATATTGTTCCAATCTACAGCAATCCAACCAGCTCCAGCTTCAATCTACTTCATTAACTTACCAAACGCTCAATTAAACAACACTGGTGTTGAATTTACTTTAGGCGCTAATTTGTTAACTAAGAAAGATTTAACTTGGGATGTAAACGGTTATGTTGCTTTCAACAAAAACATGTTGACTAAGTTTACTCAAAATGGTCAAGATATTCAAATCTTAACTGGTAGCATCGATGGTCAAGGTGTATCTGGAACTTTAGGTCAAGTTATCACTAACAATCAACCAATTAATGAATTCTATTTGAAGAAATTCTTAGGATTTGATGCAAATGGTAATCAACTGATCGCTAATAGTCCAACAATGGCTGGAAATCCAAACCCTACTACAACATATGGTTTAAGTACTACAGTAAATTATAAGAAATTCACTTTTGTTGTTAACGGTGGTGGATCAGCAGGTTACTCTGTATATAATAACACTGCAACTAGCGTAACTAATATTTCTGGTATTGCTAATGGTAGAAACATAAGTTTAGCTGCTTACAATTCTGCAGAAATGGCAACAAGTCCAGTTGCTGCTAGTTCAAGATTCTTAGAAAGCGGTGATTTCTTCAAATTGAGAAATGCTTCTGTATCTTACCACTTTGGTAACTATGGAAAGTACATCAAAAACTTGAATGCGTTCCTTTCTGGAAACAACTTGTTTGTGATCACCAAGTTTACTGGATTTGACCCTGAAGTTAATATTGACAAAGGAAGTAACAACTACCCTTCAAGATCAATTGAATACTTGCCTTATCCAACTGCAAGAACATTCTCTGCTGGTGTAAACTTTTCTTTATAATCTAATTAATAAAACTATAATTTATGATAAAGTCATTTAAATTAAAAGTGTTTGGATTAGTTTTAGTTACAGCTGTTGGTTGTACTAAACTAGACGAGCATTTAAATAGTACTTTGACTAATAGTCAAACTGCTAACGCATTGGGTAGTGCCGGTGTGGGCTTGCTTTTGCAAGCTGCTTATACCGATATAGGCGGCCCTTTCACTGCACAAGATAATATCTTTTCATTGCAAGAGAATTCATCTGACGAGTCATTAGTGCCTACAAGAGGTGGTGACTGGGATGATAATGGCGTTTGGCGTGTAGTACATGCTCATACTTGGGATGCAAATCATGGTCAAGTTTTGAACGTTTATAACGCTTTAAATAAAATCAACTTTGATGCTACGAACGTATTAGCATTTAGCCCAAGTGCTCAACAAGCTGCTGAAGCTAGATTTATCCGTGCGTTATCATTGTATCAATTATTAGACTTGTATGGTCAGTTTCCAGTAAGAAATCCAGGCGATAACTTATTGAATGCCCCACAAGTATATGCAGGTGCAGCTGGTGCTAATTTTATAATTTCTGAATTAACAGCAATTATTCCTAGCTTACCAACAACATCAACACCTGATAAAGCAAATCAAACAAGTGCTAATGTTTTATTAATGAAATGTTATTTGAATAGAGGTGCTTGGGTTAATAAAGCAGCTCCAACATTTGCAGATGTTGATATGCAACAAGTAATCTCTATTGGTAACTCTATTATTGCTGCTGGTAAATACAGTTTAGCTACTGAATATTTTAGCAATTTTGATGTAAACAATGGAGCTTCAAAAGAAAATATCTTCACTTTTGTAAACACTACAGGTGTAGGCGCTAATAATAGTGGTATCAATGGTACTTGGGCTAAGACTTTGCATTACAATTCTTATACTCCATTAAATCCAAACGCAGGTTGGAATGGATTCTCAACTATTAGTGATTTCTACAATAGTTTTGGTGCTACAACTGCAATGGTGGGTGTAACTCAATTTAAAGCAGGCAATATTTCTGGTAAATATGCTGATACTTCAGTAGATACTCGTATTGGTGGTCGTTTTAGCTGGTTATCTACACCGCAATCTGGTATTAAGCCAGGTTTCTTAATTGGTCAACAATATAACGAAACTGGTGCTGCTGAAATAGATAGAAAAGGTGCTCCTTTAGCATTTGATCCAACAATAGCAAGCGATATGAAAGAAACAGGTGCTAACTTAGAGGTTACAGGTATACGTGTTGTTAAATACACTCCTGACTTCTCTAACGGTGCTGCTTCTTATGGTGGACCTTCTGGTAATGACTTAGTAATTTTTCGTTATGCAGATGTTTTATTGATGGTTGCTGAAGCAAAAATGCGCGCAGGTTCTCCTGATGTTGCAGGTGCTTTAACTTTAATTAATCAATTAAGAACAGCAAGAAAAGCAGCTACAGTAACTTCAATGCCATTAGTAAACACTAATAATCCTGAAGACCCAACAACATTGTTGGCTGAAAGAGGTAGAGAGTTCTATTGGGAATCTCAAAGAAGAACAGATTTAATCCGTTTCGGTGTGTTCTTGAAACCATGGCAATATAAGCCAACAGATGATCCGAAATATTTATTGTTCCCTATTCCTTCACAGGCTTTAGCAGCGAACCCTAATTTGACTCAAAATCCTGGATATTAGTTGTAAAATTTACAATTTAAATATCTAATTTTGAAGAGGCCAATTTTATTGGCCTCTTCTTTTTTTTATACAAGTTATCATGCGTAAATCATTTTTATTAATTTTTTCTGGGGCTGTATTTTTTAGTTCAAGTTGTAACTTAAAAAAGGAAAAGCCATTGTTTGAATTGATGGAAAATACAGGCATCAATTTTGTAAATCAAGTGGATGATGGGAAAAAAGAAAATAGCTTTTTATTCAGAAACTTTTACAATGGCGGTGGAGTAGCCATTGGAGATATTAATAATGATGGATTGGCAGATGTTTTTATGACATCGAATGCTGGCTTTAACAAGTTATATTTAAATAAGGGCAATTTTCAATTTGAAGACATTTCAAAAAAAGCGGGCATCATTGAGGATGACAAATGGAATACAGGCGTTGTAATGGCTGATATTAACGCGGATGGCTGGTTGGATATATATGTATGTTCTTCGGGTCATATGCCTACGGGAAATCGATTAAATAAGCTTTATATCAATAATCATGATGGTACTTTTACCGAATCAGCAAAAGCATATGGATTAGATATCAAAGCATACACTACGCAGGTTTCTTTTTTCGATTATGATATGGATGGTGATTTGGATTGTTTTATGATTAACAATAGTCCAATCCCTGTAAATCAATTAGAGTTTTCCAATAAAAGAGATTTATTAGAAAGCAAATGGCCGGTGGGAGATTTTTTAAAAGGAGGTGGGGATCATTTATTTAGAAATGACAATGGACATTTTACTGAAGTAACACAGGATGCAGGTATTCACGGAACTTTATTAAGTTTTGGTATGGGTGTTTCGGTTGGTGATATTAATAATGATGGATATCCGGATGTATATGTCGCGAATGATTCTTACGAACGTGATTATTTATACATCAATCAAAAAAACGGGAAATTTAAAGATGTATTAGAAGATAAAATGCAGCACACTAGTTTTTCTTCCATGGGTGCTGATATAGCAGATGTAAACAATGATGGGTATAGTGATATTTTCACTACAGACATGTTGCCGCTTTCTGATTTTAGAATTAAAACAACAGGCGCCTTTGATGATATTGATATGTTCAATCGAAAAATCAATGCAGGGTTTTATTACCACTATGTAAAAAACTGTTTACAATTAAATGGGCCATCGGGTAATTTTAAAGATATTGGAAATTATGCAGGCGTATCTGCTTCGGATTGGAGTTGGGGCGCTTTGATGTTTGATATGGACAATGATGGATGGAATGATATCCTAGCATGTAATGGAGTGAATCATGATGTAACCGATTTGGACTTCATGAACTTTTTCGCCAATGATGTAATTCAAAAAATGATTTTAACGGGCAGGAAAGATGAAGTAGATCAAGTGTTAAAGCAAATTCCTAAAACACCTATCCCTAATAAAGTATACAAAAACGAACACAATTTAAAATTTACAGATATTGGAAATAAATGGGGTTTGAGTCAAACAAGCTTTTCTAATGGAGCAGCCTATGGTGACTTAGACAATGATGGTGATTTGGATTTAGTCATCAACAATGAAAATCAACCTAGTTTTATTTATAAGAATAATTCAAGAGAGTTGAATCACAATAACTATGTGGGTATTCAATTAAAAGGCGAAGGGAAAAATACTTTTGCGGTGGGTAGTAAAATTCAATTGCATATTGGCGCATCAATTTTAACCAAGGAAGTAATTCCAAGTAGAGGGTTTCAATCTTCAGTGGACTACAAACAAATTGTAGGGATTGGTCAAGCAGCAAAAGTAGATTCAATGGTTATTATTTGGCCTAATAGAATTGTGTCAACCATTATAAATCCTTCAATCAATAAGGTTCATAATTTAAAACAACCCACACAAGGACGTAAATTTGAGGGAATTAATTTGCAAGCAGTTAAGCCACTATTTACAAAAGTGGAAACTAATTTTTTAAAGCATACCGAAAATGATGTGATTGATTTTTATGCAGAGCGAGGTGTACCAGAAATGCTTTCGAAAGAAGGACCTAAGGCAGCGATTGGAGATATGAATGGAGATGGTATAGAAGATATTTTTATTGGAGGAACTCCTGAGCACCCTGGTCAGGTTTATTTGCAAGATAAAGCAGGTAAGTTTACGCTTAAACCACAACCATCATTTGAAGCATTTAAAAGCTTTGAAGATGTAGCAGTGCAATTAGTGGATGTAGATAAAGATGGTGATTTAGATTTAATCATTGGACCCGGAGGAAATAATAATGAAATTAATACAAGGGAGCTTCAATTAAGATTATTCAAAAATGATGGCAAAGGAAATTTTACGATTGACGCCAATGCGTTCCCTAATACATCAATGAATGTAGCAGCAATTGCTCCTTATGATTTTAACCATGATGGATTTGTAGACTTATTTATTGCTTCTAGGAATTATCCTTTTGTGTATGGAATGAATCCCAATAGCTTTTTATTACAAAATGATGGTAAGGGTCATTTTATTGATGTTACTGCAAACAAAGCCCCAGATTTAGCAACCATTGGTATGTTAACTGGAGCAAGTTGGACAGATATAGATGGGGATAAGCAAATGGAATTAGTAGTAGTAGGTGAGTGGATGGCTCCTCATATTTTTAAATTCCAAAATGAAAAATTTGTTGAAATAAAATCAAACCTGAACGATTTAAATGGTTGGTGGCAAACCTTGCAAGTAGCCGATGTGAACCTTGATGGCAAAATGGATTTAATCATTGGCAATGTGGGTGAAAATTTTTACTTACAACCATCCAAAGAAAATCCTGTTAAACTATTTGTAAATGATTTTGACAAAAATGGTATTAAAGATAAAGTAGTTACTTACACAGTGGATGGAAAAGATAAGCCGGTAGTAGTGAAAAGAGAATTAGAAGAGATGGTTCCAGCTATCAAGAAAAATAATTTAAAACACATTCAATACGCTAACAAATCCATACAGGAAATATTTCAGGTAGAAGATATTAAGTCAGCAATTGTAAAGCATTTTGATTACGCAAGCTCCATCATTGCTATTAATAAAGGTGGCGGTCAATTTGAGATTGTTAAATTGCCAGCAATGACACAAATGAGTAGTGTTAATGCCATTGAAGTTGCTGATTTAAATAATGATGGCAAATTAGATCTTATTGTAGGCGGAAATCATTTTGACTACCAACCGCAGTATGAAAGATTGGATGCTAATTTTGTAGATGTTTTATTGCAAAAACAAAATGGTCAATTTGAAGTGCTTGATCCAACACAATCAGGAATATTATTAAAGGGTCAAATGAGAGATATCAAAAAAATAAATAGACAGGGCAAAGTTCAATTCTTGTTTTTACAAAACAATGATTACCCTGTTTTATATCAATCCAATTAATTTAAAATTCCCTCATGAATTATATTGATGCTGTGAAAATGAATTGTAAATACCTGGCCATTGCGGGTTGCTTGTTTATGTTTGCCTGTACTACCCAAAAAAATCAGGATACGCTATTTGAATTAGTAAATAATACGGGTATTGATTTTAATAATAAAGTAGTAGACAACGATACCATCAATATTTTAAATTATCGAAACTTTTATAATGGCGGAGGGGTTGCTGTTGGAGATTTAAACAACGACGGATTGCCAGATGTATTTTTTACTGCCAATCAAGGTTCCAATAAATTATATTTAAACAAGGGTAATTTTAAATTTGAAGATATTTCTGCAAAGGCTGGGTTTGTTGACAAAAAACAATTCAGCACTGGTGTAGTTTTAGTGGATATCAATAATGATGGCTGGTTAGATATTTACGTTTCTAATGCAGGAAGCATGGATGATGAAAAGACAAGGGCCAATCAACTTTTTATCAACAACCATGACCTTACTTTCACAGACAAAGCTGCTGAGTATGGCTTAGCGAACACGGGTTATACTACCCAGGCTACCTTCTTTGATTATGATATGGATGGCGACTTGGATTGCTTTATCATCAATAACAGTCCTATTCCCGTAAATAGTTTAGGGTATCCAAAACAAAGGGACTTGCTTGCCAAGGATTGGAAAGTGCCTGAAAATATGAAGGGCGGTGGAGATCATTTATTCAGAAATGACAATGGCCATTTTGTTGAAGTCACTAAGCAGGCTGGAATTCATGGTACTTTAATGAGTTTTGGTTTAGGTATTTCCATTGGCGATATTAACGGAGACCATTACCCAGATATTTATGTTTCTAATGATTTTTTTGAAAGAGATTATTTATATATTAATCAAAAAAATGGAACATTTAAAGATCAGCTAGATACGCTATTGTCGCATACTAGTTTTGCATCCATGGGAGCTGATATTGGAGACATCAACAATGATGGGTATCCTGATATTTTCACAACCGATATGTTGCCAGCCGACGATTATCGTTTAAAAACCACTTTAAGCTTTGATGATATTGACCAGTATCGTTTAAAAGAAAGAAATGATTTTCACCATCAATTTTTGCAAAACACTTTGCAATTAAACACAAAGCACAATAAGTTTATAGATATTGCTAATTATAGTGGCGTAAATGCATCCGAATGGAGTTGGGGAGCCTTAATGTTTGATGCAGACAATGATGGCTATAATGACATTTATATTTGTAATGGAATATACCGTGACTTAACCAATCAGGACTTTTTGGATTTTGACGCCAATGAAATCAAGGAAAAAATGATTCAATCTGGTAGAAAAAATTTAACCGACTTGGTGAGTAAGATACCTTCTATTGCGGTGCCTAATAAAATGTTTCGCAATGGTGGCAATTTAAAATTTGAAGATAAATCCAATGACTGGGGCTTTACACAAAATTCATTTTCAAACGGAGCAGCATATGCCGATTTAGACAATGATGGCGATTTGGATTTGGTTATTAATAATGTGAATGAGCCAGCCCTGATTTATAAAAATTTATCAGTTGAGAAAAAGTTGAATCACTATATCGCGTTTAAAATTCAAGGAGTTGATAATAACTCTTTTGCTATAGGAACAAAATTGGTTGCTTATGTAGGTGGTCAAACCATTAGTCGTGAGTTAATTCCAAGTAGAGGTTTTCAGTCATCAGTAGATTATAAAATAATTATGGGATTGGGCAAAAACACAAGGATTGATTCTTTAATTGTGTATTGGCCTAATAACACCAGTCAAAGAATTAATACTCCAATAAAAGTTGATGCGGTAAACACCATTCAACAGCCGTCTAAAAATGACAAGGCTTTAACTAGCAATCAAATAACAGTAACTAAAAGTATAGCTAAGCCATTGTTGACTAAGCAGCCAATTGTTTTTGATAAACATAAACAACCTGATTATACCGACTTTTATGCAGAAAGAGGTATTCCAGAAATGCTATCACATGCTGGGCCAAAAGCAGCCGTTGGGGATGTAAATGGTGATGGCTTGGAGGATGTTTTTATAGCAGGTACAAGCGAGCAAGTTGGACAATTATATTTGCAAACAAAAACTGGTTTTCAAAAAAAGGAGATAGCTGATTTAAAATTATTCTCCAGTTTTGAAGATAGTGAAACGAGCTTGGTGGATGTTGACGGTGATGGAGATTTAGATTTATTTATTGCACCAGCAGGCAATACCGCTTCCATCGCATCAAGAGAAATGCAGTATAGATTGTTTATTAATGATGGAAAAGGAAATTTTAAAATAGCTACTTCGGCATTTCCATTAAATCAAGACAATATTGGAGCTGTGGTATGGTATGATTTTGATGGGGACGGAGATTTGGATTTATTTACGGGAGCTTCCTGTGTAACTAAGCTTTATGGCTTAAATCCAAAATCACATTTATATTTAAACGACGGTAAGGGGCATTTTGTTGATGTACCAAAAAATAAACTAGCTGGAATTGATGAAGTTGGTATGGTGCGTGCTGCGAGTATTACTGATTTAGGAAATGGGAAACAACCAGTTTTGATTGTAGTAGGTGAATGGATGAGCCCACATATTTATACTTTTAAAAATGGAGGCTTGGAAGAAATAAAATCTAACCTAAATCAATTAAAGGGTTGGTGGTCATCTGTAGCTTCGGTTGATGTTAATAAAGACGGAAAACCTGATTTGATTTTAGGAAACATTGGCGAGAATTTTAATTTACATCCAACAGCAACTGCGCCATTAAAATTATTTGTTACTGATTTTGATGGAAACGGAAGTGTAGATAAGATCATGTCTAAAACTTATCAGGATAAGGATGTTCCTGTATTTATGAAACGAGATTTACAGGATCAAATTCCATCTTTAAAAAAGAATGCCTTACATCATAATGAATATGCGCAAAAATCAGTGAATGATTTATTTAACAAGGAAACGATAAGTAAAGCATTGGTAAAAGAGGTGAATTTTGTTTCAACCATTGTAGCTATTAATAAAGGCGGCGGGCAATACGAAATCAAAACAATGTCACCGCTGGTTCAATTTTCAAGTATACATTCAATTATAAGTCTTGATATAAATAAGGATGGCAATCCTGATTTAATAATGGGCGGCAATGATTTTTACTTTCAACCTCAATTAGGCAGGTTAGATGCTAATCAGGGCTTAATATTATTAGGAGACGGCAAGGGGAATTTCAATCCCTTGAGTGCAGATAAAACGGGATTAAATTTTATGGGCATGATGAGAGACATCCAAAAGATAAATTTCCAGCAAAAGGAAAATGTATTGTTTTTGCAAAACGATATGTCGCCCGTACTTTACAAAGTGACTCCTTAATTCTTAAGTGTTAAATCGGGATATTTACATCACGGGATAATAAATGCGTGTTTTCCATTGTGCACTATCATTAACTTGTTTTCGGTCATTCAATAGTAATTCAAATGGTACTGCAGGAGATGGTCTTTTGGAATCCAATAAAAAGTTTTTTAAAGCAGCATAACCATGTTGAATTGATTGAGTGCCACCAGTAGCATCTGTCACAAACATTTTTCCATTTACAGGCATTCTTTTAATTCTATAATTTTCAGTTTGAGGAATTTCTCCATTAATAGAAATGCCTACCATAATGGTATAATCATTTGTAGGATTTTCAAGTACCGTTACCATTGGATTATTAATAGCAACCTTATTAAAGCTTTTTAAGTATTTAGTTAGTGCATCAGCTTGCGCATAAATTTGAGTATTGGTAGGTAATCCCTTGTTTACAAATTTAGTAGTGATCAAAATAGTGTCTTTTAAAGTCACTTCCTTGATATCGTATCCATAAATATATTTTGGCTCTTCCAAAAATGCACTCATTTGGTTTAAGATTTCAGTAATCGCATTTTTAATAGCTAAGGCTTCCTGATAATCATTTAATCTTTGTATTGGATTGAAAGTGGTTTTGAACTCAAGAAACCAGTTAATTGCTGTTGTTTGCTTGGTCACTCCATTGGCAGTAATGAAACTTTTCGTTTTTATATTTTTAGATGCTATATCAATTTCAACTAAATTGGATAAAGCGGGTTGAATTACAAAGGATATTCCATTCACTGTTATTTTATGATTACTTGAATCATAATTTGCCCCCATGCTTTTAGGTAATAATTGAGCGTCCGCCAATAATCTAGTTGCAGTTAATTCATAAGCGTTACTCACCTTAAAACTGGAAACTTTGATGGTATTTGGAATATAAATATAAAAGAAGCTAACAAAAGCCAAAATGACGATTACGGCTGCGATTTTAAGGTTTTTCATGCGTTGCTAATTTGGATGCAAAAATACACTAAGGCTTTGTTTTTTTCATATAAATATTTAGTGACGAATACCGGATAAATCTTTCAAAACTATTAACTTTATACTTTGTAATTAAACGGGCAATACCTAATATAATTTTAATGAAAAAGGGCTTATCTATATTCCCCAATTTGCACCAATTTGTTTGGATGAGCCTAGTTATGTTTGTTTCCCTGCAATGCAATTCGGATAAAAAGGAAGCCCCTTTATTTGAAATGCTTGATGCTTCAAAAACGGGCATTCAATTCGAAAATAAATTAAAACCCACCGCTGATTTTAACATGTTTCATTACATGTATTATTACAATGGTGCGGGAGTAGGAACGGGTGATTTTAACAATGATGGCAAGGTAGATATTTTCTTTGCGTCTAACGAGGGCGAGAATCAACTATATATAAACAAAGGCGGATTGCATTTTGAAAATGTTACAAAAGCTGCTGCCATACCTCAGGACTCCGCATGGAATACAGGTGTTTCTGTAGTGGATATAAATAATGACGGCTTACTTGATATTTACATTTGTCGTTTAGGCAATTTTGAAAAGTTTAAAAGCAAGAACCAATTATTAATTTGCCAAGGCATCAAAAATGGTGTGCCCTACTATAAGGATGAAGCTGCCGCATATGGTTTAGATTTTTCTGGATTTAGCACACAAGCTGCTTTTTTTGATTTTGATGGAGATGGAGACTTAGATGTTTTTTTATTAAATCATTCTGTGCATCAAAATGGAACCTTTGCTCCAAGAAAAAACTTCCTTGGAACATATGATGTGGTTTCAGGAGATAGAATTTTCAAAAACAATAATGGAAAATTTGAAGATGTCACTAAGTTTTCAAAAATCAATAGCAGTAAAATTAGTTATGGCTTAGGGGTGGTGATAAGTGATATAAATAATGACGGCTATCCTGATATATATGTAGGCAATGACTTTCATGAAAATGATTATTTATACATTAATCAAAAAAATGGCACTTTCTCCGAGGAGCAGGAGCAAAGAATGATGCATACCAGCCAGTATTCAATGGGCGTGGATGCAGGAGATTTAAACAACGATGGTTATCCTGAAATTATTTCAATGGATATGCTGCCAAAGGATCCTTATATTTTAAAAAGATCATTAGGCGAGGATGATTATGATACTTATAAAATGAAGATTGGCGTAGGATATGGAGTGCAAGTGACAAGAAATAATTTGCAATGGAATCGACGCAATGGACATTTTAGTGAAGTGGGAATGTATGCCGGCATTTTTGCTACCGACTGGTCTTGGTCTACATTAATGTTAGATTTTGATAACGATGGCTATAAAGATATTTTCATTGCCAATGGTATTCCAAAGCGAATGAATGATATGGATTATGTGAACTATGTATCCAATCAAGAAATACAAGAAAAAATCAGGGACAATAAAATGGGTGAAAAGGATATGGCCTTAATTGATCGTTTCCCTGAAATTAAAATTCCGAATCAATTCTTTTTGAATAATGGCAATATGACATTTACGGATAAAGAAAAAGGCATTCTAAATAATCCTAATTCTTATTCAAATGGTGCTGCCTATGCCGACTTTGATAATGACGGTGATTTGGATTTAGTAGTAAACAATGTAAACGATAAGTCCTTTATTTATGAAAATAAAGCCAATCAAGACACAGCCAATAAGTATGTTGCTATTACATTAAAAGGAGCTGAAAAAAATATAAATGCAATAGGGGCTAAAATTGTGTTGTTTGCCAATAATCAATTGAGAACCTATGAAAAGTACCCAGTAAAAGGGTTCCTTTCAAGTATGGAAGTGCCCATGTTAATAGGATTGAAAAATACAAAGTGTGATTCTGCATTTTTAATATGGCCAGATAATAGTTTTGAGCGCATTGATTTAAATAGCAAAAGAAATCAAACATTAAAATATACCTATCAGAAAGGCTTGCCTGCGTTTAATTATAATTTAATTAATAATCATTGGCCAGTGAAAGGGTATCCTGTAACGGACATTACAGAAAGTACGGGTATAAAATACCTGCATCAAGAAAATGTATTTCAGGAGTTTAATAGAGAGCAGTTGATACCGCAAATGAACTCAACCGAAGGTCCTGCATTAGCCGTTGCGGATATCAATCATGATGGATTAGAGGATTTTTATATTGGATCAGGGCGTGGTGGAAAAAGCGCAGTCTACCTTCAAGAAAAAAATGGAAAGTTTATTAATCTGCCTCAACCTGCTTTGTCTTTAGACAGCAATTATGAAGACGTGGATGCAGTTTGGGCGGATGTAAATAAAGATGGCCATGTCGATTTAATTGTTGGCACCGGAGGCAATGAATATTATGGCAAGGATCAATTCATGCAATCAAGAGTTTACTTAAATGATGGCAAAGGAAATTTAAAAAGATTGCAGGATGCCATCCCTGTTTTTAATCAAGCGTCTTCCATTATAGTTGCCGATTTTAATAAAGATGGTAGTCCAGATTTATTCATATCTAGCAAAACAGTTTCCATGCAATATGGGTATCCTGCTGACTCCTATGTTTTATACAATACAGGAGATGGTCATTTTAAAGATGTCACAGAAAAGGTAGCTCCATTTTTACAAAAAATTGGAATGATCACCAATGCACAGCAAGTAGATATTAATGGGGACGGTGTAAAAGAAATCATCTTAACACATCAATGGGGCGGCATTGATATTGTATACACTAAGCAAAATGGATGGTCCAAAGGAACGGTTACTAATTTGCCGGGTTGGTGGAATTTCACCATCGCTGTGGATGTAGATGGAGACGGAGACCTGGATTTAATTGCAGGAAATTTGGGACTTAATTCAAGACTTAAAGCAACAAAGCAACAGCCTATAAGAATGTACTATAATGACTTTGATGACAATGGTACTTATGAGCAAATAGTAAGTTATTATGTACAAGGAAAAGAAATTCCATTTGCAAATAAAGATGAAATCCAAAGACAAATCCCTTTAATAAAAAAGAAATTTTTATATGCTGAGGATTTTGCAAAGGCTAAAATTGAAGATATTTTTTCTGCAGCTAAATTAAAGTCATCTACTATTTATGAAGCCTATGATTTTGCAAATACAGTTTTCATCAATGACGGAAAAGGCAATTTTACTCCAATCGAATTACCATGGCAAGCGCAAATAACTTCTTATAAAACTGCTACCATCTGCGATGCCAATGGAGATGGCTTGCCTGATGTGATCATGATGGGTAATTTTTATGATAACAATGTACAAATGGGAAGATATGATGCTGATTACGGCACCATCTTATTGAATAAAGGCAAAGGTCATTTTGAGCCTACCAATTTTAATGGATTAGTGGTAAAAGGACAGGTTCGAAAAATCAAGCCAATACATATCAATAACAACCAGCAATTTATCCTAGCTAAAAATGCGGACAGCCTTAGAGTTATAAGTATTAATAAGCCATAATTATAAATCTCTCTGAGCTAAACCAAAATCGGTAATTAATTATTTCAATTATTTTTTAGCAGCAGTATCTTTAACTGTAGGCTCGCTATAATATTTTTTAGCTGCAGCCATTATGGGAATTAATTGCTGCTCAATTTTTTTTGCGATCAAATAATTGTGCACTCTTTTAATAGGAGAAAAATAGCGATTATAAATATTGCACTCATACCTCAATAAGGTACTATCATTTCCCGCTTCCACTGCAGTAAATATTACCGGAGCATACAAGTCATCGATTGAGTAAATGCATTTAGCGCTGGATAAAAATGCGTCCCCCACTTCCATTTTTCCTTCCTCAAAAACAAAAGAGTGACCATCAATTTTTTTATAGGGCATCCATTTGTCCCAATATTGAATTTCTAAAATCCCTTTTTTACTGCTATCCTTTAATTTGGGCAAATAGTCGCTGCCTGCAAATACGATTCTGTTGGGAATGAACAAATAAAAAAAGTAAATAAAAGCGATTGCTAAAATGCTTGCGGTAATTTTTAAGTATTTCATAATGGCTTTAACGTTAGAGTTTCAAATTTAATAAAATATTGGGCTTACCCCCCTTTTTTAATGGCATTTTGGGGTAAAAAAAATACTCAATACGATAATTTTTAGTAATTTTAGGCTGCTTGAAAAAGATAACCGCCATATTATTATTGGGCATAATGCTGTTTAACGGATTCGGATATCGTATCGTATCCAATTATTTTGATCAAAAAGCTGCAGCACATTTAACAAGCTTAATTGATGAAAATAATTATAACGAGTCTGAATTGGTTTCTGTAAAGACCCCAATCAACCTGCCTTATTATTCCAATAGTCCAAAATTTGAAAGAGTGGATGGTGAGATGGAGATAAGCGGAGTGGTATATCAATATGTAGAAAGAAGAATTTATAACGATAGTTTGGAGATAAGAATTTTACCTAACCAAGATCGTTTACATATTAAAAATGCCAAAGAAAGCTTTGATAAATTAGCTTCTGATTTTGACCAAAAATTAATGGAGAAAAAATCAGTGCCTGTAAATAAGTCTTCTGTAAAAGTGATCAATTTTGATTATATCGACCAAGACAATAAGTGGTCACTTACTAAAATCATTCCTCGTAAAATGGTAATTGGTCCCCATTTTGATGAGCGTTTATTAAGCGTTTGTTTACCTATACAAGCGCCCCCTCCAAAAAATATTGCTTAGTTTATTAAGCAAGTCTGCCAGTAATATTGGTAGTGTTGTTTAGTGCATTTGCACTAGTGCCTATTTTTATATTAAAATAGCATTGATCTAGTACCGTTTCAAACATTGAATATGAAATATATTTTTTCTATTGCGCTTGTCGCATTAGGCTTTTTAGCATGTAATACTAAAAGTGATTATAAGCAAGTCACACATAATCCTGATTTATATGCAAGTACTGTACATGAATTAAATCAGGTAGTGATGGGTAATAATTTTAGCCCTATAATTGCTTCACGTAATTATGCTTATGCAGCCATTGCTGGATATGAAGTGACTGCTGCAGGTAATCCAACTAAATACCAAAGCTTGGCAGGTCAATTAAAAGGTTTGAGTGCTTTGCCAAAACCGCAAGACACTGCTAATATAGATTTCCCTTATGCTTCTTTAGTTGCGTATTGCATGGTAGGCGAGGCTGTTACTTTTCCTGAAGGAAGTTTAAAAATGTATACAGATAGTTTACACCAATTGGTAAAAGCGCATGGAATGTCAAATTCAATGATTGAAGCATCAGAAGGTTATGCTAAAAAAGTAGGTGCTGCGATTATTGCATGGAGCAAAAAAGACAACTATGCACAAACAAGAAGTGCAGAAAAATATACGGTTAAGGAAGTGCCAGGTAGATGGGTTCCAACGCCTCCAATGTATGCACAAGCAGCAGAACCACATTGGAAGGAAATTAGAACCATGGTATTAGATAGTGCTAGTCAGTTTCGTCCTAAAGCGCCGCCAGCATTCAACGTTACAGATAAAAATAGTGAATACTATAAAAATGTAATGATGGTTAAAAATGCAGTGGATAGTTTAACAGAGGAACAAAAGCATATTGCTAATTTTTGGGATGACAATCCATTTAAAGTAAACGTAAGCGGGCATATCATGTTTAGTTCTAAAAAATTCTCGCCTCCAGGTCACTGGATGAGTGTTGTGGGCATTGCCAATAAAACTGCCAAAGCCGATTTTGAAACAGCAACCTATGCTTATGCTAAAACTGCAATTGCTTTATTTGATGCATTCATACATTGCTGGGATGCAAAGTATGCATACAATACTGTACGTCCTGAAACCGTAATTAATAAATACTTTGACATGAACTGGAGACCTTTATTACAAACTCCAGCATTCCCAGAATATACATGTGGTCACTCCACAATTTCTTCCTCAGCAGCCGAAGTGTTGACAAGCGTTTATGGAGACAATTTTGCTTATACCGATTCTACTGAATTGGAATTTGGAATTGCTAACCGAAGCTTTAAATCTTTTAGAGCAGCAGCTGAAGAAAATAACTGGGCAAGATTCTACGGCGGTTTACACTTTCACAATTCTTGTATTGTAAGTACAGAGCAAGGAAGAAAAGTGGGAAGCTGGGTAGTAGATCATTTAAAAATGAAAAAATAGAACTCAAAAAGACTAATAAAACAACCACACATTATTTTATTAGTATTAAGTAAGATCGATAGATTCATACCATCGGCTACTAGTTGATTTCTATTATCGATGATGAAAAATTCAAGACTCAAAAACTCAAACTCAAATGAAAAAAATTATATTCTCAATATTAGTATTAGCAACTACTTATATAAACTCAAATGCACAAGGTTGTGTAGCAATTAGAACAGTAGGTGGATTAAATACGATGGAACATTCTATGCACGATATGATGCATGATAGTAGTGCGAAAAAAGTAGAAGATCCTAAATGGGATTTTAATATTAGTGGTCGTTATTTTAAATCGTATAAGCATTTTAGCGGCACTACAGAAAACACGCAAAGAGTTGCTGATGGCACTGACGTACGCAATTTTAGCCGTACCGTAGATTTATCATTGGTAAGAAAATTAAATGAAAAATGGAGTATTGGTATTGATTTGCCATTAGTATATAACGAAAGATCTTCTTTGTACGAGCATATTAGCAGTGTAAAAGGAAGTCCAAGATATTCTACTTACTCACAAGGCATTGGTGATATTCGTATTTCTGCTTACAAATGGTTAATCGCTCCAAAAGAGGGTAACAAAGGAAATTTATTAGGAGGGATTGGTATTAAAATGCCTACTGGAAACTACAAAGCAACTGATGTTTTCCATACTTCTTTAACAGCGACAAGAGTAGGGCCTGTGGATCAATCTATTCAACCAGGTGATGGTGGATGGGGATTGACTTTGGAACTAAATGGATTTAGAGCCATCAATAATACTTGGAGTTTATATAGCAATGCTTACTATTTAATTAATCCACAAGGTAATAATGGTGTAAGCACGGCAAGAGGTGGCGTAGCAGCAGCTTCTGCCATTAAATATACTTCAGATGTAATGAGTGTGCCTGATCAATATTTATTAAGAGCAGGTACCAACTGGACAAAAAATGCACTTACCATTTCAATGGGCGCTAGATACGAGTGCGTACCAGCTTCGGATTTAATTGGTGACAATACTGGATTTAGAAGACCCGGTAATGTATTGGCTATTGAGCCAGGTGCAAATTACAGCTATAAGAAATTAAACTTCTACTTGTATACTCCAATCGCAGTGAGAAGAGA
>Ga0007825_1000062_pt1 | contig 33987 bp, 35 predicted proteins | sample CryBogCBE13Jul09_FD_71229 | JGI IMG/M metagenome (GOLD analysis project Ga0007825, IMG submission 71229) | Freshwater microbial communities from Crystal Bog, Wisconsin, USA - CBE13Jul09 | ecosystem: Environmental > Aquatic > Freshwater > Lake | place: Crystal Bog, Wisconsin, USA | collected... | reverse complement strand
CCACAAACGCCAACAACATGCGCCCTGGCCTTGCGTCCAGCAAGCGCCATCATCGCGCCAGCCACTGCACCTGCGCCGCCCATATCCCACTTCATATCTTCCATGCCGCCGGGGGGCTTCAACGAGATGCCGCCGGTATCAAACGTCACACCCTTACCAACGAGCGCAACTGGCTTCGTCTGCGCGCCATGGGTGCCGTCATATTCCATGACCAGCAGCCGCGGCGGGCGCGCCGAGCCTTGCGCAACACCCAGCAGTGCGCCCATGCCGAGCGCTGCCATCTCATGCTCGTCGAGCACCTTGATCGTGACACCAAGCGCCGATACCGCCTCGCACTGCGTCACAAAGCTCTCGGGGTAGATGATGTTGGCAGGCTCGGTTACCAGCCCGCGCGTGAATTCGACGCCCTTGATAATGGCTGCAGGCGCTGCCCATTCGGCCTCGGCCTCGGCAGGCGCACCGACAATCGTCAAATTGTGCAGCGAAGGCCTCTGCTTTTCAGCGAGCTTGGTGCGATAGACATCATGACGCCACGCGCGCAACACCGCACCCGAAATCAGCCGGTTGCGCGCCTCCGTGGTCAGCGCGGTCCCCGTAAGGTCAATGATGAGACCGGCCTCGCCCGACGTGAGCAAACGCGCCGTCAGAGCCGCCCCTGCCTTTTCACAATCGACTGGCGACTGCGTTCCGGTTCCAGCCAGCAAGACGCGGCGCGTTATCCCGTTAATCGCCACAAAATGCTCGGCAATCGATCCTGCCTCGCCCTCAAAGCGTTGCGCAGCGGCCACCAATTTGAGCAGGGCTGCGTCTTCAGCACTAAAACCTGCAATCACACCACCAGCAAGCCCACCTTTGTTCACCAGCACAGCAATTGCGTCGCTCGTCGCGGGGCGGAGCGCGGAAAATTCAACCTTCATCTGTCTAAATCCTGCTTATTGGTCATATACGAGTCGATGACGCTGTGTGCGCGATACGACCGAACGAGGCAAGGGGGACACTCGTGCATTGCAGCGAAGCCAATCTAATGCGATAGCCGCATCCAGTCGAATTCTGTTGTTCTGGAACCTTGTGACTAAAGTCAAAATCCTTGTGCTCGCTGCCACATCGTCGCTGCTTTGGGCTGCGTCGTCGGCCACTGCCGAGCATCCCACAATTGCCGCGACCAATAACGCTGCTGCAGCGAACAGACCTGCCGCGAACGCCGATCCAATTCAGGCGCTTGATCGAGAGGTGGTATTTGCCGGCGATCAACTGATCTATGATACCAATGGTGATATCGTGACCATCTCGGGCGATGTACGGATGACCCGTGCGGGCTACCGTTTGCGTGCTGCATCCATCATCTGGAACCGCAAAACCGGTGACGTGATCGCGACAGGCAATGCCAGCATTACCAACCCCGCGGGCGACACGGCCTATGGCGATACCATTCGCCTCACCGATACGCTCAAGGACGGCGCGGTGCAGAATCTGCTGATCGTTATGGCCGATGGTGGCCGTTTGGCTGCGCCCAGCGGCTCCGGCAAAGATGGGGCATACACGCTCAACCGTGCGATATACTCGCCTTGCCCGATTGTTGACGATGATAATTGCCCGAAGCGGCCTGCCTGGCTGATCACCGCAAAGCGCGTCAACTATGATCCGGTTACCAAACATGTGCGTTATCATGATGCGCGGATCGAGGTATTTGGTGTGCCGCTCCTGCCGCTGCCCTATTTTTGGCATTCGGTGAGCGATGAACCAGCGAGTGGTATTCTGACGCCGCAGATCAAATACACAGCCAATAATGGTCTCGAAGTTCGCGTGCCGGTGCATCTTCATCTTTCGAACCAACGCGACCTGACACTCACCCCCTTTCTTTTCTCCGCGACGCCACCAGCGCTTCAAGCCGATTATCGGCAGCTGACAAAAACCGGCGCGTTTAGCATCACACTATTTGGTACGGATGCGACGCACACTTCGATTGATGTCGCAAATGGCGCCTCGAAGGAGGAGTTTCGTGGCTATATCGATGCCAATGGCCGCTTCCAACTGAGCCCTGAATGGAATATTCATGGTTCGTTGCGCCTGACAACGGATCGCACGATCTTGTCGAACTATGAGCTCTCGTTCGATGATCGGTTGCGCAACAACCTGACCGCAGAGCGGATCGGCCCGACAAGTTATTTATCGATTGCGGGTTGGGGGTTTGAAACGCTTCGTCCGCTCGAAAGCCAGGCTCTGACACCGATTGCGCTGCCCGAGATTGATTATCGCAAACGCTTCGACGATTTCGGTTTCGCCGAGGGCAAGCTCGACCTCCAACTGAACAGCCTCTCGATTGCCCGCACCGCCGGACAGAACACACAACGTGCCTTTGCGGGCTTTGAGTGGAACTTGCGCAAGCTTACGAACTGGGGGCAAGAGGTCGTGTTCACGGCGTATGGGCGCGGCGATCTGTACCACAGCAACGATAATTACCTCACCACCACGCTCGATTATCAGGGGCAAAGCGGTTGGCAAACGCGCGCGATTGGTGCGCTGGCAACCGAAATCCGCTGGCCGCTGATTGGTGAGTTGTTCGGCGGCACGCAGCGACTGACTCCGCGCTTCCAGATCGTCGCGTCGCCACCTACCGCAAACCTCGCGATTCCGAATGAAGACGCGCGCGCCATCGAGCTTGATGACACGAACCTATTTTCGCTCAACCGCTTCCCCGGTTATGATCGTTGGGAGGATGGAACCCGCATTACTTATGGTGCCGACTGGGCGTTGGATCGTCCCGGCCTCTCGATCGATGCGAACATCGGCCAGAGTTATCGCCTCTCGGATCAGGTAAGTCTGTTCCCGGCGGGCACCGGTTTGGCGAGCAAATTTTCTGATATTGTGGGCCGTGTGACGGTTAAATATCATGACATATTCAGCGTCACGCACCGCTTCCGGCTCGATAAGGATAATTTTTCATTCCATCGGAACGAGATCGACGCGACCGTTGGCAGCAGCAAAACCTATATCGTTGTCAGCTATCTCAAACTCGACCGACAGTTAAACCAATCCATCGAGGATTTGGCGAACCATGAGGAAATCCGCGTCGGCGGACGCGCGCAATTCGCCAAATATTGGTCGATCTATGGCTCGACCATCGTCGATTTGACGACCAAAGGGCTTGATCCGCAGCCGATCACCGATGGCTACCGCCCTGTTCGCCAACGGCTTGGGATCGCTTATGAGAGCAGCTGTCTGACGCTCGATTTCTCGTGGCGTCGCGATTACAACAACGTTGTTGGCACACAAACGGGTAGCGTATTTCAGTTCCGTGTGGCTTTCCGCAATCTTGGACGCTAATCAGCAGTTCAGCCTTACGGTTTTATGACGTTGCGCGGTCGCGGCGATTGAGGATGAGACGAGAGTGATATTGACCAAGAACAAGACGATTGGACGCATTACCGCGCTTTTTTTCACGACATTGCTGACCGGAGTCGCGGCGCACGCACAGGTATTGCAAGACGATAATGCGCCCCCGTCGGCTGCGAATCTCAACCTGCCAAGCACGATCAGCGTGCTGGGCAAGTCCGAGCCCAATGTTCGCAAGGCGACCGCGATCGTGAATGGCGAGATTGTCACGGGCACCGATGTCGATCGGCGGCTCGCCTTGATCATATTGGCGAACGGCGGAAAAGTACCGCCCGCTGAAATGGAGCGGCTGCGGTTGCAGGTTATCCGCAACCTGATCGACGAGACGCTGCAAATTCAAGAGGCTAAGGCCCAAAAAATTGATCTGACCGACGATGAAGTGATTCAGAGCTTTGCGCGCGTCAGCCAGAACTTCAAGCGGACACCCAAGGCGATGGCCGCCTATCTCCTATCGGTTGGCTCATCCGAACAATCGCTCAAACGGCAGATCCGCGGCGAAATGGCGTGGAGCCGGTTGCTCCGCCGCAAAATTGACCCATACGTCAATGTGAGTGACGAAGAAGTGAACGCCATCGTCAAGAAGCTGATGGCTTCAAAAGGACAAAAAGAATATCGTGTGAACGAGATTTATATCTCGTCCACCGCAGAAACGGCCCCCGCTGTTATGGCGAACGAGCGCAAAATTCTCGAGCAGCTGCACAATGGCGGCTCCTTCGGTGCATATGCCCGCCAATTCTCAGAGAGTTCGACCGCCTCGGTCGGTGGTGATCTTGGCTGGGTGCGCGCCGAGCAGCTGCCTGATGCACTTGCCCAGGCGCTCAAAACAATGGAAGTTGGCCAGATTGCCGGGCCAATTGCGCTGCCAGGTGGTTTTGACATTCTCTACCTCGCCGATGCACGATCCATCCTGACGGCTGATCCACGCGACGCGACGATGAGCCTTCGGCAGATCACCATTCCATTCGCGGCGGGCACACCGGCTGAAGTCGCAAAGGCGAAAGCGACCGAATTTGGCGCGGCAACGCAGGCGATGCGCGGGTGCGGACAGGTGAAGGAAGTAGCCGCAAAGTTCGGCGGTGAAGTTGTCGATAGTGATGCGGTCAAGGTGCGCGATTTGCCACCGCAATTGCAGGATTTGTTGCTTAAATTGCAGGTTGGTCAGGCAACACCGCCGTTCGGGTCGGTAACCGAAGGTGTTCGTGTATTGGTGATGTGCGGTCGCGACGATCCGCAAGTCGCCTCGGCGCCCAACTCCGAACAGATTCGCGCCGGCATGCAAGATGAGCGCGTTAACATTCGCGCCCAGCGTTATTTGCGCGATTTGCGACGCGACGCCATTATCGAATATCGATAGAGGCTGATGAATAGCCCGCTTCCTCTTGTCGTGGCGCTGGGAGACCCTTCTGGGATCGGGCCCGAAATCACGGCAAAGGCTTGGGATCAACGCAATACCGCCAAACTGCCGCCGTTTTTCGTCATTGGTGATCAACGCTCAATCGAGGCCGTCTGGGAGGGGCCGATCCGGCGGATCAACGCGCCTTCTGAGGCGATAGGCTGTTTCGATACGGCACTTCCGGTGCTCCACCTAGAAGATGGCGGCGAGATTACGCCCGGCGTGCCGAACGTCGAGGGCGCGCGCTGCTCGATCGATTCGCTTGAAATGGCGGTTGGCATCACCCGATCTGGCGCCGCACGGGCGCTCGTTACCTGCCCCGTCGCGAAAGCACAGCTTTACGCCATTGGGTTTACGCACCCCGGCCAAACCGAATTCATTGCGGAGCGCTGCGGCGTCGCGAGCAGCAATGCCGTCATGATGCTTGCCGGCCCGAGTCTGCGCGTGGTTCCCATCACGACGCATATCCCGCTGAATGACGTGGCCAGAGCGCTCACGGCAGAACTCATTATCGCCAAGACACGCGCAACATTGCGTGGCCTGAAGCGTAACTTCGGCATCGCGAAACCCAGATTGGTGATGGCGGGGCTGAACCCGCATGCGGGTGAGGATGGTGCGCTCGGGCGCGAAGAAATTGACATCGTCATTCCAGCACTTGAGCAACTACGCGCTGAAGGTATTCACGTTGTCGGCCCTGTCCCCGCCGACGCACTGTTTCATGCCCGCGCCCGCGCAGGCTATGATGCGGCGCTGTGCATGTATCATGATCAAGCGCTGATCCCGCTCAAGACGCTCCATTTCGATGAGGGCGTGAACATGACGCTCGGTCTGCCGATTATCCGCACATCGCCTGATCATGGCACGGCTTTTGACATAGCCGGAAAAAACCGCGCGAATCCGGGAGCGATGATCGCCGCTATTCAAATGGCAGACTCAGCAACACGATGCCGCGCAAGCTACGACGCGACGAACTAGGGTGAGTACCACCCTGCCGCCGTTGCGCGAAGTGATTGCTGCGCACGGGCTATCGGCCAGCAAGGCGCTGGGCCAGAACTTCCTCCTCGATGGGCAATTGTTGGACAGGATTGCGGCGGTTCCCGGCAATTTGAAAGGCGCGCACGTCTATGAGGTCGGCCCCGGCCCGGGAGGCCTCACCCGCGCTTTGCTTAAAGCGGGGGCAAAGGTGACCGCAGTTGAGCGCGATGAACGATGTCTACCCGCACTGGCGGAACTGGGGGACGCCTACCCCGAGCGGCTGCGCGTGATTTCCGCCGACGCGATGACCATTCCGCTTGAGAATGTTATCCCACAAGGCGGACACATCGTGGCGAATCTGCCGTATAATGTTGGCACCGCGCTGCTGGTCAATTGGCTGTCATCGCCAAGCTGGCCGCCGCGTTGGGCGTCGCTCACCTTGATGTTTCAACGCGAAGTGGCCGAGCGCATTATCGCAGCACCCGATACCGAACATTATGGCCGCCTCGCCATTCTCAGCCAATGGCGCAGCACGGCACGGATCGCGATGAATGTTCATCGCTCCGCCTTCACGCCACCGCCAAAGGTGATGAGCGCCGTCGTCCACCTCACTCCGCTGCCTATGCCAGAAGGCGTTAATCCTTTGGTGCTCGAGTCGCTTACGGGGGCTGCGTTCGGCCAGCGGCGCAAGATGTTGCGGCAAAGCCTGAAGGGCGTCGCGGGCGCGGTCGGCGCGCTATCGACATTGGGGATCGATTCGGCGCGCCGCGCCGAAACCCTCAGCATCAATGATTTTGTTCACCTCGCGCGGACGTTAAGCCCCAAGGCCTAGTTCCGCACGCCCGTTTCGCTCAGCACGGGGTCAATCTTGATCTGCGCGGCAGAAATTGCGGGCTGGGCGGTGCCATGCGCAATCGCGTCGCTCAGCGCAATCTGCTCGGGGCAGATGGCGAGACACAGAGTGCGGATCTTAGCGAGGTTTTCATTTGCCTTGGTAAAGGCGCCCTTGGCAACCAAGGCCTCGCCCTGCCCTTCGAGCAAAGCGACGTCATTCGGATTCGCCGCCAAAGCTTCGCGATAATAATGGATCGCCTTACCCGGCAGACCTTGCGCCATCGCCGCCTTGGCCAAACCAGTCAGAGCGTCGCGATTTTGCGGTTCAATCGCGAGCGCGGTCTCGAAATTATCGGTCGCGAGATTGGCACCGTCGGGACGCGCAAGTGCTGCCTCACCCGCCTGCGTCAGCACAACCACCGTCGGATTGGTCGACAGCGCACTGCGTTCGCTATGGCCGACACTGGCAACGACCAAGAGCAACGAACTGAGCGCAAGGGTCGGCGGGGTGATACGCATTAAGATCTCCATCGTCTGGCGGGCCCGGAACATTCAAACCGATCTTGCCAATCTAGCCACAAAAAAACCATCGCAACCGTCATGCGCTGGCGAGACTCGCCAACCCGCGCCGTGCGAGACGCCCATATCACCAGCGATTCGGTTAACTGTCCAGTCTTTATGATCCTTAAGAAACGCGGCGATCTGATCCGGTCCCTCGCGATCAATCAGCGAGCACACCGCATAGACGAGCGTGCCGCCCGGTTTGACCAGAGATGCGCCAATGTTGAGCACATGTCGTTGCGTTTCCACCACCGCGTCCAGCCGCTTTGGGGTGAGCCGCCAGCGCGCTTCTGGATTCCGCCGCCATGTGCCCGAACCCGAGCATGGCGCATCGACCAGCACAACATCGGCCTGACGCTTCAGGTCTTGCAGATTGTCATATTCCTCGCCGGGGTTGAGCAGCCGCGTCTCAATATTGACGATGCCCATCCGTTCGGCACGCTGCGGCAACCGCTGGATGCGATCACGATTGGTGTCGGTCGCGATGATCCGCCCGAGATTGCCCATGTCTGCGGCGAGCGCGAGCGTCTTGCCGCCTGCCCCCGCGCACAAATCGACGACCGTCATTTCGGGCTGTGCGTTGCACAATTCGGCGATGAGCTGGCTGCCCGCGTCCTGAATATCGATCAGTCCCTCAAGGAACGCGGCGTGCTTCTCGATATTGATGTTATCGACTAGGCGAATGCCGTCACGGCCAACCGCCTCACCGCCCTCAAACTGCACTAGCAGATCGTCGCGCTTGGCCTGCAGCGTGTTCACCCGCAAATCGAGCGGCGCGCGTTCCAGCAGCGCGGTGTGCTCGCTTTCGTCGATCAATCCCGCCAACCACGCCGAGAGCGGCGACGGGCCTGCGACCGCCTCTTTGGGATTAAATTCTGCCGGACCATAAGGCGAGCCATCAAACAACGGCCTTAGCGCCTTGCCCATGCCGAGCATTGCCGCACGCCCCGAATGTGGCCGCGTGCCAAAGGCGCGGATCGCGGCATATACGAGTTCCCGCACCGCGCGCCGGTCGCCCGAGCCCGCATAGCGGCGCGTTTTGAACCACCCTGCGATGATCGTGTCAGCGGCGGGGCCATTCTCCTTCGCCGCATCGATGACGAGATCAAGAATTTCGATAGCGGCTTGGAGCCGCGCTTGAGGGGTCATGAATTAAGGCTTTCCAGAAAAAGTGGACACCGGTTTTTCGGTTCGGAAAGCCGACAAATCCTATAGATCCTAACGCGTTGGATAATTGGGTGCCTCTCGCGTGATGGTGACATCATGCACATGGCTCTCACGCAAGCCTGCATTGGTGATGCGGACGAAACGCGCGCGCTTCTGCAACTCGGGAATCGTGGCGGAGCCGGTATACCCCATCGCAGCTTTCACGCCGCCGACAAGCTGGTGGATCACGTCACGTGCAGGCCCTTTGAACGGCACCTGCCCCTCAATCCCCTCGGGCACGAGTTTCAACTGATCCTTGATGTCCTGCTGGAAGTAGCGATCCGCCGAGCCGCGCGCCATTGCGCCGACCGAACCCATGCCGCGATACGATTTATACGAGCGGCCTTGATACAGGAACACCTCGCCCGGAGCCTCCTCGGTGCCCGCAAGCAGCGAACCGATCATCACGCACGACGCGCCCGCAGCGAGCGCCTTCGCAACATCGCCCGAGGTGCGCAGACCGCCATCGGCAATCACGGGTACGCCAGACTTTTTCGCCTCCGACGCGGATTCCATAATGGCCGTGAGCTGCGGCACACCCACGCCCGCGACGACGCGTGTCGTGCAAATCGAGCCTGGCCCGATGCCAACCTTGATCGCATCCGCTCCTGCGTCGATCAGCGCGCGTGTCGCCTCTGCTGTCGCCACATTACCCGCAACAATCTGCACTGTGTTCGACAACGCGCGGATGCGCCGCACGACATCGGCCACATAACGACTATGCCCATGCGCGGTATCGACAACGATCAGGTCGCACTCTGCGGCGATCAGCGCCTCGGTGCGCTCGAAGCCCGCATCGCCCGTTGTGGTGGCCGCCGCAACGCGCAGCCGCCCCGTGCCATCCTTAGTCGCGGACGGGTAGGTTACGGCCTTTTCAATGTCCTTCACCGTGATCAACCCGACGCAGTGAAATGCCTCATCCACCACCAGCAGTTTCTCAATTCGCCGGCTGTGCAGCAACCGCCGCGCTTCATCTTGCGTGACACCTGTGCCAACCGTGACGAGATTATCCTTCGTCATCAGTTCGGCGACTGGCTGCGCGGGGTTCTCGGCAAAGCGCACGTCACGGTTGGTGAGAATGCCAACGAGCTTGCCCGACGCCTCAACGACCGGGATGCCCGAGATCCGGTTCATCTTCATCAACGCCTGCGCATCGGCGAGCGTCGCATCGGGGGTGATCGTGATCGGGTTAACGACCATACCGCTCTCGAAGCGCTTAACCGCGCGGACGGCCGCACATTGTTCCTCAATCGTTAAATTGCGGTGGAGCACGCCGATACCGCCCAATTGCGCCATCACAATCGCCATATCCGCTTCGGTTACGGTGTCCATCGCCGAGGAGAGAATGGGAATATTGAGCTTGATGCCGCGCGTGAGCTGCGATGAGGTATCGGTCGCGCTCGGCAGCACATCGGACTCCCCCGGCTGCAAGAGTACATCGTCAAACGTTAATCCGAGGGGAATATCCATAGCCAGCGCTTCGTCCAATCTTGAGTCGTGGCGCTCCATGTAACCAAGAGCGGCAGAAAGCGCTAGGGGCGGTGCCGCATATCGGCGCGCTCATAATTTACCCCATCGCAAGATATTCTTGGCTAAGAGAAGCGGGTAATCATTAGGAGTTTAATGTGGCCGTCCTTTCCAGAGCTTTGATCGAGCGTGCCGCACAGCAACTCGGCTATGACAAAACGCATATCACGCGCAGCGTTGCGTATGAGACCATCGACGCGTTCCTCGACACGCTCGATTGCGGCGCACTCGATGTGCTGGAGATTTCCGCAGGCTGGAAATGGCGTGATCGCACGTGGCACAGCTTTACCGAGATGAATTGGCCCGAACATGACATTTGCAACGATGTTCTCGATGCGCGGTTTGACCTCATCATCGCCGACAATGTTTTTGAACATCTGAAATATCCGTATCGCGCGGCCCAACATGTGTATCAAATGCTGAGGCCCGGCGGACGCTTCATCAACATCACACCTTTCATGATCCGTTATCATCCAATTCCAATTGATTGCACGCGATGGACCGAGACGGGCATGGTGCACTTTCTGGAAGAAGTCGGTTTTGATCCGGCAAAAACGACGACGGGGAGTTGGGGCAACAAGGCGGCGGTGAAGGCCAATTTCGGACGCTGGGCGCGGCGTGGCTGGGTCAAGCACCTTCACAATGATCCACATTTTCCGGTCACCGTCTGGGCGATGGCGCAAAAGGACTGACGGATGTCAGCCACGTCGATCTGCATCACCATTCTGGCTCATAACGAGCAGCGGCGGATTGCCGCCTGTCTCAACAGCATCCCCGATGACCTGCCCAATTGTGCGATCCATGTTGTCGTCAACGGCTCGAGCGATGCCACCGCGCGGATCGCGCGCGACCTGAACAAACCGAACACGGTGGTGCACGAGTTTGCGGAGGGCGGCAAATCGCGCAGTTGGAACCGGTTCGTTTTCCATACCCTCCATTCGTTTGCCGACATCCATATTTTTGTCGATGGCGATGCGGAGTTGGTGCGCGGATCAGTTCCCGCATTGGTCGCAACGCTGCGGTCAAACCCGCACGCCAATCTGGCGAGCGCGATTCCGGCGAATGGCCGAAAGGCCGCATATTATGCCGCGCAAATGATGACCGAACATGGCGTATTTGGCGATCTCTATGCACTGAAGGGCAGTTTTCTGGCGCGCATGAAGGAAGCCGGCATTCGGTTGCCGAACGATCTGATCGGCGATGATGGGCTGATTGGTGCACTCGCAAAGACTGATCTTCAACATGAAGATCATTGGGACAACACGCGCGTTCAAATTTGCACCGATGCCGGTTTTCTCTGCCAGCCCGTCCATCTCGGCAATCCCAGCACGCTACGTGGCCAATATAGGCGGATGATCAACTACAGCGTGCGCCATTTTCAAAACAAGATCATCACAGCCATTATGCGCAGCACTGGCCCTATCGGTTTGCCCCAACAACTTGTCTCGATGTATCCCCAATGGCTACCAAAGTTTGCGCCGCGCCGGGATCCGCGAGTCTGGTGGTTTGACGTTCGGGCATTGAACCGGATGCGCGCGGCAAGTGCGCGCTAAATTGTTCGCGCGGACGTTAACCTGTCACAAAGAATAATTATGGATTGCAATTCATAACCCGAAGCGCACAATGCGGGTTGTTCGCGAGGGGATTGAAGATGCTATACGTTGTTTTCGCTGTCGCTGCACTCGCGTTTTTCTTCCTGATGATGGGCATCACCGTGGTGTTGCTGGTGTTTGCTGTGATTGTGGCCGTGCTTGTGATCAGCGCGCGGACATGTTTGCCGTATAATGCGGGAGCGAGCCCCGAGCCGATGCTCAATCAACGCGCGGCACGGCTTGTCGGTCAAACAGTGCGTGTCGAGGAGCCGATCAGCGCCACAGGTGGCCGTGTCCAAGTGGGTGACGGCGCCTGGTCAGCCAAGGGATGCGATGCTGCCGCCGGTACGATCGTGAGGATCACGGGCACCGACGGCAATATCTTAATCGTCGAGAAAATCGACTAGCTTACGACTTGGCGCCGCCCATCAGGCCACCAAGCATACCAGCCAGACCGCCAGCGCCACCTTCGCCACCGGCTGCACCACCAAGCATAGATGCGAGGCCACCGAGGCCGCCGTCAGCACCGGCATGACCGGCAAGCGCTTCACCGAATTGGCTGACAGTCGCAGGATCGATGCCATGTTGATCGGCGGCCGCCGCAACAGCATCAGCAGGTGCTTGACCCGACTGCATGTTGCCAAGCAACGTCCCCGCAAGCCCTTGGGCCGTTGCAGGATCAATCCCGAATTTTGCGGCCAATGCCGAAACTGCTGCGCCTTCGAGCATCTGTGTTGCGCCAGCGCCAGCTGCTGCGCCGAGAATACCATCCAAAAGTCCCATAATACCTCCTTTCCCACTCAAGAACTGAGGCTTTGCAGCCTAGGGCGAGAGTATGACAAATCAGCGACGGATAAGCGAGTCTTCATTACCCGCTAAGCGGCGGCAGGCGCGCATGCCCGCACCCCCTCATCGACATAGTCGTTGAACTGCTCAAAATTGTCGACGAACTGGGTCACCAATGTGTGTGCGGTTGCATCATAGGCTTCGGGGTCCGCCCAAGCCGCCCGCGGGTCAAGCAATGCGCTATCTACGCCCACGACCGCCAACGGCACATCAAACCCGAAATTCGGGTCTTTGCGGAAGGTGGCGTTATTGAGGCTTCCATCGAGCGCCGCATTGAGCAACGCGCGCGTCGCCTTGATCGGCATGCGTTTGATGCCCGGCATCGTCGCTTTGCCGCCGGTCCATCCCGTGTTGACGAGCCAACACTTCACGCCGCCCTTAGCAATCCGTTCCTTAAGTAAATTACCGTAAACACTTGGGTGACGCGGCATGAACGGCGCGCCGAAGCATGTGGAGAACGTCGCTTCAGGCTCGGTCACGCCAATCTCCGTTCCCGCGACGCGCGCGGTATAGCCCGAAAGGAAGTGATACATCGCCTGATCGGGCGTGAGCCGCGCAATCGGTGGCAGCACGCCATAGGCATCAGCAGTAAGCATGATGATGTTTTGCGGAACCGGCCCCATATTATGCTCGGACGCATTCGGAATGAAGTCGATCGGATAGGACGCACGGCTGTTTTCGGCGAGGCTGTTATCGTCAAAATCGAGTTCGCGCGTTTCGGGATCGATCACCACATTCTCCAGCACCGTGCCGAAGCGCTTGCTCGTTGCAAAGATTTCCGGCTCCGCCTCCGCCGAAATGCGGATCATCTTGGCGTAGCAGCCACCCTCGAAATTGAACACGGCGGTGTCTGACCAGCCATGCTCGTCGTCGCCAATCAGTGTCCGGCTGGCATCCGCCGAGAGCGTCGTCTTGCCCGTTCCGGAGAGGCCGAAGAATACTGCAGTGTCGCCCTTGGGCCCGATATTGGCCGAGCAGTGCATCGGCATCACACCCATCAACGGCAGCTTGTAATTCAGAATACCGAAGACCGACTTTTTCATCTCACCCGCATAGGCGGTGCCGCCGATCAGGATGAGCTTTTCGGTGAAATTGACGGCGACAACCGTTTCGCTGCGGCAGCCGTGGCGCGCGGGATCAGCGCGGAAGCTCGGCAGATCGATGATCGTGAACTCGGGCATAAAGTCTGGCAGTGCGCTCGGTTCAGGCCGCACCAGCAACGTCCGTACGAAGAGATTATGCCATGCCAGTTCGTTGATGACACGGACATTGACGCGATATTCGGGCTGCGAGCCGCCATATAGATCCGCAACGTACAGCGGCTCGCGCTTCGCCAGTTCAGCATAGAAGTCGGCCTTGAGCGCCGCAAAATGCGCGGGCGTCATCGCCGCATTGGTTTTGCCCCACCAAATACTGTTCTCGGTCTCGGCATCGCGGACGAAAAACTTATCCTTCGCCGAGCGGCCGGTATGCTTTCCGGTCGCCACCACCAGCGGCCCATCTTTGGCGAGCAGGCCTTCGCCATTACGCACGGCCGCTTCCACGAGCGGTGCAACACCGAGGTTCCAGCGAATATGTGCATTCGTATGCACACCTTGCTCAGCGAGTGTGAAACGGGGCGTGATAGGCATAAAATCTCCTAGCTGGGGCAGCGTCTCGCGCTGTCGACTCTGATTTAGCGCCCGCATAGTCGCCGTTGTCCGTAGCGTCAAATCGCTGCGTGCCGGATCAGCACCTATCGGGTTGCGCGTGATCGTGGTGAAGGATAGCAAGGCGAGATGACGAAAACCATTGCTTTGGTCGATGACGACCGCAACATTTTGGCATCCGTATCAATAGCGCTGCAGGCCGACGGTTTCCTCACCCGTGTCTATACCGATGGCGCGCAGGCGCTCACGGCGCTCACGGCAAACCCCGCCGATCTGGGTGTGTTTGATATCAAGATGCCACGGATGGACGGCCTCGAGCTGTTGCGCCGCCTGCATGAGGTGAACGATATGCCCGTTATCTTTCTCACCTCGAAAGACGACGAGATGGATGAGGCAATGGGACTTTCGGAAGGTGCGGATGACTATATCACCAAGCCATTCTCGCAACGGCTGCTCCTGGCACGGATCAAGGCGGTGCTGCGTCGGGGCGAGGCACGCCGCGCCACAGCGATTGCCACAACGGAGGAGCCCATTATCCTCGTTCGTGGCCCGCTGGAAATGGACCCGGACTGCCACCGCGTCCTGTGGCACGGCCGCGAAGTCGCACTCACCGTTACCGAGTTCATGATCCTTGAGGCGCTCGCCAGCCGCGTCGGCGTCGTGAAGAGCCGCAGCCAACTTATGGATGCGGCCTATCAAGATGATATCTATGTTGATGATCGCACGATAGACAGCCATATCAAGCGGCTGCGGCGGAAGTTCCGCGCCGTCGATAAGGAGTTTGACGCGATTGAAACGCTCTATGGCGCCGGATATCGGCTTAACGCCGGTTGAGCAGCCCGTCCGCACGGCTGAAGGCGGACTGCTCTCGCTGCGCTGGTCAGGACGGATTTCGGTCACGCGGCGTATTCTCGCGGTCAACATCTTTGCGGTTGTCGTGCTGGCGGCAAGCTTCTTTTACCTCGATTCTTACCGGACACGGCTGCTCGATCAGTGGCGCAACGAGAGCCAGACACAGGCGATGATTATCGCGCAATCGCTCTCCTCCGCGCCTTCGCTGCTGCGCGACCCGCATGCGATGCGGCAATTGGCGCTGCTGAGCGCGGCGCGGCTGCGCGTGGTGGATGCCAAAGGCCAAGTCATCGCCGATGTCTGGCCGACCGCAGACCCGCGCTATGGCTATGATGACCCACGCTATGATCCTTGGAATCTAAAGGCCGCGCGCGTGCTTGACCGGATTATCGACGTGATCGTTGGCGCGCCGAAGCTGCATGATTTTACCGACGCCGTGCCCGCCTCCCGCCCCGCAATCGCCTATACCAATGTGATGAACGCGCCAGACCGCACGCCCATGATCAGCGCCTATGCCCCATTGCCGCACGGCTATGTCGTCACGACCGAGAATGCGCGCGATATCACCGATACCGTGCGCGCCGAGCGATTGCGGCTCGGGCTGATTATTGCCGCAGCCATTTTGCTCTCGGTATTGTTGTCGCTCTTTTTGGCACGCACAATTGTCCAGCCACTGCGCCGTCTGGCAAGCGCCGCCGTTCGGGTTCGCCTCGGGCGCGCGCGCGACGTCACGGTTCCACGGCTGCCACGGCGCAATGACGAGATCGGCATGCTCGCGCGGGCGCTCTCCGATATGACAACCGCGTTGCGGGCGCGGATCGATGCGACCGAAGCCTTTGCTGCCGACGTCGCGCATGAGCTCAAAAATCCGCTCGCGTCGCTCGGTTCCGCCGTTGATAGTTTGGCCGTGGTGCAACAAACTGAGCTGAAAGCGCAACTGATCAACATCATTCGTGGCGATGTCCGTCGGCTGGATCGTCTCATCAGCGATATTGCCGGCCTGTCGCGGCTCGATGCACAAATGACCCGCACGCCCTTTTCGCGCGTCAATCTGAACGATTTGCTGCAGCATTGCGCCGAAAGCATGCAATTGCGCGCGGTTGAGGGGGGCGTCTCCTTGAACATCAGTCCGCTTGTCGGCCCCATACCGATGGTCATGGCTGATGCCGCGCAACTTGAGCGCATTCTGGCCAACCTGATCGAGAATGCGCTTAGCTTTGCGCCGCGCGGCTCCGAGATCAGGCTGGGAAGTTTTGGCACCGATGGGACGTGCCAGCTCTGGGTAGAGGATGACGGCGTCGGCATTCCGCCGCGAGACCGCGATATTATCTTTGAGCGTTTCCACAGTTATCGGCCCGACGACGAGCCAAAAAACAAGCATTCGGGCCTCGGGCTCGCCATTGTTAAGACCATTGTTGAGGCGCACAACGGCACCGTGGTGGCGACCGAACATGCGGACGGATCCCCCGGTGCCCGGTTTGTCGTCACGCTTCCAGCGGCTCAGGGGCATTCATGATCCGGCTGCATGCAACCTGTATCGACTGTAACGGTCATGGCGTCCTGATCACGGGGCGCTCGGGAAGCGGAAAATCTGATCTCGCTCTGCGGCTCATTGATCGTGGTGCGCGACTGGTGAGCGATGACTATACCGAAGTCGAGGTGATCGACGGACGATTGTTCGGCCACGCACCGCGCGAAATTGCCGGTCTCATCGAAGTACGGGGCGTTGGCATCGTGCCGATGGATGCAGTGTCGCAAACACATATCGCGTTGCACATTGTGCTCGACGTGGAGCCACCAAGGCTCCCAGAGCAAGATTTGACCATAAACATCGCCGGTATCCTCGTGCCGAGCTTTGCGCTCGCGGGGCTTGAACCATCTGCACCGATCAAGCTAGAAATGCTGCTCACCCGCATTTTGGAGGAAAGCGCCTAATGCCCGACCATCCGCAGCGTATTCTCCTCGTCACGGGCATGTCGGGTGCAGGCAAATCGACCGCGCTCAATGCACTGGAAGACCTTGGTTGGGAGGTGGTTGAAAATCTGCCATTGGGCTTGCTTGAACGTCTATTGAGTACGCAAACAGCAGAGGGTGCGCCGGCTGGCCGCCCTCTGGCACTTGGCATTGATACCCGCACCCGTGCATTCGACGCTCAAAAGATCGTCGAGCGGATTAAGGTGCTCCGCGCCCAACGCAGCGAGACGATAGCGACGCTCTTTCTCGACTGTAATGGTCAGGAGCTAGAACGCCGTTATTCGGAAACGCGCCGCCGCCACCCTCTTGCGCTCGACCGCCCCGCCACGGACGGCATCGCCCGCGAGCGCGAACTGCTCAGCCCCCTGCGTCGCTGGTCCGACCATGTGGTAGATACCACCGCGTTGACGAGCAACGATCTGCGGCAGGAAATTCGGGCGCGCTTTTCCGATCCGAATGGCGAAGAACCAACGCTCACCGTGATGTCATTTGGCTTCGCCCGGCGACTGCCGCGGAATGCCGATTTAGTGTTCGACATGCGCTTTTTGCGCAATCCTCATTGGGACAACCGACTGCGGCCACTCACGGGGATCGACGCCGAGGTGCAGGACTATGTCCGACAAGATAGCACGTTCGACGCCGCACTTGCGCAGATTGAATCGCTGCTGCTCTTGTTGCTCCCGCGCTATCGCGAGGAGGGAAAATCATATGTCACGGTCGCGTTTGGCTGCACCGGAGGACGACATCGGTCCGTTTTTGTCGCCGAATATATTGCAGAACGGTTGCGTCACGGCCAATTTTCCCCCACGGTCGCGCATCGCGATTTGGGGAGCAAGCCGCTCGATTCGGTCGAGGGTTCGCCCACCCCAGAAAAAATACATGTGGTATAGGCAGGAAACATGATTGGATTGGTGCTCGTCACGCATGGTAAGCTCGCGACGGAATTCATCACCGCTATGGAGCATGTGGTTGGGCCGCAGCCTGCGGTGATCGCTGTGTGTATCGGCCCGGATGATGATATGGAGCTTCGGCGGGCGGACATTGCGCACGCTGTCGATGCTGCCGATCAGGGCAAGGGTGTGATCATCCTCACCGATTTATTTGGTGGAACCCCGTCGAACCTCGCGATTTCGCTGATGCAGCCGGGGCGCGTTGAAGTCATCGCCGGAATCAATTTGCCAATGCTCATCCGGCTTGAGAGCGTCCGCAAGAAAATGACGGTGACGAATGCCGTCCACGCCGCCTGTGAAGCCGGACGCAAATATATTTCGGTGGCCTCCGAAGTTTTGGGTGAGACAATCAAATGACAGCCGTCTCCAAGCTTGTGGAAATTACGAATAAGCGTGGCCTCCACGCCCGCTCGAGTGCGAAATTTGTAGCACTTGCATCGACCTTGAGCACACCGGTGACTGTGGAAAAAGATGGCCATTCGGTTGTCGGAACGTCCATAATGGGGCTCATGATGCTCGGTGCCGCTATGGGTGACCATGTCACCATCAGCGCGGACGGTGACGGCGCGGCGGATGCCGTCAAGGCGCTTGTCCAGCTGGTCGAGTCCAAGTTCGGCGAGGAATAAGCGCCGGATGCCGCGCGAAATCAGCGGCTTTTCCAACCCGCTCGTCAAACGCGTCCGCAGCTTGCGCGACAAAAAATTCCGGCGTGCCGAGGGACTTTTTCTGGCGGAGGGTCTGCGCATCCTCACCGAGGCTCTTGAGGCCGGTGCCGTCCCCGAGATGCTGTGGTATGCGCCCGAAAGTGCGACACACCCGCTCGTGGAAAGGCTCGCAGCCGCAACCGAAACGGCGGGTGGCGAGGTGTTCGTGACCACGCCCGACATCCTCTCGAAGCTCTCGGGCAAGGATAATCCGCAGACCGTGCTCGGCGTATATCCCGAGCGCTGGACGGCACTCGCGGCGATTGATCGCAGCGTGGCTAATATCTGGATCGTTGCACAAGCGCTGCGCGATCCTGGCAATCTCGGGACCATCCTGCGCACCGGCGATGCCGTTGGCGCGGGCGGGCTCATCCTTATTGATGACTGCACCGATGCCTTCTCGGTCGAGGCGGTGCGCGCGAGCATGGGCGCGTTGTTCACGCAACATATTGTTCAGGCGCGCTGGGGCGAGTTTATTGCGTGGTTGCGCAGTGGTGCCGGGCAGCTCATCGGCACCAGCCTCAACACAGCGACCGACTATCAAACGCCGCGTTACGCCAGTCCCGCGTTTCTGCTCGTCGGAAATGAGGCGCAGGGCTTACCCGCCGATTATGAAGCGGAATGCGACCTGCTGGTGAAAATGCCGATGCTCGGCAAAGCCGATAGCTTGAACGCGGCCGTCGCAACCGCCGTCATGGCCTATGAGCTGCTCAATCAGAGGCGACAAGCTTGATCAACGGACGCGGCGTGACGTCAATCATCGATAGATCCTCGATCGATTTGCTGCCACCCGCAACTTCCAGCGTTTCGAAGCGTTTTGCCTGCGTGAGCACCTGCGATTCGAGCGAACCAACAAAGGCATTATAAGCGCCTGTCGCCAGTTCCAGATTGCGGCCCAGCTTAACGACATGCGACCCCATTGTTTGCAGCCGCGCATGAAGCTCCTTGCCGAGCGCGGCGATGGTTTGAGCCTCGGTCGCCAATTTCTCTTGCCGCCAGACAGCCGACACAGTGCGCGCGATGGCAATCAAATTGGTCGGCGTTGCGAGCAACACCTTACGCTCGAATGCCCATTCCCAAAGGCCCATACTGCCATCATCTTGACGATTATTCTGCTCGAACTCGAGAGCCGCCGAGAGAAAATGCTCACCAGGGATAAACATCACGACATAATCGGCGGCGTCGTTAAATTGTGCCCAATAAGCTTTACTGCCCAACTGTTGCGCGTGATTTCGAATAGCCATGACATGCGCCTTCATATGAGCTTTGCGCGCCACATCATCGGTTGCCTCTGACGCATCAAGATACGCATTGAGCGCGCATTTCGCGTCGATGATCAGTTGCTTGCCACCCGGCAATCGCACGATCACGTCAGGCCGCAACTGCCGCCCTTCATCGCCCTCGACACTCACCTCGGTCTGAAAATCGGCGTGTTCGGACAGCCCCGCCATTTCGAGCACGTTGCGAAGTTGCTGCTCGCCCCAGCGTCCGCGCGCCTTGGGGCTGGAGCGGAGCACATTAACGAGACGCGCGGTTTCGTCGCGCACCTGCCCCTGCCCCTGCTTCACTTGCTCCACCGCCTCGCGCAGCGACGCGTAGCTGTCAACACGATCCTTCTCGACCGATTTGAGCCCTTCTTCATAACGCTTAAGCGTCGATTCGACGGGTGCCAGCAGCGCCTTCAGCGCATCGCCCGACGTGGCTTCGGATTGGCGGAACCGCGCTTCGGCGCGCTCCAGAAATTGCGCCTGCGCCGCCTCAAGCATCTGCGCGCTCAGCGCTTTGAACTGCGCCTCGAGCGATTCGCGGTTCGCGCGCAATTCGGCGAGTTGTGATGTGTGCGCCTCATCACGTGCCGCTTGCGCCGACTCATGGGCCGCGAGCTTGAGCCGTGCGGCATCGCGCTCATCACGGAGTCGCCCAATTTCAATACTTTGCGCTTCTAAATCCTTCGTTTCCTTGAGAAAACGCTCCAGATTTGCATCGCGCTCCGCCTTGAGCGCGGCCCCTCCACGCCCCCCAAGCAGGACACCGATCACCCCCGCCAACACGGCGGCAATCACACACAAAATTAGGGCAAGACTCATCGACATGCGCGGGAACATAGATCGAACGATGCCAATAGGAAAGCGGAAAAATTCGCCGCGCTTGGTGCCTCCGCGCTTTTGCGCTAAGAGCGCGGGATGCATCCCTATTTTCTCGTCCTTATCGGCGGCGCGCTCGGTTCGCTCGCCCGTTATATCGTCAGCAGCTCGGTGGCGGCGCGCTTCGGCGGCTTTCCCTACGGCACGCTCGCGGTCAATCTGATCGGCGGGCTGCTGATGGGTATGCTGACCGCACTCCTGCTCCGCGGCACTGTTGGCGAGAATGCTCGGCTCTTCGTTGGCGTTGGTATTCTTGGCGGATTTACTACGTTCAGCGCCTTCAGCCTCGATTGCTGGAAGCTGATTGACGCGGGCCAATACGGGCTGAGCTTCGTCTATATGGCCGTGTCGGTGTTGGGAGCACTCGGCGCGCTGATGCTCGGGCTTTGGTTCGTGCGGGTGGTTGCATGAGCGCGACCGCGGAGAATGTCCGCCAGTTCACGGTGGGTTATGATGATGACGGCATCCGGCTCGATCGCTGGTTCAAGCGGCATCTGCCCGAAACAAGCTTCAATCTCGTGTCGCGCTGGGCGCGCACGGGGCAACTCCGCATTGATGGAAAGCGCGCGACGCCGGGGGATCGGATTGAGGCAGGACAGATCATCCGCGTGCCGCCCGCTGATCCGCTGGCCGAGCCTGCGGTAAAATCCGCGCCGCCGAAGCGCGCGAAGGAACGCGTTGAACTCCCAGAGGATGAGACCGTGTTCGCCGAAAGCCTCGTGATCCACAAGGACAAGGACGCGCTCGTGCTCAACAAGCCGCCGGGGCTGGCAACGCAGGGGGGCACGGGGACCACCGAGCATGTCGACCGTCTGCTCGATGCGCTCTGGTTTGAGGCCGAAGGGCGACCCAAGCTCGTCCACCGGCTCGATAAGGACACATCGGGCGCGCTGCTCGTGGCGCGCAACAGCCGTGCCGCTGCACATTTTGCTAAGGCGTTCAGCAGCCGTACCGCGCGCAAAGTCTATTGGGCGCTCGTGATGGGTGTGCCCGCGATTGAGGACGGCATGATCGAGCTCCCGATTGCCAAACAGCCCGGCACCGGCGGCGAAAAAATGTATGTCGATGAGAAAGAGGGTTCGCCTGCCCGCACGCGCTACCGCGTGGTCGAGGCGGCGGGCAGCACCTGCGCCTGGCTTGAGCTTCAGCCGTTTACCGGGCGTACGCACCAGTTGCGGGTGCACCTCTCGGCGATTGGCCACCCCATCGTCGGTGATGGCAAATATGGCGGGCGCGACGCCTTCCTCACTGGTACGATCAGCCGGAAGATGCACCTGCATGCACGGCGGATCAGGGTCGATGCTTTGGAGGGGCCGCAAATTGATGTGACGGCCGACCTGCCCGAGCATATTGCCGAGAGCTTTGACAATCTTGGCTTTGATTTGAGCAACGGTAATCTGCCAATTGATGACCTCAAATTCAAGGAAACGCCCGAATATAAAGCACGGCTCGCGGCCAATATCGCCAAAGCGGCGCGCAAGGAGCGCAAGGGCGAGCGGCGTGGACGCGGTCGCGTTGAAGAGAGTAAACCAAAGGGAAAGCCGGCGCGAGGACGTCGACCGGCAAGCACGTAAGGAGAATGCCCATGGCGAATGCTAACACCAACATGCCCGCTCTGCCCCAGAGCTTCGCGGAATTCTGGCCTTATTATATGGCGGCGCATCAGGATGCGCGGAGCCGCGCATTGCACTATGTCGGCTCGACTGGCGTGCTCGTGGCCGTTGCGCTGAGCATCCTTGTCTCTCCCTGGTGGGCGCTCATGGCGCCAATTCTCGGCTATGCCTGCGCATGGACCGGACATTTCGCATTCGAGCATAACAAGCCCGCCACTTGGGTGCGGCCTTGGTGGTCGCTCATGGGCGATTGGAAGATGTTTGGCTTGTGGTTGACCGGTCGGCTCGCGCCGCATTTGGCAGCGGGGCGCGATTTGCCCGACATTGTCGAAATGGTGCGCGCACGTTGATCGCACGATGAAGGCACCGACTGCCAAACGCACGCCGCTTGATCGGCAAGCCTTGCTCGCGCTGATCAACCCCTATGCCGAGAGCGATGTGCTGTGTTACCGCGCGGATACGTCGCCCGATCTTGCGGCGCGACAGGCCGAAGTTTGGGATCCATTGCTCGATTGGGCGCGGGCGCGGTTCGACGTCGCATTCAATGTCACGGCCGGGATCGTTCATGTTGCTCAGCCGCCCGCAACGATTGAACGGTTGCGCGCCGCCATCGCCAAATATGAGATTGGTGCGTTGGTTTCGTTGCACACACTGACCACGATCGGCGGGTCGCTGATTACCGCGCTGATGGTCGCCGAGGGTGCTATTGCGGCCGATGCCGCGTTCGACGCGTGCCACCTCGATGAACTCTGGCAGATGAATTTATGGGGCGAGGATTGGCTCGCCACCGAAGAACGCGCCAAGCGCAAAGCAGATTTTGTGGCGGCGGCACGCATATTTTGACTTCGAACGTTTACCGCGATGCAAATTTGCACTATTTGCAATGACGCGTGCGGTTCAGCGCGCATTTTCGATGGAGGCGATCATGACAAGCAATGACAAATTCGCTGACCTCCCCTGCTTTCGAGGTCTTATCTAAGCGCCGCAAGGGCTTCCCATCAGAGACGAGTGTCAAGCGCGGTCTGCGCTTTGTGCATGGCGGACAGGTTGAGATCGTTGAAAAACTCGGACGAAATGACCCATGCCCGTGCGGTTCGGGACAAAGATTTCAAGAAATGTTGCCTCAACTCAGGCCGGTTTCGATGGTTCAGAACGTCATGACTATTGGCGAGACTAAGGCTACCTCCTCTCGGAAACGAGAGGGGGCTACCCCGTCAACCCCCGCGTAAATTCGACCAAGCCCACCTGCCGCGCGCGCTTTAGCCGTTCGGCATGGAGAATACCGCAAATGTCGGCGGCGCAGGCCTCGACATCGCGGTTGATCAGCACATAATCATATTCGCTCCAATGGCCGATTTCGGCGCGGGCGCGATCCATGCGCGCCGCAATCACATCGTCGCTGTCCGTCCCGCGCGCGCGCAGGCGACGCTCAAGCTCTTCGATCGACGGTGGCAGAATGAACACGCGCGCCACATCTTCGCCCGCCGCTTGGTGCAATTGCTGCGCGCCTTGCCAATCAATATCGAACAGCACATCGCGGCCTTTGGCGAGCAAGGCTTCAACTGGCGCGCGCGGCGTCCCGTAACGGTTGCCGAACACATGCGCCCATTCGAGGAAATCACCGGCAGCCACCATCGCCTCGAAGCGTTCGACCGAGACGAAATGATAATCCTTGCCGTCCACCTCGCCGGGGCGCGGCGGGCGCGTGGTGGCAGAAACCGAGAGGCTGATACCGTCATCGCCAGCGAGCATCATTTTGGATAGTGTCGATTTCCCCGCGCCCGAAGGCGAGGAGAGGACGAAGAGCAGCCCCCGACGAACCACTGACTTTATTTCTTCCGCCCGAAATCGACCGACACGACGTTCGAGCCATCTTCAGTTTGAATATGTGGCTTGTCATTCTCGGGCTGCGCGGTTGCCACATCATCGATCACCGCGTTGAATTGCAGCGCGAAATTGACCGCCGGATCGACGAACTGCGTGATCGCGGCAAACGGAATCCGCAAATGCGATGGCACCCCGCCAAACGTCAACCCGACATCGAACCCGGTCTCATCGACCTTCAAGTCCCAAAACTTGTTCTGGAGCACGATGGTCATTTCATCGGGGAAGCGCTCCATAAGGGCACGCGGGATTGAAACACCCGGAGCCATCGTCTTGAACGTAATGTAGAAATGGTGGCTCCCGAGCAGGTCCAAATTGGAATTTATGGGCGACAACACCCGCCCGACCACCGCGCGCAGCGTCTCCTGCACGATTTCGTCGTAAGGAATCAGGCTATCGGGTGTATCTTGGCTCATAAGAAATCACCTGAACTTTTCAGCGACGGCGGTCAAGAGATTGCGCACGGGCACGATATTGCTATACGCCCCCCATGCGCACCGCCACAATCCACCGCGAAACCAGCGAGACCTCGATCCATGTTGAGGTCAATCTCGACGGCAACGGCACCTATGACGTTTCGACCGGCATCGGCTTTCTCGACCATATGCTAGAGCAGCTCTCGCGCCATTCATTGATCGATCTCAAAGTTGCCGCAAAGGGTGATCTGCACATCGACCAGCACCATACGACCGAAGACACCGCGCTCGCCATCGGCGAAGCAGTCAGCAAAGCGCTGGGCGACCGCAAGGGTATCACGCGGTTCGGCACAGCCTATGCGCCGATGGATGAGACGCTGACGCGCTGCGCGCTCGATATCTCGGGTAGACCCTATTTCATCTGGAAAGTGAAGTTCGACACGCCGCGCTTGGGCGAATGGGATACTGAGCTGATCGAGCATTGGTTCCACAGCTTCGGCCAGACGGCGGGACTGACGCTGCATGTCGAGAACCTCTACGGCAGCAACAATCACCATATCGTCGAGAGTTGCTACAAGGCGCTCGCGCGCGCTCTGCGGCAAGCGGTCGAAATTGATCCGCGCAAGGCGGATGCGATCCCTTCGACAAAGGGAACGCTCGGAGGTGTCTAACACCGTCGCGCTCATCGATTATGGCGCGGGCAATCTCCAGTCGGTCAGGAATGCGCTGAAGGCGGCGGGCGCGGAGAATATCATTGTTACTTCGCATCCCGAGGATGTGCTGGCCGCAGACCGGATTGTGCTTCCCGGCGTTGGCGCGTTCGCGCATTGCATGGGCGCGCTTTCGGCCATCGACGGCATGATCGAGGCGCTCACTGACGTCACAGGCGCGAAAGCCCGCCCCTTTCTGGGCATTTGTGTGGGCATGCAGTTGATGGCGCAAGCCGGACATGAGCATGGCACGACCGCGGGCCTTGGTTGGGCGCAGGGCGATGTCTGGCTGATGGAGCCCGCCGACCCCGCCACCAAAATCCCGCACATGGGCTGGAATGATGTCATCCCGTCCGCACCGCACCCGCTGATTGTGCCGGGCGAGGCCTATTTCCTGCACTCCTATGCCTATCGCGGCGCAGATGTTCTCGCGACCACCAACCATGAAGGGCCGGTCGTGGCCGCTATCGGGCGCGACAATCGCATCGGCGTGCAATTTCATCCCGAGAAGAGCCAGGCCTACGGCCTCGCCTTCCTCTCCCGCTTTCTGGACTGGACACCATGAGCCTCATCGTCTTCCCCGCCATCGATCTCAAAGCAGGTCAAGTCGTCCGCCTCGCCGAAGGAGATATGGACCGCGCGACCGTCTATGGCGATGACCCCGCCGCACAGGCGTTGCTGTTCGCCGAGCAGGGCGCGGAATATCTCCACGTTGTCGATTTGGATGGTGCGTTCGCGGGCAAAGCCGTAAATGCGAGCGCGGTCGAGCGCATTGTCGCGGCCTTCCCCGGCCATGTGCAACTCGGCGGCGGCATTCGGGATCGTGCGGGGATTGAACGCTGGTTCGATCTGGGCGTGTCGCGCGTCGTGATCGGCACAGCGGCGATGGAGAACCCCGAACTGGTGCATGAAGCGGCGAAGGATTTCCCCGGCGGCATCGTCGTTGCCGTCGATGCGCGCGATGGCATGGTGGCGACCAAAGGCTGGGCCGATGTCAGCACCGTTTCCGTGCTCGATATGGCGCGGCGGTTCGAGGATGCGGGCGTGGCGGCGTTGCTGTTCACCGATGTTGGGCGCGATGGGCTGCTCAAGGGGTGTAATGTGCAGGCGACGGTTGACCTGGCGCGCGGGTCGAGCATCCCCGTGATCGCGTCGGGCGGTGTCGCGGGCATTGCCGACATCCGGATGCTGGCCATCCACGCCAAGGATGGCATTGAAGGCGTGATCACTGGCCGCGCGCTGTATGATGGGCGTCTCGATCTGGCGGCGGCGCTGGCGGTGGCTTCCACGTGACCGTCCGCGTTCGCGTCATTCCCTGTCTAGATGTCGCCAATGGCCGCGTGGTCAAGGGTGTCAACTTCGTCGATCTGCGCGACGCCGGCGATCCCGTGGAGATCGCCAAAGCCTATGACGCGGCGGGCGCGGATGAGCTATGCTTCCTCGACATCACAGCGACGCATGAGGCGCGCGGGACGTTGCTCGATATCGTGTCCCGCACCGCAGAAGTTTGCTTCATGCCGCTCACCGTCGGCGGCGGCGTGCGCACGGCGGAAGATGCGCGCGCGCTGCTGCTCGCAGGGGCCGACAAGGTGGGCGTGAACTCCGCCGCCGTCGCGCGGCCTGAACTCGTGGCAGACATCGCCGAACGCTTCGGCAGCCAATGCGTCGTCGCCTCTGTCGATGCCCGCCAAACAGCACCCGGCAAATGGGAAGTCTTCACGCATGGCGGGCGCAACGCGACCGGCGTCGATGCCGTCGCGCACGCGCTGCGCCTTGCCGATCTCGGGGCCGGTGAATTGCTCGTCACCAGCATGGATCGCGATGGCACCAAAGACGGTTATGATCTCGACCTCATCCGAACCATCGCCGATCAGGTGCGCGTGCCGGTGATCGCATCGGGCGGCGTGGGCACGCTGGAGCATCTGGTTGCGGGCGTTACGCACGGCCATGCGAGCGCTGTCCTTGCCGCTTCAATATTCCATTTCGGCCAGTTCAGCATGGCACAAGCGCACGCCGCGCTGCGGGAAGCAGGCATCCCCACCCGCGCCTAACCGATAGTTAATGTCGACACCGCTTACATTAACCAAATCGGCCAATTCTACCATTAACCGCTGACTCGCGCAGATTAGCACTATTTAAATCAATTTGGCCCATGCTTTGCTCAATTATGGTCAGGGGGCACATCGAGCGCCCACAGAAACATGAGGGCAAAGTCATGATCAATTTTCGTAATGCGATGATCGCATCAGTATTAGCTGCAGCTGCGGCCGTTCCAGCTCATGCGAATGGTGGCAGCACATCAAGCCATGTCCATTATTGTGGCTGTGGACACCCAGGTTACGTTGCACCGGCGTGTGGCAACCCAGCACCGAACCCAAATCCGGCACCAAAGCCAACGCCTAAGCCCACACCAGCTCCGACGCCGACGCCCACCCCTACTCCCAAACCCACACCGACCCCAGGGCCTGGAGCGCACGTCCACTATTGCGGCTGCGGTCATTCGGGCTGGACGCCAGGCACGAATCCGAACTGCGGTGGCGGTTCATCAGGTGGCCCCGGTGCATCGTCGGGTGGTCCCGGTGGAAGCTCTGGGGGCCCGCATGGCGGTTCATCGGGTGGCCCCGGCGCATCGTCGGGCGGTCATCATGAAGGTTCTTCCTTCGGGGACGATTGTAATAAGGACGATCACTGCACGACGTCAGGCGGCAACACCTCCGGTGGTAACACCTCCGGCGGCAACACTTCCGGTGGTAACACTTCCGGTGGTAACACTTCGGGTGGCAACACCTCAGGCGGCAACACTTCGGGTGGCACCAATGTCCCAGAGCCAGCAGACTTCGCGCTCTTCGCGCTTGGTGTTGGTGGCCTGCTGCTCGGTCGTCGCAGCGCGATGAAAGCCCGCGCCAACCGCGAGGCACAAGACGCCGAGTAACGCTTGACGCATCGGCCCTGCCCAAGCCACAAGCGGGCATGGCCGATACGCTCAACCGACTCGAAACTGTGATTAAGGAGCGTCGGATCGCTGATCCGGCGCTTTCTTATGTCGCAAAACTCACGCACAAAGGCCGCGCCAAAATCGCGCAGAAGCTCGGCGAGGAAGCGGTGGAAACCGTCATCGCCGCCGTCGCCGATGACCACGCGGGCGTGATCAGCGAAAGCGCCGACTTGCTCTTCCACTGGGCCGTGCTGCTCGCGGACATGGACATACCCATGGCCGAGGTGTTCGCCGAGCTGGACCGACGCGAGGGCGTCTCGGGCCTCACCGAAAAGGCCAGCAGGAGCGCAGACTAATGCCCATCGATGCCACCGCCCCCTATGACGACTCCAACGTCTTCGCCAAAATCCTGCGCGGCGAAATCCCGTGCAAGAAGGTGTATGAAGACGACTTCGCCCTCGCCTTTCATGACATCGCGCCGCAAGCCCCCGTGCATATTCTCGTCATCCCCAAGGGCCGCTATGTGAGCTGGGATGATTTCACCCGCGATGCCAGCGATGCCGAGATTGCCGGTTTCATCCGCGCGGTTGGCACCGTTGCGCGCGACGCGGGCCTTCCCGTCCCCGGCTATCGCCTGCTCGCCAATGTGGGTCAGCATGGCCACCAAGAGGTGCCGCATTTGCATGTGCACATCTTCGGCGGGCGGCAACTGGGCGCCATGCTGCCGCGCTAGCGAAGCACGCAGGTAGCCAACCCCAATAGCTAGGCCTAAGTTGACAAAGTTGACACCCAAACAGGGGGAGCGATTCTACATCTTGTGGCGGTGACGTGCGTCGCATCATCGACAAAAAACCTCCGCAGTCTCACAGCCAAATCTCAACCATGACATCTCAATATCACCAAATGGGTAAATTGTCAATATCCTACGCCTTGATCGTAATCCGGCGCATCACGTTATTGAGGGGTTGCTGCACCTGTCGTCGTAATTTCATTTTAGCCTATTGCCAGAATTTCAATCACGGCAACCGGTTTGTTCTGACAGCATGTTCCAAAGGGACGTCGGTTCATCATTATCGAAATCTACCCATGTCGAATCCTCATCTATAAATAATTTTAAAAATGGCATCAGTTCATCAACATTATCTTGATAAACGTCTCCACCTTTTACGTTAAACCGATTTTCCCCATAAACATCCATTTTCCACCCAATACTATCTCTATAAATAACTACATAATCAATTCCCTCTCGGAATGACGATATTTTATATCCTTTTATATATTTCATCACTGATTTCCTTGCAGAGAATATACTCGGGGGTTCCGAGTGCAATTCCCATTTGCCCGCGATTATTCCATTCTTCAATGTGCATATGCGGAGCTGCATATCCCGACTTTTCTGTAGGCTCTTGCCGAAAATCGGTGCTTACGGTGACAATTTCGGGCCTACGGTGATCGTCTACTTTGCCCCCATCCATTGTAGCGGGGACACCGGATAGGGCGTCCCCAATGTGGCATTTCGGGACACCTTATTCGGCGTCCCATCCATAATCCAATTCAATAGCGCCCTCCACCCCCAAGCTCCCCCACACGAAACCCCTTGCGCTGCATAAAATTGCGGTTAGGTTCTCCGTAACAATATTTCAAAGGGACGCATTTGCATGGATATGCCGACAAGCAACGGATGGCGCGTTAAGTCACTTGATGCCATTCTCGCCACAGCCGAGAAAAAGGGGCTGCACCGATCCTTGGGTGCCTTTCAGTTGACGTTATTGGGTGTCGGGGCCGTGATTGGCACCGGCATTTTCGTATTGACCGCCGTCGCCGCGCAAAAGGCGGGGCCGGGCATGATGCTCAGTTTCTGCATCGCCGGTTTTGTCTGCGCGGTTGCGGCACTCTGCTATTCGGAACTCGCCTCGATGGTGCCGGTTGCCGGATCGGCCTACACCTACACTTATGCTGTGATGGGTGAGGTGCTGGCATGGATGGTCGGCTGGGCGCTTGTGCTCGAATATGCGCTGGGCGCAAGTGCGGTTGCCGTTGGCTGGTCAAACCATGTGGTCGGCGAACTGGCCGATCGAGGGGTTCACTTTCCCAACATGATCGCCAATGCCGATGGGCTGATGGCGAATGTGGAATTGATGTTTGGCGCAAAGCCAACACAGGATCTGCTCAACGCTGCACACACCGGCGGCTTCATTAACTTGCTCGCCGTGATCATCGTGATGGCGATTACCGCGCTGCTGATCAAGGGAACAACCGAGAGCGCGACGTTCAACGCGGTGCTGGTGGTTGTGAAGTTGCTCGCGCTGACATTGTTTATGATTTTGACGCTGCCGCGGATGCACGCCTCTTATTTTCACCCGTTCACGCCAACGGGTTTTGGCAATCTCACGAGCGGAACCGGCTATGTCGGCGCGGCGGCTTCCATTTTCTTCGCCTATGTCGGGTTTGATGCGGTTTCGACGGCGGCAGAAGAGACGGTCAACCCACAACGCAACGTGCCCATTGGTTTGATCGGCAGCTTGACGATTTGTACGGTGATTTATCTGCTCGTTGCGGCGGGCGCGATCGGGACGATGGGCGCACAGCCTGTCACCTCGCTTGGCGGCGTCTTCCTTGCACCTGGCTCGCCCGAAATGGCTGGCCGTTGCGCGGCGATTGTCAACAGCGGTGCGGTTGAGCCGCTCGTCTGTTCGAAGCACGCGCTCGTTCACGTGTTGCAGACCATCGGCTATCCCGTCATCGGTGAAATCGTTGGCTGGGCCGCGATTATCGCACTGCCTTCGGTGGTGCTGATGATGATGTTTGGCCAGACACGCGTCTTCTTCACAATGGCGCGCGATGGCCTTTTGCCCGCAGCGTTCGCCAAGGTGCACCCCAAGTTCAAAACGCCCTATGTGGTGACAGCGGTGACCGGCCTGTTCGCGCTCATTTTTGCAGGCCTGTTGCCCGTGGGCAGTCTGGCTGATTATTCGAACTCCGGCACGTTGTTCGCCTTCGCGATGGTGGCGGTTGCGGTGCTCGTGCTGCGGGTGAAGGACCCGACGCGCAAGCGCCGCTTCCGGACGCCGATTGTGTGGGTCGTGGCACCAGCGGCGATCATTGGCTGCGTCGTTCTGTACGCGGCTTTGGACGTGACGTCGAAGCTCGTGCTGGTCGGCTGGGGCGGCGCGGGATTGGTTGTTTATTACCTTTATGGCCGCAGCCGCAGCCATGTTGGCTTGGGCCTCACAGAGGTGCATGAGCTTGACGCAGATATGCCCGTTAATCCCGTGCCACCCTTCACCGGATTTGAATGACCGCTAAACGGATCGCTGCGGCGTAACAAAATTACGCTGCAGCGAAAGTTTATGACCAGAGCTTTCGGCATACGTATCGCATAATGTGCTTTGATGTCATTTTGGCAATGTCCACCGCCTGCGTTCATATTGACTTTACCATCGATCCGCGCTTTGAGCGTAGGGCTTGATTGAGCAGCTTCTGAGCGAATCTCATCGCGCGTGCGATGCAATTCCAAAGTTCTGCAATACTCAGAGAAGCGAGGATTAAACCTGTTGGGGTGCCGCGTGTTTCGGCCTCCCCGCATATGAGGAAGAGTGCCGGATGACTTATCCGCCCAAACAGGGTCTTTATGACCCACAGAACGAGCATGACGCATGTGGCGTTGGTTTCATCGCAAACATCGATGGCACCAAAACAAATGCGATTATTGCCAATGGGCTGGAGATTCTCCTCAACCTCGATCATCGCGGCGCTGTCGGCGCTGATCCTTTGCTCGGCGATGGCGCTGGCATTCTGATCCAGATTCCCGATGCGTTGCTGCGTGATTGGGCTGGCGCGAACGGCATCGCCCTCCCACTGCCTGGTGACTATGGCGTTGCGATGTGCTTCATGCCGCAGGATGAAGCCGCGCGGACCTTTATCAAGGCGCAATTCGAGAAATTCATTGTGAAGGAAGGGCAGATTCTGCTCGGCTGGCGCGAAGTGCCGACTGATCCGACTGGCCTTGGCAAAACCGTGATCGAGCAGATGCCCGTGATCCGGCAAGCGATCATCGCGCGCGGGCCAAACACGGCCGATCAGGCCGCATTTGAACGCAAGTTACTTGCCATCCGCAAGCAGGTGCAAAACCCACTCAAGCAACTCGCCGAGAAGCATGACCTCCCCGGGCTGACGCAGCTTTATATGCCGTCGCTGTCGACACGGACGATTGTGTATAAGGGCCTCTTGCTCGCGCATCAGGTGGGCAGCTTTTACAAAGACCTCACCAACCCGCTGTGCACCTCGGCGCTTGCGCTTGTGCACCAGCGCTTCTCGACGAACACCTTCCCGAGCTGGAAGCTGGCGCATCCCTATCGGTTCATCGCGCATAATGGCGAAATCAACACCGTGCGCGGCAACGTCAACTGGATGAACGCGCGCCGCCGCACGCTTGAGTCCGACCTGCTCGGTGCCGATCTCGACAAAATGTGGCCGCTGATTCCGCATGGCCAGTCGGACACCGCCTCGCTCGACAATGCGCTCGAACTGCTGGTGGCGGGCGGCTATCCGCTCGCCAAGGCGATGATGCTGCTGATGCCTGAGGCATGGGCGGGCAACCCGACGATGAACCCCGAGCGCCGCGCGTTCTATGAGTATTACGCCGCGTTGATGGAGCCTTGGGACGGCCCTGCCGCCGTCGCTTTCACCGATGGTCGGCAGATTGGCGCGCAGCTTGATCGCAATGGCCTGCGCCCAGCCCGCTTCTGTGTGACATCGGACAATCAGATCATCATGGCTTCGGAGAGCGGCGTCTTGCCGATCCCCGATGAGAAGATCGTGCGCAAGTGGCGGCTCCAGCCGGGCAAGATGCTGCTCATCGACCTTGAGCAAGGCCGCATCATCGAGGATGCCGAGATCAAAGCCAGCCTCGCCGGTGCTGCGCCCTATGAGGAGTGGCTCAAGGCGACGCAGTATAAGCTCGCCGATCTGCCCGTGCCCAGCGATGAGACGCCGGTTCTGCCTGCGAATGACCATCGCGTGTTGCTCGATAAGCAGCAGGCGTTCGGCTATACGCAAGAGGACATCAGCAAGTTCCTTGAGCCGATGGCGCGCGACGGCGATGATCCGATTGGCTCGATGGGCACCGACACGCCGATTGCCGTGCTCTCGTCAAAATCGCGGTTGCTGTATGATTATTTCAAGCAGAACTTCGCGCAGGTGACCAACCCGCCCATTGACCCGATCCGTGAGGAATTGGTGATGTCGCTGGTGTCGATGATCGGCCCGCGCCCCAATCTGCTCGGCCATCATGCGGGCACGCACAAGCGGCTTGAGGTTTTGCAACCCGTGCTCACCAACGCCGATCTGGCGAAAATCCGTGCCGTTGAGGAGACGCTCGATGGCGCATTCCGCACCGAGACAATCGATATTACCTGGGACGCCGCGTCAGGGGCCGCTGGGCTTGAGCTCGCGCTGAAAGAGATGTGCTGGGCCGCGACCGAGGCGGTGCTCGCGGATCACAACATCCTCATCCTGTCCGACCGTGCGGTCTCAGCGGAGCGGATCGCCATGCCCGCCGCATTGGCGACAGCGGCGGTGCACCATCACCTCATCCGCCAAGGCTTGCGGATGCAGACGGGGCTGGTCATCGAAACAGGCGAGGCGCGCGAAGTGCACCATTTCTGCGTGCTCGCAGGCTATGGGGCCGAGGCGATCAACCCCTATCTGGCATTTGAGACGCTCGAAGAAATCCGCGTCCGGCAGGGGCTTTCGCTCTCGGCCTATGATGTACAGAAAAACTACATCAAGGCCATCGGCAAGGGCATCCTCAAGGTCATGTCGAAGATG
>Ga0007825_1000058_pt1 | contig 35939 bp, 33 predicted proteins | sample CryBogCBE13Jul09_FD_71229 | JGI IMG/M metagenome (GOLD analysis project Ga0007825, IMG submission 71229) | Freshwater microbial communities from Crystal Bog, Wisconsin, USA - CBE13Jul09 | ecosystem: Environmental > Aquatic > Freshwater > Lake | place: Crystal Bog, Wisconsin, USA | collected... | reverse complement strand
AATTCCTTCCTTGAAATATCAACAGCTGTGGAAAATTGATGTGAACAATCTGAAACCCCATAACCCCATTGAATTTTATGACTTATCCCCATGCGATGTTAGTTTCTTAAGAAAAAAAACCTTGTTTAATCTGATTTTTTTGTAATAAATAAGATTGTTGCTTAGACATTCCCTTAAAATTGATATTTTTGAGCCTCAATTGAACTGATTCAAATAATCTGGAGATCCAATGAAACACAATATATACAATCACATTAGCGAAGCTAAAACTGCGGGCCACAAAGCTTTTGCTGTGTTAATTGATCCAGATAAATTAGATGAAAATTCATTGCAATCCACCATTGAATTAGCAATTAAAGCGCAAGTAGACTACTTTTTTGTTGGAGGAAGTTTAGTGGTTACTGATACCCTTGACAAAGTGGTTTCTACTATTAAAGAAAAATGCTCCATCCCTGTAGTATTGTTCCCTGGCTCGCCTGACCAAATCACCCCAAAGGCGGATGCTTTATTATACCTTTCATTAATCTCTGGGCGCAACCCAGAATTACTAATTGGACAACACGTAATAAGTGCTCCATTTGTGAAACAAAGTGGTTTAGAAATTATGCCAGTAGGTTATATGCTAGTAGATGGTGGCACTCCAACTACCGTTTCCTATATCTCCAATACCAACCCTATTCCATCCAATAAAAATGATATTGCATCTTGTACTGCTATGGCAGGTGAAATGCTTGGATTAAAGCTTATTTATATGGATGCAGGTTCGGGTGCTAGCCGCGCTATACCAACTGCCATGATTCAACAAGTGGCAAAGTATATTCAGATTCCATTGATTGTTGGTGGAGGGATAACTACTGCCGAGAAAGCAAAAGAAAATTGCATCTCAGGTGCAGATATTATTGTAGTAGGTAATGCAGTGGAAAAAGATCCTGCCTTAATTACAGATATGGCCGCAGCCATTCATAGTTTGAATAAATAGTATTCTCGAAAAATAATAAGCTGCAATTAAAAGCTCATCATTTCCTTGAACTTCACTGTTTGACGACGACTGATTTCAATTTTTTCACCTCCTTTTAATTCAACCAATAGGCCTCCATTAAAGTAAGGTTCAATTTTTTCAATCCAGTGTAGATTGATGATATGTTTTCTGTTGGCTCTAAAAAATACGCGTTCATCTAAACGATCTTCCAGCGCATTTAAAGATTTTAAAATGAGTGGTTTGTTCCCTGCAAAATATACTTTAGCATAGTTCCCCACACTTTCAAACAATCTGATTTCAGACAATTTAACGAACCAACATTTTTCACCATCCTTAACAAATACTTGATCTGTTTCGGTTAAAGGCCCACGATTGGTTCCCAATAAACTTGCTTGTTCTAATTCTATTTCCGTACGTAATTTTTGAATGGCATCAGTTAATCTAACTGGATCAATTGGTTTTAATAAATAATCCAACGCATTTACCTCAAAGGCTTTCAGCGCAAATTCATCATATGCAGTTGTGAAAATAACACGTGGTGCTTTTTCTAATTCCGCCAACAAATCAAAGCCAGTTTTACCCGGCATTTGAATGTCTAAAAATATTAAATCAGGACGCAAAAGGTCAATCTTTTCAACGCCTTCATCCACATTACTCGCTTCATCCACAATCTGAATTTCGGGATGTTGTTCAAGCAATTTTTTCAATTCATTCCTTGCTAATCTTTCGTCGTCTACAATGATTGCTTTAATGGTATTATTAGACATAATTTTTTCTTAATTACTAGTGAATTGGAATTTCTAATTTAGCAGTGACCTGATTGGGTTCGCATTGATATATTTCAAACAAGGCTTCTCCTCCATATAAAAGATTTAATCTTTCTTTAGTGCTTTGTAATCCAAAGCCATCGGTTTCTGAAAACTGTAAAACACCGGTATTGATTACTTTAATTATTTGTTTTTGATTTTCAGACTTTGCTACAATTTTTATGATACAATCTCCTGGCTGTTTGCTTAGGCCATGCTTAATAGCGTTCTCCACCAAGGTTTGTAGCATCATGGGGGGTAATTGAAATTGCAAACTTTCGTCTTCAATTTCATAAACAATTTTAAGTCGGTCGGCAAATCGAATGTATTCCAGTGCTAGATAATCTTTTACAATAGCCAACTCTTTTTCCAAACTTGTAATCTCCACTTTATCTGCTTGAATACTACTTCTTAAAATATTACTCAACTCTGTAATAGCTTGTCTTGCACGCTTAGGATCCTCGTCCACTAATGCCCTGATACTATTTAAGGCATTGAATATAAAGTGTGGATTGATTTGAGATTTAATTGTTTTTAATTCCAACTCTTTAATGAGTGTTTCCAATTTAACTTTATTAATGGCCTCTGAATTCGTGAACTCTATGTAGTGCCAAAGTATATAAATAGAAACCCAAACAAAAAAGATAGGGGTATCAAAAATCAATCCAAATAACAACCTTTTTCCAACCCTGGCTCCATCCCAATTTTTTACAATTTCAGTAATTGAAAAAACAAAATTATTTGTTGCTTTTGCATCAGGTCTTGGCTCGTATAGTCTAAATATTTCAATGAAAATATCAGACAAAAAACTGTAGACAAATGAAAATGAAATCACCAATACAAATAGCCTCCACCACTTTATGGAAGAAAAGGGTGGTCTTAGTTTAAACTTTATGATAGATTGTCTTAAGGAAGCAGTTAACAGTATCCCTAAAAACACACTAACTATGATTCTTTTTAGAAAAATGGTGCTTACTTGTTTTTCCAATAAATAGGCAAAAAACACAATTGTTAGGGCATAGCTAAGCCAACCAGCTACCTGTAAAATCCAAAATAAGCGACTACTCTTTTTCATGGTTACCAAATTTACTCCAATCCTTTTGTTTTTGGGTTCATTTATTAGACCAAAGGCAAAATTTCAAGATGAATGGGAATCCCCCATTTTTGGCTAAACTTTTGGCCTTTATTTATGTTATTAACTTACTTTTACATCACAACTATTTTTGAATGCATTTTGAGGCTGGCCCATTATTAAGTAAGATTAACGCTCCTGAGGACCTAAAAAAGGTTTCCAGAGACAAGCTACATCAGGTTTGCGATGAGCTACGCCAATACATTATTGATGTGGTTAGCGTGCAAGGTGGACACTTTGCATCCAGTTTGGGCGTGGTTGAATTAAGTGTTGCCTTACATTATGTTTACAATACCCCTTATGATCAATTGGTTTGGGACGTAGGCCACCAGGCTTATGGACATAAAATATTAACCGGCCGCAGAGAAGATTTTGTTACCAACAGAAAATACAATGGCTTGAGTGGTTTTCCAAAACGTTCGGAAAGTGAATATGATACTTTTGGGGTAGGACACTCTTCTACTTCCATTTCAGCTGCATTAGGTATGGCCATGGCTGCGAAATACAAAGGCGAAAATAGAAAGTCAGTAGCCATTATTGGTGACGGATCTATGACAGCAGGTATGGCCTTTGAAGCGATGAATCATGCAGGCGTTGCGGATAGTGATGTGTTGATTATTTTGAATGACAACTGTATGAGTATCGACCCAAATGTGGGCGCGCTTAAAGAATATTTAACGGATATTAGTACCTCTCCTACCTATAATAAATTTCGTGATGAACTTTGGCAATTAATGGGCAAACTGCCTATAGGAAAGCATTTCACAAGAGAGATGGCTTCAAAGGTAGAAGCGGGTTTAAAAGGAGTGGTATCAAAAAGTAGTAATTTATTTGAAGCATTACAACTAAGATATTTTGGTCCAATTGATGGACATAATATCACCAAATTAGTAGATACTTTAAAAGATCTTAAAGAAATTCCTGGTCCTAAAATTTTGCATATCCTAACGGTGAAAGGAAAGGGATATGAATTAGCAGAGAAAGATCAAACCAAATGGCATGCGCCAGGTTTATTTGATAAATTAACGGGAGAGATTGTTAAAAAAACAATTGATACCCCTCAGCCTCCTAAATACCAAGATGTATTTGGACATAGCATTTTAGAATTGGCAGAACAAAACCCTAATATAATGGGGGTGACACCTGCAATGCCTAGTGGATCCTCACTTAAATTCATGATGGAAGCAATGCCGCATCGTGCATTTGACGTAGGAATTTGCGAACAACATGCAGTTACTTTAAGTGCTGGTTTAGCAACACAGGGATTGAAAGTATTTTGTAATATTTACAGCTCTTTTATGCAACGTGCCTATGATCAAGTGATACATGATGTGGCATTACAAAAATTGCCTGTTGTATTTTGTTTAGACCGCGCAGGATTGGTAGGAGAAGACGGACCAACACACCATGGCTGTTATGATATTGCATTTTTTAGATGCATCCCTAATATGATTATTGCCGCTCCGATGAACGAACAAGAATTAAGAAATTTAATGTTCACTTCGCAGCTACCAGAAATAAATTTACCTTTTGTAATTCGTTATCCTCGTGGTGAGGGTGTGATGTTGGATTGGAAAAAACCATTCGAAAAATTGACAATTGGAAAAGGAAGAAAATTAAAAGACGGAAAGGATATTGCTATTTTATCTTTAGGTCATCCAGGAAATTTTGCACAAACTGCTATTCGCAATTTAAGAAGCGAAGGCATTGATCCTGCACATTATGATATTCGTTTTGTAAAACCAATTGACGAAGACTTATTGCACGAAGTATTCCAACAATACGACAAAGTTATTACTGTGGAAGACGGTACTGTAGTTGGCGGATTGGGTAGTGCAATACTAGAATTCATGAATGCACATGGCTACCAAAGTCAAATTAAAATATTGGGAATTCCTGACACCATTGTTGAACATGGAAGCTTAAAGGAATTGCAAAAAGAATGTCATTACGATGCTATTGCAATTGCCGAAGCCGTGAAAACCTTACTGGGTCAATCTATCCTTACGGAAGCGTAGTAAATTAATTTAAACTCTATTAGTTTAAACTTGAATCGAAATCTCCTTCTGCTTCAGTGTTTGGATCATCTTTAAATGCATCTAAATCTGCTTTCGTTTCCCAAGCATCAGAAGTATCAACATGTCCTGGTTCTAAATCCTGATCTCTGTTTTCATTCCACTCAACGATGAAGTTGTTTCTTCCTTCACCCACCATCAACTTCATATATTTTTGTTGAGACAATTCTAAGATAGATAAGAATAAAAATAAAGCGTGTACGCGATCTTGACAGACATCAAATACCTTTTCAAAAGAAACTGATTTTTCTTGTTCAACCAATTGCAATACATGCTCTCTACTACCTTCCATGGTATAGTTATAGCGAACAACAGTATGCACAGGTTTAAATTGACGATCTTGTAAACGCAACATTACCTTTTCAAATGACTTCATCAATTTGAATAAAGTAACCGTTTGTAATTCGGTTCCTTCTGCGGCTTCCTCACCCACCATGGACATTTCTTTTTGAATGTTTCCACGCTTCATCATCAACATTCTCATCGCCTCTAAATCGGCCATTTGAACGGCAGCTTCCTTGTACTTTTTGTATTCTAAAATCTTGTCAATTAATTCTTGTCTTGGGTCAATCTCATTTCCTTGCGCATCAATTTCTTTTCTTGGCAATAATAATTTTGCCTTAATGCGCATTAAAGTAGAAACAAACAAAATAAACTCACTACTTAATTCAATATTCAACTTGTCCTGATTATGGATAAAATCCAAAAAGTCATTGATAATTTTAGTGATTTGAATATTATAAATATCCATTTCATCTCGCTCAATAAAGAATAATAATAGGTCAAATGGCCCTTCAAACTGGTCCACTTTAATCGAATAATTTGCATGCTGACTCATAGGCTACAAAGAAAAGGAAACCTCTTTAAATTCCACTTAAATGGGCAAATATTTATCCACTTTTAGGTAAAAATGGAGCATCTTTGAACAAAAAATATTTGAATGCAGTCTAAGTGGACCAATTGGCTTGTTTTTGCACTCCTTTCTATAGTTTGGGGCAGTTCCTTTATCCTCATGAAAGAGGGGCTAAAAGCCTTTACGCCCTACCAGGTTGCATCATTGAGAATGCTTTCAGCTGGGGTGATTTTGTTGCCCTTTGCTTATAGAGCCCTAAAACAAATTCCTAATAACAAAATGGGGTTAATTATCCTTTCGGGAATTTTGGGCAATTTTATTCCAGCCTATCTTTTTTGTATTGCAGAAACACAAATTGATAGTTCCTTGGCTGGCATTTTAAATTCCCTTACACCCATGTTTACCATTATCGTTGGTGTACTATTTTTTAAAACCCAAACCAGTTTTGTCAAAATAATTGGGATGATTATTGGATTTATAGGACTTAGTTTTTTATTAGCTGCAGGCAAAGATGTGAGTTTGCATAATTTATCATTTGCGGCATTGGTATTATTAGCCACTTTGTTTTATGGCATCAATGTAAACTTAGTAGGCAGGTATATGCAAAATATGGGGTCGCTAAATATTGCATCCATTGCATTTGCATTTTTAATTATTCCTAGCTTAATGGTACTTTATTTTACCGGCTATTTTTCGAATAATTTTAGTAATCCTATTGTGCTAAAATCATTGATGGCAAGTAGTTTGCTGGGTGTTGTTGGCACTTCCATTGCAACCATTTTATTTTATTTTTTAGTAAAACGTGCAGGCATCTTATTTGGCTCCCTTGTGACTTATGGCATTCCTGTAGTTGCTGTAGCCTGGGGTTTGCTTGACGGAGAATCTTTAAACCTAATGCAGGTGGGTTGTTTGGGACTTATTTTATTGGGCGTGTATATTGTAAATAGAGGCTCCCTTAATTTTATTCCTTTCTTAAAAAAGAAGCAATAAAAAAGCCCTCTTTGGAGGGCCTTTTAGTATTCACTTTTTCTGTCATTATACGGTCATGATTTCTTTTTCTTTCGCTTCCAAATGCTTTTCAACTAAAGCAATATGTCTATCTGTTAAGCCTTGAATTTCATCTTCGGCACCTTTACAAATATCTTCACTTGTACCGTCTTTTTGCAACTTCTTCACCTTCTCAATATGGTCTCTTCTAATATTACGAATAGCCACTTTACTATGCTCTCCCTCGCCTGCCGCTTTCTTATACAATTCTTTACGACGCTCCTCGGTTAAAGGAGGCATAAATAAACGGATATTCACACCATCATTTTGAGGAGTGATACCAATATTTGCAGCCATAATGGATCTTTCAATTAGGGCTAACATATTTTTTTCCCAAGGCTGAATACTAATGGTTCTTGTATCTAACACTTGCACATTGGCAACCTGACTTATTGGGGTTGGCGTACCATAATAATCAACATTAATTCCCTCTAAGATAGAAGGGCTAGCTTTACCAGCTCGAATTTTAGAAATTTCGATTTCTAGGTGATTGATGGCCTTTTTCATGCCCATTTCCGCTTCGGTAGTAATTTTCTTTAATTCCTCTGACATAATGAATTATTTGAGTATACAAAGCTAAGCAAATCATAGTATTCTTCATAAGTCTTTTTTTTATCTATCTTTGCCGCATAGACACAAAATATATGGCAACTACTGAATTAACTAAAATTGCTTCTCAAGTAAGAAGAGACATCGTAAGAATGGTACATGCACAACAAAGTGGACACCCAGGAGGTTCTTTGGGTTGTACCGACTTTTTAACTGCATTGTATTTTAAAGTAATGAAGTTTGATACTGACTTTAAAATGGATGGTAAAAATGAAGATTTATTCTTTTTATCAAACGGTCATATCTCTCCAGTTTTTTATTCAGTGTTATCAAGATCAGGTTATTTTGATGTGAAAGAACTTGCCACTTTCAGAAAAATAAATTCTCGTTTACAAGGACACCCTACAACACATGAGCATTTACCTGGTATTCGTATTGCGAGTGGTTCATTAGGTCAAGGCATGAGTGTTGCGATTGGTGCGGCGCTTGCAAAAAAATACAATAACGACGATAGAATTGTTTACTCATTGCATGGCGATGGTGAATTACAAGAAGGTCAAAACTGGGAAGCAATTATGTTTGCTGCGCATAATAAAGTTGATAATTATATTGCAACGGTGGATGTGAATGGTCAACAAATTGATGGCCCTTTAAACAAAGTATTGAACTTAGATAATTTAGAAGATAAATTCAAAGCATTTAATTGGACGGTACTTCATATGGATGGTCACAATATGGAGGAGATTTTAGCAACATTAGAAAAAGCAAAATCTTTAACAGGCCAAGGAAAGCCAATTGTGATTTTAATGAAAACCACCATGGGTAAAGGTGTTGACTTTATGGAAACAGGTCATGAGTGGCATGGTATCGCTCCAAATGATGAGCAATTAGCAAATGCATTAGGTCAATTAGAAGAAACTTTGGGAGACTATTAATCCTTGAAATAATTAGTTCCAAAAGCCGCAATTAAATACTGCGGCTTTTTTTATTGCTTTGATGTTCAAAATTTTTACTAAGAATTTATGAACGATGGGGATGTTTAAAAAAAATAAAACAGAGATTATACAATCCTTTCATAAATTTTCGCTGCGGCTTTGCGTGATGGAATCCAGCCGGCTAGCAAAGCAATGACAATGACTAAACTAATAATAGCAACATAGTCTATCAACATGGGCTGTATTGGATAATAGTCAATTACAAAAGAGCCCCCACCTAATTTTATGAAATGATATTTATACTGAAGCCAACAAAATAAACTTGCTAGCCCGCCACCAATCGCTGCACCTAATAAAGCCATGATCGCCGATAGCATTAAAAAGATTTTTTGAATATCCCAGCTCGTTGCACCCATGGCATTAAAAACATGAATGTCTTTTTCTTTTTCCAATACCAACATAGTTAATGCGCCTACCAAATTAAAAGAAGCCACCAACATGATCAATGCTAGGATGCAAAAAATAATCCACTTTTCCACCTGCATAATTCTATAGAGGTCTATATTTTGCTGATACTTATTTCTTACTAAAAATCCAGGGCCCATTATTTTTTCAATGGATGCAATTACTTTTTCGTCATTGCCTCCTTTTAAAGAAAATTCGAGTGCTGAAACTTGATTGGGCTGTAAGTCAAATAAATATTGTGCAAATTCAAAATTGGTAAAAACATATTGGTCATCAAACTCTTGCTGCACCGAAAACACGCCAGATTCCTGTGCATCTAATGTATTTAATTGACCTAATTGTGTAATTGATTTTCCAGATCTATTCACCGCATATACTTGTACGGTATCTCCAATCATTTGCTGCATTAAACCCAGCTTTTGCTCAATGCCAATACCCATAATAAATAAGGGTGTCTGCAAATCACCAATGGCGCATTCTCCTCTCTTTAAATAATTTCTAATCTTATTGATATTGCCATATGATTTTTCAACGCCTTTTACAATGGCCACTGTTTTGTTTCCTCCTTTAACAATTAATGCTCTATTTTCAACTACTCTACTTATTGCATTCACCCCTTCAATTGATTTCAATTGCAAATATTGCGCATCATTAATTGTAAAGAATTTTCCTTGCTTTGGGGTTACACGTACATCTGCATAAAAATCGGCATAAAGTCCTTTCACCACCGAAGTAAATCCATTGGAAACACTAAGAATCGTAATGAGCGCAGCGGTACCAATTGCAATAGCGAAAACACTTACCCATGCAATAATTTGAATTGCTTGAAAAGCATACTTGCCTCTAAAATATCGCCATGCAATTAAAAAGTGCACTTACAAAGTTTTTAAAATCTCTTCCATTTTAAACACATAATCCAATGTGTCATCTAAGTAAAAATGAAGTACGGGGATGCGTCTTAAAGCATGCTTCATTTCCTCGCCTAAACGCTTTTTAATTTCCCAGGCCTGTGCTTCAATTTTTTTAAAGCAAGCAGCCTGATCATTCACCTGAAAAAGGCTTAAATATATTCTAGCCTCCAACAAATCTGGAGTTACTTTTACACTCGAAATAGATACCATACCTCCGTCTATAATATTCAGGCCCAGCTTCAAAAAAATGTCATTCATTGTGGTTTGAATGGCCCCTGCTACTTGTTTCTGTCTTTTACCTTCTTCCATAATAATCAAAATCGTTGATTCGCTGTAAAATTAGTTACTTTGCTGATTATTCCGTGGAATAGTTTATTTATGAAGAAATTTTTTAGAATTATCAGTTATATCAAGGAATACAAGGCTTATATGGGCCTGTATACCCTATTTATTTCCCTTTCCATCGTTTTTAGTCTGTTTTCCCTAAGCATGTTGGTGCCATTTATGGATTTAATATTTGGCAGCAGCTCACTTTCTGGGGTAGCTAAAATGGCCACTAATAATTCAACTGGCTTAAAGGATATACTGTATAATTTTTTACAAAATAGCATTGCCCAATATGGAAAAGTGGCTGCTTTAGGTTGGATATGCTTTGGCATTATTACAGCAGTATTATTAAAGAATGTTTTCCTTTACTTATCATTTTACTTTTTAGCACCTATCAGAAATGCAGTTACCAGAAAGTATTCAAAACTGCTTTATAATAAAATTCTTCAGTTACCTATTGGATATTTTACAGAGCAACGCAAGGGAGATATTTTAAGTAGATCCTCCAATGATATTGCAGAATTAGAAACATCTATCATTGGTGCATTAGAAGGGATGATTAAAGAACCATTGAATATCATTGGCATTATAATCGTACTATTTGTGATTAGTGTGAAGCTTACCTTATTTGTATTTGTGTTATTGCCATTGGCTGGATTAATTGTTGGCCGCATAGGTAGAAGCTTAAAAAAACAAACCAATAAAGCGCAAGTAAAATGGGGCGAGATTATGACGCAAATGGAAGAGACTTTAACTGGCTTAAGAATTATCAAAGCATTTAATGCGGAGGGGCGTGTAAAGAAAAGTTTCTTCGGATTGATTGATGAAATATTTTTAATCAAAAATAAAATTTTATACCGACGCGATTTGGCGTCTCCACTTTCAGAATCACTTGGCGTAATTATTTTATGTTGTGTACTTTGGTTTGGAGGCAAGTTGGTATTGAGCGGTGAAATACTTTCAGGAAGTTCATTTATAGGTTATGTTGCCTTGTTTTCACAAATCATTAATCCGGCGAAAGCCTTATCCCAAGCAGTTTACAATGTGAATAGAGGTACTGCTACTTTAGATCGCTTAAATGAGGTTTTAGAAGCGCCAATTATAGTAGAAGAAGCAAGTAATCCGACTGAGTTGGTTGGATTTAAGGATTCCATACAATTTGAAAATGTACAATTTTCCTATCAGGATATTTCTATTTTGAATAATATCAATTTAACGATTCAAAAAGGAAAAACGATTGCATTGGTAGGTTCATCGGGTGCTGGGAAAAGTACTTTGGCGGACTTAGTCCCTCGCTTTCATGATGTAAGCAATGGTTCACTTTTAATTGATGGTAAAAATATCAAGGACTATAGTTTGCATAGTTTAAGAAATCAAATAAGCATTGTTACGCAGGAGCCGATATTATTTAATGATACTATTGCTGCGAATATTGCTTTAGGCAAACCGGATGCAACTAAAGATGAAATTATTGCTGCTGCAAAAATTGCCAACGCTTACGATTTTATCTCTACAAAAGAAGATGGATTTGAAACAATGATTGGTGATCGTGGAAGCAAATTAAGTGGTGGCGAACGTCAACGATTAACTATTGCAAGAGCAGTTTTAAAGAACCCTCCGATTTTAATTTTAGACGAAGCCACATCTGCCTTAGATACTGAAAGTGAAAAATTAGTACAAGACGCGATTAATAATATGATGCAAAACAGAACATCTATTGTGATTGCACACCGCCTTTCTACCATTCGTCACGCAGACGAAATTATAGTATTACAAAAAGGAGAGATTGTCGAGAGAGGCAATCATGATGAATTACTTGCACTAGATGGCTATTACAGAAAGCTGATCGAAATGCAAGAGGTGAAGTAAGAGAACGCGCAGCGTTCGATGTGGGGGAAAGTATTTCGATGTGTAGGAATGTATTAAGATGAGGAAAACATAAATTATTCTAGATAAAAAAAGCCCTGAAACTATGAAGTATCAGGGCTTTTTAAATATTTGTAAGAGACTACTTAGATTCGTTCTCTTTTGCAGAAACGGTAGTTGTTGTGTGTGGCACAGACAATAAACGCTCTTTTGGAATTTTTGTTCCAGTGATTCTACAAATACCGTAAGTCTTATTTTCAATACGCATTAATGCATATTCTAATTTTTGAATTACGCCAATGTTTTGACTTACTTTACTAGCTAACAATTCTCTTTCCATACTCACAGTGCCATCTTCCATGGTCATATATCTAGCATCGTCAATATCTCCGCCAAATGCACCTGTGTGACGCATTTGATCTTTATAGTAAGCTACTTGATTTTTTAATTCATCTAGTTTCTTAAGTACTACTTCCTTAAATTCTGCTAGTTCAGCATCTGTATATCTAATTAAAGTATCAGTAGATTTTTCTACATCCTTTCTTTTTTCCATAGAAACATAACCAGGTTGGTAAGGAACACTACCCTTAGCAGTAATCTTTGGTACTTTTACTTCCTTGATTGGCTCAGCCGCTTTACGCACTGGCTTTACTGGAGGAGTTGGTACTTTCGGAACTGGTTTTGCAGGAGGTACATATTTTTCAACAGGTTTAACTGGCGCTGCTGCTTTAACAGGAACTGCTGGCTTTGCAGCTGGTTTAGCTGGTGCTTTTGCAGGGGCTGGTTTCACTGCTGCTTTTGCTGGAGCTGGTTTTGCAACAACTTTTGCTGGGGCTTTAGCAGGAACCTTTGCAGGTGCCGCTTTAGCTGCAGGTTTTGCAGGTGCTTTTGCAGGTGCCGCTTTTTTAGCAGGCGCTTTTGCTGGAGCTGCTTTTTTTGCAGGTGCAGCTTTAGTTGCAGGTTTTACAGGTGCTTTTGCAGGTGCCGCTTTTTTAGCAGGCGCTTTTGCTGGAGCTGCTTTTTTTGCAGGTGCAGCTTTAGCTGCAGGTTTTACAGGTGCTTTTACTGGTGCTGCTTTCTTTGCTGGAGCCTTTGCAGGTGCCGCTTTTTTTGCAGGCGCTTTAGCAGGTGCCGCTTTTTTTGCAGGTACCTTAGCTGGAGCCTTTGCAGGAACCGCTTTTTTTACAGGTGCAGCTTTTTTTGCTGGAGCCGCTTTTTTTGGCGCTATTTTCTTTGTAGCCATAGTTATCCTTTTTGTAAAACTGAAATCCTTAATTTATGGTCATTAATCTCGACATCCACCCCGTCTTCTAAAGCCGGAACCCAGTCAATACCCAATGCCAATATTTCGTCGCAAATATAATTGGAAAATTCATTAATAGCTTCTTTCAAATCTGCGTTATCCACAATTCGGAGTAAAATCTTGTCAGTTAGCTCAAAATTGGCCTCTTTTCGGATACTTTGGACCCTATTTATCAATTCTCGAGCATTTCCTTCCTTCACCAAGGCAGGACTTAGGGTAATATCTAAGGCAACAGTAAGTGCATTTTTAACTGCAACACTCCAACCTGGGATATCCTCGGCAATGATTTCGACCTCCGAAACCAATAATGGAATCAATTCGCCCTCAATGTCTAAATTCAGGGTACCCTCTTTTTCTAATTGGCTAATTTGTACCTGACTCAAACTTGAGATGACCGCAGATGCCTGCTTCATCTTTGTGCCCAACTTAGCACCCAATAGTTTAAAATTAGGCTTCAGCTTTTTACTAATTACTCCTTCCGTCTCGGTGATATAATTTATTTCTTTAACATTAACCTCGGCCAAAATCAATTCTTCCATTTGTTCAATGGCTGCTTTTTGTTTTGGATCCAAAACAGGGATTAATATTTTTTGTAATGGCTGACGTACTTTGATATTTACTTTCTTACGAATAGACAATACCAATGAACAAATATCCTGCGCCATTTGCATACGCTCTTCTAATGCAATATCCATTTTAGTAGTATCCGCTTTGGGAAAATCTACATGGTGAATAGATGTTGCATTATGACGTTTTGTAATTCCATTTAAATTTCTAAATACTTGATCACAAAAGAAAGGTGCAATTGGCGCCATTAATCTAGTGATAGTTTCTAAACATTCATACAAGGTTTGGTAGGCTGCAATTTTATCGGCAGTATACGTTCCTTTCCAAAAACGACGACGACATAAACGCACATACCAGTTACTCAAATGCTCGTCCACAAAGGTTTCTATCGCACGTCCAGCATTGGTTGGTTCAAAATCATCCATTGAAGTGGTAACAGTTTGTACCAAACTATGTAAAGAGGAAATAATCCAACGATCAATTTCGGGACGATCTGCAACAGGAATATAATCTTGTTCAAATTTGAATCCATCTACATTCGCATACAAAACAAAAAACTGATACGTGTTATATAAAGTACCAAAGAATTTTCTTTGCACTTCCTGTATACCCGATAAATCAAATTTCAAATTATCCCATGGCGATGCATTGGTTACTAAATACCATCTTGTTGCATCCGCTCCGTATTTTTCTAAGGTCTCAAAAGGATTCACGACATTACCCAAACGCTTACTCATTTTATTGCCATTCTTATCCAATACCAAGCCATTACTCATCACGGCTTTGTAAGCAACGCTATCAAATAGTAATACACCCAAAGTATGTAAAGTATAAAACCATCCTCTTGTTTGATCCACCCCTTCACAAATAAAGTCGGCTGGGAAAGCTTCGCCTTTATCAATTAAATCTTTGTTCTCAAACGGATAATGCCACTGTGCATACGGCATAGCACCTGAGTCAAACCAAACATCCACAAGGTCTGACACACGTTTCATTGGTTGGCCAGATGCACTTAATAATTCAATTTGATCCACAAATGGTTTATGTAAATCCACATCTAACTTGCCATCAACTATTTGCAAATTCACTTCCTTATTGAATCCTTTTTCTTTTGCAGCAATAAACAAAGTTGTCAATTCTTCGATGGATCCTACACAAATTTCTTCCGCACCATCCTCTGTTCTCCAAATTGGCAAAGGGGTTCCCCAATATCTACTACGTGATAAATTCCAATCTACCATGTTCTCTAACCAGTTGCCAAAACGACCCTCACCTGTACTCTTTGGTTTCCAGTTAATGGTTTTATTTAACTCCACTAAACGGTCTTTAACCGCTGTTGTTTTAATAAACCAAGCATCTAATGGATAATATAAAATGGGTTTATCAGTTCTCCAACAATGCGGATAATTGTGCTCATATTTTTCAACTTTAAAAGCACGATTTTCTTTTTTCAATTTTACGCAGATGTCCACATTCACATCTACATAATCTTTTTCGTCTTTGTAATTTTTTACAAAACGACCACTGAATTCTCCAACACCGTCTACAAATTTTCCTTCTCTATCAACCAAGGTAATGATACCTAAATTGTTTTTTTGTCCTACCTTATAGTCATCTGCACCAAATGCTGGCGAAGTGTGCACAATACCTGTACCATCTTCGGTAGTAACGAAATCACCTAAGATAATTTTAAATGGATCTCCTTCAAATGTTGCAGGATTGTTTGCTTCAAATGGCATCAATTGCTCATAACGTAAATCGTTTAATTGAGTGCCCTTGAATTCAGCAAGTATTTTCCAAGGAATAATTTTGTCGCCCTCAGCAAATGTTTCTACTGCTAAACCTTCTTCTTTAAAATACTTTGATACTAAGGCTTTTGCTAATACAACATTCACTGGCATTGCAGTGTATGGATTGTAGGTAGCCACTAATACATAATCAATATTTGGGCCAACCGTTAAACCTAAGTTAGAAGGCAATGTCCATGGAGTTGTTGTCCATGCCATATAATACAGGTCCTGATTATTTTTATTGTTAGCAGCAGCATCAAATAAAAACTGAGATGCAGTAGATGGTATCGCTTTAAACATCACCACCGCTGAAGTATCTTTTACATCCTTATAAGTTCCTGGTTGATTTAATTCGTGCGAACTTAATCCTGTTCCAGCTGCTGGTGAATAAGGTTGAATACTTACACTTTGATATAGGTATCCTTTTTTATAAAGTGTACTTAAAATCCACCAAAGTGTTTCAATATAATTATTTTCAAAAGTGATATAGGGATTATTTAAATCCACCCAGTATCCCATTTTATTCGTGATATCATCCCACTCTTTCTTATATCTTAAAACAGCTTCGCGACATTTTTTATTATACTCTTCGACCGTGAATTTTTTACCAATATCTTCCTTTGTAATGCCTAATTCTTTTTCAACACCCAATTCTACAGGTAAACCATGGGTATCCCATCCGCCTTTTCTTTTAACCTGAAAACCTTGCATCGTTTTGTAACGACACATCATATCTTTTAAAGTTCTCGAAATAACGTGGTGAATGCCTGGCATTCCATTGGCACTTGGGGGTCCTTCATAAAACACAAATGGGGTTTTGCCCTCACGTAAACTAACGGATTGCTCAAATGCTTGTTCTTTTTTCCAAGCTGCTAATATTTCTGCCTCGATAGTAGGCAGATGTAAGCCATTAAATTCTGGATATTGATTGCTCATAAAACGCTTGTCGTAGCTGATTTTTAGGGCACGAAGGTACGAAATTGCATGGTAAATAGCAACCCGGAAATAAGCCTAGCAAAGGTATTTGACTACTGCTCCGTCCCAGTTTCAGGCAATGTTTGCTGATTTTCGGTGTTGTCTCCAAAAAATCTGCCTTGAAAAACAAATAAAGCAATTACGCCAGTGCTAATAGCGGCATCAGCAAAATTGAAAACAGGGCGGAAAAATTCAAATTCCTCCCCTCCCCAAAAAGGGAACCAAGCTGGGAAATGTGCGTTACGAATAATAGGAAAATAGAACATGTCAACCACTTTACCATGTAGTAATGGTGCATATCCTCCAGTTTGTGGAAATAGTACGGCTACCTGTGAAGTAAAAGGAACACTTTGTTCAAATATGATACCGTAAAATAAACTGTCAATTAAATTACCAACCGCACCAGCAAAAATCAAAGAAGCACATATAATAAATCCATTGTGGTATTTTTTTTCAATAAAACCCTTAATCAAGAAAACACCCCAGATAACCGCAACCAATCTAAATAAGGTTAAAATAATTTTACCAAAACCGCCTCCAAACTTTAAGCCCCAGGCCATTCCCTCATTTTCAACAAAATGAAGTCTTGCCCAATCCCCAATCAAGGCATGCTCCTCGCCAATGTAAAAATGAAGCTTGATATAAAACTTGATAGCTTGATCTATAAATAATATGAGTAGAATTAATGCAATTACCTTTTTTCCGTTCATGCGATTTTATTAATTATTTCAAAGATAAGTTAGGATTTTTTATTCCTTTGTTAATTTTTGTTTGTTTTTAAAAACAGAATAAACGATTGAGCCCGTAATACAAAATACAATCACCAATAATGAAATAAGCACCTGAACGCTTGGATCTTTAATCAAAAGATGAATATAGTGTTCGCCAAGCATTTTTACACCGATAAATATGAGCACAATCGCAATGCCTTGTTGTAAATACTGAAATTCTTTGACAGCTCCTTTTAACAAAAAGAACAATGATCTTAAGCCAAGTACCGCAAAAATATTAGAAGTATAAATCACTAAACTATTTTGTGAAATACCCATTACTGCAGGAATAGAATCCAATGCAAACACAATATCAATGGATGCTAATAATACCACCACAACAAACAAACTTGTGTATACTGGTTTATTGTTATGGTCTCTTACAACAAACTTTCCATCACCGTCGGTGCTACCGATGGGTAAGATCTTTTTTAGAAACTTATAAATTTTAGACTCATGTGGATCAAAATGATCGGACTCGTTTGCAACAAACATTTTATATCCTGTGTACACTAAAAACAAGCCAAATATATATAATACCCATGCAAACTTGGATACCAATGCTACGCCAAGCGTTATGAAAATAATTCTAAACAGGATGGCTGCCAATATTCCAATTAATAATACTCTTGGGTAATTTTTTTCTTTCACTTTAAAAGCATCAAAAATTAAAATGAACACAAAAATATTATCTACACTCAAACTCCATTCCATTAAGTAGCCACTTAAATATTCAAGTCCAATTTTTTGCCCTTCCTCAAACCATAAAAAAGCAAAAAACGCAAAGGCTAATAATATCCAAAAAAAAGTTTGATTCATTGCTTTTGAGATAGTCATTACACTTCCTTTTTTACTCAAAAAGCCAAGGTCAAGTATTAATGCGAGCAAAATAACAATTCCAAAAACGGTGTAAACTAATTGGTCTGTACTCATGAAATGATTTTAAATATTTATGGCTACTGCAAATTGTTTTTTACGAAATCTTGTAAATATAACAAAGAACAAAGCTAGTATAAATAATGGCCCTAAAACAATGGCAATCTGCCAATAAAGCCTAGCGTTTGTCAATTTTTGCTTATCTAAAAGTCTTAAAACTATTGTTTTATTTCTGCTATCCAATAAGCCGGCTGGTTCATTCAAATAAGAGATAGCATTAAGATAAAAACTTTTATTAGCAAACTGAAATTCATCGTAAGGCAACATACCCATCGTCATTGGTACCATCTCGCCTTGCTCATTTCTTGCTATTTTATTAGTAAGAATATCTGCATCTGCAATTACAATTTGCTTTGAAGATGCAATCCCTTTACCACTAAACTCCTTGCCTGTATTCAGTTTAACACTATCCTGCAAAGCCTGTGTAATACGATTGGCATAAAGAGAAGGAAAATTACCTTCCAATAAAACAGCAACTGGTACTTTACTTTTAGTAAATGATTTGAATTCAGACTCGTCTTTAACACTATTTAAACTTACTAAATTAGGTGTAGTTATAAATCTTGAATTGGTATCGGTACTAAGTAAAATTGTTTTTTGAATGCCTTTAGTTGCAATGGTATCAATGCTAGATGGGAATAAAGACAAAACTCGATCCATATTTTGCGTAATGGCCGTATTTTCATTGCCATACAAAAAAGGATAGTAAGGCCAAGGCAATCTTTGAATCATAGGAGATCCATCCGCTTGCTTCCCAACAACAATAGGAAGTTTTGAACAGTTTAAATCCTGCACTAAATTGGAATTGATCCTCACCCCATATTTAAATAACAAGTCATCCAAACCAAGTCCACGATCGTATGCTACATAAGATCCATTGGTTTTTTGTAGGCTATCATATTCGGCAAATAGTTTATCAATTGCCCAAATAATATTACCTCCAGACATTATATACTGATCTAGTTTTAATTTATCCAAATCAGTGAAAGCCTTTGTTGGCTTAACAATTACGAGTGTTTTTATTTTAGTAGCATCTGGAAATCCTTTCTTTAAATCAAATACCGATAAACGATATTGATTTTTAATAGATGCTCCAATATCATTCACGGTTAAATCAACCGGTTCTCCATTGCCAATTAAATAACTTACTTGAGGAATGGTAGGTCGATTTAATAAATAAATCGCTTGTACAAATTTATATTCCAACAGCGCCTCAGCCGCATTGGCACTTGCTTCTACGTCCTCAGTAGGAATATCTTTTACAATATTATAGGGCTTGAATATTTTTTTACTAGAACGTAGGTCTATTGCATATGGCTTCATCCCCTCAACTTCAATAAGAGCACCTGGTATAATTAATTGATCTACTCTTTTATCCGATGCATCATTCGATTGTTGAATACGCTCAATAGGAACACCAAGTCTTGATAAGCTATCGTAAAATTGATACAAAGCAGTGTCTTGATACATTTTATTGGGCAGTTCTAATTGCCAATCAATATGCTGAGGATTGATTTGTTTTAAATGACTTAAAAGTGAAATGGTAGATTGCGCAATCTTTTTATAATAAGCAGGAATATCGCCTCCTAAGTACAAATGAATTTTAACTGGCGTAGCCACTTGCTTGATAATTTCTTTTGAATTAGCACTAATGGTATACCTTTTATCTTTTGTTAAATCCAACTGAGCTGTAAAAATACTTGCAGCATAATTGATCACTAAAATGGATACTAAGATAATTGCATAACGAACTTTGCCTTTGATTTGCTCAACCGTGCCTGATAAAAACAAAAGTATAAAGGATGAAAAATATACGATATCTCCAATAGCAATTACGCCTTTACTCATGTTTTGATAATGGTAAGAAAGCCCTAGCTGTTGAATATAATAATCAAACCCATTTTTAAAAATAGGAGCTGCGCTTATCCAATCAAATCCTTTGAATATTAAAATTGAAATAGCAATAGACGATAATAAAGCAACGATTGGATTTTTGGTAGTACTGCTCGCAAATACACCAACAATTGTATAAACCGCAGCCAAACAAATTAATCCAATATAGGACCCAAGTGTTGCACCCCAATCCAAGCCACCTACCGCACTTAAATTATCAATGGCAACTGCATAAAACAAGGTGGGTATAATTGCAGCAACCACAATAAGTAGGGCGCCCATGAATTTTGAAGCAGCAAGTTGCGCAGTTTGAATAGGAAGTGTTTTTAAAATTTCATACGTGCCCTGTTTGTACTCTTCGGAGAAAGTTCGCATGGTAATTGCAGGCACAAGCAATAATAAAAACCAGGGAGCAAAATCGAAATAGGCCTGCAAGGAAGCATAGCCAAAATCAAAAATATTATAATTAGGAAGGACAAATAAAAACAAGCCATTAATCAATAAGTAAAAACCAATGATTAAATAACCAGTCAACCCGCTAAAGTATTGCGACCACTCTTTTTTACATATTGCCCACATAGGCTTCAAAGCTACGGAAATAATAATTTGGGTGCATTATAGGCATTAAAAATATAAAGGGCTTTAAAAGCAAAATGCCCTAGATCAACTAGGGCATTTATTTATAAATTATTTTAAAATAGCACTATACTGCAAAACTTTCACCACAACCACAACTACGACTCGCATTTGGGTTGTTAAAGTAAAAGCCCTTGCCGTTTAAGCCATCCGAAAAATCCAATTCAGTGTTTACTAAATAAAGGAAGCTTTTCAAATCAGTTACTACTTTTACGCCATTGTCCTCAAACACCTGATCCATTGGTTTGATTTCGTTGTCAAAGTCAAGTTTATAACTTAACCCTGAGCAACCGCCTCCAACCACACCCACTCTTAAAAAGTAGGATGGATCGTTCACAATATCAGCATCCTGCATCAGTTGAACCACTTTTGCCTTTGCCTTTTCGCTCACTAAAATAGTATTTTCTGCTACTGTACTCATTCCTTACAATTAGTGGATACGCTCTTCAAAAACTAATTCGTCTAAACCGTTCTTTTTACGGTAGTCATTGATGGCAGACTTAATAGCATCTTCGGCTAAAACCGAACAGTGAATTTTTACTGGAGGTAAATTTAATTCCTCTACTAAATCCATGTTGTCAATTTTAACTGCTTCGTCTACTGACTTTCCTTTTAACCACTCTGTAGCTAAAGAACTAGAAGCGATTGCAGAACCACAACCAAATGTTTTGAATTTTGCATCCGTAATAATACCTGTTGCTTCGTCCACTTGAATTTGTAAACGCATAACGTCTCCACACTCTGGTGCACCTACTAAACCGGTACCTACACTCTTAGATGCTTTATCTAATGTTCCTACATTTTTAGGATTAGAATAATGATCAATTACTTTATCTGAATATGCCATTGTTGTATGTTTTAAATGTTTTGATAATTTTTATTTCGAAGTCGAGTCAAATATTTTAGTGATGTGCTTCGCACCCCCACAAAAATATTTCAAGTTTCGTAACTTTCAGTTACTCACTTGTAATATTTAGTGATGTGCCCATTGAATGGAATCAATGTCCACACCCTCTTTAAACATTTCCCAAAGTGGACTCATCTCTCTCAATTTTAAAACAGTATCTGTTACCGCTTTAATAGTGAAATCAATTTGTTCTTCGGTAGTATAACGACCTAATCCAAATCTTAATGAACTATGTGCTAAATCGTCACCTAAACCTAATGCTTTTAATACATAGCTAGGCTCTAAAGATGCAGATGTACAAGCCGATCCAGAAGACAATGCGATGTCTTTATTAAAGCCCATCATCAAACCTTCACCCTCTACATATTTGAATGAAATATTACTTACATGTGGTAAACGATGTGCTGGATTTCCATTTACATAAGACTCGTCAATTTGCTTTAATGCATTTTCTAACTTATCTCTTAATTTAGAAATTCTTTCAGTATCCGCAGCCATATCTGTTCTTGCAATTTCGGCAGCTTTACCAAAACCAACAATACCAGGTACGTTTAAAGTACCGCTACGCATTCCTCTTTCGTGGCCACCGCCGTCCATTTGTGCAGTTACTTTTACACGTGGATTTTTACGACGCACATATAATGCACCAACACCCTTAGGACCGTACATTTTGTGTGCAGTAAATGCCATGATATCAATACCATCAGCGATTACATCCACAGGAATTTTACCTACTGCTTGCACGCCATCTGTGAAAAATAATGCACCATGCTTTTTAGCAATTGCTGCAATTTCTTTCACTGGTTGTACAACACCAATTTCATTATTTGCATACATGATCGCCACTAAAATAGTAGTTGGCTTCATTGCAGCTTCTAATACTTTTAAATCTATTAAACCATCAGGTTGAACGTCTAAATAAGTCACTTCAGCGCCTAATTTTTCTAAGTGCTTACAAGTATCTAAAACCGCTTTGTGCTCAGTAGTACAAGTGATAATATGATTACCCTTGCTTGCATACATTTCGTATACACCCTTAATTGCTAAGTTATCTCCCTCAGTAGCTCCTGAAGTAAAAATGATTTCTTTTGGATCAGCACCAATTAATTGAGCTACTTGCTCACGCGCATAATCAACTGCTTCTTCGGCATGCCATCCAAATGAGTGGTTTCTACTAGCTGCGTTTCCGAAATTTTCGGTAAAATAAGGAATCATCGCCTCCAACACCCTTGGATCCATTGGGGTAGTTGCGTTATGATCAAGATAAATAGGTAATTTTAACATGTCTGTGTTTGATTTTTCAGACTACAAAAGTAAAGCTTAGGCTTGGATTAACGTGATTTCGTTAGCTTTGAAGGGCATTTTTTTCCCAATTCGTAAAACAAACCAAAATGGGCTATAACGTAGAACACATAGGGATTGCAGTAAAAAACTTGGAAACAAGTATTCCTCTATTCGAAAGGCTTTTGAATAGCCCTTGCTATAAAACGGAATCCGTAGGTTCAGAAAGTGTAAATACAGCCTTTTTCCTAAAAGAAGGGGCTAAGATAGAATTACTAGAAAGTAGTGACCCGGATGGGGTCATTGCCAAATTTATTGCCAAAAAAGGGGAAGGCATGCACCATATTGCTTTTGAAGTACCTGATATAGAGGCAGAAATGACCCGTTTAAGAAACGAAGGCTTTACCCTCTTAAATGAAACACCCAAAAAAGGGGCTGATAATAAATTGGTTTGTTTTGTTCATCCCAAAGACAGCAATGGGGTTTTAATTGAACTTTGCCAAAGCATTTAGATACCCAAGGCCTCAATGGCTTTTTGGGCAGCTAGCTGACTGGCATCTTTTTTAGTAAACCCTTTTTGAGTGGCTACCACTTCGCCATCCAATACTACATTGATGGTGAATAATCTGCGACGACCTTCCAATTGCTCGCCTGCTAAAACAAAATCAACCTGCTTCCCTTGCTTTAATGCCCAACCGATAATTTTGTTTTTAATATTGATGTCTATTTGTTCTAAATCATCCATGAACAAATAAGGTTGTATCATTCTTTCAACAATCCATTTTTTGGTAAAATCATATTTCTTATCCAGATAAATGGCGCCCACCAAGGCTTCTAGGGTATTACCAAAAATTTGACTTGATCTTAATCCTCCATCCATTTTATTAAAGCGCGTCATTTTGCGCAGACCCATTTGCACTGCGATATTATTAAGTTGCGCGCGATTCACCATCTTGCTGCGCATCTCTGTTAAAAATCCTTCGCCCTTGTATGGATATTTTTTAAAAAGATATTCTGCCACGACCGAACCAATAATTGCATCTCCTAAAAATTCAAGACGCTCATTATTTTCAGTTGGATTGTCTTTAACTGATCTATGATTTAAGGCAGTTTGAAAAAGTAAAATATTGCCTGTGTGATAACCAAGCAAATGTTTTAAATCAGCTTCAAAACCTGTTTTCTTAAAAAAAGAAATGAATTGATTGATGCGGCGTTTCACTGTTGTAAATTAAGCCTTGTATTTTTTCACGATCACACATGCGTTGTGACCTCCAAATCCAAAAGTATTACTCAATGCAGCATTTACTACACGCTTTTGTGCTTTGTTGAAAGTGAAATTTAAACGATTATCCAATTCAGGATCATCTGTAAAGTGATTGATAGTTGGAGGGATAATATCATGTATAACAGACTGAATACAAGCGATCGCCTCAATAACGCCGGCTGCCCCTAAACAGTGACCTGTCATAGATTTAGTAGCGCTGATATTTAAATCATAGGCATGCTCACCAAACACTTCTAAGATTGCTTTTGATTCAGCGATATCTCCTAATGGAGTGGATGTTCCGTGTGTGTTGATATAATCAATATCCGTAGGAACCATGTCTGCATCTTTTAATGCAGCGATCATTACATTTTTTGCTCCCAATCCTTCTGGATGAGGTGCTGTTAAGTGGTAAGCATCGGCTGTTGCGCCTCCTCCTACAACTTCACAATATATTTTAGCACCACGTTTTTTCGCGTGCTCTAATTCTTCTAATACTAATACGCCACTTGCTTCACCCATTACAAATCCGTCACGATCTTTATCATAAGGACGGCTTGCTGTTTTAGGATCATCATTTCTTTCACTCATTGCTTTCATGGCATTGAATCCACCCATACCAGCAATACCAATCACTGACTCTGCACCACCAGTAATGATGATATCTGCCTTGCCTAATTTTAAATTATCCATTGCAGAAATAATTGCATTGGTGCTTGAAGCACATGCACTTACTACCGCATAGTTAGGACCTCTAAAGCCATGCTTCATGGAAATTTGTCCTGCAGCAATATCTAAAATGATTTTTGGAATGAAGAAAGGATTGAATCTTGGAGTGCCATCACCATGAACAAAATTCGTAACCTCTTCGGTAAATGTGGTTAATCCTCCAATACCACTTGCAAAAATAACACCCACTCTATCGTGGTCTACATTTTCTTTTGTTATTCCAGCATCAATAACCGCTTGGTCACTCGCCACTAATGCGATTTGAGAAAAGCGATCTAATTTTCTTGCTTCTTTGCGATCCATAAAATTGGTCGCATCAAAACCTTTAATCTCACATGCAAACTTTGTTTTAAACTTAGAAGCATCAAATTGCGTTGCCATATCAGCTCCTGAAACTCCATTCACTAAATTATCCCAGTATTCACCAAGACTATTACCCAATGGATTTAATGTACCAATACCTGTAACTACAATGCGCTTAGTCTGCATGACTTTATTTTTTAAATTAATAATCCGCCTTTAAAGCAAAGGCTCAAAAAGGCGGATTAAAATATGCTGTGTTTAATTGGAAGCCGTCAAATAATTATTAAAATTATTTTGCGTGCTCATCGATATAAGCAACAGCTTGACCAACAGTAGTAATTGTTTCTGCTTGTTCGTCTGGAATAGAAATGTTGAATTCTTTTTCGAATTCCATAATTAATTCCACTGTGTCTAATGAATCAGCGCCTAAATCATTTGTAAATGATGCTTCGTTAGTAACTTCTGCTTCATCAACGCCTAATTTGTCTACGATGATTTTCTTAACTCTTGATGCGATGTCTGACATTGTAAATAGTTTTGTTTACGGCGCAAAAATATACTTTTTGTTAAAATAGCCATATTTTATTTGCCTTTTTGTTTGCACATTTTAACTTAATGGTAGGAATATGTGCATTTTTAGCTGTTTTGTGTGATTTTTCTATGCATTTAACGCCTAAAATGATCAAAAATAAAAGTGAAATAATACGAACAATTAGTAGTTCAGCTTGAGAAAGTACACACTAATTGTCTATTTGTCTTTTAAGATGCCTCTTATCTCGTGCTGATCCTCCATTGAAATCCCTTCTTTAGGAATCAGAAAGAAACTTTTAGGGCTAAAATAAAAGTGGAAAAACTCAGGACTTTCAAAATAATGAGTGACCGTATCCCATCCCCAACTTGCTCCCCCCAATGCGCCAACAAGTGTAGCCGATTGGTTATTATAACTAAAATCCCAGCGCTCCTTAAACAAGGTAGTTTTTTTATAAAATTGATTGGGCAAAATGAACCAGAAGTAGAGCATCAAAGCAATCCATAATATAGATCCCAACAAAAAAGGTTCGGGTCTAATTTTTTTCATGAATAATAAAACAGCCGTCACCACCGCATATAAATTGATAACAATCATCAAAGTTTTAATCTCTGACTGCTTCATAAAATGATATCGAAGCGCCTGCAATACTGCTGGTTTTTTAAAGGAAATAGAATAAGGCATGCTAGACTTTTTGAAAAATTTGAAACAAAGATACACAGCGCAAAGGTTTGCAGAGAAAATAATGCTTAAAAATCATAAAATCGGGAACAGAAAGCGGGCTCAAAAAATACAAATTGACTATATTGAGCAACGCTTTGCTTAACCAAATGATACCATTATGTCTTTTAAACCAAGGTTGACATTTTCGCAGATCATCAACATGAATGTTGGATTTTTCGGAATCCAATATAGCTTTGGATTACAACAATCCGCTGTAAATCCAATTTACGATATGTTGGGTGCAAGTCCCGATCAAATTCCTTTATTGAATTTAGCAGGTCCCATGACTGGCTTGTTAATTCAACCCATCATTGGAGCAATGAGTGATAAAACCTGGTCACCAAGATTTGGTCGACGCAAACCCTATTTCATGATAGGTGCTATTTTATGTAGCATATGTTTATTTCTTTTTCCATTTAGTAGTGCATTGTGGATGGCTGTTGGATTGCTTTGGATATTGGACGCCGCAAACAATACTGCGATGGAACCCTATCGCGCTTTTATTGCGGACAAACTTCCAAATGATCAACATCCTACTGGATTTTTAACGCAAAGTTTTTTTACTGGCTTAGGAATTACATTAGCGAATTTGTCATTATTCTTTTTTCAAAAACATATTACAGGAACTTATGGTCAACTTCCAATTTGGGTATATGCAAGTTTCTTTTTAGGAACCATTTGTTCGATTGCTTCTGTAGGTTGGTCTGTTTATAAGACACCTGAGATCCCTCCTACTGAGGAAGAATTAGCTGCCTTAAAAAAAGAGCCCCTCAATATTTTCACTCCATTTATTGAAATTGGATCTGCCATAAAAAATATGCCAAAAGTAATGTGGCAACTTGGATTAGTTTATTTATTTCAGTGGTATGCATTATTTTGTTATTGGCAAAACGCTTCAAAAAGTATTGCATTATCTGTTTGGAAAACAAATGTATACGAACACAATAAACTATACGACGAAGCCGTGGGTTGGACGGGCCTGGTAAATGGATGGTACAATATTGTCACTTTTTTATCTGCATTCGCTTTGCTTTGGTTAGCCAAGAAAATAAGTCCAAAATTGATTCATGTTATTTGCTTAATCATGGCGGGCGTTGGATTACTTGTATTCCCACATATCACAGATAAAAATTTATTGTTTATACCTATGACGGGTTTTGGAATTGCATGGGCAAGCATGATGGGTATTCCTTATTTATTAGTAGTGCATAAAATTCCAAAGGAAAGATATGGCGTGTACATGGGTATTATTAACATGATGATTGTAATTCCTATGTTAATTCAGACAACCACTTTTGGATATATTTTAAAGCACTTTTTAAATAATGATCCTGGCAAGGCAATTAGTTTTGGCGGTGTATTTTTATTAATTGCATCGGCATTAACGCTGTTAATTAAAACTGAGCCTGCCACAAGTGATGAAGAAGTGAATATGCCAATGGGTGGTGGACATTAATTGAAAATAAAAGAACTACTATGAAAGTATTATGTATAGGGGAAGCATTGATTGATATGATTTGCACCGATCGTGGTTCAAGTTTATCCAAGGGACAAAATTTTTTAAAGAAAGCAGGTGGTGCGCCTGCAAATGTGGCTGCTGCAATTGCTGCTTTAGGTGCGCAAGTAGACATGGCTGCAAAAGTGGGAAAAGATCCTTTTGGGCAACACCTAATTGAATTACTTCAAGAGATGGGCGTGTCAACCAATTGGGTAATTCAAGACCCTAACCATTTTACCACTTTCGCATTTGTGTCTTTAATGGAAGACGGTGAACGCGATTTTTATTTTAATCGTGGTGCAGATGGACAATTAAGTAGTGAGGACTTAGCTGCATTACAAATAAAAGATTATAGCATTATACATTTTGGCTCTGCTACCGGATTTTTACCAGGGCCATTGCAATCTGCTTACACTGATTTGCTTGCAAAAGCGAAAGAAAATAACGCCATCATCAGCTTTGATCCAAACTACCGTCATTTATTATTTCAAAATAATACGCAAAGTTTTATTGATCAGTCTTGGCCATTTATTGAGCAATGTCATTTCTTTAAATTAAGTGATGAGGAAGCATTGCTAATTACAGGATGCGATACAGTACAACATGCTGCTGCAGCTTTAAGAAAAAAATCAAACGCAGTATTTGCAATTACATTGGGTAAGGAAGGTACTTTATTATCCGTAGGAGATCATTTAGAAATGATTGGAAGTATTGCCATCACGCCGGTGGATGCAACGGGTGCTGGCGATGCATTTGTGGGTGCAGTATTATTTCAGTTAATCAATTATACGGCTGATCAATTACAAGCTATTGAATTAGTGGAATGGAAAAAAATAATTGCCAACGCAAATAAAGCAGGTGCACGCACTTGTGAATATATGGGTGCCATGGAAGCATTCAAGCATTTAAACAACTCGATTTTTAATTAAATAAATATATAGCGCACAGTGAACTCATCTGCCTTACATGCTTTTGGAAAAGAACTTTTGAAAGCAAAAAATATAGATTTAGAGAAAAAGGACAAGGCATTCGCCGAAAGATTTTTACTTCATATAGCAGCCATTGAATCTTTGTTTAATGAAATTTATGGCGGGCATCCTAAACGCAATGAAAGTTTTGATGCCTTGTTAAATTCCATTATTGATTGTCATTTACAAAGGCCTTCAACCTTCTTAAAAAAAGATATTGCAAAGGAAAAACAAGGGAACTGGTTTTTGAGCAATCAAATTACCGGAATGAGTTTGTATGTAGATCGCTTTGCAGGAAGCTTAAAAGGATTGGCTGAAAGATTAAATTACTTTGAGGAGTTGGGTGTTAATTTTTTACACCTAATGCCTGTTTTTGAAAGCCCGGCAGGAGAAAGTGATGGAGGATATGCCGTTTCTAATTTCAGAAAAGTAGATGAACGCTTTGGCACCAATGAGGACTTAAACAAACTTATTGGAAAGATGAATGCGCAAGACATGTATTTGATGTTGGATATTGTTTTAAACCATACTTCACATCATCATGAATGGGCACAAAAAGCAAAAGCAGGTGATGCGTATTATCAGGACTTCTTTTATTTTTATGACAACCGAGATATCCCAAATCAATTAGATCAAACCATGCCAGAGATTTTCCCTGAATCATCACCTGGCAGTTTTACCTATATTCAAGAATGCAACAAATGGGTAATGACCGTTTTTCATCATTACCAATGGGATTTAAATTATAGCAACCCCAATGTGTTGGTAGCAATGCTTGAAAATGTTTTGCATTATGCGAATTTAGGGGTGGATATTTTACGTATTGACGCCCCTGCATTTATATGGAAGCAATTGGGTACTACTTGTCAAAATTTACCTCAAGCACATACCCTATTACGTTTAATAAAACAATGTGTGCAAGTAGCTAGTCCTGGTATGGCATTATTGGGTGAAGCTATTGTCGCTCCTAATGAAATTATTAAATATTTTGGAACCGATAATTATGTTGCCAAAGAATGTGATGTAGCCTACAATGCAACTCAAATGGCCTTACAGTGGGATGCCATTGCAACAGGTGACACAAGAGTCATGCTGGCTGCGCAACATCCTATCTTACAAAAACCATATGGTTGTACTTGGATCTCTTACACAAGATGTCATGATGATATTGGTTTGGGCTATGATGATTATATGATTGAGCGTGTTGGCTTTAATCCATATCATCATCGTACTTATTTAAAAAACTTTTTTGCCGGCTGGCATGAAGGCTCAGTTTCGGCAGGTGCATTATTTTCAGTGAATCCAAAAACGGGAGATGCGCGTATTAGTGGATCCCTTGCCTCTTTATGTGGTTTAGAAAAAGCGGTAGAGTGGAGTAATGAAACAGAAATTGAATTTGCGCTACGTAAAATAATTTTAATGCAAGCCCATAGTATGTTTATGGGTGGTATCCCAATGTTATTTTATGGAGATGAATTAGCCTACACCAATGATTATAGCTATTTACAAGATCCTGGAAAAAGTTATGATAACAGATGGATGCACCGTCCTATTATGAATTGGGATAAAAATGAACTTAGACATAAGGAAGGCTCTTTTGAAAATACCATTTTTAGCAATACTCAAAAATTAATTGCAACCCGTAAAGCATTGGATGTAATTAGTGATACTAAAAATGTAACCTGGATGACACCACACAATATTCATGTTGCAGGATTTGTACGCGCGAATGAAAACAGAAAATTATACTGCTTATTTAACTATAAACATACTGCTTCCTTTGTTACCTGGTATGCATTTAAAGAACATGGGGAACGTCCATCGGTATTGCATGATCACTGGTCTGGCCAAGACTACAAAGTAGGTAATGACAATGAGTATTTTGTATTACCGCCTTATAGTTTTGCAATTTTAGAAGCAGTGAAAGGATAGTTTTTCATACAATTAACACGCGGCCCGTCCGTTTATCCTTTATTATAAATTATTAGGCTTGGAAGTTTTAACTTTGATGTTATTACTCAAGCCTAATTTTATTTATGAAACATATTATCGCCTTCGCCGTTTTTTTATCATATTCAATTGCTAGTAATGCACAAGTGAGTGGAAAGCATATGGGATCTACTGGTGTTGGAGGAGATTTATCAATTCAAAACAACGATGGCAAAATGATTCCCATTGGGGCACAAGCAGATACAAAGGGATCCCCTTTATTATTTGAGCAATGGGTAAGTGGCACAGTGAATTTAAAAAATGGTGTCAGGTTTAATGATTCAGCTTTAAACTACTCCTTATTCGAGGATAAGTTATATTTCAAAAGAGATAATCAATTTTTTATTGTAGCTGGAATCATTAGTGACTTTTATTTAACTGCAGATGAAGAAAATAAATCAAAAGGTTTATTCCATTTTGTAAGTGGATACCCTGCAGCTGCTACCACTAATGAAAATACTTTCTTTCAATTACTTGCTGATGGAGGAAAATACCAGTTGTTAAAATGGCAGCACAAAAAAATTAGAGAAGCCTATAATTATGGTGGCGTGAATGAAACTGAATATGTTAGCCAAGAAGCTTATTATGTTTTTGAAAAGTCAGCACATAAAATGTGGAGCTTAGGGAATAAAACGAATGTTCAGCAAATAAAAAATACGCTTTCCGTAGACGAATCTAATTGGAAAGCGTATTTAGATAAACACTCCTCAAATTCAAAAGGAGAAAGCGCTATGATTGAATTAGTAAGTTTTATCAATGAGTAATATACCTAATACTATTAGGATGAAAAAGCTCCCAGGAATGTAAAAATTCTTGATAACTGTTTACTTGTTGCAATAGGCTGTCCTTTAGTTTCCCTTTGATACAAATTCCATCATAATTCCATAAAGAACCGGTATTGATATCAATAATAGAATCACCGTTTTTTCTGAATTTAAGTGCTTGTCCTGCTACTTTGCGATTGTACACATGAAATGACGCACTGTCTTTCTCTAATAAAATAAGAACAGGCATTGAAGCAAAAGAATCTTGAATACATCTTTGCTTGACAACTAGGTTCCAGTCATATGTTTTAGCAATATTATGTAGTTGGATTCCTAAAACCCATGACTTGTCTTTCCAAGAAGTTGTGTCTCTTTTGGTTAGCTCCCCTTTAGATTTACCTTTGTCATAAGTGTCCATTTTTTCGAATTTTTCTTTAAAAACACTATCTGCTTGTAAAACAAAAGTGGACGGATGTTTTCTTGACCATACAGCTAATGTAAGTTGCTCTGATTGTACTTCAGTTAAACGGTATCCTTTTAAAGGCCCAGCAATACATTCCCCATTAGACTGTCTCCACCAACTCTTAGTAGTTGCATCCTCAAACATGGCATTAAAATGATCCATGCCAACTAATCTGAATGTTTCTTGTTTTCCGTTTACAATTGGGCTATATACCCTTCCAGTTCTGCAAACAGTACAATAAGTGACCATGATAGGCTTCCCATTAATAGTATCTACTACTTGATGATGGTAACCAATTAACTGAATTGGATAAGCCCTTGAAATACTATCTATATGAATGCCAATCACTAATTTATGAGTAGGTATTTTATTTTTTGATAACATAGTCATTGTCACCTTGGTGGGCTGATAAAACATTTTATCTGCTTCCATCTGAAAAGTAAACACATAAAAAACGGTGAAATACAATGTTATCAAAAAACCGACTATTATTTTTTCTTTTTTCAACAACATTCTAAAACAAAAAAAGCCTGAAATGAGCGCAAGTGCAAAGCCAATACATCTGATTGTCCATTTATTAACACCTAAAAAATAAGCAAGATCGATGGTATTAAATTGTTGACTACCAGGCATTGGCATAATTAAATACACACGTAAGCATTCAAAAATAATTAAAAGCACAAAACTAGTCAGTAGCAATAATTTTTTCATAGTATGAATTTAATGAAAAAACCACCTAACAAATGCTAGGTGGTTTTAAGTAATTGTATTTAATATTAATTTGCTCCGTCAAATTTTGCTTTGTTTATGGCATATTGACCCACTTGAGCGCCCACTTGTAATCCCATTTCGCAGTCAGCTCTGTAGTGTAAGCCTCCTACCAATCTTGACTTGGATGCATCACTCGCCATTTGTGTATAAGCAGCAGCCCTGTTAGGAACTAGATATCCTAAAATTGCAGCAGCAGCTCCACTAAAAGTTGAGTGCCCTGAAATATAGGAAGGGAAGTTAGGAAGTCCTGTTAGGGTTTTAATCCTAGGATCTAATTGAGAAGGCCTTGGATTGTAATAAGTATATTTAGTTTTCCAACAAACAATACCCGCATCCATTAAACTCATATTTAATAAAGCTAAGTTTCTTGCCCATTTAACTTCACTTAAATTCAATTTTATAAAATCTTCTGATGCAATTGCATTCCAATGACCTGGCGGTGTATAAGTGCCCGCACCATCTCCCCAAAACAATACCAGTTTCCAATTTTCAGGACTTGGCTGATTCGTAAAACTATATACTTCTGCAACTTCTTGTTTCATTTTATCACTTCCAGTTAAAGGTGGCGGTGGTGGAACTAATGCTCTTGATGTAGCAGTATCAAACAAAAATGGTACTACATTACCATATAAGGGTAGCATACCTGGACGCTTAGGATTGTCTTGGCTGATCCATGGAATTTCACCTTTTACTTTTGTATTTGTTTCAAAATTCGCCCAATCTGTAGGTGTACCAACTGCTTTTCCCGCATTATCGGTTCTACCTCTTGCTATGAATACTTGTGCAATTTGTCTTCCTAATGCTTCTCCTGCCACAATATCACTTCTTGTAGCAGCACCAGACATGATTGCTGCATCTTCATGCAATTTTGCTTTTTGTTCAATTGCTCCAATCTCTGTAGGGAAAAATAATTTCATCATCTCTGCAGTCACGCCCGCTATTACTGCTGCCTCGGAAGGATAGGATGGTAACTGAGAAGCGCCTGCTTTTGCTACAATAGCAGCATCAGTTGTAGATGGAGCGGGACGATTGTATAGTTTTTTATAATACCAACAAGCTACCAATGCATCATACTGTGCTGCTGAAATATATGCATACGCTCTTGCTGAGTATGGAGGATTTGCAAAAGGAAATAATGGGTAAGCAAAGGGATTGGTAGAACTTGGAATTGGATAAGTGCCATCTGCATTTTGATAAGGAGGAAGATTGTATTTGGCAACCAACTCACGCATCGTTTCATTCCATCTTAGCACACCACCTGCTGCCCAATAATTAATATTTTCATTTTGGCTTGATGTTAAATTTTTCTGCAGGCCTTTGATTTCATTTAATTCTGCAACATAATTTACATTAGAAACTGCTAAAGGAGTAGCTACCGCAAAAGTATCTGGCCTTTTCAATAAAATAGTCTTCCAAGTTCCAGCAGTTAAATCTGCATTTATTGGTTGAAGTGCAGGCAAATTATCAGTCCTACTTTCTACTTGTTTAACACAAGCAACCAACATAATGGAGGTAATAATAAATGAACCGTATAGATATATTTTTTTCATGTTATTTGTTTTGCGTTGAAGTAGTTTTTGATTCTGATTTCTTTTTGTTCTTTTTAGTGAAATCTAAAATGTAGAAAAATCCACCATAATACCCTGTAGATTGACCAACATTTCGACCTTCAATCACTTGATTACCTCCACCTACTAATGAAAGACCTGCAACTTTAGGTATCTCATATTTAAAATTCACACCAAGGCTTGTAGCATTCATTTCATTACTTGGAAAAGGCATATTATTTTTAGTAATATCAAAGCCGCCTAACGTTTTACTTTGAGTTAAGACAGCTTCTGCAATTAACCAATCACTTCTATAACCAGTTCTAAAGTTTAATGTATTAACTGCTGGCAACGCTACTTGATTCGTTAGAAACATTTTTGTTGTGAAATAAGCATTTCGTTCAATCGATGTATTTCCTCTAATAGTATAAGTCTCAGATGCAGTCGCAAAAAATTTATTCAATTGATAGTCCAGCATTATTCTTCCAGACAAGGTGTTACTTTTATTTCCTATCGCCATTGGAAGATAGTCAACAATATAGTCCGTCAATGGAGTGGAAGCTCCAGCTAATAAATACATGGAAAATGTGCCATGTTTCAAATCTTTTTCAATTGGCATCCATTTTACCCATGCCGACACATCTTGAATCCCACTAGTTGCGTGAAGTACCCCAGCACTTGCTTTATTTGAAATATACGGCGCATTAAATAATATATTTAAATTATCCTTAACCCCATAGTTGCCCATCACCGACAAACTATTTGAACTAATGGTCCCAAGGTTTAGATTTTCTCTATTATTGGTCCCTTCCCAATATTTATTCCAGCTACTTGTTCCATACATTAAACCCGTACAGAATAAATTTTTATTCATCATGATGGCATCTTGATCGGTTTGCGCCATTGCAGATGTGATTGTAAAAAGCATTGCTATAGCGAGCAATGTGCTCTTATATTTTAATAATAATTGCATTATTTGATAATAAAAAGTGAATGATAAATGAGTTGGCACATAATTTGGCCATTATCACTTGAAAGTGAAATAATAAACTTTTAAAGTAAATATTAATTAACCATTTGATGGCTTAGAACAATGTTTTCCCGACTTTGTAGGTTTACAATTTTTGGTAGTATCACTCTTTTGCCTTGGTGAAGTTTGAGCACTCACTTGTGTTGCAATAATAATGAATAGTAATGTCGTGGATAATAAGAATATTTTTTTCATTGTAAATGTTTTTACTTTTAATAGTATTTATTAAAATCTGTACCCCATACCAATGCTAATGCTATAATCCGCAAAAGCAGCATCTCCTCTTGAGAACACACCTGTATCATTTGTCTTTAATACATCTGGGTAGCTTTGTGGACGCTCTCTTCTCACTGCGATT
>Ga0007825_1000057_pt1 | contig 36163 bp, 50 predicted proteins | sample CryBogCBE13Jul09_FD_71229 | JGI IMG/M metagenome (GOLD analysis project Ga0007825, IMG submission 71229) | Freshwater microbial communities from Crystal Bog, Wisconsin, USA - CBE13Jul09 | ecosystem: Environmental > Aquatic > Freshwater > Lake | place: Crystal Bog, Wisconsin, USA | collected... | reverse complement strand
AATCTCCAGATACCTTTGTCTGTCCCTAGCCTTACCCGCTCTATGTGCAAACCCAGCATACGTTTGTCGCATCGGTTCACAATTCGTCTCATTGTCGCGTGACAATGGCTCATATTTTTGGTCCACTTATGTCCCCACTCGGGCAAAGGAGCATCGCAATATGTCAAAGACGCACTTTTCCGCACTTCTCAACAAACATTCACAATTGGAGGCGCTGATCGCCAGCGAGTCGCAGCGCCCGATGCCTGACATGAAGCGAGTGACAGAGTTGAAGAAGCGGAAATTGCGCCTGAAGGATGCGCTCTTATCGAGCTGACGGCCTAGTAGAAATTGAGGAGCGAGCGCTCGAATGATAGCGTCATTCGTTTGTCTTCGAGCCAGTCGACTGTGCCCCGCAAAATGCCAATGCCGGGGACGTTGACCTCTACCATTGAACCCTTTTCGAGCGGTGCCAGCGTCGAATGTTTCACAATCGGCTTTCCGAGGCCTGGGCGCTTGACCGCAGCGCGCACGTCATCCGGATCGATCCGGAAATCGAACGTGACGCCGGCACGGCCATCATGAACCCACGCAACTTTACCCGGAACTTCGCCTAGGTTCCGAAGATGGGTGATGACATAGTCATCTTTCTTCAACCCGACGGGGCTATCGATCATCGCGCCACCAGCAGAAAGATTCCGGATAACTGTCGAGACGGCGACCGGAGAAGACCCGATGGTGATCTTTGCGCCCATAAACAGGCTGTCACGCGTCAATCCGCGCTGACTCTCTCCACTGCTGATCACGGTGTGTTTCACTGCTGCTCCACCTTCGGAATTGACCTTCCGTATAGAGCACGCCGCGTTGCTAAATGGTAAAGATCGTTGCTCGCTCGTTATTCGTCGCGCGAAATTTTTTCATTCCGTTCGTGGCGCTCTTGAGCCTCGACGGTCATCGTCGCAATCGGACGGGCTTCCAGTCGGCCAAGCGCAATCGGCTCCCCTGTCACCTTACAATAGCCATACTCGCCCTCTTCAATGCGGCGCAGCGCTGCATCGATTTTAGCGATCAACTTGCGTTGCCGGTCACGCGTGCGCAACTCAAGTGACCAATCGGTCTCGCTGGATGCACGATCGTTTACGTCTGGCTCGCGCAGGGGCTCCGCCTGCAGCGTCTCGAGTGTCTCCAACGAATCGCGCAGAATCGACTCTTTCCAGCTCCGCAGCTTATGTCGAAAATACGCCAGCTGGCGGGGATTCATGAAAGGTTCGGTTGGACTCGGTCGATAGTTAGGATCGATCGGATCTTCAAAATCATCCGCGCCATTCGTTTCCGACGGAGCGGCTTTGTTGCGATCATTTTGAACGGTCGCCATTCTTATCTCCATGCACGACCACTGGGAGTGTTCGGCTTGAGCGGGGCCTATAACGGCGGATTCTCGGCGATACAAGCGTCGACACACGACAATTTGCAGGTTTGATATAGACATGCCTCTGGCGGCCAATTGTTAACCATAAATTACAAATTGTGACCCTTTATGAGACATTAACCTCATATTTTGGCATATTTTGAGCATCGGGCGTTTATAGGTTGGGATATTCAGGGTTAACAGGCTTGCTCCCGTTGGGTAGTTCTGTTCAATACCATTTATTGTTTAAAACGCGCGATCAGCGAGTCTTGGTTGGCGGCGTGGCGACGAATTAGGAAGCTTAACTATGTCCGTTCGGATGGCACTCACAAAATTATGCGCTTGCGCTTGCGGCGGTGCGTTGATTGGCGGTGGCGCGATGCATGTCACCGATCATGCGAACCACGCCGCTCACTACGGTGCTGTGCGCCACAGCGCTGTGCTCACGCGTCATTATAGCCATCCACGGCTGGTCCCCGTGTTGCTGTGGCGCATCGCGCCGTGCAGCGGATCAAGCGGACCACGACCGTGACGACCACCCAAATGGCGTGTGCGCCACAACGGATGATGGTAGCGGCACGTGGCTATGCGCCCGATTATCAGGTGCCCGATGCCGGCCCCGTCGCAACGGGCGGCGGTAGCGGCGGCGGCGGCGGAAGCGCAGCCCCCGTGATCATTGGTGGCTCAGGCGGTTTCGGTGGCGGCTTCTTTGCCGGCGGCTTCTCGGGCGGCGGCGGCAGCGTTGTAATTTCCTCAACGACCAGCGGCGGCGGCAGCGTTGTAATTTCCTCAACGACCAGCGGCGGCAGCAGCTCAAGCGGCTCCTCAAGCGGTATCGTTATCAATAATAATGGCAGCACGAGCACAAGCACATCAAGCGGCGGCTCGGGCGGTTCAGGTGGTTCGGGCGGCTCGAGCAGCAGCACATCGACCGGAGGCTTCTCCAGCACCGGTGGCAGCACCAGCACGTCGACGGGCGGCATTTCGAGCACATCGGCCTCGGGTGGGTCAGGCGGATCGAGCACGTCCACCGGCGGCTTCTCAAGCACGACATCAACGGGCGGCGTATCAAGCACGACGTCGTCGAGCGGCAACATCTCGAGCGGCGGCTCGTCGGGCAATGTATCATCGGCCAGCGGTGGATCGTCGGGCAATGTCTCGTCGTCTTCGAGCGGAAACGTGTCCTCGTCATCGAGCGGCAATGTCTCCTCATCGAGCAGCACATCGTCCTCGTCGAGTGGCAACGTGACTTCGGCAAGCAGCACCTCGTCGAGTGGGAATGTCGCCTCGTCGAGCAGCACCAGCACTTCGTCCGGAGCCACGAGCAGCAGCACCAGTTCTTCTTCGAACGGGTCGAGCAACGGATCCAGCAATGGCTCTTCGAACGGATCGAGCAACGGTTCATCGAATGGGTCGAGCAACGGTTCGTCGAACGGCTCAAGCAACGGCTCTTCAAACGGCTCGAGCAATGGTTCGTCAAACGGCACCGATGTGCCTGCACCGCCGATGTTCTGGCTGTTCGTGCTCGCGACGGCTGGACTGGTCGCGCGCGGCCGCTGGATGAAGCGCAACGCCGCCTAAGCGCAAATAAACCTCCGCCTGTGGCGGAGGTTTTACACCCGACTCTTGCGCCACGACTCGCCGCACGGCATAGCGGCTCCATGCATGACATCTCTTCAATACGGAATGAACCCAACGAATTTGCTCGTAAGCAAAACCGGCGCGGGACATTTGTTGTCGATCTCATCATCGATTTGGACAACAAGGTTCGGGGTGGATTGGCGGAAATCGAAACGCTCAAAGCAGATGTGAATCGTCTTTCACGCGAAATTGGCGAATTTAAGAAGCGCCACGAGACCCCGCCAGTTTCACTAACTGAGAAAGTGGCCTTCTGCAAAGACCGGCTATCATTCATTGAGAGTAACGCTGCTCAAAACCCTGCCAACATCAAAGCAGAGCTTGATTCCATCCTCGCCTCGCTCCCCAACCTACCCGCTGATGACGTCCCCGATGGCACGGACGAGAATGGCAATGTCGTCAAAAAGACTTGGCCATCCGAAGAACAGCGTCATTCCCGCGAAAGCGGGAATGACGGAGCGGATTTCACACCGCGCGAACATTTCGACATTGGCCCCGCGCTCGGGCTAGATTTCGAGTCCGCCCAAGCCGTTTCAGGCGCGCGCTTTGCGTATCTGCGCAAGGGCGTGGCGCGCCTCAGTCGTGCGCTCGGCCAGTTCATGCTCGACACGCACACCGAGCGCTTCGGCTATGAGGAGGTCAACCCGCCACTGATCGTACGAGATGAGGCTGTGTTCGGTACCGCGCAATTGCCCAAATTTGCGGAAGGTTTGTTCAAAACAGCTGTTAGCGTAGACCACAAACGCGTTAATGCGGAACTAGATAGTTGGATAGATAGGTTGAAACTCGCCGCAAACGAGGCGAATATAGTTAATTTGGATGACTCAATTTTCCAAGATAGTTATAAAAAACTAAAAGATACTGTTGAGAATTGGGCTAGGGAGGGCGAAATTAATTCTCGCCGATGGCTTATCCCAACGGCCGAAGTTTCCCTCACCAACCTCGTCCGCGAGCAAATCCTCAAAGAGTCTGATCTGCCGCTGCGGTTCACCGCACTCACGGCGTGCTTCCGCTCGGAGGCAGGTGCAGCGGGCAAGGACACGCGCGGGCTGATTCGTCAGCATCAGTTTGAGAAGGTTGAGCTTGTCAGCATCACCACGCCTGACTTCGAGTCAGAGTGGGAAAATGCCGACGGTAGCGTGGATAAAATCTCCGAACACGAACGCATGACAAGGTGTGCGGAGCACATCCTTGAGGCGCTGGAACTCCCCTACCGGCGGATGCTGCTGTGCACCGGCGATATGGGCTTTTCCGCGCGCAAAACCTATGATCTTGAAGTCTGGCTGCCCGGGCAAGGCAAGTATCGCGAAATCTCGTCCTGCTCAAACTGCGGCGATTTTCAGGCGCGCCGGATGAACGCGCGCTTCCGGCCATCTGGCGAAAAGGCCAAGCCAATGTTCGTGCATACGCTTAATGGCTCCGGCCTCGCGGTCGGGCGCGCACTGGTTGCGGTGCTCGAAAATTATCAGAACGCCGATGGCAGCGTCACCATCCCCACTGTTTTGCGTCCGTACATGCGCGGGCAAGAGGTGCTGACACCGTGACCAGGCGGGTTGCCCCGCTTATCCTGACGCTGGCGCTGTCCGGCTGCATCCCGCCGAGCGCTGACCGCCCCGGTCACGAGACCAGCTATCCCATCACGCCCCGCATCGAGCCCGATATGGCGGGCATCGACACCACACAGCAGGTCTGGGAAGCCCACCCCTCCGAGGGCAACGTCATTGATGTCCCGGGCGGCACCTATACGGTTCAATCGGGCGACACGCTGCGCAGCATCGGGCTCAAAACCGGAGTTGGCTGGGAGACGCTGGCGCGCGTCAATCAGCTTGATCCGCCCTACACGCCGCCCGTTGGCACGCAACTCACCGTTCCTGCCGGACGCTATCACATCGTGAAAGCGGGTGAGAGCGGCATTGCGATTGCGCGCGCGCATGGTGTCCATTGGTCCGAGATCGTCGCGCTCAACGGCCTTGCCGAGCCCTATGTTATTCATACCGATCAGCGGTTGATGCTGCCCGCGGGTCGTGCTGAGAACGTGCGCATGCCCAGTTCGGCACCGATACAATCGCTATCGCCTGACATCGAAGCGCGGGCGGCGGCCTTCAGCCTTGACGATGTGGTGACAGGTGGTGGTGAGCCTGCGCAGGATCTCAACCCACCGCGCAGCGCGCGTGCGCCGCAGGAACGCCCCACGCCGCAACGCCCCTTGGCCCCAAATGTGCCCGTCGCGCCGCCGCACCACTTTGCGGGTGGTGGCTTTAGTTGGCCTTTGAATGGCAGTGTGGTGGGCAAATATGGCGCGGGCGGTGGCCAGGGCATTAATATTGCCGCGCCCTCGGGTAGCCTTATTCTGGCGGCGGCGAACGGGTTGACGGCGTTTGTCGGGAATGTCGCCAATTATGGCGGTATCATCATTGTCACGCATGGCGATGGCTGGATGACGGTCTATAGTCATGTTGCCAAAGTTAGCGTGACCCGCGGGACTCCCGTGCACCGCGGCCAAGTGATTGGCATAACGGGTGGGGAGGGGAGCGGGCGGCTCCATTTCGAAATCCGCCAGCACAAGACACCGATCGATCCGCAAAGCAAATTGAGTTGAATGCCCAGCGCTGATAAGTTAGACTCGGCGCTCGACCTTGCCTAAAGCGCTCCAATGGCTCAATCCTCGATCACCACCCTCCCCGCCGCGCCCAAAGTAGGCATGGTCTCGCTCGGCTGCCCCAAGGCATTGGTAGATAGCGAGCGCATCCTCACCAAATTGCGGGCCGACGGCTATGGCCTCTCCGCCGATTATGCCGGGGCGGACGTTGTGCTCGTCAACACGTGCGGCTTCCTGGATTCGGCCAAAGAGGAATCGCTTGAAGCCATTGGCGAAGCGCTGGCGGAGAATGGCCGCGTGATCGTGACCGGTTGCCTCGGCAATGAGGCCGAGATGATCCGCGCCAAATACCCCAAGGTGCTCGCGATCAGTGGCGCGCACCAATATGAGGCGGTGGTCGCTGCGGTGCATGAGGCCGCGCCCGCGCCCGCGCATCCGTTCGTTGATCTGGTTCCGGAAGCGGGACTGAAGCTCACACCGCGCCATTACAGCTATCTGAAGATTTCAGAGGGCTGCAATCATCGCTGTGCCTTCTGCATCATCCCGAGCATTCGTGGTGATCTGGTGTCACGCCGCCCCGATGCGATTCTGCGGGAGGCGGAGAAATTGGTGGCGGCGGGCACGAAGGAATTGCTCGTCATATCGCAGGATACTTCCGCCTATGGCGTCGATATCAAGCATCAGCCGCGTGACTGGAAGGATGCGCCGGTGCGCGCGCATATGACCGATCTGGCGCGTGAACTCGGCAAATTGGGAGCCTGGGTACGACTGCATTATGTTTACCCCTACCCGCATGTCGATCAGGTCATTCCGCTGATGGCAGAAGGGCTCGTCCTGCCGTATCTCGACATTCCGTTCCAGCATGCTGCCCCTTCGGTTCTCAAGGCGATGAAGCGCCCCGCCAACGAAGCCAAGGTGCTCGAGCGCATCCGCAACTGGCGCACCATCGCGCCTGATATCACGATCCGCTCGACCTTTGTGGTCGGCTTCCCCGGCGAGACCGAAGCCGATTTCCAATATCTGCTGGAGTGGCTGGAGGAAGCGCAGCTTGATCGTGTCGGTGCGTTCCGTTTTGAACCCGTGGCAGGTGCTGCGGCGAATGACCTGCCAAATCCCGTGCCGGAAGAGGTGAAGGAAGAACGCTATGCGCGGCTGATGGAGGTCACGGCGCGCATTTCGGCCGCCAAGCTCGCGGCGAAGGTGGGGCGCACACTCGATGTGCTGATCGATGCCGTCGACGACGAGGGCGGCGCGACGGGTCGCTCCAAAGCTGACGCGCCTGAGATCGACGGCGAGGTGCATCTGCGCGATGCTGGGGGCGTCAGCGAGGGAGACATCGTCCAAGTGCTGATCGAAGACGCTGACGAGCATGATTTGTTTGGGGTGGAGGTTTAGTGCCGAAGCGCCGATAAAAAATCATCGGGAGAGACGCCCGCCTGCCGGACAATTCCGCCAAGCGTTCCACGCTTCACCTCTTTGTGCAGCGGAACGACGCACCCCACACCGCCGCGCCGCATCACAACATGGCTGCCGCGTTGCCTGATTTGCTCAAACCCCAGCCGCTCCAAAGCCTTTACAATCTCCCCACCAGATAAAACGGGGTAATCAGGCATGTTCGAGAACGGTAAACGTCGTCACCATCGGCGCGCCGATCACTGTCATCGGGAAATCTTCCAAGTAAAGCTCCACTGCCTCTCGCAGATTAGCCACTGAGTCTTCAATGGTCTCACCTTGCGTCGTCGTTCCCGTTTCAGGATTGAACGCGACAAAGCCACCTTCGGGAGCGGGCGTGAGAACGGCAGTGACTTGCATGGCGGGACTCCTTATGAGAGGAATATGGCATTGCTGGGGGCTTTGGGCAAGGTCGTTCTCCCGTCTCCCCTTGCGGGAGGGGTTGCTCAGTCTTAACGAGGAACGAACCTTGACGAAGCTGGGTGAGGGGTTAATCCATCGCCGCACAATAACGCGCAGCAGAGCTAAAAATGTTGTCCGGCCGAGTAATCGGAACTCCGCTGCGATCAAACCGATACCGATTATTACGCTCCATAATCTGGCGAATCATATGGCCGATCATTTTTTTGATAGAGTCGGCACCAATCTCCAAGCCAAACTTTTCTACCAAGTGCGGTGACAAAGGTTCGGCGGCGGGCCGTGAGAGATATGTGGCTGTTTCCATTCGGATAACATTATCATGCTCATTCAGGAATGACCAAATCTGCTGGCCGTTGTGGGTGTTATAGGTGCTGATGAAGTGTCCAGGTGCGTAGTCCATTGTCGTGATCCTTTCGTTTCATATTGAACGAATCACTCTTGCGCTTGCAATTTACATATGTCAAATATAATATATTTTATTCACTCCCACTCAATAGCACACCGAACAGTTTCCCATGCATTATCAATGATTTATTTTAGTAAAAGCAGTTTGCGCAACTCTGTGTAAGTGCATTTATTGCCATTATATCAATGATTTACATAACATAATGGAAATTATGATCGTTGATACACAACGTGTCACTCACCAAACTACACAAAGTTCCCGTTTACTATCATCGCTTCGCCTTTCGACTAGCGACCGTGACGCCTTCGAGTGCCGTATCAAGCTCACCGCACAACACTGCTTCCTTCACCTGCGTCAAGATCGATCCAATCTCCGACGCATCAGCACAAGCGATAGCGTTCTTGCCCTTAGCAAGCTCGATTGGTTTGCTACCATAACGCACAGTCAATTGCGCTGTACCGTCACTGTTCATTACCCACCATCGCTTGATGCGCTTTGCGACCTCACGACGCTGCTGAATGCCGTTGCTATCAGTAATAGTAACGAATTTGGTGGGAGCAAACGCCGGATCAGATACGAGACTGATTTGCTGATCGATCTTATCTGCCAGCTTGCGACGACGCACAAAGATGCGCCCTTGCGCAGTTTCTGGTCGAAACTCGACCAGTTTGAGTGATGCGATTACCGACATTCTGTTCTCCATTTCGAGAATGCGATTATGCAGCCATCAGTTTGTTATTACTACCTATTTCCTCATTTTTATCTTTAATGCACGAAGTTTCTCCATCACATCTGCATCTGACATGCGTTCGGCTGGATTTTTGATCCGTTCGATCTCAGCTTCGAGCGCACGAATCTTGCACTGCCGCTTGCTATCGACCTTTGCCGAAACGCCGGCGCTGAGATTATCGAGACTGCGACTTGTGATGACGCGTGGAACACTCGCCGGATCAAGTGAAAATCCGCCACCAACTGAGAAATCACAATGCCGATCCAGCCAAATTTGCAGCGATGGATTTTCACCGATCATCTCTTCCAGCCGGAGCAATGCCTTTTCAAATGCCACCTGCGCTTTTGCGTGTAGTTGCCGTGCAGACTGATGCTGACCACGCTGACTTGCCACTTCGCCGCGATTGTAGAGCATGATCGCCTTTTTGAGCAGGTCCTCGTATTCTCGCAATTCGCCGGGCTTGTTCATTAGAACGTCCCGCAGGTCGACCGTGTTCGACCAACCTTCCACGTATTCTTTGTAACCTTCCTCGCCAAGCCACGTGCAAAGCTGACGATTTTGCACGATTTCTCCACGCCTCAATCGAGCCAAGAGATCCTCTAGTTTCGTCAGTCGTGCAGCATCTGTCTTGTGCAAGGTCCGTTTCCCCCATGCCCTGTGATCGCTTGAAACCGTGCAGGAAAAGAACCTTCGGACCAAGATGGAATTTACGGAGCCAGATCGAACTCAACACTGTCAGCATCAACCAGCGCTCGGCATTTTTCGCTCATAGCGATGAACTGCTCTCCTAGTAGGTGATAGCGCGGACGAGCAATCATCTCGTTCCCGGCTTTGAGCAGGCGACTGCCGCAAATCGCAACGACCCCCATGCTTGGCTCAGTTTTTTTGAAACGCAAGCCGCGAAAATAGCTTTCGCATTGACCGAGCCATTCCTGACTGAACTCATTCTCGCTAGATGCGATCCCATTTTGTTTTAGAAAGCTAAAAATCTCAAAAATAACATCTCTTTTCATAGTTTTTGCACTCCAGTGATAAATAAACACGTCAATACGCTGCGAGAGAGGATTGCAGTGTATTTATCTGTGCATAGGGGCTTTATCAAAAGCGAGGAGATTGCCAGCTTGCTGTAGCCATCGGATCTCGCTGCCCTTTCAAGCTCTAACAGAGGCTTTGACAAAAATAGCATCAGGCGCGTCTCTCCGCGTGAGATGCAGGAGCAGGATTGAGGCCGTTCACGCGGTAACCTGCAGTTTTTATGGCGGTAATCGACTGGCCGCTATGACGATGCGTTGCGAAACAACTCATCACACGTTCGAGGCGACAGCGTAACCCCGCCTCCCATAGTTGGTGCGTGTGCAGTCGGTGGCGGTGGCCTCGTGGAACGTCATTTAGCCGCAATGAGGGTTAGCCTCATTGTGGCTGAACCTGCGGAAGGCCCTTTCAAATACTAACATAAATAAAAATGGCTGCGGTGAGGATTGATCCGCTTGAGCGCAAGCGAAAGCGAAAGAGCAATCCGAAAACGCATGAGAGCGATAGCTCTCAGATCAAAGATGCTGAATGACCCTGATCAGTTTTTCATAAACAAAGAATGAAAAGTTTATGGAAAGCACATAGGTCATTGGAAACCAATGATACTACGTCCGGAGGTTTGGAGTAGGACCATCTCTCTGATTAATATATATTTCTATTGTCGGAAATGTTAATCAGAGGCGAGAAAATGGCAAAGGCGAAGGTACTCAGCAAGTCGGAGAGCAAACTGGTGATGCGTATCGCTGATACGGGCAACAATGGGCTGCGCGACAAGACGGCACTTGCTCTCAGCATCATGGCTGGCATGCGGATCGGAGAGATCAGCAAGCTGACGATCGGTGACGTTCGCGGCCTGGATGGCAAAGCTGTCGACGTGATCCATCTCAGTAAGCATCAGACGAAGGGCAATCGCTCACGGCGCGTGTTCATCTCTGACGAGCTTCGCAAGCTGCTCAACACCTATCTCGCCACGATCAGCGATCTGGACGACAGCAGGGCATTCATTCGCAGCACGCGCACTGGCGGGCATTTCAGCAACATCAGCTTGAGCCTGCGCTTCAAAGCGATCTATCTCGGCGCAGGCATCAGCACGAGCAGCCATTCCGGACGCAGGACGTTCGCGACGCGCTTGAACGCTGCCGGTATCGGCATGGCCACGATCCAGCAGGCTATGGGACACGCGAACATCGCTACTACTGCTGGATATTGCTGGGTAAGCGACGATCAGCTTGCGAACGCGGTGAATGCGATCTGAGAAGAGAACTGAGTACCCGCACATACTTCGTAACATTCACATTATGAATTTTACAAAAATCAACTGACCTTCATGTGAAGTCTATAAAAATTTCAATTTTGGAAATTTATTGTATCAGGTCCTTTATCGGTATCAATCTCAATTTCAATTGGATCGCAATCTAGATATAAATTTATTCTATCGCCATATTTTGCATTCATTGGCACATTAGGAGACATTATATAGCAATTTCCCTTGTTTGCCGTTATTTTGTTAATGACCAATGAATTTTCATGTGATGTAATTACAATATGGTCAAATTCGGACGTTAAAGCTCCGTATGCATTCATTTTGTAATATTTTTGCGCTACAATATCAGGAGGATTAATGCCAAGATTAGGGCCGTCAGGATCCTGATTTTGATTTACGTCATTTTCATTCGGCTCGCAGGATTCTGGCCCAGACTCCCTTTTCCCATCGACTCCAAACGTCCCACTTAACCCAGATGCGTCGGATTCGTCATAATAACAAACATTTGACGCCTTTCTGTCGACAAAATTTATTGCTACTGCCCAATTGTGGCCGGAGCAGTTATTGGGATCGCAGGCGAAAGCGTATAAACCATCGCCGGCTATGTCTGAAATTTTGCTCTCTTTGGCTTCGCCATTTGCACCGCTTAATATATATGATCTTATTTTATCATCACGTATTGCGATTTTTAATAGAGATGATACCTCTTTGTTTTGCCAGAACGTTGATCCTCCCAACATCTCTGAAGGTTCGTGGCCGATATAATCAGCGATGGGGAAGGTGGATGCTGAATTTGATGATTTTCCGTCACCTCCACATGCCGAAAGTATACCGGTAAGTGCAAGTGGCATCACAAATAAAATCGACGATTTGTTTAATTTGGTCACATGCATATTTTACTGATTCCGTAATTTTATGGAATACACTTCAATTCGATGAATTTGTGGGTTGCTACATGCTGGCATGCGGTGTGCGCTCGTTTTGTGCCTGGCTAGCCAATGGCCCCATCATTCTTTCCGATCGCCGCCCAGCCAAGCTGGCCCTGAGTCTTAGCACAGCGAATTTCAGCCCCCCGCTTAATGCTGAATGTTTCAGTCATAACGACTGTAATATTCTAAAAGTCGGTAGGAAACAAATATGTTCATAGATATGTATTGAGGCATACAATCAATCGGCAGCCGATATATGTCTCAAAAAAATAAAGATTCTATATTCTTTTCGCAAGAACTGCTCACTGTGGAAGGGCAAATAGTTAAATTTCTTTTGGAAAAAGAAAGAGCCGCCGGAGAAATATATAATTTTGTGAGGGCCAGCCAAACGACAATTTCACGAAAAATAGCGAGAATGATCAATCAGGGCATGATTGAATGCAGAATTTCGACGATAGACCGTCGTGTGCCCATCTATAAAATTGCAGATAGCTACCTTAGATTTCTTCATCAAGACGCCGCCGAATCCGTCGATCTATGAAGCTTGCGACCACTCGCCGCAGTTAAATTTACGGTAACTTTACGGCATCGCCTTGCGCATCGTCGTATTCATCAGCATGACGACATACGAAATCGCGCGCCGCAGTCGCTGCCAGCTCCACGCCACCAATTTCATAGAGATCGTAGAGCGATTCCCTGAGCCGAGCCCGCGCCTCGATCAGCCTGTTTTCGCCGGAAATCATGTCCGCCCCCTAAGTGAGTCCCTCAGCGCATTTCCCCGCTGAGGGCTATCAATGCTGCGAAGCCAGCCATCTCCAAGCTGAGGACCGTTCTCCGGAGATTTCGCAGGTGGGTCGATGCTAAATACAAGATGCGTATCGACGAACTCACTCGGATCAAGCCGATCAAACCTCTCACCCCCGACCAAGCCATGATCGCTTCGCGCAAGCGTCAGGTCGAGGTGGCAAAAATGGCTCTGAAGCGTGAAAAGGAATTTCAGCGCAGGAAGAAGGAACAGGAAAGTCAGCGCAAAGCCCTGCAACGCAAGCCCTGATACCCCATCCAATTCTGCACGATTTAACCACGCCACGTTTCTCACTCCTTCGAGTGTATTTATCACGTAGCCAACAGTCACAGACCAAACTCAGATTTGCATAATCGTCCCGTCAGCCTTGCGCTTGTAGTCAGCCAAAGCGTTCGCCAATCGACGATCATCATTGAGATGATAGTATGTCTTGTTGATCTCTTTTTCGCTAGTCCCGCACATTTCCGCGACTTGCTGAAATGACAGCCCGCTAATTACACGCTGTGTGATCATGAAGTGCCGCAAGCTGTATGGAACGATGCCCCGCGCTTCGTGATCGTTGATGCCAGAAAGTTTCATCATCCGATGAAAGTGATAGAGTATCAGCCTGTTTGAGATGCGCGTTGTTCCATCCAAACTGAAAATTAGATCTGTATTTTTTTTGGGTTTCGCTAAATCTTTCCAGCGTTTGAAATAGTGACCGCCTCTGCACATGAGTTTCCTGTCCTTACGCACCTTGCTAGTGTGCTTGCGAACAAAAATTTCAGCAAGAAGTTTTGATTGTAATACTACAGCCTGCTCATGCGCCGTGAGCGTTACGTCACACCAGCGAAGCTGCTGCTGTTCTCCCGTACGAAGCCCAGCGTTCGCCGCTATCAACACATAATGTCTGACCAACTCTCGTGTCCGGTATTCCTGCTCATCGAGATTGTGCGCTTCGCGATCCACGTATGACCGCATAGCTTTGGTCAACGCCAGATATTCGTCGTTTGACAACGTTTGCCGCCTGACGATTTCGTTATCGATCTCGTATTTGTTCAGCTTTGGAAAATCGAATGCATCGACGACAGATTCTTTCTTTTTGAAAAGAAACGAAATCATCGAATTTATCGTCGATTGCTCGTTAAAAAGCGTAGTATGAGCAACACCGTGTTTCGCGTGATTGATGCGATAAGCGAAGTAGCCCTTCGCCGCACTTTGATCCAACTCTTTCAGCTTCGTGTCACGCTTGATGTAGTCAAGCCAGTGTTTAAGATGCGTCGAGATTGTGCCGTACCGTCCCTTTGTGATCGATCCTAATTTAACCTGTTCCTGCTTATCCTCCAGATAGAGATTCACGCCTTCTTCCGATGTGATCGAGAAGAAGCGTTTGCCCACCATCTGATCCGCGCGAAGCTGAATGTAGCGTTCTTCCGCACGTTTTTTTGCCGTCTCAAGATCGCGTGTTTTCAAGCTCTCCCGAACGTATTTGCCCTCACCATCGAGCCACATTCGAAAGTGCCAGTAGTCACCCCGCTGCTCAATAAGCACCTTATCGAAAAGCCAAATTCTGCCGTCGTTTGCCTTCACACGATGTGACATTAGCCACCCCCAGTAATGCGAACCCCAACATTAACGTCGCCTACGATTTAGAGTAGTGACACGAATGTGTAAGTCCTTGTGCAACTAAAAGCGCACTGAGACTGGAAATCAACGGTTTTTTCTACGTCGTGGAAGCTTTGTGTAACTAAATAACTAAATGAAATCAGTTATTTAGTTACGAATTCTACTCCCACTCGATTGTCCCCGGGGGCTTCGACGTATAATCATAGGTCACGCGGTTGATGCCTTTGACCTCATTCACAATCCGCGTGGCGACACGGCTAAGGAAAGCGCTTTCAAACGGATAGACATCTGCGGTCATGCCATCGGTGCTCGTCACCGCCCGCAGCGCACACACATTGTCATAGGTGCGGTAATCGCCCATCACGCCCACGGTGCGCACAGGGAGCAGCACGGCAAAGGCCTGCCAGATGTTATCATACAGTCCGGCGTTGCGGATTTCTTGCAAGTACACGGCGTCTGCTGCGCGGAGAATGTCGCAGCGTTCCTTGGTCACTTCGCCCGGAATGCGGATGGCGAGGCCAGGGCCGGGGAAGGGATGCCGCCCCACGAAAATCTCGGGCAAGCCAAGCTCGCGGCCGAGCGCGCGCACCTCATCCTTGAACAATTCGCGCAGCGGCTCGACGAGTTTCATGTTCATCCGCGCGGGCAGGCCACCGACATTATGGTGCGACTTGATCGTGACGCTCGGCCCGCCGGTGAAGCTCACCGATTCGATGACATCGGGGTAGAGCGTGCCTTGTGCAAGAAAATCCGCGCCGCCGATTTTGCGCGCCTCCTCCTCGAACACGTTGATGAACTCGGCGCCGATGAATTTGCGCTTCTTTTCAGGGTCGGTCACGCCTGCGAGCCCCGCCATAAAGCGCGCCTCGGCATCCACCACCACGAGCGGGATGTGATAATGCTCGCGGAACAAAGTCTCCACCTGCGTGCGCTCATCGCGCCGGAGCAAGCCGTGATCGACGAACACACAGGTGAGCTGATCACCGATGGCCTCGTGGATCAACACCGCCGCAACCGCGCTGTCAACGCCGCCTGACAGCCCACAGATCACGCGACCCGCACCCACTTGCGCGCGGACATCGGCAATCTTGGTGTCGCGGAAACTGGCCATTGTCCAATCGCCCTTCAGGCCACACACCTTGTGGACGAAGTTGCTCAGCAGCTTGGCACCATCGGGCGTGTGCACCACCTCGGGGTGGAACATCGTGGTGTACATCCGCCGCGCCTCATTCACGAGCAGCGCAAAGGGCGCGTTGGGCGAGGTGCCGACGATTTCAAAGCCCTCAGGCGCGACCGTAACGCGGTCGCCATGGCTCATCCAGACAGGATATTTCTCGCCGACCTCCCAAAAGCCGTCAAATAACGGGCTGGATTTCAGGATTTCAACATCAGCGCGGCCAAACTCCGCCGCGTGACCGCCTTCGACATCGCCGCCAAGCTGCACGCACAGCGTCTGCTGGCCATAGCAAATCGCAAGAATCGGCAGCCCCGAATCGATGATGCATTGCGGCGCGCGTGGGGAGCCTTCATCGGTCACCGAAGATGGCCCACCGGAGAGGATCACCCCCTTGGGCTGCATCCGCTGGAACGCGGCTTCCGCCGCATTGAAAGGGGCAATCTCGGAATACACGCCCGCCTCGCGCACACGGCGCGCAATGAGCTGGGTGACTTGGCTGCCGAAATCGACGATGAGAATGGAGTCTGTGGGCTGGATAGTCATGCGGGGGCGATAATCGCGCCTCGTGCCTGTGTCCAGCCTCGCCCCTAAAAGCCGTGCAGCTTCAGCTTCGTGATCTGCCCGCCACGAAACTCGCAGCTAAAGCTCCCGCGACGATAACCACCACCATCATGATAATAACCGCGATAGGGATCCGACACCGCAACATCGCCTTTGACCTTATACCCGCCGCCAATTTTATCGACGTCGCCAATCGGGCCCGGTTGCACGCGGCCATAGCGCGCGGCATCATCATAAGCCGCATGGCGACACTGATCGATCGCGACCTGCACATAGGATTGCTCGGGTCGCGCGTACCCATATCCGTCCCAACGGTCGGCGAGCGCCGGCGCAGCGGCGCCACTGATAGCGATCAACATCAGCGCAGACTTGAACATGGTCATATCAATCTCCTGTAGTCAGAAACGAAGCAGGAGGATGGATACCAAAGCGAAGCTATCGCCGCGCTGAACCGGACGTTGGGCGATATTCAGCTTTGCGGCATAGCCCAAAGCAAAGGGCGAGCCACCGTTGATGACCCGCCCTTCGCGAATTTTAGCCTGTGATGTTGTGACGGCTTATGCGGCTTCCGCCATGTCCTCGGCACCCATGACCGGATCTGAGTCCTTGCCCTTTGCCGTGACGTCACGATCAACGAACTCGATGATCGACATTGGCGAAGCGTCCGAGGCACGGATGCCGACCTTCACGATACGGGTATATCCGCCATTCCGATCAGCATAGCGCGTCGCGAGGACGTCAAACAGCTTCACCAGTTGTGCGTCATCGAGGAGGCGCGCGTGCGCCAGACGACGGTTTGACAGGCCGCCATGCTTGGCGAGTGTGATGAGCTTCTCGACGTACGGGCGAAGCTCTTTTGCTTTCGCGGTGGTCGTCGTGATTTGCTCGTGCTTGATGAGCGCTGCCGCCATGTTGCGAAACAGGGCAATGCGGTGCGATGAGGTGCGTTGTAACTTACGATGGCCGACACGATGGCGCATGATATTCTTCCTTTTCGTTCGTTAGGGAGCCGTATCAGGTACTCCAGAGCAGGCGGTGTTGGTTCAGGCCACCGCCGATTTGCCTGTTTTCGAAAACCCGCCCCCGCCACTTTGGCGGGTGGTTCGCGTACGCACCCATCCCCCGGATGGGTGCGAACACTCACCCCATAAGCTCCGCTTCGAGCTTCTTGGCCATATCTTCAATATTCTCTGGTGGCCAGCCGGGGATATCCATCCCGAGGCGCAGACCCATTGAGCTCAAGACTTCCTTGATCTCATTGAGCGACTTGCGACCGAAGTTCGGCGTCCGCAGCATTTCGGCCTCGGTCTTACCGACCAGATCACCGATGTAGATGATGTTGTCGTTCTTAAGGCAGTTTGCCGAGCGCACCGAGAGTTCAAGCTCATCGACTTTCTTGAGCAGATAGCGGTTGAGCTGGTTGGTGTCGCTGCTCGAAGGCTCGTGCGACACAGGTGCTGCCATACCGATTGGTGCCGAAGTCGCGACCATGCCTTCGTCGAAGTGCACGAACAACTGAAGCTGCTCCTGCAAGATACGCGCGGCATATGCCAACGCGTCATCCGGCGTGACCGTACCGTCAGTATCGACGGTCAGAACCAACCGGTCATAGTCAATCTCCTGACCAACGCGGCTGTTCTCGATCTTGTACGCAACTTGCCGCACGGGCGAATACAGCGCATCGATGGGAATAAGCCCGATCGGTGCGTCTGCTGGCCGGTTGGCAGCTGCTGGAACATAGCCCATGCCGGTATCGGCGGTGAGTTCCATGTTGAACACGGCACCCTGATCGAGGTGACAGATGACCAAATCGGGGTTCATAACCTCGATATCGCCGGAGACCGCGATCATGCCGGCCGTTACAGTTGCAGGCCCTGTTGCCGAGAGTTGCAGACGCTTTGCGCCATCGCCCTGCATCCGCAACGCGAGTTGCTTGACGTTCAGCACGATATCAGTGACATCTTCACGCACACCCGCGAGCGACGAGAACTCGTGCAGCACGTTCTCGATCTTGATCGAGGTCACGGCCGCACCTTGCAACGACGAGAGCAGCACACGGCGCAATGCATTGCCGAGCGTCAGCCCGAAACCGCGCTCAAGCGGCTCAGCGACAAATACGGCTTTGCGGCGCGGATCCGCACTTTGCCTTTTTTCGAGAGCGTTAGGCTTTTTGAGTTCCTGCCAGTTTTTCGTATTGACTGCCACGGTTGTCCCCTTGGGGTTGGGTGCGCGCTCGTCAGCGCGTCACCGGAAAGAAACGAAGGCCAGCACCACTGTGCCAGCCCGACTCACTCAGACGCGACGCCGCTTAGACGGACGCACGCCGTTGTGAGGTATTGAGGTCACGTCGCGGATCGACGTGATCGTGAAGCCGACCGACGCCAGCGCGCGCAGCGCTGACTCGCGCCCAGAACCGGGGCCCTTTACTTCGACTTCAATGGTGCGGACGCCGTGCTCCGACGCCTTCTTACCGGCGTCTTCAGCTGCCATCTGCGCGGCATAAGGCGTCGACTTGCGCGAGCCCTTGAATCCACACAGGCCGGCGGACGACCAGGAGATCGCATTGCCTTGCGCGTCGGTGATCGTGACCATTGTGTTGTTGAAGCTGGCGTTGACATGCGCCACGCCGCTGGTGATGTTTTTGCGTTCGCGCCGTTTGAGGCGTTGAGGTTCGCGAGCCATAAATGAAGATCCTGCTTTGGAATTCGCAACTGTTGAATGGGGTTTGAATTTGAGTAGCGTCTTGCGTCCATCCTCTGGATGGCAGCGCGCTTGCTACTTCTTCTTGCCCGCGATTGGTTTCGCTTTGCCCTTGCGGGTGCGTGCATTGGTATGGGTGCGCTGCCCATGAACGGGCAGCCCCTTACGATGACGCAGTCCGCGGTAACATGCGAGATCCATCAACCGCTTGATGTTCATCGACACTTCGCGCCGAAGGTCACCTTCAACGGTGTAGGCACCATCGATGGTTTCGCGGATCTGCAGCACTTCCTGATCGGAAAGATCCTGCACGCGGCGCTCGCTTGCGATGTTGAGCTTGCCAACGATTTCCTTGGCCTTTGCAGGACCAATGCCGTGAATATATGTGAGCGCGATAACAACGCGCTTATTGGTCGGGATGTTAACCCCTGCGATACGTGCCACTATAAAATCTCCTGCTCCACAGGGCCTCGGCAAGCCCCATCTCGACGCGTTGATATCCCATACCGTCATAGTGCGCAAAAGCGCGTATCTGACGTTACGATTGGAACAGCGTGCGCTTAGCGGCCAACTACTCCACTGTCAAGCGAGTCGCAATAAAATCACCGCGCCAGATGCAGCCTTATGGCAACGACAGGGACGGGGCCACGGTCGCGGTTATAACCCGGATTGAAAACCATCTGACCATCGAGCGAGAGGTGCGCCCAAGGCTGCAGCGCGGCGTTATAGCTGACCTCCGAGATAACCTCGCGATCCTTGTGAACCAGCGCCCCATCACCGATCAGCACACCAAGCCCACCCCCAGCGAGATAGGACTGCGCAACTTTTGAAATGTCATTCACGACGACCGCAAACGCCACGGTATCGTTCTTGCGATGCCAGCTGTTGCCAGACACCGACACGCCAGCCGAGGCGGTACGGTCAATGTCGGTAAAGTCATAGGCTTCCTTACTGCCATCGGCGATGCCCGCGCGCATGAACACGCCGAACGTATCGCTCAACGCCTGCTCCGCATTAACACTGACACCTGCGCGATGCGCGTAGTGCCGCACGAGCGCCGTATCTGGCGTTGCGCCGGTTGCGGTCGCTAAAGCGATGGCATCGGCATAGCGCCCCATGCGGCCATAGGAATCGAACGCCGTGACTCGCACAGCGCCAGCGCGCTTTCCAAGCGTAAAGCGTCGTTCAATCTCGCCAATCCATTGCCGTTGCGCAAAGCTCAGGTCGATCGACTCTCCGTTTGGGGCGTTCGAGAGGGCCATCAGCGCGACCCTTGCCGTCCAATTGCCCTTGTACAACTCTGCCGCGCCACCAGCGGTGAAGCCCCACGAATTTGCTGCATAATCGAACGTGCCTGTATCAATCAGCGACCAATTGAGAGCATCATGGCGCGGATCGTGCGCGTAGCTGTTCGTATCGAAGATGTCGGGCACACCAAACTTACCCAATGTGATGACCAGCCGATCAGCCGTGCGGGTCATCTTGTGCTGGTTCGCGTCGGCCTCGACAGTCTCGCTCGCGCCACCAAGGTCGAATGTCTGGCGGAAGAATAGGCGCGGCGTTTTATAATAGGGCTGCTGTTTACCAACTTTATAGGCCTCGCCACTTGGGTAGCCCGCAACGCCAAGCGTATCGGAAAGACCAAAGCCTTGATCAATCTCTGGGTTGAGCCAAAATTCGCCGCCCTTCCATGGTGACACGCCAATATAGAGCGTGACATCATTGGTCATCGCCGCATCGGCGCGCCGCTCCAAGCTGTAGGGCCCATCATAGGCACTGTGGAAGGCGGGGTGAGCCTGCAGTGTGCCGGTGTACTGCGCATGGAAATCAAGAGGCAGGTCATTCAAGACATCGGCCCGCGCACCGGCAACCCAAACCAAAGCCATGAGAGGTGCTGTCAAACAAAGCCGATAACGCGATGAAATTCGAGTTTTCAATCAACGTCCCCTTTTCAATCTCGATCGCAGCGGCTGAACCGCGCACGCCTTTGACGGCCTCAGCCGGCTGGACATTCGCTCCAAGCGCTTGAGAGGTGTTGTCACTTATTCTAATAATTTAGCCTCGTAAGATCACTAAACTAGGAATATTACCCTAGTATGGCATCGATAGCCGCTGAGACTTGCGCGATATCGGCCATGCCATCAACCTTACTTACCAAACCTCGAGCTTCATAAATTGGCAGAATTGGCGCGGTTTTATTCCGGTACTCCACCATCCGCGTCCTAACGGTGGCTTCATTATCGTCGGGTCGACGCTTAAATGCAGTGCTGCCGCAAGTGTCGCACACGCCCGCCACTTTGGGCTGCTTAAAGCTATCGTGATAACCCGCACCGCAGTTCGCGCAGGTGTAACGGCCCGTGATCCGTGCAACGAGCGCATCTTCATCGACGACCAGTTCAATGACATGGTCCAGTGAACGTCCACGTGAGGACAATAGCGCATCAAGCGAGTCGGCCTGCGCCGCCGTGCGCGGATAGCCATCAAAAATGACGCCGGTCGTGAGCGGAAGAGCGTCCAGCGCTTCACCGATGATGCCCGACACGATTTCATCCGACACCAGCGCACCCGAATCCATGACGGCCTTGGCTTGTAGACCTGTGGGCGTTCCTGCCTTCACCGCCGCGCGCAGCATATCACCGGTCGAAAGCTGCACCATGCCCCGGCCAGCCACCAATCGCTCGGCTTGCGTGCCTTTACCCGCCCCCGGTGGGCCCAACAAAATGATGTTCATGTGCCACCCCCTCCGTTGCGTGAATGTTAGCGTGCGCGTCCGCCCTTTAGCTTCGCCTTTTTGAGCAGATCGCCATATTGGTGCGCGAGCAAATGACCCTGAATCTGCGTGACGGTATCAATCGTCACGTTCACCACGATCAGGAGCCCCGTGCCGCCGAGACGGCTCAGGCCCTGCAGCCCCTCACCGACGAGCAACTCCGGCACCAGACAGATAAGTGTCAGATAGGCAGCCCCGATGACGGTAATCCGTGTGAGCACGTAATCAAGATAATCAGCGGTGTTTTTGCCGGGCCGAATGCCGGGAATGAAACCACCATGCCGCTTCAAATTGTCAGCCGTTTCCTCTGGATTGAAGATGACTGCGGTATAAAAGAAGCAGAAAAAGATAATCAGGAGTGCATATAACGCGGCATGGAGCGGAGCGCCAGGCTGCAGCATGCTGGTAACCGTGAGCACGGTATCACCCAATGTCGTGTTGCCGGTCGCGTTCTTGCCCGCAAATTGCAGCACGGTCAGTGGCATGGCCAACAGTGATGACGCAAAAATCGGTGGAATGACGTTCGCGGTGTTGATCTTGAGCGGCAAGTGCGATTTTTCTTGCTGCATACCGTTCTGCGTTTGCCGCTTGGGGTACTGAATAAGGACCCTGCGCTGGGCACGCTCCATGAAGCAGATGAACGCGATCATCGCGAGCGTCAGCAACGCGATGAGAATAACCGTCAGTCCCGAAATGGGGCCATTGCCTGTGCGTGCGCTCTCAAGCAGGTTCACGATGCCACCGGGCAATTGCGAGACGATCCCCGCCATGATGATCAGCGAGACACCATTACCAATGCCGCGCGACGTGATTTGCTCACCCAGCCACATCAGGAACATGGTTCCGCCGACGAGCGACGTTACGCACGCGATACGGAACAACATGCCGGGCTGCACAACTGCCGTCAGGCCCGACGGCGTATGCCAATTCTCCAGCCCGAACGCGATGAAATAACCTTGCACGATGGTCAGGCCAACGGTGCCATAGCGCGTGTATTGGTTGAGCTTCTTGCGCCCAGACTCGCCTTCTTTTTTGATTGAATTAAGCGTGGGCGAGAGTGAAGTGGAAAGCTGGATAACAATCGACGCCGTAATATAAGGCGTCACACCCAATGCGATGATGCTCATCCGCGAGAGCGAACCGCCCGAAAAATTGTTGAAGAGGTCAAGGACGCCGCCCTTGGTATTCGCAAACAGCACCTCGAGTGCGTGCGGATCGATGCCCGGCAGCGGCACATAGCTGAGGATACGGAACACAATGAGTGCACCCACCGTAAACCAGAGCCGCTTTTTCAGGTCGGTCGCCTGCGAAAAATTAGCAAGTGTGAGGCCAGCGGCCATCTGATCAGCTTGCGATGCCATAATCCTGTTCAACCCTGTCTTCATGCAAATGGCGGGGAATGCCTGAAGCACGCCCCGCCACCCATATAGTGATTGTTTTGCGTTTGTCTAAGGCCTCCGCGATCGGAGATCAGACAGCGGAAAATTACATGCCGGGACGTTTTTTGACGCTGTTCTTTTTCGCGGCAGCCTTCTCGGCAGCGGGAACGACATGGATGACCTCAACCGAGCCACCCGCAGCCTCCACTGCGGCCTTTGCAGCACCAGACACGCCAGCAACAACAAACTTGAGCGGCGCCGTGATCTCGCCCTTTGCGAGCAGACGCACGCCATCCTTGCCGCCACGTGCAACGCCAGCGGCCTTCAACGTCGCGTGATCAATGACCGCCTTAACGTCGAGCGCCTTCTCATCAACGAGCCGCTGGATCGTGCCCAGATTAACCTCGGCATAATCCTTGGCGAAGATGTTGTTGAAGCCGCGCTTCGGGATCCGCATATGGAGCGGCATCTGACCGCCCTCGAAGCCTGCGATGGAGACACCCTCGCGCGACTTTTGACCCTTGACGCCGCGCCCTGCGGTCTTACCCTTGCCCGAACCGATACCACGACCAACGCGCATCCGCGACTTGCGGGCACCATCATTGTCTTTGATTTCATTTAATTTCATGTCTTGCACTCGCTTTCGCTTTGTTCGCGCTTTACTTTGTGCTCCCGCGCAGGCGGGAGCCCATCTGGATTCCCGCTTTCGCGGGAATCCAAAAAAACTAGCCCTGCACCTCAACCATATGCCGCACCTTGCGGATCATGCCCTGAACTTCAGGGCTGTCCTCGAGCTCGCTCACCTTGTGCATTTTGTTCAGGCCAAGCCCGATCAAAGTTGCGCGTTGGTCAGCGGTACGGCGGATCGGTGAACCGGTCTGCTTGATCTTGATTTTTGCCATGATGCTTACTCCACAACCGCTTCGGCTTCAGACTCGGCAACCGCCGCAGTGGCGCCACCGCGACCCAGCAGATCGGCGATCTTCTTACCGCGACGCTGCGCCACCGACTTGGGGCTGGTCTGCTCGCCGAGCGCGGCAAATGTTGCGCGGATCATGTTGTAGGGGTTTGAGGTGCCCACCGACTTCGTCACCACATCGGCAACGCCGAGCGATTCGAAAACAGCGCGCATCGGACCACCGGCGATGATGCCCGTACCCTGTGGTGCTGAGCGAAGCGACACGCGGCCTGCACCGAAATGGCCGTTGCCATCATGATGAAGCGTGCGGCCTTCCTTAAGCGGAACGCGAACCATCGCCTTTTTGGCTGACGCCGTCGCCTTTGAAATGGCTTCCGGCACTTCGCGTGCCTTGCCATGCCCGAAACCGGCGCGACCCTTTCCATCGCCAACGACGACGAGTGCGGCGAAACCGAAGCGCTTACCGCCCTTTACCGTCTTCGAGACGCGGTTGATGTGAACGAGCTTCTCGATGAACTCCTCGCCGCCATCTTCAGCCGATTTATTGTCACGACGACCGCGGTTGCCATCACGGCCACCGCGATTATTACCACCATCGCGACCGCCTGCACCGCGACCACGACCGCGACGCTGACCATCTGCTTCAGGAGCGGCTTCGGCGCCGTCGACCGGCTGGGCTACAATGTCATCAGCCATATCTTAAAACTCCAATCCAGCTTCGCGCGCGGCGTCTGCAAGCGCCTTCACGCGACCATGATAAATAAAGCCGCCGCGATCGAACACGACCTTGGTCACACCAATTTCCTTCGCACGCTCGGCGACTGTCTTGCCAACCGTAACGGCCGCGTCGCAATTCGCGCCAGACGCGGTGCGAGCAGCCTCCTCGAGTGTCGAGGCCGAACAAACTGTGCGACCAGCCAGATCGTCGATGATCTGTGCGTAGATATGACGACCTGAACGGTGAATGCTCAGCCGTGGCCGCGCTCCTGCCTTGAGTTGTAGCTTGGCGCGCACCCGGCGGCGGCGCTTTGCGAAGAGTGAAAGCTTGGCCATTACTTCTTCTTACCCTCTTTGCGGAAGATGAACTCGCCGCGATATTTGATACCCTTACCCTTGTAAGGCTCTGGCTTCCGCCAACGACGGATTTCTGCCGCAACCTGACCGACGAGCTGACGATCAATCCCGCTGATTTCGACCGTAGTCTGATCCGGCGTCTTGATCGTAATCCCTTCGGGGATCGCGAAATCGACATCATGCGAGTAACCGAGCTGCAGCTTCAGGGTCTTCCCCTGGCTGTTTGCACGATAACCAACACCCGTGATCTCGAGCGTCTTGGTGAAGCCGTCGGTAACGCCGGTGACGAGATTTTGGATGAGCGTCCGCTGCATCCCCCAAAACGCGCGCGCGCGCTTGGTTTCGTTCGCGGGCTTTACCGAGAGCATACCGCCATCGAGCGTGTACGTGACAGCATCCGACTTCGGCATGGTCAAGGCGCCCTTCGGGCCCTTCACTTCGATCAGCTCGCCATCAAGCGACGCGGTAACGCCAGCTGGGATAGCAATTGGTTTTTTACCTGTGCGGCTCATTAGAACACCTCCGCAAGAACTTCGCCGCCAACATTGGCGTCGCGGGCTTCAGCGTCCGAAAGCACACCCTTTGGCGTCGACACGATCGTGATACCCAGACCGTTGCGAATCCGCGGCAGCTCCTGGCTCCCCGAATAGACGCGGCGGCCGGGCTTTGAAACGCGCGCAACATGCTTGATCGCGGGCTGCCCCTCGAAATACTTAAGCTCAATGCGGAGACCATCATGGCCGGCAAGCTCTTCTTGCGTATAGCCGCGGATATAGCCTTCGCGCTGCAACACATCGAGCACGCGGATGCGCAGCTTCGACGCCGGCGTCAGCACGGAATCCTTCCGGGCCTGTTGTCCGTTACGGATGCGGGTGAGCATATCACCCAGTGGATCGGTTAATGCCATCTTCTAACCCTTACCAACTCGACTTGGTGACGCCGGGGATCAGGCCCTTATTGGCCAGATCACGCAGCTGCACGCGGCAGAGACGAAATTTACGATAATATGCGCGAGGGCGCCCGGTGATCTCGCAGCGGTTCCGAACACGGGTCGGATTGCCGTTGCGGGGAATTTCAGCCAATTTGAGGCGAGCAATGAGCCGTTCGGACTCATCCTTGCTCTCGTCGGCTGCAATTGCCTTCAAACGCGCATAACGACCGGCATACTTCTTGACCAAGCCCTTACGCTTCTCATTCTTGTTGATCGAACTGAGTTTCGCCATGTTATGCCGCCTGCTTTTCTTGCGTTGCTGCCGGAATCGGGAACGGGAAGCCGAACAACCGGAGCAGCTCGCGCGCCTCCTCATCGGTCGGCGCGGTCGTCGCGACGATCACATCCATTCCGCGGATCTTGTCAATCTTGTCGTAGCTGATCTCGGGAAAGATCAGCTGCTCTTTAATGCCGCAGGCATAATTGCCACGGCCATCAAACGACTTGTCGCTCAACCCGCGAAAATCGCGAACGCGTGGCAGGGCGATGGTGATGAACCGATCAAGGAACTCATACATCCGCTCACGACGCAGCGTGACCTTGCAGCCAATCGGCATACCTTCACGGAGTTTGAACTGCGCGACCGACTTTTTCGCCTTAGCGACAACCGGCTTCTGACCAGCGATCAATTCCATCTCGGAAACCGCGATGTCGACCTTTTTCTTGTCCTGCGTAGCTTCACCCACGCCCATGTTGAGCACGATCTTGTCGATCTTGGGGACTTGCATCGCGTTCTTGTAACCAAACTTCTCGGTCATCGCCGCGATGATCTTGTCCTCATAGATGCTCTGCATCCGGGGTTTATACTTTTGATCAGCCATGGATCACCTCACCTGACTTAACTGCAACACGGACCTTTTTACCGTCGTGCATTTCAAACCGAACGCGCGTTGGCTTGCCGGTCTTTGGATCTTCCAGCGCGACTTTCGACACATGCAAAGGCGCCTCACGCTTTTCCATGCCGCCCTGCGGATTGGCTTGCGTCGCCTTGCGGTGGCGTGTCGCGATATTGATGCCAGCAACGATGACCTTGCCATCCTTTGGCATCGCAACCGTGACTTCACCGTGCTTACCCTTGTCCTTACCGGACAGGATGACGACCTTGTCGCCTTTTTTGATCTTCAATGAGGCCATCACAGCACCTCCGGCGCGAGCGAGATAATCTTCATGTAATTCTTCGCACGCAGTTCACGACAAACTGGGCCAAAAATACGCGTGCCGATTGGCTCTTCGTTCTTGTTGACGAGCACGGCGGCGTTGCCATCAAAACGAATGGTCGAGCCATCGGCGCGATGAATGTCTTTGGCGGTACGGACGATAACAGCGCGATGCACATCGCCCTTCTTCACCTTGCCACGTGGCGCCGCTTCTTTAATCGAAACAACGATCACGTCACCAACGCCGGCGAACCGGCGCTTTGAGCCGCCGAGCACCTTGATGCACTGCACGCGCTTCGCGCCTGAGTTGTCAGCGACGTCAAGATTGGATTGCATTTGAATCATGGTTCAACCCTTCCTTATGCCGCAACGTCGGCGAGTTCGGCGACCGCAGCATCAGCCTCAGCAACCTTGTCAATCACACGCCACGACTTGAGCTTTGAAACGGGAGCACATTCTTCAATGCGCACAATCTGCCCTGCCTTGAAGACATTTGCCTCGTCATGGGCATGATACTTCTTCGAAAGACGAATAATCTTGCCGTAGAGCGGGTGTTTCACCTTACGCTCAACGAGCACGACCACCGTCTTGTCTCCCTTATCGGAGACGATTGTTCCTGTGAGTACGCGCTTTGGCATAGCTCTTCCTTACTTCGCTTGTGCCGAGCGGTTGCGCTCAGCCTGCAGGGTTTTGATCCGCGCGATCGTGCGGCGGACGACGCGAACGCGCGCGGGCTTCTCAAGCTGGCTGGTCGCCGCCTGAAAGCGCAGGTTGAACGCCTCGCGCTTCAGTTCGCCAAGGTCGGCAACGAGTTGATCGTCGGTCTTGACTTTAAGATCGTTAATCTTGGTCATTACACGGCTCCCAAATGCGAGAAGTCACCCAAACGCGCGACAACTTTGGTCTTGATCGGCAGCTTTTCCATCGCGCGGCTGAAAGCAACTGCTGCGATCGGACCGGGCACACCATCGAGTTCAAACAAAATACGGCCGGGCTTGACGCGGGCTGCCCAATATTCAGGCGCACCCTTACCTTTACCCATGCGGACTTCTGCAGGCTTGGACGAAACCGGCACATCTGGAAACACGCGGATCCACAACCGCCCTTGACGACGGATGTGACGTGTAATCGCACGACGCGCGGCTTCAATCTGGCGCGCGGTGATCCGGTCTGGCTCAAGCGCCTTGAGGCCATACGAACCGAAATTCAGCTCGGTACCACCAGGCGCATTGCCATGGATCCGGCCCTTGAACTGCTTACGATGAGCAAATTTCTTTGGTTGCAGCATGTCTCTATTCCCTTAACGTGCTGGCCGAACGCCGGACGTCTGGGCTTCCACCATCAGACGATCCTGCGCCATCGAATCATGACCAAGGATTTCACCCTTGAAGATCCAGCATTTGATACCGCACACGCCATATGCTGTGTGCGCCGAAGCCTCGGCATAATCGACGTTCGCACGCAGGGTGTGCAATGGAACGCGGCCCTCACGATACCATTCGGTGCGGGCGATTTCCGCGCCACCCAAACGACCGCCGCAGGTGATCTTGATGCCTTCAGCACCCAAGCGCAGCGCCGATTGCACAGCGCGCTTCATGGCACGACGGAACGCGATACGGCGCTCAAGCTGATCCGCAATGCCCTGCGCAACCAACTTGGCGTCGATCTCGGGCTTGCGAATTTCGACGATGTTCAGCGACACATCGCTCGTGGTCATCGCGGCGAGCAACTTGCGGAGCTTTTCAATGTCCGCGCCCTTCTTGCCGATGATCACGCCAGGACGCGCAGCATAGATGCTGATGCGGCAAAGCTTCGCAGGACGCTCGATCACAACCTTGGAAATCGCAGCCTGCGGCAGCGTGTCCATGATGTAGGTACGAATCTTCAGATCCTCGAGCAGCAAACGACCATAGTCATGCCCCTCAGCGAACCAGCGACTGTCCCAAGTGCGGTTGATCTGGAGACGCAGACCGATTGGATTGGATTTTTGACCCATGTCTTACGCCTCTTCTTGCGTTTCGCGGACAACCACACGCAGGCGGCTGAACGGCTTGATGATGCTCGACGAGCGGCCACGCGCGCGGGTTGCAAAGCGCTTCATTGAAATCGACTTGCCAACACTTGCCTCGGCGACAACGAGCGCGTCTACATCGAGGTTATGGTTGTTCTCGGCGTTGGCGATGGCGGACGCGAGCACTTTACGCACATCGATTGCCATGGCCTTCTTCGAGAAGCTGAGAATGTTCATCGCGTCGCCAGCCTTGCGACCGCGAATAAGCGCAGCAACAAGATTGAGCTTCTGCGCGGAACCCCGGATCGTGGTTCCCACAGCCAATGCTTCATTATCGGCAACTTTACGGGGAGAGACTGGTTTTGACATCAGCGCTTGCCCTTCTTGTCTGCGGCGTGGCCGGGAAAGTAGCGCGTTGGCGCGAACTCGCCGAGCTTCATACCGACCATGTCCTCGTTCACACTCACCGGAACGAACTTGCGACCATTGTAGACGTTGAACGTCAGACCGACGAACTGCGGCAAAATGGTCGAGCGGCGCGACCACGTCTTGATCGGCGCGCGGTTGTTCGCTTCTTGAGCGACTTCGGCTTTCTTAAGCAAATGCAGGTCAACAAACGGACCTTTCCATACGGAGCGGGCCATAATTACCTCTTCTTCTTCGCGTGGCGTGAACGGATGATTATGTTATCCGTTGACTTGTTGTGACGGGTACGAGCGCCCTTGGTCGGCTTGCCCCATGGGGTCACCGGATGGCGACCGCCGGAAGTCCGGCCTTCACCGCCACCGTGAGGGTGATCCACTGGGTTTTTAGCAACACCGCGCGTCAGTGGACGAATGCCCAACCAACGACTGCGACCCGCCTTTGCGAGGTTCGTGTTGGCATTGTCCGGATTCGAAACGGCACCAACGGTCGCCATGCAATCCGAACGGATATAGCGCTGCTCACCTGAGTTCAGGCGCACCATCACCATGCCCTTATCACGACCCACGACCTGCACATATGTGCCTGCCGAACGCGCGAGCTGACCACCCTTGCCGGGCTTCATCTCGACATTGTGGACGATGGTGCCGACAGGCATCTGACCGAGTTCCATCGCGTTGCCCGGCTTCACGTCGGTCTTTTTGGCGGCAATCACCTTGTCACCAACGGCCAAGCGCTGCGGCGCAAGAATATATGCAACCGTATCATCAGGATACTTCACCAGCGCGATGAACGCCGTACGGTTCGGATCATACTCTAGCCGCTCGACAGTTGCCTCGACATCCCATTTCCGACGCTTGAAATCGATGATGCGATAACGCTGCTTATGACCACCGGCGATGCCGCGCGAAGTGACATGGCCCTTGTTGTTACGGCCACCAGTCTTACGCTTACCTTCGGTCAAGGCCTTAACCGGCCCGCCCTTATGCAGCGACGACTTATCGACAAGAATCAGACCGCGACGCGACGGGCTGGTTGGATTATAATGTTTAAGTGCCATTATCCCCGCCTTAAATACCGCTGGTGACGTCGATTGACTGGCCGTCAGCCAGTGTCACGATCGCCTTTTTGAAATCGGAACGCGTGTAGGGCTTGCCCTTCCAGCGCTTCACCTTGCCCTTTTGGACAATGGTGTTGACGCCGGTCACGGTGACCTTGAACAACGCCTCAACCGCAGCCTTGATCTGCGGCTTCGTTGCGTCGGTCGCGACCTTGAACACAACCGCGTTCTGCTCGGACATCATTGTCGCTTTTTCAGTGATGTGCGGTGCGAGCACGACGTCGTAATGACGAACGTCGATCGCGCCCTCTTTTGCCTTAGCCATTGAAGCGCGCCTCCAGCTTTTCAACACCGGCGCGGGTCAGAACCAGCGTCTCGTGCTTTAGAATGTCATAAACGTTCGCGCCGATTGCTGGCATGCTGTTGATGCCATACAGGTTCGACGATGCGAGCGCGAAGCTCTGCTCCACTGTATCGCCATCAATGACGAGCGCAGTCTTGCCAAACCCCAGCTTCTCGAGCGAGCCCAGCAACACCTTGGTCTTGCCGTCAGCAACGCTCAGATTGTCCATGACAATGATCTGACCCGCTGCTGCTTTTGCCGAGAGCGCCATCTTGAGGCCGAGTGCGCGAACCTTCTTGTTCAGCGACGGATTGAAGTCGCGGACACGTGGACCGTGCGCCTTACCACCACCGATGAACACGGGAGCACGACGATCGCCATGACGTGCGGTACCGCCACCCTTTTGCTTACCGAACTTCTTGCCGGTGCGGGCAACGTCGGCGCGCTCGCGGGCTCCACGGGCCGTACCGCGGCGCTTTTCAAGCTGCCAGGTGACGACACGATGGAGAATATCGGCACGCGGCTCGAGACCAAACACGCTGTCTGCGAGTTCGATATCGCCGCTCGCCTTGGCGTCGAGGGTTTGAACTTTGAGTTTCATGATCGTTACGCCTCGTTGTTTTCTGTCGCTTCAGGTGCAACATTAGCCGGAGCTGGCGTTTCAGCGGTAGCGTCAACATGGACGGGGGATGTCGCCTTGATACCTGCGGGGTAGGGCGCCTCAGCCGGACGCGCGATCTTCACCGAGTCCTTAACCGTGAGCCAGCCACCCTTTGAACCAGGAACCGAACCCTTGACGAACAACAGGCCACGCTCGGCATCGGTCGAGACAATCTCGAGATTTTGCTGCGTGCGCTGGCGATCACCCATGTGACCGGCCATCTTCTTGTTCTTGAAAACCTTACCTGGATCTTGCCGTTGGCCGGTCGAACCATGCGAACGGTGCGATACCGACACACCGTGCGTTGCGCGCAGACCACCAAAGTTCCAGCGCTTCATTGCGCCAGCGAAACCTTTACCCTGCGTGTGGCCAGTAATATCAACATATTGGCCAGCGACAAAATGGTCAGCAGAAATTTCTGCCCCGACATCGACCAGCGCGTCTTCGCTCACGCGGAATTCAACGACGCGCGCCTTGGGCTCGACTTCGGCTGCGGCAAAATGGCCACGCTGTGGCTTGGCGACGTTCTTCGCCTTAGCGACACCGGCACCCAGTTGCAGCGCAACGTAGCCGTCGCGCTCCTCGGAGCGTTGCGAAACGACCTGGCAGCTCTCGAGCGCCAGAACGGTGACGGGAACGTGCGTCCCATCTCCCTGAAATATGCGGGTCATCCCCATTTTCTTTACGATCACGCCTGTGCGCACGACCAAACTCCTATCAGAGGCCCGCGAACCATTTCGCGGGCGTGTTGCATGAGCAAAGCTCATTAAGATGCCCAATAATGAAAACGGCCCCCGTCCGGGCGATCCGCTCTGGCCCATGAGGCTCTGCGGAGAACGGGGGACGCGGACCCAGATAAATCTGGCGGTATCCCTTAAATCTCGGTGACCGAATCGAATCGGTCAAAACGTCCGCATCACTGCGGAGCGAAGCCACTATGCGAGTTTGATCTCAACATCAACCCCTGCAGCCAAATCTAATTTCATCAGCGCGTCAACGGTCTGTGGTGTCGGCTGCACAATATCAAGCAGGCGCTTGTATGTGCGCACTTCGAACTGCTCGCGCGACTTCTTGTCAACGTGAGGACCACGGTTAACCGTGAATTTTTCGATACGCGTGGGCAACGGAATTGGACCACGGATCGATGCGCCAGTGCGCTTTGCGGTTTCGGCGATATCGCCCGTTGCTTGATCAAGCACGCGGTGATCAAAAGCCTTGAGACGAATGCGAATATTCTGCGTATCCATAGTCCATTTACCGATGCGAAAGAGCCATGCCCCAAACGAGGCTTACATAAATAGCAAACGCCCGACTCTCGTCTCCGAGAATCGGGCGTTGCAGACGTCTATATTACTTGGTGATCGAAGCCACAACCCCTGATCCGACGGTGCGACCACCCTCACGGATCGAGAAGCGCAGGCCCTGCTCCATCGCGATCGGCGCGATGAGCTTGACGCCAAGCTTAATGTTGTCACCAGGCATAACCATCTCGGTGCCGTCTGGCAGCTTAACTTCGCCGGTAACGTCCGTGGTACGGAAGTAGAATTGCGGACGATAGTTCGCAAAGAATGGCGTGTGACGGCCACCCTCTTCCTTCGACAGAACATAAACCTCTGAGTCGAACTCGGTGTGCGGCTTGATCGAAGCAGGCTTGCAAAGCACCTGGCCACGCTCAACTTCCTCACGGCCAACGCCACGGATCAGCGCGCCGATGTTATCGCCAGCCTGGCCCTGATCGAGCAGCTTGCGGAACATTTCAACGCCGGTGACCACGGTCTTGCGGGTGTCCTTGAGACCAACGATCTCGACTTCCTCGCCGACCTTGACGATACCCTGCTCAACGCGGCCCGTAACAACGGTACCACGACCCGAGATCGAGAACACGTCCTCGATTGGCATCAGGAAAGGCTTATCAAGCGGACGCGCAGGCTGCGGGATCCACTCGTCAACGGCAGCCATCAGCTTCAGAACGGCTTCGCGACCGAGCTTGGGGTCGCTGTCGTTGAGCGCGCAGGTCGCCGAACCCTGAATGACGGGGATGTTGTCGCCGTCAAAGTCGTACTTCGAGAGCAACTCGCGGATTTCCATCTCAACGAGCTCAAGAATTTCAGCATCGTCGACCAGATCGACCTTGTTCATGAACACGACGAGCTGAGGCACACCGACCTGACGCGCAAGCAGAATGTGCTCGCGTGTTTGTGGCATTGGGCCGTCGGTTGCCGAGACGACGAGGATGCCGCCGTCCATCTGCGCCGCACCAGTGATCATGTTCTTCACATAGTCAGCGTGACCTGGGCAATCGACGTGCGCATAGTGACGATCTTTCGTCTCATACTCGACGTGTGCCGTCGAAATCGTGATGCCGCGCTCGCGCTCTTCAGGAGCCTTATCGATGTTATCGTAGCTCGTGAACGTCGCACCGCCGGTCTCGGCGAGAATCTTCGTGATCGCCGCCGTCAGCGAGGTCTTGCCATGGTCGACGTGACCGATGGTCCCGATGTTGCAGTGCGGTTTCGTCCGCTCAAATTTAGCCTTAGCCATGTCTTAAACCCTCGTTCTTTCTGTCAGTCTTAATCTTCAAATCCAAACGCGCCTCAGCTTTTGACCACCGATTCACAATGCGGAAGCGCGCCCCTTAATGTGATATTTTCAATCAAGCAAGTTTCGCTTTGATTTCCTCTGCAACATTTGAAGGCACTTCATCATAATGCGAGAAGTGCATCGAATATTGCGCCCGGCCCTGAGTGAACGAGCGCAGCTGATTCACATAACCAAACATGTTGGCCAGCGGCACCATTGCCTCGACCGTTTGCGCATTCCCACGCGAATCGGTCCCCTGAATTTGTCCGCGGCGTGAATTCATATCACCGATAACATCGCCCAGATAATCCTCGGGGGTCACAACTTCAACCTTCATGATCGGCTCAAGCAGTTTGATTCCCGCCTTCTGTGCGCCTTCACGCATCGCTGCACGACCAGCGATTTCGAACGCCAGCGCCGACGAGTCGACGTCGTGATAGGCACCATCGGTCAACGTGATGTCGAAGTCGATAATCGGGAAGCCGATCAGCGAACCTGTGGCCGCCGTTTCGCGCATACCCTTTTCCACCGACGGGATATATTCCTTGGGAATGTTGCCGCCCTTGACTTCATCCTTGAAGGTGATGCCGGCGCCGCGCTCGCCCGGCGTCAGCGTGAGCTTGACCCGCGCAAACTGCCCCGAGCCGCCCGACTGCTTCTTATGGGTATAATCGAGCTCAACCTTTTTCGCGAGATATTCACGATAGGCCACCTGCGGCGCACCGATGTTCGCCTCAACCTTGAATTCGCGCTTCATACGGTCGACGAGAATCTCGAGGTGAAGCTCGCCCATCCCCTTGATGATCGTCTGGCCCGATTCGTGATCGGACGAAACACGGAACGACGGATCTTCGCGTGCAAGACGGTTGAGCGCGACGCCCATCCGCTCTTGGTCGGCCTTGGTTTTTGGTTCAACCGAAAGCTCGATGACCGGCTCGGGGAACTCCATCCGCTCAAGGATGATCGGCGCATTTTGTGCGCACAGCGTGTCACCCGTTGTCGTGTCCTTCAGACCAGCAAGCGCCACAATGTCGCCCGCGAACGCTTCCTGGATATCTTCGCGGTCATTGGCATGCATGAGCAACATGCGACCAACTTTTTCTTTCTTATCCTTCACCGAATTCAAGACGGTCGACGCGCTGTCGAGCTTACCCGAATAAATACGCGCGAACGTCAAAGTCCCCACGAACGGATCGTTCATAATCTTGAACGCGAGCGCTGAGAAAGGCGCATCATCCCGCGGCGGACGCGAGTCTTCGGTCTCGCCATCGAGCTTGAGGCCCTGAACGTCAGGAATATCGAGCGGGCTTGGGAGGTAATCCACCACCGCATCGAGCAAGGGCTGGACGCCCTTATTCTTGAACGCCGAACCACACAGCACAGGAACGAAGGCGAAAGCCAGCGTGCCCTTACGGATCAGCGCCTTGAGCGTTGCCGTGTCAGGCTCGGTGCCCTCAAGATACGCTTCCATCGCGTCATCGTCTTGCTCGACGGCCATCTCGACGAGTTCGGAGCGCGCGGTGGCAGCGGCATCTTTTAGATCATCTGGGATGTCTGTGATTTCGAATTTCGCGCCCAGCGATTCTTCAAGCCAGATAATCGCGTTATTATTGACGAGATCGACGAGCCCCTTGAAGCCGCCCTCGATGCCAATGGGCAGATAAAGCACTGCGGGACGCGCGCCCAAGCGATCCTTGATCATGTCAACGCAGCGTTCAAAACTCGCGCCGGTGCGGTCAAGCTTGTTGACGAAGCACATCCGCGGCACTTTATACTTGTCTGCCTGACGCCACACGGTCTCAGATTGTGGCTCCACACCTGCAACACCATCGAAGCACGCGACCGCGCCATCGAGGACGCGCAACGAGCGCTCAACCTCAATCGTGAAGTCCACGTGACCCGGTGTATCAATGATGTTGATCCGGTGATCGTTCCAAAAACAGGTTGTCGCGGCCGACGTGATCGTGATGCCGCGCTCTTGCTCTTGCTCCATCCAGTCCATGGTCGCCGTGCCTTCATGCACTTCACCGATTTTGTAGGACTTGCCTGTGTAATACAGAATGCGCTCGGTGGTCGTCGTTTTACCGGCG
>Ga0007825_1000054_pt1 | contig 37016 bp, 35 predicted proteins | sample CryBogCBE13Jul09_FD_71229 | JGI IMG/M metagenome (GOLD analysis project Ga0007825, IMG submission 71229) | Freshwater microbial communities from Crystal Bog, Wisconsin, USA - CBE13Jul09 | ecosystem: Environmental > Aquatic > Freshwater > Lake | place: Crystal Bog, Wisconsin, USA | collected... | reverse complement strand
CTCGCCCGCGCGGGCCAGATCATAAGCACGCAGGCCATCAACCTTAAGCGCCGAATAAGCAGGCGGAATCTGGCAGATCGGGCCAGTGAACCGCGGCAGGATTGCCTCGACCTCGGCCAAAGTAGGCCGCACGTCGCTCTCCGCAATCACCGCCCCTTCTCCGTCGAGCGTATCCGTCTGCGTGCCGAACTGCACCTTGAAATCATACACCTTGTCGCTGTCGAGCATTCGTCCCGCGAGCTTGGTCGCTTCGCCCAGCGCAATCGGCAGCACGCCGGTGGCCAACGGATCGAGCGTGCCGCCATGCCCAACCTTGACCTTGGCATAGCCGCCTTGCCGTAGCGCGCGCTTGACCGCGCTCACGCCCTGTGTCGAGCCAAGGCCTAGCGGTTTGTCGAGGATGATCCAGCCATTCATGCGACGCGCATAGTCTCTTTGCAGCTGCAGGCAAATGCGCTAGGCGCGCGGCATGACCGACGACACGCTCCTTCGCTACCGTGACAGCATCGATAACATCGATGCCGCGCTTGTGTTCATGCTTGCCGAGCGGTTCAAGATTACCCAGGCGGTGGGCCGATATAAGGCCGAAACGGCGCTTCCCGCTTCCGATCCGGGACGTGAGGAACGCCAGATCGCGCGGCTGCGCAAGTTGGCAGAGGAAGCGAAGCTCGATCCCGATTTTACCGAGAAGTTCCTGCGCTTTATTATCGATGAGGTGATCCGCCATCATCAGGGGATGCAGACCGCGTAATAACGCGCATTAACCATGGCGTTTAACCGGGCCTTATGCGCCAGTTGGTATACTCTGGCCCATGAAAGCGTATCTCCGACTCATGGTTCTTGTCATTGCGGTTTCGCTTGGCATGGCGCGACATTTTCACGCGTCGGCGTCAGTGCCGGCGCAAGTCGTGCAAGCGACCGATGAAGATCAGCATGAGCCGATCAGTGCCCAGCCACCGAGCGCAACCCCGACATTGCAGGTCGTTGCACCGGTTTCGGACAACGGCTCGGGCAGCGTGGTGTTGCAGCGCGCATCCAATGGCCATTTCTATGCCGACGTGACGATCAACGGCGTGGCAGTGCACGCGCTCGTTGACACGGGAGCCACCGCCGTTTCCTTTAACAAACAGGATGCGGCGCGCGTCGGCATCACCCCATCCGCCAGCGATTTTACTTCGGCCGCGATGACAGCCAATGGCGAAACCCATTTTGCGCCCGTCACGCTCAGCAGCGTTTCGTTCGGGCCCTTCACCCGCACCAATATCCCGGCGGCGGTCATGGACACCGATATGGGGCCGACATTGCTCGGCATGACCTTCCTCTCAAAGTTCAAGCTGAGGATTGACGGCGATACGATGATCTTGAGCTAGTTGGCTCTAAGTTAGATCTGGTTTGGCGCTGTCGGCAGTTTAAGCCGCACCAGCAAGCCCCCCAAATCCTCACTTTCCTCGAGCGTAACGGTGCCGCCGTAAATTTCGGCAACATCGCGCACAATGGCAAGGCCTAGCCCGGTCCCGGGCTTCCCGGTATCGAGCCGCGCGCCGCGATCAAAGATGCGCTGCCGCTCCGTTTCGGGAATGCCCGGGCCGTCATCCTCGATTTGCAGCTCAACGAAAGCACCAGCGGGCTGGACGGTGACAAAAACGCTGCCACCACCGTATTTCGCCGCATTCTCGATCAGATTGCCCAGCATCTCGTCAAGATCCTGCCGCTCGACGCGCACCGACAATGTTTTGTCACCGTCGCGATCAATTCGCACATCGGGGTAGAGCCGCGCCACGGCGTTCTCGACCGCACTGAGCGAAGCCCATACTTCTGAGCGGCTTTGGGTGCTGCCCCGCCGCCCCACGGCACGTGCGCGCGCCAGATGATGGTCAACCTGCCGCCGCATCGTCGCGGCCTCCCGAATCACGGTATCGGCCAAATCTTCGCTGTGCGCAGTGGCGGCGTTCATAATGACAGTCAGCGGCGTCTTGAGGGCGTGCGCAAGGTTGCCGGCATGACGCCGCGCCTCCTCGGCCTGCGTTTCGTTGTGCGCGACGAGGCCATTGAGTTCCTCCACAAGCGGCGCGACCTCGCTCGGAAGCCGCGTCAGCGCAACACGGTTGGATTTGCCAGCGCGCATATGCGCGATTGCAAGCCGCAACGTCCGCAAAGGCCATAATCCATAGAGCGTTTGCAACGTCGCCATCACGATGAGGCCAAGCCCCAGCAGCGCGAAGCTTTTCACCAGCACCGTCCGGAGCTCTGCGATTTGTCGATCAACATCGCTGGTGTTTTCGGCTACTTGAAAAATCCAATGCACCTTGGAGCCGGGCAAGGTGATATCGCGTTCGACGATCCGCAGATGCTCGGGCGCAAATTGGTCGCTGTCATAAAAATGCGCATCATGGTCATGATGCGGCGGGTTTACCTGGAGCCGTCGATCCCAGAGCGAGCGCGACGGGAACGGCTCATAATTGCCGCCCGTGATCTGCCAGTAATGCCCTGAATTGGGCTCAAGAAACAGCTGGTCGCCCAATTGCCGATCGAGCCGCACCTCGCCATCGGGGCCAAGTTCGGCTGAGGCGATCATCGCGTTCAGGACATATTCGAGCTGCTGGTCCTCATTTTCGAGCAGCGCACTCGCCAGCACGCGCTCAAGCGCGACGCCACCGCCAACGAGCAGCAGCGTGATCCAGAGTGCAGCGACGCTGATCATCCGGCGGCTCAACGAGCCGGAGGCGACGCTGGCACCGATGGCCAAAGAGGATTGTGACTTGGCTTTAGCTGATACGGTCATCAAGGCTGTAGCCCAGCCCGCGGATCGTGGTGATAACGTCCGCGCCGAGCTTTTTGCGGATGCGCGTCACGAAGACCTCGATCGTGTTTGAGTCGCGGTCAAAGTCCTGATCGTAAATATGCTCGATCAACTCGGTGCGCGAGACCACTTTGCCCTTGTGGTGAATGAGGTAGGAGAGGAGCTTATACTCCTGCGCCGTCATCTTGATGGGCTCGCCTGCCAGTGTCACGCGACCCGACCGTGTATCAAGCCGGACGTCGCCCGCAACAAGTTCGGATGAGGCGTTGCCGCTGGCACGCCGGATCAGCGCGCGCAGCCGTGCGATGAGTTCCTGCGTCTGGAAGGGCTTTGCGAGATAGTCATCCGCACCGGCATCGAGTCCGGCGACCTTGTCCGACCATGAATCGCGCGCTGTCAGCACGAGAACCGGTGTGACCTTGCCCTCTTTGCGCCATTTGTCGAGAATGGTCAGGCCGTCGATTGTCGGCAGGCCGAGATCGAGGATGATCGCATCATAGCTCTCGGTCGACCCGAGATAATGCCCATCTTCACCATCATTGGCGAGATCGACTGCATAGCCGTTGGCCTCTAGGCTGTTCTTCAACTGGGTGCCGAGATTAGGCTCGTCCTCAACGATTAGCACGCGCATAGCAGTCCTCTCAATAAGTCACGTCAATCTAAATGATGATAGTGCCACTAGCGACCCGATTGCGCAACAACGGCCCCGTTGCGACCATCCACATCAACCCAAATCACGCTGCCATCGTTCATAAATTTGAGCCGGTAGCGCAACGATTGGGCGTCATATTCGGCGCCGATATAGGAAGCACCCTGCCGCTTCATTTGCGGTACGACGCTTGCTTCAATCGCTTGGAGTGGTCTTATCATGCCCTCGCGGGTTTCGTGATACGGCGTGACGGGGTCATTAAAATGGCGCGGGCGCTGATTGACCGGCGTCGGCGCCGGGTTCGCCAGCAGCGGCGACAGCGCAAACACGAGACAAGTCAGGGCGATACGTCTGATCATGCGTTGCATCTATGCCCAGGTGATTGAATAAGTGATGAACAATACAAAATACCACATTGAGCCGCGACGGTGCTTGCGGTATCGCACGCGCAACAATTGAAGGACGACAACGATGGCTGAGTTTACGCTCCCTGCAAACAGTAAAATCTCGAACAAGGGCAATACGCACAAAGCTGAGACGAAATCGGCAACGGTCAAAACCTTCAAAGTCTATCGTTATGATCCCGATTCGGGCGCGAACCCGCGTTATGACACGTTCGAGATCGACACCGCGAATTGCGGGCCGATGGTGCTCGATGCGCTGATCAAGATGAAGTCCGAACAAGATCCGTCGCTCACCTTCCGCCGCTCGTGCCGCGAGGGGATATGCGGCTCATGCGCGATGAACATCGATGGTAAGAATGGCCTCGCATGCACCACCGCGATTGAAGATTGCACGGGTGATGTGCGGATCACGCCGCTGCCGCATATGGATGTGATCAAGGACCTCGTGCCCGACTTCACGCATTTCTACGCGCAATATGCGAGCATCAAGCCCTGGCTGCAGACGGTGACGCCAGCGCCTTCGGGCAAGGAGCGGCTGCAGTCGCCCGAAGATCGTGCCAAGCTCGATGGGCTATATGAGTGCATCCTGTGCGCGTGCTGCTCGACCTCATGCCCCAGCTATTGGTGGAACGCCGACAAGTTCCTTGGCCCTGCCATCTTGTTGCAGGCCTATCGCTGGCTCGCTGACAGCCGCGACGAGATGACCGGTGAGCGACTCGATGAGCTCGAGGATCCGTTCCGCCTGTATCGCTGCCACACGATTATGAACTGCGCGAACGTTTGCCCGAAGGGCCTCTCGCCCGCCAAGGCGATTGCCGAGACCAAGAAGATGGTGGTCGAACGGATCGTGTGAAGCGGACAATCTAATTGCCCGACCTTCTCTCCAGCTATGACGCGCTCGTCGCGAATGGCGAGTTGCGGCCCGATTCGGAGCAGCGCGCGGCAGCCGTCCGTCTGAGCCAGTTGCAAACCGAGCTCGAAGCCGTACCGGCGCGTGGCTCGATCCTTTGGTGGTTGACGCAGAAGAAGCCGACGCCCGCACGCGGCGTTTATCTCTGGGGTGGCGTTGGTCGCGGTAAGTCGATGCTGATGGACTTGTTCGCCGCGAACCTCAAAATCAACCGCAAGCGCCGCGTCCATTTCCACGAATTCATGCTTGAGGTGCACGAGCGGCTGCGGGCGGAGCGGGCCAAGGAATTGGGCGATCCGATTATGCCTGTTGCAGCCGCGCTGGCAGATGAAACGCGTTGCCTCGCCTTTGACGAGATGGTGGTGAACAACAGCGCCGATGCGATGATCATGTCACGACTCTTCACGCAGCTTGTCGAGCGCGGCGTGACATTGGTGATTACGTCGAACCGCGCACCGTCTGAACTCTATAAAGATGGGCTCAACCGCGAGCATTTCCTGCCGTTCATCGCGCTGATCGAGGAGCGGCTTGACGTAATCGCGCTCAATGGCCCCACCGACTATCGGATGGAGCGGCTGGGCGGTCAGCCGGTGTGGTATAGCCCGCTGGGCGACGCAGCGACCGAGGCGGCGCGCGCGATGTTTTTCCGCCTCACCGATTATCCGCCCGAAGATGCCATTCATGTCCCGTCGGAGGAGTTGCCCATTCAGGGGGGACGGACAATCCACGTACCTAAGTCGCTTAAAGGGGTCGCCGTTTTTTCGTTCGCGCGGCTGTGTCGGGGAGCGCGCGGCGCGACCGACTATCTTGCGATCGCGCGCCGCTTTCATACCGTGATCATCATGGGGATTCCGCTGCTCAGCCCTGACAATCGCAATGAGGCGGCGCGATTCGTGACGCTCATCGATACACTTTACGAGCATAAGGTGAAACTGATCGCGGCCGCTGCTGCGGAACCAGCCGCGCTTTACCCGACGGGTGATGGTGCCTTTGAATTTCAACGCACCGTCTCGCGCCTGATGGAGATGCAGTCGGCGGAGTATCTTGCAGAAGGGCATGGCCATTTAGACGCTTGACGCTGCTGAGCAGCGCGCGCACGCTGCGTGCTCGATCATATTGGGGAGTCACCATGCGTCTGCTCACTTTCGCTGCTCTATCCGCGCTTATCGCCGCCACACCGGCGCTTGCAGGCGCTGATCCCTGGCACGACAAAGCGCGCGCAATGCTCGAACATGCGGTCAATATCCCCACGGTCATCGGGCGTGGTCGGGTGCCGGAACTGGCGAATTATTTCGCCGATCAATTCCGCCAGGCGGGCTGGCCCGAAGCTGACATTCATGTGATGCCTTATGATACGCCGCTCGACGTTGGTGTCGATAAAACTGCCGCGCTAATCGTGCGGTGGCGCGCTGAGGGACATCCCTCGCAAAAGCCGGTCATGTTGCTCGGTCATATGGATGTGGTGGAGGCGAAAAAGGAAGATTGGGCAACGTCCGACCCCTTTGTCTTCAACGAAAAGGACGGCTATTATTATGGTCGCGGCACCATCGATATGAAGGATGGTGACGTCGCTATCATCACGGCGCTGCTCAAGCTCAAGGCGAGCGGCTTCAAACCCAAGCGCGACATTGTCGTGTTCCTGACCGGCGATGAGGAAACGAATGGCGAAGGCGCGCATCTGGGTGCGACCAAATGGCATGACCTGATTGATGTTGAGCTTGGCCTCAATTCGGATGGAACGAGCGGCTATTTCCGCAAAGATGGCTCGCTGATCGGCTATACCATCACGCCGGCGGAGAAAACCTATGCCAATTATGAATTCACGGTGCACAATCGCGGTGGGCATTCCTCCAAGCCGCGCGCGGACAATGCCATTTATCAATTGGCGGGTGCGCTAAAGAATCTGGAGGCACATCGCTTTACGCCAATGTTGAATGAAACGACGCGAGCCTATTTCACCGCGCGTGAAAAAGGCGAAAAGGGGCCATTGGGCGATGCGATGCGCGCGTGGCTCAAAGATCCGAACGATGGCAAGGCGGCTGACTTTATCGAGGCAGACGAAGGCGAAGTCGGCCTCACGCGCACGCGCTGTGTCGCGACCATGCTCAGCGGAGGGCATGCCAAGAATGCGCTGCCGCAACTGGCGACGGCCAATATCAATTGCCGCATTATGCCCGATGTTGATCCGAATGTGATATTCGCGGAACTCAAAGGTCTGGTCGGCGATCCCAACGTGGTTGTCACGCGGCGCGATGATTATGTCGCGTCGCTGTCATCGCCGTTGCGCCCCGATGTGATGAAGGCGTTTAGCGATGCTGTTCACGCCCGTTGGCCGAATGCACCGATTATTCCGCAGATGAGCACAGGTGCCAGTGATGCGCGCGATTTCCGCGTGGTTGGCATTCCGGTCTATGAGGCGGGTGGTGCGTGGATAAAAGTGCCGGATGATCTGCGGATGCACGGTCGTGATGAGCGTCTTCCTGTCGCGGCGCTTGATGATGATGTGAATCATTGGGCGTTTATGGTAAAAGCGCTCACGAGCAAGTAATCGCACTTGCAAATCATTATCAAATAAAGTCTTCATCGTGATGATTTAGATGGTTGCAGCAACGCGTGAACCCGCCTATGCACTGCCACAATTCCGCAATCGCCATGGGAAGGATTTACGATTATGGCACGCAAAAAGATCGCGCTCATCGGCGCGGGCAATATTGGCGGCACGCTCGCCCATCTCGCAGCTTCCAAGGAATTGGGCGATGTCGTCCTCTTCGACGTTGTCGAAGGCATCCCGCAGGGCAAGGCGCTCGATCTGTCGCAGTGCGGCCCTGTTGAAGGGTTCGACTCGGCGCTCAAGGGCACGAATGATTACGCTGATATTGCTGGGGCCGATGTCATCATCGTCACCGCCGGTGTCGCCCGCAAGCCCGGCATGAGCCGGGACGATCTGCTCGGCATCAATCTGAAGGTCATGAAGGCTGTGGGCGAGGGCATCAAGGCCAACGCACCCGGCGCGTTTGTGATCTGCATCACCAACCCATTGGATGCGATGGTCTGGGCGCTGCGTGAATTCTCTGGCCTTCCGCATAACATGGTTGTCGGTATGGCGGGCGTGCTCGATAGCGCGCGCTTCCGCACCTTCCTCGCCGAAGAGTTCAAGGTTTCGGTGCAAGATGTCACCGCATTCGTGCTCGGCGGGCACGGCGACACGATGGTGCCGGTGGTTGAGTATTCGACCGTGGCGGGCATCCCCATTCCTGATCTCATCAAAATGGGCTGGTCGACCAAGGAGCGCATCGACGCGATTGTGCAGCGCACCCGCAGCGGTGGCGGTGAGATCGTCGCACTGCTCAAGACCGGCTCAGCCTATTATGCGCCCGCGACCAGCGGCATCGAGATGGCCGAAGCCTTCCTCAAGGACAAGAAGCGCGTTCTGCCTGCCGCCGTTCACCTCAGCGGCCAATATGGCGTTGATGGGCTCTATGTTGGCGCGCCCTGCGTGATCGGTGCCGGCGGCGTCGAGCGCGTTGTTGAAATCGCGCTGAGCGATGAGGCCAAGGCGAACCTTCAGGTGTCTGTCGATGCCGTGAAGGAGCTTCTGGTGGCGTGCAAAGCGATTGATCCTTCGCTCAACTAATCAGTCGGTCGGTACCTTAATCCACCCAAATAAGGGGCAATCATGTCTATTCTCATCAACAGCAACACCAAGGTCATCACACAGGGGATGACCGGCGAAACGGGCACATTCCATACGCAGCAGGCGCTCGCTTATGGCACCAAGATGGTTGGCGGCGTGACGCCCGGCAAGGGCGGCACCACGCATATCGACCTGCCGGTGTTCAATACCGTCTCCGAGGCGGTCGCCGCAACGGGCGCCGATGCAAGCTGCATTTATGTGCCGCCGCCATTCGCTGCCGACTCGATCCTTGAGGCGATTGATGCGCAAGTGCCGCTGATCGTCTGCATCACCGAGGGTATTCCGGTGCTCGATATGGTGAAGGTCAAGCGCGCGCTGTGCGGTTCCAAATCGCGGCTCATCGGGCCGAACTGCCCCGGCGTGCTGACGCCGAACGAGTGCAAGATCGGCATTATGCCCGGCAGCATCTTCAAGGCGGGCAGCGTGGGCGTGGTGTCGCGCTCGGGCACGCTGACCTATGAGGCGGTGCATCAGACGACGGCAGTTGGCCTCGGCCAGACAACAGCCGTGGGCATCGGCGGTGATCCGGTCAATGGCACCAACTTCATTGATGTGCTTGAGCTTTTCCTCGCCGATGACGCGACCAAGAGCATCATCATGATCGGTGAAATCGGTGGCTCGGCTGAAGAAGAAGCCGCCCAATTCCTGATCGACGAAGCCAAGAAGGGCCGCAAAAAGCCGATGGTCGGTTTCATCGCGGGCCGCACAGCCCCTCCGGGGCGGCGCATGGGCCATGCCGGTGCCATCGTTTCGGGCGGCAAGGGCGGTGCTGAGGACAAGATTGCGGCAATGGAAGCTGCGGGCATCCGCGTGTCGCCTTCGCCTTCGCTGCTCGGTGAGACGATGCTTGAGGTGTTGAAGGGGTAGGCTGCTGTGCTCCCGCGAAGGCCGGAGCCCGACTTGGTGCAGCACCGAGAATGAGCTGGGCTCCGGCCTTCGCCGGAGCACTATGAGGTGAAACATGGGACTTGAGAGCATCGACCTGACCGCCGAACACGAAGCTGGCCCCTCATGGGCGCGCGCCAACTGGCCGCTTTCTGACACCGACGAACTGACCGCCGCACTCGATCCCACGCAGATGGTCGTTGAAATTAAAAAGGCGGCCGCGGCCAAGGGCGCTGTCGTGTCCGATGCTGACATTCATCGCGCGGCGGATGACGCGATCCGCGCCATGATGCTGATCCGCACCTATCGCGTGCGTGGCCATTTGGCGGCCAACCTCGATCCACTCGGGCTGATGAAGCGCGAACTGCCCGCCGATCTGACGCCCGAATATCATGGCTTTTCCGGAGCCGATCTTGATCGCCCGATCTATCTCGCGGGGACATTAGGCTACCAGACGGCGACGATCCGCGAGGTGGTGGCGACGCTGCGGGCCAATTATTGCGGCTCTGTCGGCCTCGAATATATGCACATCAACGATCTTGAGGAGCGTCGCTTCCTTCAAGAGCGGATGGAGGGCAAGGACAAGGCCATCAGTTTCTCGCCCGAGGGCAAGAAGGCGATCCTCGCCAAAGTGATCGAAGCCGAGCATTACGAGCATTTCCTCGGCAAGAAATATGTCGGCACCAAGCGCTTTGGTCTCGATGGCGGCGAGGCGATGATCCCCGCGCTCGAGAGCATCATCAAATATGGCGGTGCGCAGGGCGTGCGCGAGATTGTGTTCGGGATGCCGCATCGCGGGCGTTTGAACATGCTCGCCAATGTGATGGCGAAGCCGTTCAAGGTGATCTTCCACGAATTCTCCGGCGGTTCGGCGAACCCCGATGACGTTGGCGGCTCGGGCGATGTGAAATATCACCTCGGCACGAGCACCGACCGCGAATTTGATGGCATCAAGGTGCACCTGTCGCTCGCGCCGAACCCGTCACACCTTGAGGCGGTTGATCCCGTGGTGCTCGGCAAGGTGCGCGCGATACAGACCGATAAGGGCGATCTGGCCGACCATATACAGGTATTGCCAGTGCTGCTCCACGGCGATGCCGCATTCGCCGGGCAGGGGATCGTCTGGGAGTGCTTCGGTTTCTCGGGTGTGCGCGGCTATAACACGGGCGGCTGTATCCACTTCGTCGTGAACAATCAGATCGGCTTCACGACCAGCCCACAATTCGCGCGCTCCTCACCTTACCCGACCGATGTCGCGAAGGGCGTTCAGGCGCCGATCTTCCATGTGAATGGCGATGACCCCGAGGCCGTTACTTTCGCGTGCAAAATGGCGATCGAGTTCCGCCAAAAGTTCCACCGTGATATCGTCATCGACATGTGGTGCTATCGCCGCTTCGGCCATAACGAGGGCGACGAGCCAAGCTTCACCCAGCCACTCATGTACGCCAATATCAAAACGCACCCCGGTGTCGCCGAGGTTTATGGCGCGCGGCTGATCGAGCAAGGCGTGGTGACGCAAGAGTGGATCGACAGCCATATCAATAGTTTTACCGAAATGCTGGAAGGCGAGTTCTCGGCTGCCCCGAACTACAAGGCGAACAAGGCCGACTGGTTCGGCGGGCGTTGGGCGGGACTCAACAAGCCGGCCGACCCCGAGACCGCGCGTCGCAACGTCGAAACCGGCATTGCGCCGAAGCTGTTCGACTCGCTCGGGCGGACGCTCACCACGATCCCCGATGATCTCAACATCCACCCCACCTTGCGCCGCATTCTTGATGCCAAGCGCAACATGTTCAAAACCGGCGAGGGGTTTGATTGGGCGACGGGCGAGGCGCTGAGCTTTGGTTCGCTGCTCTCTGAAGGTTATGGCGTGCGGCTGTCCGGTCAGGACTCGGGGCGCGGCACGTTCAGCCAGCGCCACGCCGTCTGGGTCGATCAGAAGGATGAGCATAAATACATTCCGCTCGCGACTTTGCCGCACGGCGCGTTTGAGGTGCTCGATTCGGTTTTGTCCGAATTTGGTGTGCTGGGCTTTGAATATGGCTATGCGGGTGCGGACCCCAAGGCGCTGGTGATGTGGGAAGGCCAGTTTGGCGACTTCGCCAATGGCGCGCAGGTCATCATGGACCAGTTCATTGCCTCGGGCGAGAGCAAGTGGCTGCGGGCCAATGGCCTCGTGTTGCTGCTGCCGCACGGTTATGAGGGGCAGGGGCCCGAGCATTCTTCCGCGCGGCTCGAGCGCTATCTTCAATTGTGCGCCGAAGACAATATTCAGGTCGCCAACTGCACGACACCGGCGAACTATTTCCACATTCTGCGGCGTCAGATGCACCGCAGCTTCCGTAAGCCGCTCGTCATCATGACGCCAAAGTCGCTGCTGCGGCACAAGCGCGCGGTGAGCAAGGCGGAGGACTTCCAGGGCGCGTCGCACTTCATGCGGATTCTCTCCGATCCCGCCGCGCCTGCCGATGCGGATGTGAAGCGGCTGGTGCTTTGCACCGGCAAGGTCGCCTATGATCTGATGGATGCGCGCGATGCGGCGGGTGACACGACCACCGCCATTGTCCGCATCGAGCAGCTTTACCCCTTCCCGAGCGAGCCGTTGGTGATCCGGCTCCAGCGGATGACCAATCTGCAAGAGGTCGTCTGGGCGCAGGAGGAGCCGCGTAACAATGGCGCGTATTTCTTCGTCGAGCCGTTCATCGAGGAGTGCCTCAAGGCCGCCAAGACCAAACCGCAACGCGCGCGCTATGCCGGACGCAAAGCGGCGGCATCGCCCGCCACCGGGCTCGCCAAGCGCCATCAGGCTGAACAGGCGGCGCTCGTCGCCGACGCGCTCGGCCACAGCGTACGCGCCGAAATTAGACGCCAACGGAAAGGCTGAACATGACCACCGAAGTCAAAGTGCCCACCCTGGGTGAATCGATCACCGAGGCAACGCTCGGCAGCTGGCTCAAAAAGCCCGGCGATGCGGTGAAGGCCGATGAGCCGATCGCGAGCCTCGAGACTGATAAGGTCGCGATCGAGGTGCCGTCTCCCGTCGCTGGCGTGATGGGGCAGCAGGTCGTGAAGGAAGGCGACACCGTGCAGGTTGGTGCGCTGATCGCGACCGTCGAAGCGGGCGGCGCGGCGGCTGCGCCGGTTGCTTCGCAGGCCGCGACAGCCGCACCGGCTGCGTCGGTTGCAGCGCCTGCCACCGACGAGGACTCGTCCGATCCGATGACGCTCTCCCCCGCCGTGCGCCGTCTGGTGCTGGAGCATGGGCTTGATCCTAGCAAGATCAAGGGCAGCGGCAAAGATGGTCGCCTGACCAAGGAAGATGTGCTGGCAGCCGTAGCGGCTGGCACGGCGGTGGCAGCAGCACCCGCGCCCGTCGCCGCACCTACGAGCGCACCTGCGCCCGTGGCAGCATCCGCCGCGCCCGCCCGCGCCGAGGAGCGTGTGAAGATGACGCGCCTGCGTCAGACGGTCGCCAAACGGCTCAAGGAAGCGCAGAACACCGCCGCGATCCTCACCACCTTCAACGATGTCGATATGACCGAGGTGATGGCCGCGCGCGCGAAATACAAAGACCTGTTCGAGAAGAAACATGGCGTCCGCCTCGGCTTTATGGGCTTTTTCACCAAGGCCGTGTGCATGGCGCTGCGCGACATTCCTGCCGCGAATGCCAGCATCGAGGGCGATGAGATCGTCTATCACAATTATGCCGACATCTCGGTCGCAGTCAGTGCGCCCAATGGCCTGGTTGTCCCCGTTATCCGCGATGCGCAGGACATGTCGGTCGCGCAAATCGAAAAGACCATCGGCAATTTCGGTAAGCGCGCGAAAGAGGGCACGCTGACGCTCGAAGATATGAAGGGCGGCACCTTCACCATCTCGAACGGCGGCGTGTTCGGATCGCTGATGTCCACGCCGATTATCAACCCGCCGCAGAGCGCGGTGCTCGGCCTGCACCGCATTGAGGACCGCCCCGTGGTGCGCGATGGCCAGATCGTCATCCGCCCGATGATGTATCTCGCGCTCAGCTATGACCACCGCATGATCGATGGCCGCGAGGCCGTCACCTTCCTCGTCGCAGTCAAGAACGCGATTGAAGACCCAACGCGGCTGCTGATTGATCTTTAAGGAGCCTGATATGGCCGAATATGACTATGATGTTCTCGTAATCGGTGCTGGCCCTGGCGGCTATGTTGCGGCGATCCGCGCGGCGCAACACGGGTTGAAGACGGCGTGCGTCGAAAGCCGCGAGACGTTGGGTGGCACCTGCCTCAATGTCGGCTGCATCCCCTCGAAGGCGCTGCTGCACGCGTCTGAGATGTACAAGGAAGCCGCCACTGGTCAGCTGGCCAAATTCGGCATCGACATCACCGGAACGTCATTGAACCTTGTCCAGATGCACGCCGAAAAGGCGAAAGCGGTCAAGGAGCTCACCGGCGGCATCGAGTTCCTGTTCAAAAAGAACAAGGTCACCTGGCTCAAGGGGCATGCCGCCTTCACCGATGCGCACACCGTCGACGTTGCGGGCCAAGCGGTCACCGCCAAGAACATCATCATCGCCACCGGATCGTCGGTGACGCCGCTCCCAGGGGTGACCATCGACCAGCAGGTTGTGGTGGACAGCACCGGCGCGCTTGCGCTGCCCAAGGTGCCGGAGCATCTCGTCGTCATCGGTGGCGGCGTCATCGGGCTGGAGCTTGGCTCGGTCTGGCTCCGGCTCGGCGCGAAGGTGACCGTTGTGGAATATCTCGACCAGATCCTGCCCGGCATGGACGAGGAAGTGCGCAAGGAAGCAGCGAAGATTTTCACCAAGCAGGGTTTCACGCTCAAATGCGGCACCAAGGTGACGGGCGTTGCGGTGAACGGCGCCACCGCCACCATCACGACCGAACCGGCCGCAGGTGGCGCGGCGGAGACAATCACAGCCGACGCCGTGCTCGTTGCGATTGGCCGCAAGCCCAACACCGATGGCCTGGCGCTCGACAAGGCGGGCCTCAGCGTCAACAAGCGCGGGCAGATCGAGATTGGCCATGACTTCCAGACCGCGGTGCCCGGCATCTATGCCATCGGCGACGTCGTTCCCGGGCCGATGCTCGCGCACAAGGCGGAGGATGAGGGCGTCGCTGCGGCCGACTTCATCGCCGGCCATGCGGGCATTGTGAACCATGACGTCATCCCGGGCGTGGTTTATACGCACCCCGAGATCGCGTCGGTGGGCCTGACTGAACTCCAAGCGAAAGAGCGCGGCGAGATTAAGATCGGCAAGTTCCCGTTCCTCGCGAACAGCCGCGCCAAAACCAACCGCGACACTGAGGGCTTTGTGAAGATCATCGCCGATGCCAAAACCGACCGCGTGCTCGGCGTGCACATCATCGGCAGCCTCGCGGGCACGATGATCGCCGAGGCCGCGCTCGCCATGGAGTTCGGCGCCTCGTCAGAGGATATCGCCTATACCTGTCACGCGCACCCGACCGAAACCGAGGCGATGAAAGAAGCGGCGATGGCTGTGACGGGCAAGCCGATCCATATGTGATTGTGGCGGCGCGATGCCGTGTTCCGGCGGAGGTCGGAACTCTGGCCATCGGTGAACGCTAAGCTCCGGCCTGCGCCGGAGCACAGTCTCGCCTCAATCCTTGGGGACGGGCGCGGGCGGCTGCTTGGGGAAGCGCTCCAGCGCGGGATCAAACACCGCCCAGTCCGGTGCGTCATCGGTCCAGATAATGACCTGCGGCTTGAGACCATGCGGCTCGTCAATCGCGCCAAGCCGCATGGTTTTGATGTGCAAGCGCGCCGAGCTTTGCGCATAAATCTGTGTGCCGCACGCGGGGCAGAAGGTGAAGGACAGCGTGTTGCCGCTCGCCGCCGTCCAATGCGCCGAGGCGAGTTCGCCCGCGATATCGACATCCTCGGCCTTGAACATCGCATTGTGCGTCGGGCCACCGGACGCGATCTGCTGGCATTGGCGACACCAGCATTGCCGCACGCCGATGGGCTCGCCCGTGATGGCGAGGGTGACCTTGTTGCAGGCGCAGCGGCCGGTGTAGGTCATGAGTGGATTCCGATATTTATGTTGAAAAATCTCCCAAAAGCCTTCTGTGCGGCATCACACATGGGCAGGTCTAACCGCGATTGGCCATAGACGATTGTAATTTGTTTTGTCCCAAAAGGGTATCTCAGAGATTTTATATTTTCTTTTAAATCTATAACAAACGAATAACCACCTTTTGGTGATTTTTCATATTTAAATTGATCAATATTGTTGTATTTTATGATGTCATTACAATAAATGTCATTTAGTTTAATTCCATCTTTATTCAATATAATATTTGGTTGTTTGTTAATAATTTTTTTAAAATAGTTTATTGATAAAAAACCTCCGATAGTGCCGATAATTGGAGCTAATATAAATACACTGACTATCTTCAATGCAACGTCAGGTGGCTCCATCCATGATTGATCAAAAAAAGCCTGTACTACGCCACCAAACCCAACAAACGTAAAAAAAATCGAAAGGACCAATAAATACAATGTCATTCCGATCTCGATGGGTACAATAAATTCATCATTCATATCAGTAGTCATACTCACCCCCGCCGCGTCATAAACGCCAGCCGTTCGAACAGCATCACATCCTGCTCGTTCTTGAGCAGCGCACCATGCAACGGCGGGATCGCCTGCCTTGGATCCTTCGATTGCAGCACTTCGAGCGGCATATCCTCGTTGAGGATCAGCTTGAGCCAGTCGAGCAGCTCGCTCGTTGACGGCTTTTTCTTCAGCCCCGGCACGTCGCGCACCTCGTAAAAAATGTCCATCGCCTTGCTCACCAGAATTTTCTGGATGCCGGGGAAATGGACGTCGATGATCGCTTGCATCGTGTCGCGGTCGGGGAATTTGATGTAGTGGAAGAAGCAGCGGCGCAGAAAGGCGTCGGGTAATTCCTTCTCGTTGTTCGACGTGATGATGACGATGGGCCGCTCTTTGGCGGCGATCGTCTCTTGCGTTTCATAAACGTCGAAGCTCATCCGGTCGAGCTCTTGCAACAAATCGTTGGGGAATTCGATATCGGCTTTGTCGATCTCGTCGATCAGCAGCACGGGGAGCTTGGGCGCGGTGAACGCCTCCCAGAGCTTGCCGCGCTTGATGTAGTTGCGGATGTCGTGCACGCGCTCATCGCCGAGCTGGCCATCGCGCAGGCGCGCGACCGCGTCGTATTCGTAAAGCCCCTGATGCGCCTTGGTGGTTGATTTGATGTTCCACTCGATGAGCGGCATCCCCATCGCGCTGGCGATTTGCTCGGCGAGCACGGTCTTGCCCGTTCCCGGCTCGCCCTTCACCAGCAGCGGGCGGCGCAGCGTGACGGCGGCGTTGACCGCGACTTTGAGGTCATCGGTGGCGACATAATCTTTCGTGCCGGTAAAGCGCATTGGGTGCTCCCTGTGTGTCATATTGACTATGACGTTAGGAAGCGGCGCGCGGTGGCGCAAGCGGATTTCGCTACAGCCCGAGTTCGGCGCTTGGCTCGTGATGCCGCTCTTGGAGTGCGGCAAAGATACAACCGATAATGATGAACGCCGCGCCGATCAGCGTGCGGAGCGTCACCGCTTCGTTGAAAGCGAGATAGCCGAAAATCGCCGCCCAGATGAACGCCGTGTATTCAACGGGGATCAGCACCTTCGCCTCGGCACGCGCATAGGCCCAGGAGAGCGCGAGCAGGGAAACCGAGGCCAGGATCGCCGCGCCAAGGATGCTCGGGAGTTGGGGCGCTGGTGGCACATGCGCGAACCAGAGCGCGCCGCTCGCAAAGATGATCGTCACAATCGCGGCGTTGAACAGCGCAACTTCGATCGGGGCGGCGACCTGCGCTTGTTGCCGCTGCAGGATGAGGTTGAAGGCATAAAGCACTGCGGAGGCGAGGATCGCGAGCACACCCAGTCCCGAATTGGGGCCATGATGCCCACCAATGCGGCCCAGGACAATGACGATGACCCCGATAAAGCCGATGACCGTCGCGGCAATGGCGCGCGGGCCAATCTGCTCCTTCAGCAACACCGCCGCCAGATAGAGCGTGATCAGTGGCGCGATGAACGAAAGCGCAATCGCTTCAGCGAGCGGAACATAGACCAGCCCCCAGAAGAACAGGAACATCATTCCCGCCGAGCAACTTCCACGCAGCAAATGGATTTTCATGGTTGACCAGACCGGCCAGCGGCGGCGCTGCACCACAAAGATGAGCCCCATCATGACCGTGCTGGCCACCGACCGCCAGAGACAGGCGTTATACGCGCCGAGATGGATCGACAGCGATTTCATCACCACGTCCATGATCGAGAAGGACGCGATCCCGAAGCTGGCCGCTCCAAAGGGCAACGCGATAGGCGGGCGAGTGGAAACGGGCATGCGCTGTCTCTACACGGCACGACGCGGAAAGCCACCCTAGCGGTGAGCGCTGCGCGCCAGACCTTAGTGCGTCTGGCCCTCAAGCGCGCGGATCAGCACGCGAATGTCATTGTCGAGTTCATGATCTTCACCGCGAAGCTTCTCGATCTGGCGCACGGCATAGATGACCGTGGTGTGGTCGCGCCCGCCAAACCGGCGGCCAATCTCGGGGAGCGAACGTGGCGTGAGCTGTTTGGAGAGATACATCGCGACCTGACGCGGGCGCGCCACCAGCCGCGCACGGCGGGCGGAGGTCATCTCGGCGTGGCGAATCTTGAAATGGTCGGCAACTTTGCGCTGGATATCGTCAATCGTGATCTTGCGCTGGCTTGCACGGAACATATCCGCCAGCACTTCCTCAGCAAAATCGATGGTGACGGTGCGCGACGAGAGCGTTGCGTAAGCGACCAGCCGGTTAAAGCCACCGATCAGCTCACGCAGGTTTGAGGCGATGCGGCCAGCGAGCAGATCGACAACTTCGGGCGGCACCGCCGTGGCGTCAAGCTCGGTTGCGCGCTGCGTGAGGATGGCGCGGCGCAGCTCATAATCGGCGGGCTTGATGTCAACGACCAGCCCTTGCGTGAGGCGCGACAAGATCCGGCCCTCGACACCATCGAGCGCTTGCGGCACGCGGTCAGAGCTGATGACGAGGCGCTTGCCGCTCGTCATCAGCGCGTCGAGCGTGTGGAGGAATTCCTCCTGCGTCGCATCCTTGCCGGCGATGAACTGGATGTCATCAATCAGCAGCAGATCGGCAGAGCGGATCTTCTCTTTGAAGGCCATCGTTTCGCGCGCGCGCATGGCGTTGACGAACTCGACCATGAAGCGCTCGGCAGACATGTAGAAGACGCGGGCGTGCGGTTTGCGCGCCTGATAGCCGTGCGCCACCGCATGGAGCAGGTGCGTTTTGCCCTGGCCGGTTGCGCCCTGAATATAGAGCGGATTGAAGCGCAGCGGGCCACCTTCGGCAATTGCACGCGAGGCGTTGGCTGCGATGGTGTTGCTCGCGCCCGTCAAAAAGCTGGCGAAGGTAAATTTCGGATTGGGAACAAAGCGCCGCGCATCTACCGGTGGCGGCGTGATGTCAGCCACTGGCTCCATGTCCTGCGGGTCTACTTGATAAAGGCCAACGCTGCTGGAGACCTCTATCCGCACACCGCGCACCTCTGGCATGAAATGTTGCCAAGTGAGCGTCAGGCGCTCGGCATATTGCGAGGTGACCCAGCTTGCCATGAAAGACGAGGGGAGCGCGAGCCGCACCACATGGTCGACATCACAAAAACCGATCAACGCTGCGGGCTTAAGCCATTGGTCATAGCCCCGCGCGCCAATATCGCGTCGCATTGCGGTGCGGACATGTGCCCAAGACTGTTCGAGTGCGTCATACGATGTCGCGCCACCACCTTCGTTGGACAATCTATCTACCATCAACACCCCTGCCAGCCCATACCGCTCGATTAAGTTCCGAGTCTTCCGGAACCCTCACAAACCCAATCCAATTGTAAACTTAGGGCATTGGCTGAGTCGTTCGCCGCTGCCGTCCCTTTGATTTGCGCAGCTATGGCGCAGGGGTCAAGAGGATGAGTGTCAAATAAAGGAAATAAATGATCTTGACTCGGCGGAAGGACAGAAAACGGGCATTTCTAAATAAGTCGTTGAAATATAACGATTAATATAATTAAAAAATTGAAACTGACCGCGAATCGCGCAAGTCAGCCATTTTTTACTCACAGGTTATGTGACGCAAAAAAGGCTCACCAGCCAAATGGCTGATGAACCCATATTTCCCGATTGAGCGAGGCTTAGCCGAGTGCGGCGACGGCTTTCGTCAAGCGCGCGAACTTCCGCGCCGCTGTGTTCTTATGCATAACGCCATGCGCAACGCCCTTGGCGATCTCAGGCTGAGCCGCTTTCAGCGCTGCCTGTGCAGCGTCCTTGTCGCCGGTTGTCAGCGACAGTTCGACCTTCTTTACATAGGTCCGGATGCGGCTGACGCGCGCACCGTTAATGGCCGCGCGACGTTCGTTGCGGCGGATGCGTTTCTTAGCTTGCGGCGTATTCGCCATACTCAACACCTCAGAATCAATGAATGGGCCGGACTGCACGCAGCCCGAGCGAGCCGACGCCATTACGCAGGGAGTCCCGTGAGGTCAAGGTCAATGCTGGCATTTTCCGCAATAAAAGGTTGAACGCCCGCCCTCTGTGCGACGAAGCACCACACCCCCGCACGGGCACGGCTCGCCAGTGCGGCCATAAACGCGCCACTGCTTGAAGAAATAGCCCAACTCACCCGAAGGAGCGGCATAATCCCGCAGCGTAGAGCCACCCGCCGCGATGGCCGCCGCCAAAACGTCGCGAATGGCGACAATCAATCGCCCGATTTCAGCGGGCTTGAGGCTGCCGCCCGCGCGATTCGGGGCGATCCGCGCGATGTTGAGCGCCTCACACACATAGATGTTGCCCAGCCCCGCGATGATCGCCTGATTGAGCAAGAGGGCCTTGATCGGCCCTTTGCGGCTGGTGAGCGCGGCAGCGAGATAGGTGGGGGTGAGGTCTGGCCCGAGCGGCTCCGGCCCCATTTTCGTGAAAGCCGGGAAGGTGGCGAGCGCTGACGTCGTCAGCAGATCAAGCGAGCCGAATCGACGCGGGTCATTGAGTGCCAGCACGTGCCCGCCGTCGGTCTCGATCACCAGATGGTCGTGCTTGCCGTTCTCAGCCGGATCGATTCGCCAGCGGCCGGACATACCAAGGTGGAAGATCAGCGTATCGTCGCGGTCAGTATGGATGAGGCCGTATTTGGCGCGCCGGTCGAGCGCCGTAACCCGCGCGCCCGTCATCCGTTGGCGCAGATCAACCGGAATAGGCCAGCGCAGGTCGGCACGGCGCGGCTCGACGCGCATGAGCCGTTCGCCCTCCAGCACTTGGCGCAACCCGCGCACGGTGGTTTCAACTTCGGGGAGCTCGGGCATCAGTGGCTCACTTTCGTTACATATTTGTATTCCCGCGAAAGCGGGAATCCATCCTGTTAGAGCGATGGGCTCCCGCCTTCGCGGGAGCACAGTTTGCGCTAGCCGTGCGCGCACAGCTTAGCTAGAGCGACTCCATGCAAGACACTGTCTCGTTCGGCTATGCCGATATTCCGCCTGAAGAGAAAACCGCCAAGGTTGGCGCGGTCTTCTCCAGCGTCGCCCGCAATTATGATGTGATGAATGACGCGATGTCGTTCGGCGCGCACCGGCTGTGGAAAGACACATTCGTGCGCCGCGTGAAGCCGCGCACCGGAGAGGCGATCCTTGATATGGCCGGCGGCACGGGCGACATCGCCTTTCGGCTCGCCGCCAAAGGCGCGCTCGTCACCGTTTCCGACATCAACGCCGACATGCTGGCGGTGGGCGAGGAACGCGCGGCGAAGCGCGGGCTCGATGGATTGAGCTGGCTCGTTCAGAATGCCGAGGAGTTGGACTACTCTGACCGACAGTTTGATGCCTACACCATCGCGTTTGGCATTCGGAATGTCACGCATATCGATAAGGCGCTGGCGGAAGCGCACCGCGTACTCAAGCGCGGCGGCCGCTTCTTCTGCCTCGAATTCTCGACCACGCTCTGGCCCGGCTTCTCGGACGTTTATGATGCTTATTCGCATAATATTGTGCCGAAGATTGGCAAATTGCTGGCGAAGGATGAGGACAGCTACCGCTATTTGATCGAGAGCATCCGCCGCTTCCCTGATATGCCGACGTTTGAGGGCATGATCAAAGACGCGGGCTTTGTGCAAACCAAGGTCGAGCCGATGCTCGGCGGGCTGGTGGCGATCCATAGCGGCTGGAAGATATAGAATGACGGCCTTTATGTATTCCTGCGAAAGCAGGAATCCAGTTGAGTCCAAACACCTAGGCTCCTGCCTGCGCAGGAGCACAGTAATTTGACCGCACCACGCGTTCACCTCTGGCGCCTGCTGAAATGGCTGCGCGTGCTGGCGCGGCATGGCGCACTGCGCGGAATTGAGGCTGATCCGCTCACGCCGCCGCAACTGCGCCGCCTGTGCCGGATCGCGCGGTTCGGCGCGCGCGTGCCCAAGCAGCCCGATTATGCGGGCGCGTTTGAAGCGATTGGCCCCGCCGCGATCAAGCTGGGGCAGACGCTCGCCACGCGGCCTGATCTGGTCGGGATTGATGCCGCACAGGATTTGCTCCGGCTGCAAGACGCTGTGCCGCCCGGCCCCTTTGCGCAGGCCAAAGCGGTGATCGAGCAGTCGCTGGGCAAGCCGCTCGAGGCGCTGTTCAGCCAGTTTGACGAGACGGCGGTCGGCGCGGCATCCATCGCGCAGGTGTATAAGGCGGTGACGACGGACGGCCGCACCGTTGCCGTCAAAGTGCTGCGCCCCGGCATCATCGAGCAGATGACCCGCGATATCGAGACTTACGAGTGGGCGGCCGCACAAGTCGCGGCGCTCGGTGGCGAGTTGGCGCGCTTGCGCCCGCGCGAGGTCATCGCCCAATTCAAGCAATGGACGATGCGCGAGCTTGATCTGCGGCGCGAGGCGGCGTCCGCGTCCGAACTCGCCGACCAAATGGCCGCCGAACCCGATTATATCGTCCCCAAGATTGATTGGCAGCGTACCGCGCGCCGCGTGCTCACGCTCGATTGGGTTGAGGGCATCAAGCTGACCGAGATCGCGGCATTGCGCGCGGCGGGCCACGACACCAAAAAGCTTGCGGCCACGCTCATCCACGCCTTTTTGCGGCAGGCAATTATGGCCGGCTTCTTCCATGCCGATATCCACCAAGGCAATTTGTTCGTGCGCGAGGACGGCAAAATCGTCGCCATCGATTTCGGCATTATGGGCCGCGTCAATCGACAGGCGCGGCTCTGGCTCGCGGAAATTCTGCACGGTCTGATTACCGGCAATTATCGACGCGTCGCCGAGATTCATTTTGAGGCGCAGTATGTCCCCGCGCATCACAATATCGATGAGTTCACCACCGCCTTGCGCTCGGTGGGCGAACCGATCCGCGGACTGCCCGTAAAAGAGGTTAGCGTTGGCGGGATGCTCGATGGGCTGTTCGCGATCACGCGCGACTTTGATATGCAAACGCAGCCGCATCTGCTGCTGCTGCAAAAGACGATGGTGATGGTGGAGGGCGTTGCCACCCTGCTGGATCCCGATCTCAATATGTGGGAGACCTCGGGGCCGCTCGTTGCGGGCTGGCTGCGCGATGAGCTTGGGCCTGAGGCGATTGTCGCGGATAAATTGCAAGAGGCGCTTGGCCTCATCACCCGTTTGCCCGCCTTGCTCAAGCGGATTGAGGTGAGCTATCCCGTGCCGGGGGCCGCGCCGCAAGGGCCGCCCTTACCCGACATCAAAATCATGCGCTGGCTGCGCTGACCGACACTAATTAACCTATATGGTTCTATATTGCCCGTAGACACCCCTTATGGCCGCGATACGACACCCCAAGCACCCCAGGGTGCGCGCGTGTAGGATCGCCCCTCCTGAGGCTTGTGAGACGCCCTAACGCGCCTTGCTGAACAACGCGCGGAAATTGGCGCTGGTCTGTTCGGCCAGCTCCTCGACCGGAACACCGCGCAGATTGGCGAGGAAGCGCGCGGTATCCGCCACGAACGCAGGCTCACCGGTTTTGCCTCGGTGCGGGATGGGTGCGAGGAAGGGCGAGTCGGTCTCGATCAGCAGCCGGTCAGCGGGCAGGCGCGCGGCCGTTTCCTGCAAATCCTTGGCGTTCTTGAACGTCACAATCCCCGAGATCGAGATATACAGCCCGAGCGCCAGCGCAGTGTCCGCGAACGCCCCACTCGCGGTGAAGCAATGGATCACGCCGGGGTAGCTGCCCTTCGCCATCTCGTCGGCCAAAATCTCCGCCGTGTCCGCCTCGGCATCGCGCGTGTGGACGATGAGCGGCAGTTGCGTCTCGCGACACGCGGCGATGTGCGCACGAAAGCTGGCGCGTTGCTGCGCGCGGTCGCTATGGTCGTAATAATAATCGAGCCCTGTTTCGCCGATGCCCACGACGCGCGGGTGCTGGGCGGCGGCGATCAGCTTGGCAGTGTCCACGTCTGGGTGTGCATCGGCCTCGTGCGGGTGAATGCCGATGGTGGCCCAGACATCCGCGTTGCGCTCGGCGGTGGCGATCACATCGCCCCATTCGGATTCGCGGGTGGAGATATTGAGCATCGTCTCAACGCCCGCGGCGCGCGCGCGGTCGAGCACCTCACCCTGCGTTTCGATCAGGCCTTTGTAGTTCAGGTGGCAGTGCGAATCGATGAACATCAGGCGGGCTCGTCAACCGGCATGTCCAGGCGCGGGAAGATCGGCGTCGGCGGCGCGATGCGATGGCCTGATGCGCGCAATTCCTCATACCAATCGGTTCGGTTCAACGCTTCGTATCCGCGATGGTGCAGCCATTCGGGGGTATTCTCTGGCGGGCGGGGAATGCCGAGTTGATCGAGCAGCTCGCCAGCCGCAGTCGGGATGATCGGTTGGATCGTGATGGCGAGCAAATGTATTGCAGCCACCAAGTGCCCCAACACTTGCTGCATCCTAGTCGGATCAGTCTTGCGGAGTGCCCAGGGAGCCTGGGAGTCGATATATTGGTTGCAATTATAAACCGCGCGAATCCACTCGTTCATTCCGCCCTGAAAAGACAAAAGTTCAAAATCTATAATTGTTTGGTGAACATCTGTGCTGATGCTTGTCATCAACTCCCAGTCAGCGGAGCCATTCGGAGGTGTGACAAGCTCAGGCAATTCCCCATCCAAATTCTTCGCGATCATGCTCAGCACCCGCTGCGCTAGATTGCCGAAGCTGTTCGCCAGTTCCGCATTGCAGCGCGTCACGATGGCTTCGGGCGAATATGACCCATCCTGCCCGAAGCTGACCTCGCGCAGCAGGAAGTAGCGTAGATTATCAACCCCGAACTGCTCGGCGAGCGCGATGGGGTCCACCACATTGCCGAGCGATTTGCTCATTTTCTCACCGCCACGCGCGAGCAGAAAGCCATGGCCGAACACCTGTTTGGGCAAAGGCAAGCCCGCGCTCATGAGGAAGGCGGGCCAATAGACCGCGTGGAAGCGGACAATGTCCTTGCCGATCAGATGCAGATCAGCCGGCCAATATTTCGCCATATCGCCGTCCATATCGGGATAGCCCAAGCCGGTGAGATAATTGGTGAGCGCATCGACCCAGACATACATGACGTGACCTTCGCTGCCCGGCACCTTCACACCCCAATCAAAGCTGGTGCGCGAGACGCTGAGGTCTTGCAGCCCGCCTTTGACGAAGTTGATCACTTCGTTGCGGCGGCTGTCGGGCTGGATGAATTCGGGGTGCTCGGCGTACAGCTTGAGCAACGGTTCCTGATAGCGCGAGAGTTTGAAGCGCCAATTCTCCTCGACGGTCCATTCAACGGGTGTGCCTTGCGGGGAGAGCTTCACGCCGCCTTCGCCAAGCGTCAGCTCCTTCTCCTCGTAAAACGCCTCATCGCGGACGCTATACCAGCCCTCGTAACGGCCGAGTTCCAAGTCGCCATTTGCGGCCATCGCCTGCCAGATCGCTTGGCTGGCGGTATGGTGCATCGGATCGGTGGTGCGCTGGAAATTGTCGTAGCTGATGTTGAGCGTGTCGCACATCGCCTGAAACTGGTCGGACATCTCGCGGCAGAGGTCGCGCACATCGACACCCTTGTCGCGCGCCGTTTGCACCATTTTCAGGCCATGCTCGTCTGTGCCGGTCTGGAACCGGACATCTTTGCCGCTTAGCCTGTGAAAGCGCGCGATGGCATCGGCGGCGATCGCCTCATAGGCATGGCCGATGTGCGGCTTGCCATTGGGGTAGCTGATCGCGGTGGTGATGTAGAATTTTTCTTGCATAGCGGCGGCTTTAGGGGTGCGCCGCTATTTTGCCAACCCGGCGACCAGCCCGCACAGTTCAAATACAGCCGATTGTGGATCGAGATTGTGCAGCGGCGCGGTGGCGGCGAGTTGCGTCGCGCGTTGATAAAGCTCGATGGCGTCGCGCAAGGGCGCGCCTTGTCGCGTGCGGGCCTGTGTCGCGACGAAGCTTGGCGCGCGCTTGAGGAAGGCTTCGTAGCGCGGCAGTGCGGCCTTGAGCGCGAGTTGGCTGGCGAGCGCGCTGCGCCCTGCATTGGTCGGATCGCCGGTGCGGGCGATGGTGGCGAGCGCGGAGTCGATTTCATCAATCCGCAACCCTGCGAGCGCCAATGCTTTGCCCGGCGCGCCCTCGGCGGCGGCGATCAGCGCGGCGACTTCGGCCTCATCCGCCTCGGGCAGTTCGGCGCGCAGCACCGTGCGCATATCGGCATCGCTGAGTGGTGCAAAGCGCAGCACGCGGCACCGCGAACGGATCGTGGGGAGCAACCGCCCCGGCATATGGCTGATGAGGAAGAAGATCGTGCCCGAGGGTGGCTCCTCGAGCGATTTGAGCAACGCGTTGGCCGCGGCGCGCTCCAGATCATCAATCGCGTCGATCACGACGATGCGGCGCGGCGAGTGCGAAGGGGCAAGGCTGAACTTGGTGCTCATGGCGCGCACCTGATCCACGCTGATATTGCGCGCGCGTTTGTCGGTCTTTTCGTTGATGAGGCGTTCGAGCCAGATGAAGTCGCTGTGCGCGCCCGAGGCGATCAGCCGCGCGATGCGATGCTCGGGGTCAATCTCGATACCGTCACCCGCCGGAGCAGGGCCCGCCGCTTCGGCGAGCAAATGCGTCGCGACCGCTTTGGCGACGGTCGCTTTGCCGACCCCCTCGGGGCCGGTGAACAGCCAAGCGTGATGCATCCGTTCCCCGTGCGCGGCGTCGAGCAGTTCCGCGATTGGGGCAGTGTGGCCGATGATCATGGGAGTAGATCGTCGAGCGCGGTCAGCAGGCGCGCGGTGACCTCATCGGGCGTACCGGAGGCGTCAATGCGCCGAAATCGTTCGGGCTCGGCATTGGCGAATCGAATGAAGGCCATGTCGAGTTTGGAGTGGTATTCCCAGCCTTGCTTACTGAACCTGTCGACTTTGCCGCCATCACGTTCCTCAGCGCGCGCGCGCCCGACATGAATAGGCATTTCCATCAGGAATGTCCTGTTCGGCATCAGCGCTGCCCCCAATCCGTGCAAGACTAAAATCTCCGCATCGCTCATGCCACCAGCGCCGCCCTGATAAGCGCGCGTCGAATCAATATACCGATCGCACAACACCCAATCGCCGCGTGCCAGCGCCGGACGGATGAGTTTCTCGACATGGTCAGCTCGCGCCGCCGCAAAGAGCAGCGCTTCCGCCCGTGCGCTCCATTTGTCCGCCTCGCCGGTCATAAGGAGTGCCCGGATCGCCTCAGCACCCGCAGTGCCGCCCGGCTCGCGCGTCGTCACCACCGATAACCCGCGCGCGCGCAGTGCCTCAGCCAGCGCCTTTAATTGCGTCGATTTGCCGACGCCTTCGCCGCCCTCCAGCGTGATGAACTTGCCGGTGCGGATCGCGCTCACCGCGCTCTTACAGCCCAAACAGCGAGAGCAGCCCGAGCCAGATGCGCGCGAAGAATCCCGCCTCGCTCACATCGCTCTCCGCCACCAGCGGCAATGTCTGCGGCGGCGTATCGGCCGTGGTCACAACGAGATCGGCAATGTGCTGGCCCGCCTTGATCGGTGCCTTGATCGGGCCATCATAGGCAATTTTGACTGTCACGCTCTCGTGCGCGCCAGCGGGTAGGGTGGTCGCGAGGTTCTGCCCCGCAACGAGGCCGACCGACCGGCTGCTGCCGAGTTGCACCTTCGCATCACCGATGTGTGTGCCCTTGGGGTACAGCACATGCGCGTGCCACGCCTTAAAACCCCAATCCATAAATTTGACAGATTCCTCGGCGCGGTGGGCATAGGTATCGAGCCCCGCTACCACCATCACGAGCCGACGTCCGCCCTGATCAGCCGATCCGGTAAAGCCATAGCCGGCTTCGTCGGTGTGTCCGGTCTTGAGGCCATCCGCGCCATCGATATGGCCGAGCAGCGGGTTGCGATTGGCCTGTTCAATGTCCTTGCCACCCATCGTTTTGCCATGGGTGAAGTTCCGCTCGCCATAAAAGCGCTTGTAGAGCACCGGAAAGTCGGTGATCGTGCGCGAGGCAAGGTGGGCCAGATCGCGCGCCGTTACATAGGTCACGCCATTGTCAGGCCAGCCATTCGACGTGCCGAAATGACTGTTTTTCAAACCAAGCTCGGCGGCCTTCTGGTTCATGCGCTCGGCAAACGCCGCTTCGGTGCCCGAGATGCCGGTCGCGAGTGTGATGCAGGCATCGTTGCCCGAAAGCGTGACGATGCCGCTGATCAGGTCTGAAATGCTCACTTGCTCACCCGACGACAGGAACATCGTCGAGCCCGCCGCAGGGCCATGCCATTTTTGCCAAATCTCGGGTGTCACGGTAAATTTCTGATCGAGTTTGAGTTCGCCGCGGCTCAGCATGTCAAACACAACATAGACCGTCATCATCTTCGCCATCGAGGCTGGCGGGATGCGCTTGTCTGCGTCCTTCACATAAAGTTCGGCGCCCGAGGACGTGTCCCACATATAGGCAATCGGCGCGCTCGTCTCGAACACAGGAGCAGCGGCAAAACTTGGCGTTGCCAACAGTATAAGGCTGGTCGCAGATAGTATTTTCATCAATTTACTCTCGAATGCTGTACGCTTGGCGCATGACTAATGGGTGAGTCTCGCATCGCGATAGCCTTTTGCGGCCAAGGGGCCAAGCGCTGCCTGCGCTTTTTCCTCATTCGGATACGGCCCCATCCGCACGCGCCAATATTGCCCCGCCTGCTGCACCGATGCGCCTTTGCCAAGCCGCGCGGCCATCGCTTTGGCGCTGGATTCGGACGAAAATGCCGCAATCTGGATATATAAAGCCGCAGCCCGAGCGGGCGCATCCGGCGCGGCGTCCTGACTTGAATCGAACTGGGGCTGTGGTGCAACTGTGCGATGCGGTGCTGGCGCAGTGTGGTGTGAAGGGGCCTGCCCGTCTTCGACGATGAACCGGCCATCGTTGCTTATTGCGGTTGGCGCATGCGTCGCTGCCGGTTTTGTATGGGGAGTCATTTTGGTCATTTTTGTAGTTGGCGGTGGGGTGTTCGTCGCCATGTCGTCGTCGCCAGTCGCGGTACCCGATTTGCCCTGAACACCGGCGAGCTTGCGTTTCAGTGCATTCAGCAGGACGGGCGGCGTATCGAGGCGATCACTAGCAGGGCGGCCCGCAAGGAGGGCGGATTGCTCTTGCTCAGGCGGGTTCACGCGGCGGATGCGCACCGGAATACGCCCACCTTCCGCGCCACCCAGCAACGCCATCGCCTGGGGCGAGAGCCTTGCCAGCGTTCGCCCGGCAGCCATTGGCGCGCTAACCACGGCAAGGATTGTCTTGCCGGTATCAAGATTGGTGATTTCGACAAAGCTCGATTGTGGAAGCGTCGCGTGCGCGAGCGAGACACCGCCGCTAATCCCCAAAGCGGCATAGCCCACATCGTCATAAAGCGTGAGCGCATCCGCAGGTGCCGCCGGAGCTTGCTGCAACGGGGCGGGCGCGTCGGTCGGCGGCGGAGGGGTGTCCTCAGCGGGTGCATCTTTGTGCTTGTGGTGAAAGGGATTGAGATGGATGGCCGCGAATGCCGGCTGCTGCACAAGCGCCAGTCCTAGCGTGCTCGCCAGAACGAGACTATTTTTCAACCGCATCAGCCAATATCCCCACCGACAAACCATAAAAATTAGAACAATTATAGCTCAGGATAGCACGATAATTTGGCGTTGTCAGCCAAGCGGCCGTTCCCGGGCCATCCGGCTGGATCAGGCTCAGCATATCATTCTCCTGCAAGCCTCGCGTCGTATAGGGCACGACGCCAAGCGCGCGCCAATCGCGCAGCGGCATGTAGCGCGATAGCCGGTCGAGCACGCGTGAGCAGGGCTGGCCGATATTGCTCGACGCATAAGCGGCGGTATCGAAGGACACCGGCACGCTGGCGGCAACACCCCAGGGCAGATTGCGCTGCCAGCCATGCGCGCGAAAATAATTGGCGATCGACGCAAGGGCATCAGCCTCATTGTTCCAGATGTCGATCCGCCCGTCGCCATCGCCATCCATGCCGAGCAGAAGGTATTGCGACGGCAGGAATTGCGGCAATCCGGTCGCGCCCGCCCAGCTGCCATGGAGCGTGGTGCGCGGGATGCCATGATCAATCAGCTTGAGCGTCGCGATAAATTCATTGGCGAACAGGTCTCGCCGACGCCCCTCATAGGCGAGGCTGGCGAGCGCGCGTGCGAGATCGAAATTCCCCGTAAAGCCGCCATAATTGGTTTCATTTCCCCAAATCGCGATCATGATCGATTCGGGAACGCCCGTTTCCGCCTCGATCCGCGCGAGATTGGCCCGCAACGCCGCATATTTTATCCGCCCGCGTGAAATCCGGTCAAAGTCGACATGGCGCCAACGATAGGGCGCAAAACGCGGGATGATAGCGCCGGGGCGTGCCTCGGGCTGCGCCCGGTCAAGGTCGACCACGCGTTGCTGGAACGTCAGGGTCGGTAAGACGCTGTCAATCGTCTGCTGCGTGACCCCCTGTGCATGGGCTTGCGCGCCCAATCGCTGCAAAAAGGCCTCAAAATTGCCGTAATCCGTTGTCTGGGCGGAAGCGCTCCCGGCGAGCAGTCCCGAAAGGACAAAGGCCGAGACTGCACTGCGGCACCAATTAAATAAGTCGATCATGCGGCAGTTGTGCCACAATTATCCACAGCCGTGAATCCCCATTCGTCATCAGACTTGCACAACCAGCCGCTTTATCGTTATGCGGCGCTCAGCAGCCACCCTGATTTGAGATCGGGGCAGCGATGCGGACAGGTGGCCGAGTGGTTTAAGGCAGCGGTCTTGAAAACCGCCGTAGGTGCAAGCTTACCGTGGGTTCGAATCCCACCCTGTCCGCCAGCCGCCACCCAATTCGGCTAATTCGCGATGAGGTAAGTCAAAGCCTGACCGCGATTTGACTTTTCATAGTCGGCCGCGCTCACAGTCACTGTAAGGCTATGGCTGGTCTCGTCATAGCGCTGATCGGCGTGCGGTGGCTGCGATGGTGTTGCCCAATCGTGGATGACAATGTTAATTATATGCCACCACGGTTTCAGCCGGCCCTGCGGTGATCCGACACTGACCGTTAAGCGCCCCTGCGCATAACTGCAGCTGAAATGCTGACGAAAAAAGGCACCATGCTGGTAATCGAGGCTATGTCCGTCATCGGAATACACATCGCCAGCACAGTTTGGCCCGGGGTAGATATGAACTTCAAGCGGGCCGTTCGGCGTTTCGCCATCATGCTGGATCACCGGCTGCTTGGCGATGATCGCCCCGGCGCGCACATAGACGGGCAATTGCGCAAGCGTCGGGTGCGGGGTGAGGTGGGTGGATGCGAGCTTGCGGCCTGTCCAATAATCGTACCAATCACCCCCCGGCAGGCTGATATCATATTTATATTCGGTCAGGCTGCCGCCCATGTCAGGTGTGGCAATCAGCAGATCAGGCCCGAGCAAAAACATACTGCCATTGTCGGTCGGCTTGCCCCAACCCAGTGGCATTGCCTCCGGAAACTCCATGAACACGGGGCGCATCATCGGCACGCCCGTGCGCGTCGCTTCCTCTGCCAGCGTGTAGAGATAGGGCATCAAGCGATAGCGTTCCTCAATAAACTGTTTGCGGATCGCCGTATGCATGGGGCCATCAACCCACACCTCTTTGTCGCGCGAGCCCTTCTCGGCATGGTAACGCATCATCGGGGCGAAGGCGTGGATCTGGGTCCAGCGGGTGAGCAATTCGGGCGTCGCGTTCCCCGCATAGCCACCAATATCAACGCCTGAGAAACCGAACCCACTCATGCCAAGGTTCAGCAATTGTGGCGTGGCCAGCCGCAACTGATCCCAGGTCGCCTGATTGTCGCCCGTCCAGGTGAAAGCGTAACGCTGGCCGCCCGCATATGATGCGCGTGTAAGCACAAACGGCCGCTCGTTCGGTTGCAGCTTGAGCAGGCCATCGAACGTGGCGCGCGAATTCTCCATCCCAAAGACGTTATGAATTTCAGCATGTGTCGTGGTGCGCGGTGCAAAGCCGGGTTCGTCAATCCGGTGCATGACATCGGGCGGCATGGTTTTGTCGAGCCGTTCGAAGATCGCCGGTTCATTCATATCGTTCCAGATACCAGAGACACCGGCGTCGAGAAAATTCTTATAAAGCCCGCCGAACCATGTGCGGGTTTGCGCACGCGTAAACTCGGGGAATACGGCTGCACCCGGCCAGACCGTCCCCACATACAGCGAACCATCTGCGCGATGCAGAAAATGATCGCCCGCATTGCCCGTATCATAGGGCACATAGCCCTGATCCTTGGCGGCCGCGATGTGCAGATCGACAATGGTGACGGCATGAAAGCCAATCGCTTTCAAATCGGTCATCAGTCCCTTGAAATTGGGGAAATTGGTTGTGTTGACCGTGAAGGGGCGATTGCGGTCCTGATAATCGATATAGAGTTTCGCTGTTCCGTGTTAAAGTTGCGCTATAGCGGTAGACGGATTTTATCGGGTGGAGCCGACCACATCAGGTAACACTTGCAAAATATGAAAATGTGGCTGGCGGAGCGGCAGGGATTCGAACCCTGGATACGCTTTTGACGTATACTCACTTTCCAGGCGAGCGCCTTCGACCACTCGGCCACCGCTCCGCATTGCTTGGAAAGCGGCGCTGTATCGCGTGGGTGCAAACTGTGCAAGGGCAGGGTGGCGGATCGCTTACCGCCTTGCTTCAGAGTGGGGAAGCGCACTGCTTGTCCTGCCTCTTTGTAAAGGTCCCCGGATTCTGTTGCCCGGCTCCGGGGGGCCGCTGGAGTCTGTTCTGTTGCCCGGCCAGCCCAGCCGCGTTATGTAGGTCAACCTTAGGCCGTTAAGCCTTGGGGTTAAGCTGCAATAGCAAGTGCTTCGTTATCGTTGGCACTTATGAGAGTGAACGGTTTTAGGGCGCATTCAGGCCCGGCAAAAATACCGCTTTTCAACACACGTCGATCCTAGTTCGGCCCCGTCAAAAGCTGAGTAAACTCAACTTGTGGTGGAGCCGCCGGGTACCGCCCCCGGGTCCGCTGTGCCTATTGCACGGCACCATTTATCACCATAGCCAGCGAGCTGGCCCCACCTAGATAGCATGTCCCGCGTAAATTTCCAGTGGTGCTGCGACGGGGAAAATTTTGTCATGTTTTGGGCTTGTTTTAATCACCCCCCATGGACTATAGTGATTAAATGCTGACACAACGCTCTCGATACGCGCTTCGCGCGATGCTGCTTATTGCGAACGAACCTGCTGACGGGCCACCGGTGCCGATGAGCCGGATCGCGGAGGAGGCGCAGGTGCCGCGCAAATTCCTCGAAATGATCCTCAGTGATTTGCGCAACGCCGGTTTGGTGAACTCGACCCGCGGCAAATTTGGTGGCTTCCAGTTGGCGCGTAAGCCACACCTGATTTCGTTTGGTGAAATTATCCGCGTGATCGAGGGGCCACTTGCACTCGTGCCGTGCGTTAGCCGTACGGCCTATAAACGCTGCAAGGATTGCCGCGACGACGCGACGTGTGAAATTCGGCTCGCGATGATGCGCGTTCGCGATGAGTCGGCGCGGATCCTCGATGGCACGAGCTTAGCGACAGCGGGCGCGGAAACACTCGCTGCCGCCTAAGGCCGCGACCTTATTTTTTGAGGCTGTCGCGAATTTCTTGAAGCAGCAGGACTTCATCCGAGGGGCCGGCAGGTGCAGCTTCGGCTGGCGGCATGATCTTGTTGACCATCTTGACCAGCAGGAAGATGACGAAAGCGAGGATCACGAAGTTGATAACCGCCGTGACGAAGTCACCATAGCCAAGCATCGCCACGCCGGCCTTTTTGAGCGCCGCATAATCGGCTGCGCTGCCTTTGTAGCTGGCCGGAATAGCGCCGAGCAGAATGAACTTGCTCGAGAAATCGATGCCGCCGGTCACCGCTGAAATCAGAGGCATAATCAGATCGTCGGTGAGCGCGGTTACGATCTTGCCGAATGCTGCACCGATGATGACACCGACCGCAAGGTCCATGACATTGCCGCGCATGATAAAGGTTTTGAACTCGCTGAACATTAGAATGCACCCCATTTTTACGAATTACGTCGCCATTTTGACATAATTGTAAACCTTTGCAAGCCCTGAGCGAACAATGTTACATGGCGTTGCATCTCGGGGTGCACCGCTTGCACGTTCTGCAGCGACCCCCTATCTCTGCGCGAAGCCACATTACGGAGACTCGTCCATGTTGTTGAACCGTCGCGCGCTACTCATTCCCGTCATCGCTGTTTCGTTGTCCGGCTGCGGGGTCAATTCAATCCCCACCGCCAAGATCGCCGCACAAACGCGCTGGGCGGATGTGCAGAACGAGTATCAGCGGCGTGCTGATCTCGTGCCCAACCTTGTCGCGACGGTGCAGGGCTATGCCAAGCAGGAAAAGTCGGTTCTGGTCGGTGTGACCGAGGCGCGCGCCAAAGCCACCTCAATCCAGATGACGCAGGCTGATCTCAGCGATCCCGACAAGGTCGCGAAATATCAGGCCGCGCAGGGGCAATTGAGTCAGGCGCTCGGACGGCTCCTCAGTGTGCAAGAAAATTACCCAGATCTGAAATCGGATACCAACTTCCTCGCGCTGCAATCGCAGCTTGAGGGCACCGAAAACCGGATTACGATTGCGCGCCGCGATTACAACGATGCCGTGCAGCAGTATAACACGCTGATCAGCACATTCCCTGCACTCATCGGGGCGAAGCTGATCTACAGTTCGCAGCCCATGCAGCCCTTTACTGCGACGACGCCAGGTGCGGACACGGCGCCTAAGGTTGATTTTGGCAAATAAGCAGGCCTCCTTCGCGCGGTTCTGGCTGTGGCTGGCGGCCGTATTGCTGTGGGTGGCACCCGGCTATGCGCAGGATGCGCTCAATTTTCCGCCGCTCACGGGGCGCGTGGTCGATGCCGCGAACCTCCTGACGCCCGAGCAGACGTCAGCGCTGGCGGACCGTCTCAAGGCTATTGAGGACAAGACGGGGCATCAGGTCGTTATCGCGACGATCCCCGATTTGCAGGGCCATGAGATTGAGGATTACGGCTATCAGCTCGGCCGGAACTGGGGCATCGGGAGCAAGACCGGCAATGATGGCGTGATCATCATTGTGGCGCCAGCGACGCACAAAATCCGCATCGAGGTCGGCTATGGGCTTGAGCCGATCATCACAGACGCGGTCGCGAGTGTCATTATTTCGCAGCAAATGACACCAGCCTTCCGTCAGGGCCAATATGTGGGCGGGCTCAACGCCGCAGTGACCACGCTGACCGAATTGCTGCAACTGCCGCCAGATGAGGCGCAAGCGCGCGCGAAGCAGATGGCGGCCAGTCAGGCCAAGGCGCGGAGCAATGCCAAATGGGTGCGGCTGATCCCGTGGGCGATTTTCCTGCTCTTCTTCGTCCTGCCGATGTTTGGCCGAAGGCGGTATGGCTATGGTTACGGCTATGGCGGGTACGGCTATGGCATGCCATTCGGCGGCTATGGTGGCGGCTATTCAAGCGGCAGTTCGGGTGGGGGCGGTGACAGCTTTTCGGGCGGCGGTGGTTCGTTTGGCGGCGGCGGCGCGAGCGGAAGTTGGTGATGGTTGATCTGACGCTCTCTTATGCGGACAAGGCGCGTATCACCGCTGCCGTTACGGCCGCCGAACTTAAATCAGCGGGCGAGATTGTGACGATCGTCGCGCCGCGTGCGGGCCATTATGAGGATATCGCGCAAGATTGGGCAATCTTCATCGCCTTCCTCGCGCTCGCGGCTTATGCCAGTTTTGCGCCATTCTATCAGTGGCTGATCTCGCAGATGATCGGTGATTGGAACGCAAGCCCGACACCGCACGAGGTGTTGTTGGTGGTGTTTGTGGCTGTCGTCGTCAAATACCTCGGCACGTTGCTGATCTTGCAATGGAAGCCGCTGCGGCTTTGGTTGACGCCATCATGGATCAAACGCCATCGCGTCCGTGCGCAGGCGATGACGGTGTTCAAGGTCACCACGCAACAACGGACTGCGGCAGGCACCGGCATTCTGATCTACCTGTCAGAAGAGGAGCGGATGGCCGAGATTATTGCGGAAGAGGGCATCCACGCAAAGGTCGGCGATCAGGTCTGGCAGGCGGCGATGGCCGCGCTCGTGGCAGACGTGAAGCAGGGTCGCGTTGCCGACGGGATGATCGCCGCAATAGAACAGGTCGGTATGGTGCTTGCCGCACACTTCCCGCGCGATCCCGACGATGTGAATGAACTGCCTGATCGGGTGATCGAGCTTTGACATCCGACGCAGAGCTCATTTGGCAGGGTAAATACATCACCGTCCGCAAAGAGGGGACGTGGGAATATGTTGGCCGTGCCAACAACATTCATGCCGCTGTCATACTCGCGGTTGATGATGGCCATGTGCTGCTCGTTGAGCAGTACCGCGTGCCACTCAAACGCAACTGTCTGGAGCTGCCTGCTGGTTTGGTGGGTGATGAGATGGCAGGCGAGGGGATTGCCGCCGCTGCAACGCGCGAGCTTGAGGAGGAAACAGGCTACACGGCGGCGCACATCGAGATCATCGGTGAATTCGCCTCCTCACCCGGAATGGTGTCCGAGACTTTTACGCTGGTGCGTGCGCACGGGCTGAAGCAGGTCCATGCGGGGGGCGGCGTCGATGGCGAGAATATCACGGTGCATCGCGTTCCGCTCGTCGAGGTGCCGGGGTTTGTAGCCGCCAAGCGGGCCGAAGGCTTGGTTATCGATGTCAAACTGATGCTGTTGCTTGGTCTCATCTAGCGGGGCGCCGGGCTCCGAACAAATCGGCATCGCCCCTTTCCGAATCGTTGCGGGCGGCCTAGTCATAATTATGTCTTACGCTCCCTTCGTCCCGTTACGCATATTCTCCGGCTTTACCATGCTCGAAGGTGCGATGGAGCCGAAGGACATTGCCAAGCATGTGGCGAAGCTGGGCTTTCCCGCCGCCGCGTTGACTGATCGCAATGGGCTATATGGCGCGATGGCTTTTGGAGACGCCTGCAAAGCGGCGGGCGTCCAGCCGATTATCGGAACGATGCTGTGTTTGCAGCGGCCTGATCGGCCGGATGCGGTGCCCAACGCTTAT
>Ga0007825_1000053_pt1 | contig 37535 bp, 39 predicted proteins | sample CryBogCBE13Jul09_FD_71229 | JGI IMG/M metagenome (GOLD analysis project Ga0007825, IMG submission 71229) | Freshwater microbial communities from Crystal Bog, Wisconsin, USA - CBE13Jul09 | ecosystem: Environmental > Aquatic > Freshwater > Lake | place: Crystal Bog, Wisconsin, USA | collected... | reverse complement strand
GTGGCTGCACCGACATAGGTCACCACCGTGCTCGCGACCGGTGAGGCAACAAACATCGGCGACAGGCGGCAGACCATGAAGACGCCTGCCGTGACCATCGTCGCCGCGTGGATGAGTGCGGAGACCGGTGTCGGCCCCTCCATCGCATCAGGCAACCAGGTGTGCAGACCAAGCTGCGCCGATTTACCCATCGCGCCGACAAACAGCAGCAAGCAGAGCAACGTCATGACGTCAACACGCATGCCGAGAAAGCCGATGGTCGCACCCGCCATACCCGGCGCCGCCGCGAGGATCGCTGGGATCGAGACCGTGCCGAACACCAGAAAACATCCAAATATGCCCAGCGAAAAGCCAAAATCACCCACGCGGTTGACGACAAACGCCTTCATGGCCGCCGCATTTGCACTCGGCTTGTGATACCAAAACCCGATCAGCAGATAGGACGCGAGCCCGACGCCTTCCCAGCCGAAGAACATCTGCACCAGGTTATCGGCCGTCACCAGCATCAGCATCGCGAAGGTGAACAGCGAGAGATACGCGAAGAAGCGCGGCTGGCTGTCATCTTCCGCCATATAGCCCCAGCTATACAGGTGGACGAGCGCGGACACTGAGGTCACCACGACCAGCATCACCGCCGTGAGCGGATCAAAACGCAGCGCCCAATCGACTTGCATCGCACCCGAGTGGATCCAATGCAGCACGGGTACGACTTGGCTGTGGGTATGCCCCGTCAGCACGCCGATAAACGGGGGCCAAGCCAGTGCACACGAGCCGAAGAGCCCCACTGTCGTCACCAACTTGGCCGCAGTCTTACCAATGAAGCGTCCACCAAGTCCGGCAACCAAGGCCGCCAGCAGGGGCAGAAAAACGAGGATCACAATCACTGTCGTCAGCCCTTCATCTGGTGGACATCGTCCACGGCAATCGTGCCACGGCTACGGAAATAGATAACGAGAATGGCGAGCCCAATGGCCGCTTCACCTGCCGCCACCGTCAACACGAACATCGCGAAAATCTGGCCCACTAGATCATGCAGATATGCGCTGAACGCAACCAAATTGAGGTTCACCGCGAGCAGGATGAGCTCGATCGCCATTAGGATGATGATAATGTTCGTGCGGTTGATGAAAATGCCGAGCACCCCCATCACGAACAGGATCGCCGAGACGATCAGATAATGCCCCAGCGTGATCATAGCTCCATCCCCGCGCCCACTTCAGGGTTCATATTGCGCGTCGCGTCTTGCGGACGACGGCGCACTTGGCTGCCGACATTCTGGGCGCGCACGCCCTTTGCTGGCCGATGTGTGAGCACAATCGCGCCGATCATCGCGACGAGCAGCACGAGCCCCGCACCCTCAAAAATGAGCAAATAGTGCGTGTAAAGCTCCGCTCCCAGCGCCTGAATATTCGGCATCGTCGCCACATCGGGCGTCACCGCCACGCGGCTATCAAGTTGCAGCGCACCCGAATGCCAGCTTTCATCGGCAACGCCGATCTCGATCGCAAGCACCGCCGCAATCGCTGCCCCGAAAATGCCATAGCGCGCGAATCCTGAGCGCACTTCCGCCAGATCAATGTTGAGCATCATCACCACGAACAGGAACAACACCGCCACCGCGCCGACGTACACAATCACCAGCAGCATCGCGATAAACTCGGCCCCCACCAGCAGCATCAGCCCAGCTGCGTTGAAGAAGGCGAGGATCAGCCACAGCACCGAATGCACGGGATTTCGCGACAGGATCACCGCCGCCGCCGAGCCAATCATGATGCTCGCGAAAAGATAAAAGGCTGCTACCGCTATCATGCCGCGCCCTTACCGGTACGCTGCATCGGCGGCAAGGTTCGCGGCAATCGCGCGCTCCCAGCGATCAGCGTTGTCGAGCAGCTTGGATTTGTCATAGAGCAATTCCTCATGCGTTTCGGTCGCATATTCAAAGTTCGGCCCCTCGACGATGGCATCGACCGGACACGCCTCTTGGCAAAAGCCGCAAAAGATGCACTTCGTCATGTCGATGTCATAACGCGTGGTGCGGCGGCTGCCGTCTTCGCGCGGTTCGGCTTCAATTGTGATCGCTTGCGCGGGGCAAACCGCCTCGCACAATTTGCAGGCAATGCAGCGCTCCTCGCCATTGGGATAGCGGCGCAGCGCATGCTCCCCGCGAAAGCGCGGGGAAAGCGGGTTCTTCTCATACGGATAGTTGATCGTCGCCTTCGCCTTGAAGAAATATTTCAAGGTCAGCGCATGCGCTTTGACGAACTCCCAAAGGGTGAAGGACTTGATGAGATGGGATAAGGTCATTTTTTGTTTTCTCTTGCCAGATCTTCGGGCGTCGCGCAGCCATATCCGGGCGGCTGGAATAGTGATGGCTGACCAAGCCCTAGCCAAAATGACGCGGCCTCGCCAACAACATGAACATCCGAATAACAAATAAACGCGCGTTTTTGTTTACCATCGCCGCCAGTCCAAGTGAGTATTTTAGACTCTGACATGCATCCAAATTTTGCGTCCGATGCGTTCGCAATAATCGGCGATTCACCCGGCGCAATAATTTGCCAAGTTGCAGCGTCGGCATTTTGGACTAGCCTGACGTCTTCGCGGTTCTGTTGGGGTGCCTCCAACTCCTTATCAGTCTTGTATAGCTGACACGAATACGCTGTTCCTTCCGACTTAGGAGGGGTTGCAAAGGCGAGTTGGCCAGCAAATGACCAACAAACGACAACCAGAATTGACGACTTGAGCGTCACGCTCCACCCCCAAACCGCGTCAGCATCAGATAACCGCTGATGAGGAAGATAAACAACAGCGACAGCGGCAGGAAAATCTTCCAGCCGAGGCGCATCAATTGGTCGTAGCGGTAGCGCGGCACGGTCGCCTTCACCCAGCTGAACATGAAGAAGAAGCACCAGATTTTCGCAAAAAACCAGATAATCCCCGGCACATAATAGAGCGGTGCCCATTCCACCGGCGGCAGCCAGCCGCCCCAGAACAGGATCGCGTTCATCGCGCACATCAGGATGACATTGGCATATTCACCGAGCCAGAACAGCGCGAAGCTCATCGAGCTGTATTCGGTCTGATAGCCGGCGACCAGCTCGCTCTCCGCCTCGGTCAGGTCAAACGGCGCGCGCGCGGTTTCGGCGAGCGACGAAATGAAGAACACCACCGCCATCGGGAACAGCAAGGGGTTGAGCCCATACATGTTGAAGATGCCGAAGATATGCCCCTTTTGCGCCAGCACAATGCCCGACAGGTTGAACGTGCCGGCGAACAACACCACGCACAGCAGCACAAAGCCGATGCTGACTTCATAAGACACCATCTGAGCAGCAGCACGCAAGGCACTGTAAAATGGGTATTTCGAGTTTGATGACCAGCCCGAAATAATCACGCCATACACGCCGAGCGAGGAGGCGGCGAGGATATACAACAACCCGACATTGATATTCGACACCACCATGCCGGGGCCGAACGGCACCACCGCCCAGACGATGAGCGCGACCGTGAAGGTGATGATCGGCGCCATCAGGAACAGGCCCTTGTTCGCCGCCGTGGGGATAATCGTTTCCTGGAGGAATACCTTCAGCCCATCGGCAAAGCTCTGCAAAAGCCCGAACGGCCCAACCACGTTTGGTCCACGGCGCAGCGCCATCGCCGCCCAAATCTTGCGATCAGCATAGATAATCATCGCGACCGCGAGCATCAGCGGCAGCGCAATCAGCAGAATCGCGGCAAGATAAACGCTCAGGTAGGTCAACTTATAGCCGATGTGCGCGCCGAGCCAACCGTGGTAGAAATAGGAGATCATTCCGCCGCCTCCGCCAGTTCGGTATGCCCGTGAACCAGTTCCGTCGAGCAGCGTTGCATTGTCGGTGAGGCGCGGCAGATCGCGTTCGTGAGATAGAAATCGCTGATCGGGTAGCCGGTCGGCGTATCGGTTGGCGCGGCGGGGAGCTTTGGCGGGGCCCAGTCGTAAGCCGAGAGGCCCTCGGCGCCCAGCGCCGGAACGGCTGCCACCATCGCGGCGCGGCATTCATCAAAACTGTCGAACGGCAACGGCTTACCCAGCACGGCTGAAAGCGCGCGCAAAATCGCCCAATCCTCACGGGCATCGCCGGGCGGGAACACAGCGCGGAGCGCATGTTGAACACGACCTTCCAAATTCACAAATGTGCCCGCTTTTTCGGTATAAGCCGCAGCGGGGAGCACGACATCCGCCGCCGCCGCGCCCGCGTCGCCATGATGGCCGAGATAGACCTTGAACGTGTCAGCGAACAGGCCGTAATCCACCTCATCCGCCCCCAAGAAGAACGCCAGCTTGGGCTTGGCGGCCGCCAGCGCCTTGATGCCGCCGTCATTCGCATAACCGAGCATCAGCCCGCCCATCCGCGCTGCGGCCATGTGCAGCACGTTAAAGCCGTTCCAGCCTTCCTTGACCATGCCGTAGGCATCGGCGAGCGCGAGCGCCGCGCCGTGCGCGCCGTCAAACTTGAGCGCACCGCCACCGAGGATGAGCGCGGGGCGTTGAGCAGCTTTGAACGCGTTTGCGGCAACTTCCGGCAGGCTATTGAGCAAGCTCAAATCAGCGCCGAGCCATGTCAACTTGTAGGTGAGGTCAATCTCCGGCCCGATGGCGAACACCTTCGCGCCGCGCTTGATCGCCTTGCGGATGCGCGTGTTCACCAGCGGCGCCTCGAGGCGCACATTGGTGCCGACCAGCAGGATGGCGTCCGCCGTCTCGATGCCCGCAATCGTGCTGTTAAAGTTCACAGCCGCGAGTGAAGAGACGTCATATGCCAGACCGGTCTGCCGACCCTCAAAAGCATTGCCACCCAGCGACTTGACCAGCTCGCGCGCAGCAAACATTGTCTCGCAATCAACCAGATCACCGGCAATCGCCGCGACAGACCCGCCATGTTCAACGCCCTTGATCGCCGCGAAGGCTTCATCCCAGCTTGCAGCAACCAGCTTACCGCCCTTGCGAATATAGGGTTTATCGAGCCGCCGATGCGTGAGGCCATCGACCGCGTGGCGTGTCTTGTCGCTCGCCCATTCCTCGTTCACATCCTCGTTGATGCGCGGCAGCGCGCGGAGGACCGCCCTGCCCTTGCTGTCGATCCGCACATTGGTGCCGACCGCGTCCATCACGTCAATGCTTGGTGTTTTGGTGAGTTCCCACGGCCGCGCTTCAAACGCATAGGGCTTGCTCGTGAGCGCGCCCACGGGGCAGAGATCGACGACATTGCCCGAAAGCTCGCTCGTCACGGCCTTTTCAAGATAGCTCGTGATCTGCATATTTTCGCCGCGGAACACCGCACCGATTTCCTCGACGCCCGCGACTTCCTCGGCAAAGCGGACACAGCGCGTGCACTGGATGCAGCGCGTCATCACCGTCTTGACGATGGGGCCCATGTATTTTTCGGTCACAGCGCGCTTATTTTCAGGATAGCGCGACGATCCGCGCCCATAAGCGACCGATTGGTCCTGCAAATCGCACTCGCCACCCTGATCGCAAATCGGGCAATCGAGCGGGTGGTTGATGAGCAGAAACTCCATCACGCCCTCGCGCGCCTTTTTCACCATCGGCGAGTTGGTGAAAATCTCCTGCTTATCGGCGGCGGGCAGTGCGCACGAAGCCTGCGGCTTGGGCGGCCCCGGCTTCACCTCAACGAGGCACATACGGCAATTGCCAGCGATGCTCAGCCGCTCATGATAGCAAAAGCGCGGGATTTCTTTGCCCGCTAGCTCGCACGCCTGCAGCACGGTGGCCCCTGCGGGGACGTCGATCTCAATTCCGTCTACGGTGACTTTAGGCATTTCCTACCCCAACACGAGGCAGTCTTGCAGCCTCTTCCTCGGTAATATTGTAGCCCGGAATCAACAGGGTAAAATCCGGCTTCAATTCAGACCACCACATCAGACATGCAAGCTGAAATTGATCCCGCCGTATCCGGCCCTTATCTGCCCAAACACAGCGTGCAACATCATTATCAACCGACTCGATAGTCATGCCAAATCCGTCAGAACGAAGCGCGACCACGTCTCCAATTTTGAAATTGCGCTTAGTAGTCACTCCGCCGCCTCCGCCATTTGGCTGCCAGCGCGCTCTGCAATCCGCCGTTCCATCTCGGGGCGGAAGTGGCGGATGAGGCCTTGAATGGGCCACGCCGCCGCATCGCCGAGCGCGCAGATGGTATGGCCCTCGACCTGCTTGGTCACGTCAAACAGCGTGTCGATCTCGGAAATATCGGCATCGCCGGTGCGCATCCGCTCCATCACGCGCCACATCCAGCCAGTGCCCTCGCGGCACGGCGTGCATTGGCCGCAGCTTTCATGCTTGTAGAAATAGGACAGCCGCGAGATTGCGCGGACGATGTCGGTGGACTTGTCCATCACGATCACCGCCGCCGTGCCAAGGCCGGAGCCGAGCGCCTTCAGCCCGTCAAAATCCATCGGCGCATCCATGATCTGCGCGGCGGGGACGAGCGGCACCGACGAGCCGCCGGGGATGACCGCGAGTAGATTATCCCAGCCGCCGCGAATGCCGCCGCAATGCTTTTCGATCAGCTCGCGGAAGGGGATGCTCATTGCCTCTTCAACGACGCAGGGCGTGTTCACATGGCCGGAAATCTGGAAGAGCTTGGTGCCGGCATTGCCCTCGCGCCCGAAGCTCTTGAACCAAGCCGCGCCGCGCCGCAGGATGGTCGGTGCGACCGCGATGCTCTCGACATTATTGACCGTGGTCGGGCAGCCATAGAGCCCTGCGCCCGCGGGGAAAGGCGGTTTCAAGCGCGGCTGGCCCTTTTTGCCCTCCAGCGATTCCAGCATCGCCGTTTCTTCGCCACAGATATAGGCGCCCGCCCCGCGATGCACGATCACATCGAAATCATAGCCCGAACCCGCGGCATTCTTGCCAATCAGACCGGCATCATAAGCCTCTTGCACCGCCGCAAACAGCGTCTTCGCCTCGGCGATATATTCGCCGCGGATATAGATATAGGCCGCCCGCGCGCGCATCGCAAAGCCCGCGACCAGCGCGCCTTCGATGAGCTTGTGCGGATCGTGGCGAATAATCTCGCGGTCTTTGCAGCTGCCCGGCTCGGATTCATCGGCGTTGATGACGAGATAGCTGGGGCGCTCCGGCGTCGGGTTCTTGGGCATGAAGCTCCACTTCATCCCCGTCGGGAAGCCCGCCCCGCCGCGTCCACGCAGGCCAGATGCCTTGATCTGCTCGATGATCTCGTCCGGGCCCAGCGCCAGCAGCGCCTTGGTATTGTCCCAATCACCACGCTTTTGCGCGGCGGCCAGGTTCCAGGGCTGGAAGCCATAGACATTGGTGAAGATGCGGTCTTGATCGAGAAGGCTCACTTCATCATCTCCTGCCTGGCCTTACGACGGGTAAAATAGCCTGTGACCAGCCAAATCACTCCCACAATAACATAGCAAATAGCTGCAATTCTCATCGCCCCCGAGGATAATATGAAAACCAAAGCACCTAAGAACCATAACGTGGACGCCCACATAAATGTCGTTCCACGCCGATAACGTTCTTTTGCAGTGGGTTTATTCTCTAGATTCCAACCCTTGATAAAGGCCAATTTGTCAAGTTTTTCCAACAGACTCACCCCACCATCTCCTTCAATGTCGTCGGGCCGCCTTGGGGGCAACTGGTTTGCCGGTCGATCTGCGGGCCGATTTTGACCGGCTTGCCCTCGGCCAGCGCGTCAAGCAGCGCCAGGGTGCTGTCATAGGTGAGGTCTTCGAAATTATCATCGTTGATCTGCATCATCGGCGCATTGGCGCAGGCGCCCAGGCATTCGACTTCGGTCAGAGTGAACAGGCCATCGGGCGTGGTCGCGCCCTTTTTCAGCCCGCGGGCCTTGCACGCCGCCATCACATCATCCGAGCCGCGCAACATACACGGCGTCGTGCCGCAGACCTGGACATGATATTTACCGACGGGCGCAAGGTTATACATAGTGTAGAAGCTCACCACTTCATACACGCGGATATACGCAAGGCCCAGCTCGCGGGCGACGAACTCGATCACCGGCACCGGCAACCAGCCCTGGGTGTTCGTCTGCGCGCCGACCTGCCGCTGCGCCAGATCGAGCAACGGCATCACCGCCGATTGCTGCCGCCCTTCCGGATAGCGCGCGATGATGGTCGCCGCCTGCGCGGCATTCTCCGGCATCCAGGTGAAATTGCTCCACTGGGCGCGGGTTTCTTGCTCATTGGGGATATGGGGCGTGTCAGACATTATTGGAAAACTTCATCAAGTGGTGGAGATTTATCAGCAGTTTTACCAACTATTGCCCAAATAAGTGCTCCAATCCAACCAAAGGGGGTCACAAACTGCATAATCAAAATAGTCCTTTTGTATGCGTGATTCCTCTTAAATGCGATGACACTCGGTATAAGGGCGGCACCTAAAACCATACCAAAAACCATACCAAAAGCAGTCATATACAATGCTTCACCGACTGGCCCTGCCACAGCATCAATAGATGCCTGACCGGCCTGACCAATTTTCACAAGAGAACTTAAAATGCCAACCACACCACCGAACAGGCCTATAATCGGCGCAAGCACAGCAGTAATGGCCAAGATAATCCATTGGGAAGCCCGGTTTTTTATGAATGCGATGATGCACGGTATTAGGATTGCACCTAAAATCAGAAAAAAAGGAACTCCGATAAAGTTGATCACCGGTCACACTCCCCGAACACAATGTCCGCTGCGCCCAGAATGGCGGTGGTGTCTGCCAGCATATGGCCGCGGGACATGAAGTCCATCGCTTGCAGGTGCGAGAAGGCGGTGGGGCGGATCTTGCAGCGATAGGGTTTGTTGGTGCCGTCCGCCACCAGATAGACGCCGAACTCGCCCTTGGGGCTTTCGGTCGCGACATACACGCTGCCGGCAGGCACATGGAAGCCTTCGGTATAGAGTTTGAAATGGTGGATGAGCGCTTCCATGCTCATCTTCATTTCACCGCGCTTGGGCGGCACCACCTTGCGATCATCGCTGGCAATCGGCCCCTCGGGAATGTTCGCAAGGCACTGTTTCATAATCCTCGCGGACTGGCGCACCTCTTCTACCCGCACCATGAAACGATCATAACAATCGCCGCGCGTACCCACCGGAATATCAAATTCCATCTCGGCATAGGCATCATAGGGCTGGCTGCGACGCAAATCCCACGGGATACCCGCGGCACGGATCATCGGGCCGGAAAAGCCCCATTTCAGCGCATCTTCCTTGCTGACGATGCCAATATCGACGTTGCGCTGCTTGAAAATACGGTTGTCGATGACGAGGCTCATCGCATCCTCGAACAGGCGCGGCAGCCGCGTATCGAGCCAGTCGGCGATGTCGGTCAGCAGCTTCAAGGGCACATCCTGATGCACGCCGCCGGGCCGGAAATAGGCCGAGTGCATCCGCGCACCCGAGGCGCGTTCGAAGAAATTGAGGCAATCCTCGCGGATTTCAAACAGCCAGAGGTTCGGCGTCATCGCGCCGACATCCATGACATGCGACCCGAGGTTGAGCATATGGTTGGAAATGCGCGTCAGTTCGGCAAACAGCACGCGCAGATATTGCGCGCGCTTTGGCACCTCAAGGTTGAGCAATTTCTCGATGGCGAGCACATAAGAATGCTCCATGCAGAGCGGCGAGCAATAATCGAGCCGATCAAAATACGGCAGCGCCTGCAGATAGGTCTTATACTCGATCAGTTTCTCAGTGCCGCGATGCAGCAGGCCGATATGTGGATCGAGCCGCTCGACGATCTCGCCGTCAAGCTCCATGACAAGCCGCAACACGCCGTGCGCCGCGGGGTGCTGCGGGCCATAGTTGATAGTGTAATTCTGGATGACCTCATCGCCCGTCGTGGGCGCGTGGTCGATGGTGTAGTTGCTCATTTCGCCGCCGCCTTGTCTTCCGCTTTCTCGTCACCGGGCAGGATGTAATCGGCACCCTCCCATGGCGACATAAAGTCGAACGAGCGGAAATCCTGCGCGAGTTGCACCTTGTCGTACATCACACGCTTATGTTCTTCGGAGTACCGCAGCTCGACAAAGCCCGAGAGCGGAAAGTCCTTGCGCTGTGGATGGCCGACAAAGCCATAATCGGTGAGGATGCGGCGCAGATCGGCATTGCCCTCGAACAGCACGCCATACATGTCATACACTTCACGTTCGAGCCAGCCTGCGACGGGCCAGATGCTCGTGACCGAGGGCACGGGATCGGCCTCGTTGGTAGCAACGTGCACGCGGATGCGATGGTTCTTTGTCACCGAGAGCAGGCAATAGACAACTTCAAAGCGCGGATCGCGATCGGGCCAATCGACGCCCGCGATTTCCATCAGTTGCTGATAATGAAGTTCGTCGCGCAGCGTGGTCATCGCGGCGAGCAGGCTCTCGCGCTTCACATGCAGCGCGATTTCTCCATTGGCCTCGGCGGCCTCGATCAGATCAGCGCCGAGCGCTGCGGTCGCGGCCTCGATGATGCCGTCGTTGGAAGCGAATTTCGGGGCGGAGTGCGCTATCATGCTCACCGCTCCAGCGTCCCGATCCGGCGAATTTTGCGCTGCAACTGCATAATCCCATAGAGCAAGGCCTCGGCGGTCGGCGGGCAGCCGGGCACGTAGATATCTACCGGCACGATCCGGTCGCAGCCGCGCACAACGCTATACGAATAATGATAATAGCCGCCGCCATTCGCGCACGAGCCCATCGAAATGACGTATTTCGGCTCGGACATCTGGTCATAGACCTTGCGCAGCGCAGGCGCCATTTTGTTGCACAGCGTGCCCGCAACGATCATCACATCCGATTGACGCGGTGAAGCGCGCGGCGCGGCACCAAAGCGCTCAAGATCATAACGCGGCATATTAACATGGATCATTTCGACCGCGCAGCACGCGAGGCCGAATGTCATCCACCAGAGCGAGCCGGTGCGCGCCCATTGGAACAATTCCTCTGTCGAGGTGACAAGATAGCCCTTGTTCGAGAGTTCGCCGTTCAGATCATCGAAAAAGCCGAGATCGGGCAGCGTTCCGGCAGCGGGGGCGAGTTCTACTCCCATTCGAGCGCTCCCTTCTTCCACGCATAGGCATAGCCGAGGATCAGTTCGAGCAGGAACACCATCATCGCGCCCCAGCCCATCCAGCCTGATTGCTTGAGCGACACCGCCCATGGGAACAGGAACGCAGCCTCAAGATCAAAGATGATGAACAGGATTGCGACGAGGTAGAAGCGCACATCGAACTGTGCACGACTGTCCTCAAAGGCGGGAAAGCCGCACTCATATTCCGCGTTTTTATCGGTCGCTGGCTGATGCGTTCCAGTAAGGTACGACACGCCAATCGGCAAAAAAACGAACAGGCTGGACAGGGCGAGCGCTACTCCGAGAAAGAGGAGGATCGGCAGATATTCAGCGGCAACCGCGCTCATGACTCACTTGCTCCCATGCTTAATCATCGCGCTTTAGGCGGTTGCCTTCGCGCGTGCAATATCACCGAAGGGACTGGGCCAGCAATTTATGCAATTTGGAGTGGAGCGTGTCGTTTGCGGCCAGGAACTCGCTGCGTTCCATACATTTGTCGCCGCCACGGAAGTCAGTGACAAAGCCCCCTGCTTCGCGCACCAGCAGCATCCCCGCCGCGACATCCCAGGGCGAAAGATCGCTCTCCCAATAGCCATCATACCGACCTGCGGCGACCCAAGCGAGATCAAGTGCTGCCGCGCCAAAGCGCCGAATGCCAGCCACTTCAGGCGCAATCGCGCCAAATATCCGGCTCCATTCGGCAAAATTGCCATGACCGAGGAACGGAATGCCGGTCGCAATCAGCGCATCGGGCAGTTCGCGCCGCGCAGAAACGCGCAACCGCTGATCTTGCAGCCAGGCGCCCCTGCCCTTTTCGGCCCAGAAACTCTCATCGGTGAGCGGCTGATAAACGAGCGCCGAAGTGATCTCGCGCTTGCCATTGGGCAGCGGCTCTTCCACCGCGATGCTGATCGCAAAATGCGGGATGCCGTGGAGGAAATTGGTGGTGCCATCGAGCGGATCGATAATCCAGCGCGGCTTGTTGGGATCGCCAGGAATTTCACCGCCCTCTTCGAGCAGAAAGCCCCAATCGGGCCGGGCATGAAGGAATTCATCATACAGCGTGCGTTCGGCGTGCTGATCGGCCTTCGAGACAAAATCCGCCGGCCCTTTGCGACTGACTTGGAGATGCTGCACCTCGTTAAAGTCGCGGCGCAGTTTCGCGCCCGCTTTGCGCGCGGCACGATCCATGATGGTCATCAGGCCAGAATGCGAAACCATATTATTCCTTAATCGAGAGTCTTGAGCATGAATATGCTGTCAGGATCGAGCACATAGTCGCCAAACGGCTCACACTCAACAAAGCCATGCTTTTTATAGAGCGCGATGGCGGGTGCAAAAGTCGGTCCGGGGTGCGTTTCCAGCCCGATCTTCGTCAGGCCCATCGCGCGTGCTTCATTGCAAATATGCGTGAGAATGGCATCACCCACACCCTGCCCGCGCACTGCGTCAATCGTGCGCATCGATTTGACCTCGCCGAGATCCGCGGAGAGGATTTTCAAGGCCCCCATGCCGATGATCTGATCTGCGCGGCGCGCCGACCAAAAGCGGATGTTAGGCGCTTTAAGCCCATCGATAAAAAACGCGTGCCCTTTACCCTCAGGGAGCAACGAGCGCGCATCCATCGCGTGATGCGTGACCAGCGCGACAATCCTGGGGTCATCGAGATGCCCCTCAACAAGCTCAAGCTGCGGCACTAGTCCGCCCGCTTCACATATTCCTGCGAATAAACATCAACCACGATGCGCGTCCCTGCGCCGATATGCGGCGGCACCATGACACGCACGCCATTTTCGAGGATCGCTGGCTTATAGCTTGATGAGGCCGTTTGCCCCTTCACGACCGCGTCTGCCTCGACGATGAGCGCTTCGATGGTATCGGGCAACTGCACGCTGATCGGCTTCTCGTCATAGAGTTCCATCACAACGTCCATGCCATCCTGCAGGAAGGCAGCGGCATCGCCGAGAATACCCTTATCAAGTGTCACCTGATCATAGGTCTCTTTGTCCATAAACGTCAGCGCATCGCCATCGGCGAACAGGAATTGAAAATCTTTGGTGTCCAACCGCACCTTTTCGACCGACTCAGCCGAGCGGAAACGGATGTTGTTTTTGCGCCCATCGATCAAATTCTTGAGTTCAACCTGCATATAGGCACCGCCCTTACCAGGCTGGGTATGCGCGGTTTTGACGGTGCGCCAAAGGCCACCCTCATATTCAAGAATATTGCCCGGTTTGATTTCAACCGCGTTGATTTTCATATGTCACCTGATTGGCTGTGTGAAAGAGCAGGAGCGCCGCTTAGCGGAACGAGGCACTCAGAGCAAGACGGGCACTCGTCGACAATTTTACACGGTCTACGGACTCTGACCTGCAAACGTCGTTTCTGTAATATGTTCGTACGCATTGCCCGATTAGAGACGGCGATGGGTCGCTTGTTCGAATGTCTTAACTCTATTTCGGAGAGCACTCATGGCACTACCACCTATCGCTACAATGAACATCAAGCCGAATTTCGCCCTTTCGGCGGTTTCTGGGATCATCCACCCTACGCCTTGGCCAAACAACAATCCGCTCGGCCCGCTCGCCCAACTTGTCGGCCCGAACGGAACCGGCGCAGTTTGGAAGGGCAAAGGATTTAACCAAATCTGGCGTCCGTTTCATGGGAGCCAAGACCGGTTCCTTGAACTTAATGAAACCGATGAAACACTGACCTTCGAGGATATTCCTGGGTTGGTTCCAAACCGCGGCCTGCTGCAAGGCGATATGAACCTCAAGGCTATTCGTTATCTCCAGCAGGTCGATGATGCGATTGTGAAAGTGAATGGCCAACCTGCAGGTCTTCATATCGAGCCCGGCCTTTGGCTCAACGTTCCTCCAACCACTAACCCTGCCGATGGCGGCTCGGTTGCGCGGATGGGCAGCATCCCGCATGGGACAACGATTATTGCCCAAGGAAGCTCGACACAGCCCGCCGCCATCGCGGGGCCGCCACCGATTGCGCCGACAAGCATCATTCCCTTCGTTATCAATCAGCCAAACAACCACATTAATTTTCCCGAGCAAAATCTCGGGGTTCCATCGGCTTTCCGTACTCCTCATGCCGATATACCGAACGTCACGCAGGCGATGGTCAACAATCCAAATATCGTGCTGGTCAACGCGCTCGCAGGGCACACTGTCTTGTCGACCACGACAATGATCATCTCGACCAAGGCGCCCGTACAGCCGTTCAACACGCCAACCACGGGCGGAGGCACGTCCAACATCGCGTTCATTCAGGGAGCGCAAGGCGGTCCAAACGCATTTGTACCTCAAATTGATGCGATCTTCTGGATCGAGGAAGTCAAGCTACCCACCGGCGCGATCCAGTGGTGGCTGCAATATACCCAGACGGTGCTGCTCAACTTTAATGGTCTGAGCTGGCCGCATGTGTCGGTCGCGACGCTGATCCGGCAATAACGGGCGGAGGGGCTGTATCGCTCTAAACTACAGCCCCTTTTCCTATCCCGCTTGAATCACCGCACGAAAGGCCCGCACCGCATCCGCCGGGTCAGCGGCATCCCACACCGCGCTGGACACGGCCAGAAAGTCGGCCCCCGCCTTTACCAGCGGCGCCGCATTATCAGGCGTAATTCCGCCTATCGCCACACACGGCGTCCCGAACAATGTCGTCCACCATGTCAGGATTGCTGGCTCCGGCCGATGCGTTGTTTCTTTGGTGGCACTGGGATAAAACGCCCCGAACGCGACATAATCGGCTCCAGCCTCACCTGCTGCCATCGCCAAATGACGGCTGTCGTGACACGTCACGCCGATTTGCGCGTCTTTGCCGAGTAACGCGCGCGCTTCGGCCACACTCCCGTCAGTCTGTCCGAGATGGACGCCATCCGCCCCGATGCGTTTGGCCAACGCGGCATTGTCATTGAGAATGAAAGCAACATCATGCTTCGCGCAGACCGCCTGCAGAGGAGCCGCGAGTGCTGCAATCTCGTCGTCAGATCGATCCTTGAGCCGGAGCTGAAACGCCGCAACGCCGCCAACAGCGAGCACGGTATCAAGTTTTGATGCGAAGTCGCCTTCAACGTCGGTTGGCGAAATGAGGTAGAGTTGGCATTGCGGACGCCGCTCGGGCGTAAAGCGCGCGGCAAAATCCTCAGGCATGAAATCATCATCGGTCATAGCGCCTTGTGACGAAATGGGCGCGGGCAATCAACCATTTTGGCGTCACTTAAGCTGTGCGGCCCGCGCATCGCCGCTAAGATGCACGCCACATGGACGGCCAATATTTTATTCGGAATGACGATGTCGGCGCGCGCACCCCCGCGCTTGTGCGCTATGTCGAGACTTTTCTGCGTGCCGGACTTCCGGTCAGCTATCAGGTTATTCCACTCAAGCTCACCCGCGAGTGCGCGCGCTGGCTGGCCGATTTACAGTCGCACCATCCCGATCTGATTGAATTTGGACAGCACGGACTCAAGCATGAGATGTTTGTGCGCGGGAAGCGGGTATGGCGCGAGTTTGGCCCCGAGCGATCCGCCGCCGAACAGCTTCACATCATCCGGCTCGGGAAGGAGATCATCGAAGACGCGCTCGGCCCCGTGACCATTTTCACGCCGCCGCAGCATAAATATGACCGCAACACGCTGCTGGCAGCACAGGTTGCAGGTCATCGGATACTATCAGCGGCAAGCTATACGCATCTCGCGTATCGCTCGGCGTATGCGCTCGGGCGCGCGGCGAAACTCTCAAGCCTTCGTCACCACGGCCTCTCTCGCCACGGGCGGATGCGCGAAGATGCGGCGCTACTTGAGCTGTCGATCAGCATTGCGATCGATAATGGTGGCGTGATCACAACACCTCCAAGCCAGCTCGCGGCGCGTCTCGCCAATGCCGCACATATTCACCCAATCGTCGGCGTGATGACACATCACGAGGTTTATGCCGAACAGCCTGATCTGCTCGGCACGCTCGCCGACATTCTAAATGAACATGCGTCGCAACGGATTGGCACGCTGGGGCGCATCGCCCCGCGCCTTACAACGCAGGGTAATCGGTATAACCCTCAGGCCCCTGTGAATACCACGTCTTAGGATCAAATTCGGCCCATTCGCCACCGCGGCGGAACACATCGACCAGATTTGGGGTCGAGATGAACGGACGACCATAGCTGACCGCGTCGGCTACACCGGAAGCGAGCGCAGCATTCCCGCTCGCCAGCGTATGATCCGAATTGACAACCAAAGGCCCGATAAAAACCTTACGAATGGCGGGCGATTGCCGCGGCACATAGGTTCGGCCGAAGCTGCCGTTCGCGTCGGGCTCGCGCAGCTCCAAAAACGCTATGCCGAGCGAATCGAGTGCCGCGGCTGCCGCCGTGAACAATGTCTCTGGGTTGCTGTCATCAACACCCTGCGAGTCGCCATTTGGTGAGAGCCGCACAGCGACCCGATCCGCCCCCCAGACCGAGATAAGCGCCTGCGTCGCTTCGGTCAGCAGCCTGACCCTGTTCTCGATCGAGCCGCCATAGGCATCGGTGCGGAAATTGCTGTTATCGCGGAGAAACTGGTCGATGAGGTAACCATTCGCTCCATGGAGTTGAACACCGTCAAATCCTGCCTTTTTGGCGTTTTCTGCGGCCAGCACATAGTCGGCCAACAAGCGCCGAATCTCCTCAAGGCCCAACGCACGCGCCTCGACGAGCGGCTGTCGCCCTGTATAGGTGTGAGCATGACCAGGGCCGGTCGTCGCCGACGCGCTCACAGGCGGCTTGCCATTGTTGAAGCTCGGATGCACCAGCCGCCCCATATGCCATAATTGGGCAATAATCCGGCCACCGGCTTTGTGGACAGCCTCTGTAACTGGCTTCCAGCCCTCGGTCTGTGCATCAGTCCACAGCCCCGGTGCATTTGGCCATCCAAGGCCCTCTTGCGAGATCCCAGTGGCTTCGCTGATGATCAACCCGGCCGAGGCGCGCTGGGTATAATAGAGTTTCATCAGGTCATTGGGCACATTCCCGGGGCTAGCACGACCACGTGTGAGCGGCGCCATCAATATCCGGTTGGGACTTTGAATGGCTCCTAGAGTGATCGGATCAAAAAGTGTCGGCATGAATTTTCCTTCCTTAGCAATGTCGAAAAGATGATGGTGCCCGCCTCGCGCTACAAGCCTGCCGCGCGACAACATTAACTTGGGGTCATAGTCGGTCTGCTTGAACGACCAGTTCGGTGGCGCGCAACGCAGCGATGATCCGCGTGAGATGTTGGCGATCCTTCACCTCCAAATCAATCTCAAACGTATGAAACGCCGTGTCACGATGATCGAGTCGCAAGTTAAGAATATTGGCCTTATGCGCCCCGAAGATCGTGGCCACGGTGCCCAATGCGCCCGGCTCATTGCGGACGATCACCTGCAGGCGGGCGGATGCCCCCTCAGAGCCATCCCCCCAAGCCAGATCGATCCAATCCAGATCAATGCCATTGGCGAGCATTTTGCAATCAATGCTGTGCACCTCGATGGCCTCATCAGGGCGACGCAATCCGACAATCCGGTCGCCGGGCACCGGATAACAGCAGGCGCCGAGCTGATATGCCACACCTGGGGTCAGGCCTTTGATCGAGACGGGTTCGCGTTGCGACGGCGTCTTTCCGCTTGGCTCAGAGAGCACAGACCCAGGCATCAAGGCGTTCATGACCGCCGAATCATCGATCTTCTGCAGTGCGATCGCCGTCATCAGCTCGGCTTCGCTCGACAGTTTGAGTCGCTTGACCGCTTGTGATACCGCATTTCTGGCCAGCTTGGCCGGCAAGCGCTTCACGATATCGTCATATATTTTTCGCCCGAGCGCAATTTGCTCGTCGCGCTCCTTGTGACGAACAAACCGGCGGATGGCCGCGCGCGCCTTGCCCGTCATCGCAAAACCGAGCCAATAGGCTTGCGGCTGTTGGGCTTTCGATTTCAGGATCTCGACCTGATCGCCATTCTCGATCACCGTCCGCAACGGCACCACACGGCCGTTGATTTTTGCGCCCACCGCCTGATCCCCGAGCGCCGTGTGCACCGCATAGGCAAAATCGACCGGCGATGCGCCCTTCGGCAACTGGATCAGTTCACCTTTGGGCGTGAAAGCGAAGATCCGATCCTGATACATCGCCATGCGCGTGTGTTCGAGCAATTCCTCTGGCGAATCCGCATGATCAAGAATTTCGACAAGGTCTCTGATCCAGCGCACCTGATTGTCGGGCCGCTCACCGTCTTGTTTATACGACCAATGCGCCGCAAGGCCGTATTCGGCTTGCTCATGCATCGCGCGGCTGCGCACTTGCACCTCAATCCGCATCTTCTCGGAATGGATGATCGCCGTATGAATTGAGCGGTAGCCATTGCGCTTCGGTGTCGAAATATAATCTTTGAATCGGCCCGGAACCATCGGCCAGCGACGATGAATGATACCAATGGCGCGATAGCAGGCATCTTCATCGGGGACGATCGCCCGAAACGCCATCACATCCGACAATTGCTCGAAGCTGATATGCCGCTCCGCCATCTTACGCCAGATCGAGTAAGGGTGCTTCTCGCGGCCATAAACATCGGCATCGACACCGGCCCGGCTGAGCAGCAGTTTGATCCCTGAGCCAATGCGCGCGATTTGATCGCCATCCGAGTGAAAATCCTCCAGCCGCTTGGTGATCGAGGCATAGGCATCGGGCTCCAGTTCGCGGAACGCCAATGTCTGCATCTCGTTCATGAAGCTGTACATGCCGATGCGCTCGGCAAGCGGCGCGTAAATGTCCATTGTCTCGCGGGCAATCCGGCGTCGTTTCCCCGGATCGGCAATATAATGGAGCGTCCGCATATTGTGGAGCCGGTCCGCCAGCTTCACGAGCAGCACCCGCACATCATCTGACATCGCGAGCAAAAATTTGCGCAGATTCTCGGCCGCGCGCTCATTTTCCGATTGGGCTTCGATTTTCGACAGCTTGGTGACGCCATCAACGAGCCGGGCGACATTCTCGCTAAATTTTAACGCAATTTCATCGTGCGTTGTGAGCGTATCCTCGATCGTATCATGCAACATGCCTGTAACGATTGTTTCGTCATCGAGCCGCAGGCTGGTCAGAATGCCTGCGACTTCGATCGGGTGGCTGTAGTAGGGATCGCCGCTGGCACGCTTCTGCGTCCCATGTTTCTGCACCGAGAAAACATAGGCACGATTGATCAGCGCTTCATCCGTGTCAGGATTATACGCCTTGACGCGCTCTACGAGTTCATATTGACGCAACATGCACGCAGTGTGCGGGACTTATGGGGTGAAAGGCAAGCCCGTTTCCGACAGAAACACGCCTGCCCTGCCATTCGGCTTAACCCTCGTAGTCACCGCCGAGGTTTTGATTGCGTGGTGGCGCAGCTGCGGTGATCCGAAGCGCCTCAGCCGACTGGCTCAGCGAACCCATTTCATCAGCCACATCGTCATCATCCAGCCGCACACGCTGCAGGTTGGTGATTGTTGCGTCCAGCATCTCGGCTGGGCTGATGGTTTCTTCGGCAATCTCGCGCAGCGCAACGACCGGGTTCTTATCACGATCACGATCAACCGTCAGATCGGCACCCGCCGATATTTCGCGCGCACGCTGAGCGGCGACCAAAACAAGGTCAAACCGGTTGGAAACTTTATCAATGCAATCTTCAACGGTGACGCGCGCCATTCACGGGCTCCAAAAACTTAAAGGGTATCGGGAAGATGTCTCTATCCAACGAAATGCATCGAAAGTCAAGAATTTGGAGAGCGTGACCTATCCCGCACTCGGGCAACCCGTCCTTACAATCAGCGCATGGTTCGAATCATCTAATAATGTTATGCTGCAATGCCACGATTTAAGCACGCGGCCCGTGAATCGTCGATCAAGCGAGCCAGAAAGGACTCCACTGATTCCTAAAATGCGCAACTGCAATATTTTCACCCTAAAACGATTCGACCGCCCTACGGGTGGCAAGCTGCGCCAACGCACACATGGGCGCGCGGCAATCCCGACGAACAGGATAATGGCAACACGGGACGCAAAATGCGAATCGCATTGTGATTTTTGCCAGAATTTCAGCCTTCTCGAGAACGCTGCGAGTCGGAAAAATGCTGATGAAAGTCGAGAATCGCTGGCCATATCTGACAGCACACTGGTTCGATGACCATCCCTCGCCGATAAGTCTCTCGTATAAGCCAAAAAAAGGGCCGACCCAAAGGGTCAGCCCGAAAAGTTTTTAGGAGAGGATGCCTGAAAGGCACCCTCTGTATGCGTCGCACCATAAAATTGTGCAAGTGCGAAAAATAACTTGTTGATTGCAAAATGTGCACACGCGTATAAGCCGAGTGCAGCCAAGTAGATATCTTTACCGGAGTTTCATAATGCGTCGCCTGCCCTCACTCTCGGTAATAGAAGCGTTTATCACGGTCGCCAGAGCTGGATCCATAAAAGCGGCTGCCGAAGAACTCTCATTGTCTTCTCCCGCCATTTCGCGTCGTATTCAGGCGCTTGAGGCGCATATTGCGCGCCCGCTCTTTGAACGTCGTCATCAGTCTCTGGTGCTAACCGACGATGGCGAGCGCTTGCTATCGTTGGTTGCCCCCGCGCTCGACACGCTGACGGATGCGATCGAGGGCTTAACGAGCGGGACAAACCATATGCGCCTGCGGCTGGGTGTGCTGCCACTCTACGCGTCGCAGCGGCTCATGCCGCGGCTGGCAGAGCTTCGCGCGCTTCATCCCAACCTCCACCTCGATGTTGACACGGCCGCCCACGCGATCTCGCGGCTGGGCGAGGGCATCGACGTTGCGATTGCGCTGGCCAAGGACATTGATCCGAACCTGTATGCACGGCGTCTCGGTCATGATTGGATTCTCGCCATCGGTGCGCGGCGTCTCACGCAAGGGCCGCACGCGATTTTAGAGCCATACCAGATGAGCGACATGACTGTGATTCTGCATCGTGACATGGCCGATACCTACGATGTCTGGAGAACAGCCGTTGGCCAGCCCGAGCTTGAGCCCGCAACCATCGATATATTCGACTCGGGACAGTTGATGCTGGAGGCCGCCGCGCAAGGCCTCGGTATCGCCATTATGCATGAGAGCCACTTCGACAATGCACACGATGATCGGCTCACGCGCATCTTCGACGTGGAGGTCGAGAGCCCATACAGCTATTGGTTCGTGTGCCGCCCCCGCGCGCTTGAACTGCGGCCGGTGCGGCTTTTTCATGATTGGTTGCTCGGCAGCAACTAGCCGCCGAGCACAACAGCTCGCTTAGGCAGCGGTTGCTTTCACGATTTTGCCCGGGCTCCGCGGTGGCTCACCTTTTGGCAGCGCGTCGACATGCTCCATGCCCGAGGTCACTTCGCCCCAAACGGTGTATTGGCCATCGAGGAACGTCGCGTCATCAAAGCAGATGAAAAACTGGCTGTTTGCCGAATGCGGATCGCCCGCACGCGCCATCGAGCAGACTCCGCGAACGTGCGGTTCACGGCTAAACTCCGCTTTGAGATTGGGCTTCTTTGAACCCGACATGCCGGTTCCCGTTGGATCGCCACCCTGCGCCATAAAGCCAGGAATGACGCGGTGGAAAACCACGCCATCATAAAAGCCCTCATTTGCCAGTTCTGTAATCCGTGCCACATGCCCCGGTGCCAAATCTGGCCGCAACTTGATGACAACTTCGCCGGTTTCGAGTGTGAGCGTAAGCGTTTCAGCCATAGAATATCCGATCTTCGTTTTGCTTGGGTGGGTTGATTATGAGTGGCAACGGTAACGCGGCGTTACCATTCTGACAAACGCGGGCTTCACGGTCATATGCTCGCGCAAAGCGATGCGGACAGGCTGTGCGCACCCAGCGCAAGACCAAGTCGCACGCTTAAGCGCCTTGCGCGGCCAAACCGCCAATCTTCGTCTTGCGGCGGGTCTTGGGGATCGACGATCCGCCGGTCGCCAGTGGCGCTGGCTTATTCACATCAACGCCACTGCGATCAGGCGCTTTGCCCTCGATCAGTCCCTTGATTTCGTCACCGGTCAGAGTCTCATATTCGAGCAAGCCCTCGGCAACGGTGTGCAGGTCTTTCAGATGCTCGGTGAGAATCTCGGTCGCTTTGGCATGTCCACCTTCCACAAGGCGTCTGATCTCGCTGTCGATCAGTTGCGCGGTTTCGTTCGATATATTGTGCCGCTGTGTTTGCGAATAGCCAAGGAATGTCTCGCCCTGCTGCTCTTCATACTTCAGTGGCCCCGTTTTATCAGACATGCCCCATTGCGTCACCATCGCGCGCGCCAGTTTCGTGGCTTGCTGAATGTCACCCGAAGCACCGGAGGACACCTTATCATACCCGAACACGAGTTCCTCAGCGACACGTCCACCCATCACACTGGCAAGATCGGCGTACATCTTGTCGCGGTGGTAGGAGTAATTGTCGCGCTCCGGCATCGACACGACCATACCCAGCGCGCCACCGCGCGGGATGATCGTTGCCTTATGGATCGGATCAGACGCGGGCATGAACAGCCGCACCAAGGCATGGCCTGCTTCATGAAACGCGGTCATTTTCTTCTCGTCTTCAGTCATCACCAGTGATTTCCACTCGGTGCCCATAATGACCTTGTCCTTGGCGGTTTCAAACTGTGCCATCGACACCAAGCGCTTCCCGAGACGCGCCGCCAGCAACGCCGCTTCATTGACGAGGTTGGCGAGATCGGCACCCGCCATGCCCGGTGTGCCGCGTGCGATAACGCGCGGGTCAACATCTGGAGCCAGCGGCAGCTTCTTCATGTGCACCGCGAGAATCTTCTCACGCCCATCGATGTCGGGCAGCGGAACGGTAATGCGGCGATCGAAACGACCCGGACGCAGTAGCGCAGGGTCAAGCACATCGGGGCGGTTGGTCGCGGCGATGATGATGATGCCCTCATTCGCTTCGAAGCCGTCCATTTCAACGAGCAGCTGGTTGAGCGTTTGCTCGCGCTCGTCATTGCCGTTGCCGAGCCCCGCGCCGCGATGACGTCCGACCGCATCGATCTCGTCGATGAACACGATGCACGGTGCGGACTTCTTCGCCTGATCGAACATGTCGCGTACGCGGCTCGCGCCAACGCCAACAAACATCTCGACAAAGTCCGAGCCAGAAATAGTGAAGAACGGAACCTTGGCCTCGCCCGCAATCGCCCGCGCAAGCAATGTTTTACCTGTGCCCGGCGAACCGACCAGCAATGCGCCCTTGGGGATCTTGCCGCCAAGCCGCGAGAATTTGGAAGGATCCTTCAGGAAGTCGACAATTTCTTCCAGCTCCTCACGCGCTTCGTCGATGCCCGCCACATCAGCAAAGGTCACCCGCCCCTGCTTTTCCGTGAGCATCTTTGCGCGCGACTTGCCAAAGCCCATCGCACCCGAACCGGCATTTTTCTGCACCTGCCGGAAGACAAAATACCCGAGCCCGACCATCAGCAAGATCGGCACAGACTGCACCAGCAAATACTGCCAGACGCTGCCCTGATCTTCGGGCTTCTGGGTGATACGGACATTCGCGCTCAACAGGCGCTGCACCAATTGCTCGTCCGCCGGCTTAACCGTGCTGACCATCTGGCCGCTGGTTTCCTTGGCGGTTATGGTGTCATTGGAGATTTCAACCCAAACGACTTTGTGCTGCGCAACCTCATTGAGAAAATCGGAATAGGCCAAAGGCTGCACCTTGGTCGCGCCATTGATCCCAGATTTCTGGTCGATCACATAGACAAAAACCCCGAGAATGGCGAGCACCGCTGCCCACAGCATCAGGCTCCGCATCCAATTGTTCGTCTCGGGTTGTTTGTCGTCGTTCATGTGTCGCACCTTTCAGCGCTATAGATAGGCCTTGGATCGCGAATGACAATGCAATCTAAAGTTCGAATTCACTTTTTTCGGCGCGGTGTGGCACGTTGGAAACGCCAAAGCGCTCCGCCTTTGATGAGCACATCGCCCAAGGTTCGCGTTTCGCCATTTCCCAATGCCTCGATCAGCGCGACGAGTGCTGCGCCGCGCGGTGCAATGTCGGTATCAATGTGCTGCAAAGCGATTAGTGTCAGCCGTCTGCGCAATTCGCGGGGCAGCAGACTTGGGTCCAGCTTTGCGCAGTCAGCACCGAGAGTCAGTCGCTCCTTAGCGAGCTGCGAAATCGCCCAATCGAGAGCGGTATTCGCTTCCGCCAGCAGCGTGGCACTGCGCGCGATATGGTCTACGTCCAGCCAGGGCGAAGCGACAATTTTCTGACGGATGCGAACACGATCAAAATCAGCATCATGGTTTGAGGGATCGTCGACCGCCTCAATCCCCGCATCCGCAACGATCTGCGCCAACTCGCTGCGACGCCAGCCGAGCAACGGACGAATCACACGCCCGTTCATCGCGCGCACGCCCGCCAGACCGGCAACCCCCGAGCCACGATTGAGCCGCATCAACAGTGTTTCGGCCTGGTCATCGATGTGATGCGCCGTCGCAATCCAGTCGCAGCCAGTATCATTCGCCCAAATGTCGAGCGCAGCGTACCTCGCTACCCGAGCGCCCGCCTGAAGGGAGCCAGTGATCGGTTGATCTGGTGTGAGAATCGCATGAGGAACGTTCAGTTGTCTGCAGACATCCGCGACAAAGCGCGCTTCCGCTGCGGCTTCCGTACGCAAGCCATGATCGACTGTTGCTGCATGAACCCGCCCAGGGAGCGCAAGATGCGCGAGCAGCAGCAGCGCGAGACTATCACCCCCGCCAGATACAGCCACCCCCAGCCGAACATGCTGGGGATTGACGATACGCGTCAGATCAGCATGGAAACGTGCAACGCTGGCTGGTTTTACCCCGTACATTTCGCGTCAACGCGACCCTTTGCCACCCTGTCCTGTGCTTCGCGGGGAGCTTTCGTCCCATAGACGTCGGCAAATTCCTGATACACCCGGCAGGCTTTGGTGGGCAGGCCATCCTTGGTCAGCGCGACACCGGCCCAGCTCAGGCTCTCTGGGGCACGTTCGCCCTTCGGCATTTTGGTATAGTTTTCGACAAACGCCTTGGCAGCATTGGCATATTTACCCTCTTCAAAATAGGCCCGACCGAGCAGATTCTGGGCAAACGTAAAGCGCTTACTCTTGGGATATTTTGTCACAAACTCAAGCAGTTTGACCTCGGCTTCGGGGTAAAGCTTGGCCGAAAACAGCCGATAGCCATAGGTGTAGCTGTCCTCAGCGGCATCGCCCGTATCGGGGATGGCGACAGCGGCGACCAACGCCTCGCGCTTGGAATCCTTTACCGGCTTGGCGGGTGTCGCTGCGGGGGTGGTTTTGACAATCTTCGAGGGCTTCGTCGCCGTGGCGGGCGTCACCGTCGTGGTACTGGGAGCCGTGTCTTTGGGAGCAGCAGACGCCTGCGCAGCCTCGAGAGCTTTGATCCGCGCATCCAAAGCCCGACCCGCATCATCAAGGTGGCGGAGCCGGATCGAATCCTGCTCGACCTGTCCCGTCAGCGTTTTCACCTGCGCTTCGAGCAGATCTACGCGTTGCGTCACATCAGCCAATGGTGCGCTCGCCGCACTGCCCGAGCCTGCGTTTTGCGCTTGCGGCGCGATTTCGGGTTCGACCGGCGCGCCATTTGGAAAAACCTTGCGCTGGACCGCGTGCATTTCCTTTTCGAGCTTATCGACGCGCAAATTGATCGGCGCCGACTGTGCAAACGCGCTTGCCGAGAGTCCCAGGGTTAAAGGTGCAAACAACAAAACAAGACGCATCGTCTCTACTCCCTTACGCTGATTTAACTCGCTCATCACTGTGTCGCGGTCGGCTTAGAGGCATCCGCTGGAGCAGCCTTACGCGCCAACAACGCGGCAGCGCTGATCCCCACATCCTTAATTGTGTGCTGCGCACGCCCAAGTGGCGCGACCGGCTTACCATTGACGGTGACGTTCAGCAATTCGGCGGCACCCGTGCGAATCTGAGGATCTTTCGCATCAGCGGGCACAGTGTAGCTCTCGCCCTTTTTCATCTCGCCTTCATGCAACACCTTATCATCAGCGTCGTATATCCGAACCCAAACGGTATTCGTTGCCGTGATAACAACGGGGCCGACGGTCGGACTGGCGGTCGCCGCAGCCGCCGTATTCCCCGCAGCTGGGCTCGGCAGCGCCGCGTTTCCGGCAGTATCCGAACTGTTCGCCGCAACGGCATTGGAGTCGGCAACGGGTGCCGTGTCAACGGCGCTGTTTGCCACAATCGGCTGATCGACGGCTTGCGGTACCACTTCCTCCGACGCATTGTGCCGCCACAGCAGATAGCCACCAATGACCAGCAAGGCGAGCAAAGCGAACACCCAGGCGAACCATTTCGGCGCGACGCGCTTGGGATCAGCAGGCTCATAGTTTTGAACCGTCGACGTGCCAGGCGTCCGTGCGCCCAGTTCCTCACGCACATCGCGGCCAAATTCGATGTCATCCAGCCCGAGCGCGCGCGCGTAAGATTTCACAAATCCGACCGAGTATGTCGATGATGGCAATTGGCTGTAATCTGACTGCTCAATCGCCGACAGGTGCCGCAACGGAATTCGTGTGCGCGCCGCAATATCGCTCAATTCCAGCCCCGCGCGTTCACGCGCCGATCTCAAGCGTTGCCCTACCTTATCCTTGAACAATATGAGGTCGGGATTCTCGTCAGATGCATCCATTATTACTCTCCGAAACACGCCGCGTTTCTGGCAGATTCGCTTTTCCAGTCGTAACGCGGGCTGTCAACTGCACAGCCCAAAATAGCTCAACTTAGCACAACCGAATGCGCCGCGCCCCACGCCGCGAACACCTCGCGGATATTGCGCGGCGGCGCTTGCAACACATCTGGTATATAGCGCCTCAGCTCGGCCAAATCGAGCGAGCGGATCATCGCTTTAATCGGCCCTACGGCGGCAGGCGTAATCGACAACCGGTCAATCCCCAAACCAAGCAGCACCATCGCCTCTAATGGCCGGCCACCCATTTCACCGCACACCGTTAATTGCACATTGTGCGCGCGGCATGGCTCTATGACCCGCGTCAGAAAACGCAAGATGGCGGGGCTCAACCAGTCATAGCGATCAGCGAGTTTTGGGTTCGCCCGATCAGCGGCAAAAAGAAATTGCGTGAGATCATTGGTCCCGACCGACAGAAAGGAGAGATTGGGCAACAGAATATCGAGGCATTCGGCCAATGCAGGCACTTCGAGCATCGCGCCATAGCGGATTTTCTGCGGCACCTTCTTACCATTTTTGGCCAGCCAAGCATGTTGCGCCTCAAACAGCGCCTTGGCTTCATCAAATTCCCAAGGCTCAGAAACCATCGGGAACATCACGTTGAGCGTGCGTCCAGCGGCAGCCTCCAGCAGCGCGCGCGCCTGCGCCTTCATCAGCCCGCTCCGTTCAAGCGCCACACGCAGCGCGCGCCAACCCATCGCCGGGTTTTCATCCAGCTCGCTATCCTGCCGCATATAGGGCAGCGCTTTATCGCCGCCAATGTCTACGGTCCGGAACACCACGGGGCGATCCCCCGCTGCGTCGAGCATATCACGATAGAGCCGCTGCTGGCGCTCGCGCGAGGGCAAGGTCGCCGAGACCAAAAACTGGAACTCGGTGCGAAACAAGCCAATCCCGTCGGCACCCGTCAGGTCAAGCGCGGAAACATCATCGCGCAAGCCAGCATTCACCATCAACGTCAGCCGTTGACCATCGATCGTCACCGGCGGCATATTTTTCAGCGCGGCAAAGCCTGCGCGTCGCTGCAGCGTGGCAGAGAGTTTGCTCTCAAAGGCTTCCTCCATCGCAGGAGTGGGCCGCGCGAAGACAGCACCCTGAACGCCATCGAGCAACAATGCGTCACCATCCGAGACGACGCGCCTGACATCCTTGACCCGGCCCAACACAGGAATGCCCATGGCGCGCGCGACGATGACGACGTGCGACGTGAGTGAGCCCTCTTCAAGGATAACACCCTTTAGCCGACGGCGATCATATTCGAGCAACTCGGCTGGGCCGAGATTGCGCGCGATCAAGATGGTGTCCTGACGCAATCCCGCCTGCGCTGCCGTGCCCAATTGGCCGGACACAATCCGCAACAAGCGGTTCGCGAGATCCTCAAGATCATGCATCCGATCAGCAAGCAACGGGTCATCAATCTGCCGCATCCGCATACGGGTGCGCTGCTGCACGCGTTCAATCGCGGCTTCGGCCGTCAGCCCCGAGTCGATGGCTTCATTAATCCGCCGCGACCAACCTTCATCATAGGCGAACATCTTGTAGGTCTCGAGCACCTCGCGATGCTCGCCGTCACCGCCGAATTCAGCTTGACTCGCCATCCGGTCAATCTGCTCACGCATTTTGTCGAACGCCGAGTAAACGCGATGCCGCTCGGCCTCGGTATCCTCGGCCACAGTGTGTTCAATCACGATGCGCGGCTGGTGGTAGACCGCAAAGCCGCGCGCCATCCCCTCAACCAGTTTGAGCCCGGTCATGCGCGACGATTGCGTCGTTGAGACGCGTGCAGCAGCGCTCGACGCGTCATCGATGAGCCCGGTATTCGCGATGAGCTCGGAGATGACCATCGCGACCGTCTGCAGCGCCTCAATCTCTACCTCTTCGTAAAGCCGCGGTTCGGTATGCTGAACAGAAAGGACGCCGACCGCAGCCTGACGGCGCACAATCGGCACGCCAGCAAAGCTGTGGAAGATATCTTCACCGGTTTCGGGCTTATACGCGAAATCGGGATGGCTCGTGGCTTCGGCAAGATTGAGCGTTTCAACATTTTTGGCGATTGTACCGACCAAACCCTCACCGAGCGCGAGCCTGGTGATGTGGACCGCTTCCTGATTCAGCCCGCGCGTTGCGAACAATTCAAGGACGCCCTCGCGCAGCAGATAGATTGAGCACACTTCGCTCATCATCTGCTCACCGATAATCTGCACCACCTGATTCAGTTTTGCCTGTGGCGGCGTCCGCGCAGCCATCACCTGATGCAAACGCGTCAATATTTCTCGGGCGGATGTCGTAGCTGAAACCATAGCCACAGCCTAACAGAGGCTAAGGCCAGCGTCCATGCTCCCCCTGCTTACAAAGGCTTTTCGTAGATCGTATATTCTTTGTTGACCCAGCCGCCAGTTGCATCGCCAACCGAAATCATCGGGCCATTGCTCTCCAGCACCCAACCAAACTCGCCACGCGAGGCACCATAATTGGCGACGGCCGAACGGCGGATGAACTCGATCATCATAAATGCAAGTTGCGAAGCCAGCCGCGTTGCCTGCAGCCGCTTGACCACGCCCATCAGTGGTACGCGAACCGTGGTGACCTTCGGCTTGCGCAGCCACCAAAGCAAGTCAATGAAATTGAACGGAAAGAGGTTGCCCTTATAGCCTTTGAGCTTCTCGTTAATGTCCGGCAACACCATCATAAAAGCGACTGGCTCGCCATCGACTTCGGCAATCCGGATCAAATCCTCGTAAACAATGTCTTTGAGCTTTTTGCCGACATAGACAATCTCTTCGTCGGTCAACGGGACAAAGCCCCAATTGTCGGACCAGGCATCGTTGAGAATGCCAAGAATAAGCGCGGCTTCTTCGTTAAACTTGCGCTTATTCACTTCGCGGATCACAATCCGACTGTTGCGCTCACCTGACTCGACGATCCTGTTGACGAGCGCGGGGAAGCCATCAAGCAGCGGCACCTCGTAAGTCACAAGTCCCATTACCTTGGCATAGCCCTCTGGCTCGATCCAATGCTGATACGCCGCGCTGTTGTGCCCCATCATCACGGTCGGATCCTGCTCGAACCCCTTGGTGAGCAATCCCGGCTCGTCCCAGATTGAAATGCTTAAGGGTGCCAGAACGCGATGCATCCCCTTGCCGCGCAACCAGTCTTCGGCAGCCGCAATAAGTGCCGCCGTCACGTCTGCGTCTTCAGCCTCAAGAAGGCCCCAATTGCCGGTGCCCGGCCCCACGCCCTGTTCGATGGGCTGCTTGAGTGCCAGATGATCAATATGGGCTGAAATGCGCCCGACGACTTTGCCGTCGCGCTCGGCGAGAAAAAGCTGAGCTTCACCGTGCGAAAACCAAGGGTTCTTGCCCGGCGTGATCAGCCCATAGACTTCTGACTTCAGCGGCGGCACCCAGTGCGGATCATCGCGATACAGGCGAAATGGCAGCTCGACAAAGGCCTTGTGTCCCGATTTGTCGATGGCGCGAACTGTGATCGCCATCTTCAGTTTGCTCGCTTGCTCTGTCGTGGATGCCCTTCATGCGCGCCACCCGAGAGCTCTGCAACCCAAGGATATTGCTCAGCCACCTTGGGCGTGTAGCCTAAATTGAAGACCGTCTTGGATTTTGGGCGCTCGCCCGGGCGTTCATACAGCGTACCAAACACCCAATCCCAATGATTGTTCGCAATCCCGAAATTGCCACCCTCGGCATGAAAATGGTGAAGCAGGTGCCGCGCCTTGAGCCGCGCAATCATGGGGTTACTCGGCTTGAACGCCAGATGCTGGATACAATGAATGAATTCATTGTAGCAGGTGACAATAAGACCAGTCGCAAACGCCGCAGCAGCACCACCAATTCCGCCGATTGCATAGCCGACACCCCATGTCGCAATCGCAAGTGTCGGCAACGTGTGCACCAGCGCGCCAAACAGGACCTCAAGATGATTGGGATCTTGATGATGATCGTAATGGATCCGCTTCCACGTCGATGCAAAAAACGGAATTTTATACATCAGATCACCGTGCATGATCCAACGATGAACCGCGTACCAAACCGCGTGCCAAGCGAGATAGGCGAACACCACACATTCAAGCGTCGGCACCACACCAATCGGGAAGAACGCAAACACCACCAGCGAAGCCACGGTGCAGGCGAGATAAACCATGATCGTGTAGTGCTGGAAATACGCGACAACGAGATCACGAAACGTCATGCGATCGAGATAGTGTGAACGCGTCCAAAAACTGGATTGGGTTGGGTCAGCAACTTTCACGTCAAAATCCTTCAATAATATTCATCGTCGTGTCTACGCCGTCAATGCGGCGGATTTGCGGCACCGAGCTATTCTTCGGTCCGCACCAACACCGTTTCGCCAATGAGCAAAAACAAGAAGAACGGCCCCCACGCGGCCAGAAATGGCGGATAAACGCCAATATTGCCCATCGCCAGCGCCGCATTATCGGCGACAAAATAGGCAAAGCCAAGCAGCGCTCCGATGACAACACGAATAAACAACCGCCCCGAGCGCGCGAGCCCAAATGCGGCAACCGATCCCAATAACGGCATCAGCAATGCAGAAAGTGGCTTTGATATCTTGTGCCACCAGCCCGATTCCAGCGCATCGGTCGGGCGCCCCGCCGCGCGCAAATCATGGATTGCGGTGCTCAGCGAATCAATGGGCAAGCGCTCGGCATTGACCGCCGCCAAGGTGAACTGATCGGGCCGAACGCCTTCGGCCGTATAAATATCGCCCGCCGCCGTTTCCGTCCCTGAAGCGACATCGAATCGCGTGGCATTATGGAGCAGCCACCCGCCGCGCGCTGGCTCAGCCGAAGGTGATCGCAAAATGCCGCCCAATGCGCCCGGTCCGCGCAGATAGATGGTCACTCCTTCCAGTCGCGCAGCCGACCCCTTACCCGAAACAATATCGGCATGAATAAGGTCTTTCCCAGCCTTCACCCAGACATCATCCTGCCCGTTCCGATCCGCTGGAACCGGCCCATATCCAGCCGCTTCCCAGCGGTTCAGCCCTGCGGTCGCACGCGTCACCACCCGCTCGTTAAAGGCAAACGAGAAAACTGCGATCAACAGGCTCGCCAAGATGGTCGGCGCCAAAATTTGGTGTGCCGATAGCCCTGCGGCTTTCATCGAAATGACTTCGCTGTTTTGGTTCAGCGTGAAGAAAGTCGTCAGCGTCCCCAGCAAAACCGAAAACGGCAGGAAGGTCGCGACGAGTTGCGGGTAACGCAACAGCACATACTTCCACAATTCGGCATTCCCATTGCCCGGATAGGCGAGCACATGTCCGGTTTCGCCAAGCAAATCGAGCGTTTGAATGATCAACGTAACAATGACGAGAAATGCAATCGTCCGCACGAGCATGGCTTTTGCCATATAAATCGTGAGCCGACGTGACGGAAAAAGGAGCTTGAGCATCTTACGACGTTCCTATTGCGGATCGACGGGCGAAGAGTTTCCCGATGCTCGCAACTCGCTTACCCAATTTGCTGAGCGCCCGCTCCAGCGTGCCAATCGGCTGCCCGCCTGGCTTGTGTGCCAGCACGTGATACATCCAGATAATCAGCAACGCGAAGATGGTGAAGGGGATGCCCAGCGCCAAAACCGGCGGATAACGACCGAGACTTCCCATGCTCTCCGCATATTCGTTGACCTTATGGTAGGTCACAATCATGATAATTGACAGGAAAGCACCGAGCGCCGACGTTGCTCGCTTTGGCGGCACAGCCAGCGCGACTGCAAGCAGCGGCATCAGAAACATCATCAGCACCTCTGCCATGCGATAATAGAAGTTCGAGAGGCTCTCGTATCGCACCAGAACAGGGGCTCGCGGATTCTCGCCGACGCGCACCAACTCGGGCAGTGTCTTTTCAAGGCGGCCATCGCCGCGGCTGCGGAACGACTCGGTCTTCGGAAGATCAATCGGCAAATCGTGCGATGTGAAGCTCAACACACGCGGTGTTTTATAGCCGGGCGCGTTGTGAACCAGCACACCATTGTTGAGGCGCAGCAAGATGGTATCCGGATCATCGGTCGCCAGAAATTGACCACGCTCGGCGGTCACCGCCAGCGATTTTCCGCCACTGCTGTTCGCCATGACGAAAATACCGCTCAGATCGTGCCCCTGATTCTTGCTCGACTCGATCCGCAGGGTCATGCTTTTCCCGAAGCGCGTAAACTCGCCAACCTTGATGGAAGCGCCAAATGCGCCTGTCCGCAACTCATAGCGCAGATCTTCATATGCATAACGCGTAATGGGTTGCAGGAAGCCGACCAGAAAGAAGTTGATGGCCGCAAAGCCAATCGCGTACATATACGGCACCCGCAAAAGCCGCCCATAGCTCTGCCCGACCGCCTGCAGCGCGTCGAGCTCGGTCGACATCGCCAGTTTGCGGAACGCCAGCAAGATGCCCAGCATCAGACCAATCGGGATGGCAAGGCCGAGATATTCGGGGATCAGATCCGCCAGCATCCGCCACACGACGCTCACCGGCCCGCCCTGCTCCTCGATGAAGTAGAAGAGGCGCAACATCTTATCGAGCAAGAACAACATGGCTGCGACAATGAAAGTTGAAAACAGCGGTACCGCGATCAACCGCGCCATGTATCGATCAATGGCAGTGAGCATGTCGCTGCGCTATGAGAATGCCTCGCCGAACGCAAGCCGAGAGTTCGGCATTATCGCCGCGCGCTCATTTTTGGAGTCGCTGCAACGCCAAAACGGTGCCGCCAAACAAGGCAGCCGCCCCAAGCATCGCGACAATCATCATCGGAAAATCACCTTGCGCAACGACGGCTGGGATCCCACCGAGTGTCAGGTAGGTCATAAAACTCGCGTTAAAGACCTGCGGGATGAACTTGATGATGTCGAAATAGAGCGCAAGGATGATGAAGCCGAGCATAATGAGCAAGCCAGGCACACCATACTGCGTTTTGCCAATCACGAGCCCCCAAGCGAGCAACAATCCGCCAATGGCGCCTAGAACGGCGGGCAGCCACTCGGTGAGCTGAGCTTTGCGAATATTTCCCCAATAGACCGCGAAAAATAGCCCAGAATAGAGCGGGGCAACATGCAAGGCCGCGCCACCGACGAGGTAGACCGTCAATAAGATAACCACGACCAACAGAATAATCGCACCAGCTAATGGCGTATGCCGCGTTTCGCTTGCCTCCATAACCCCTCCTCCTGTTTTATGTGGGGCGAGTTTAGGCGGGCGACATTCCGACGCAACCAAATTATGAGCGATTAAGCCGCGGCTAAGACGCCACTCGCCCGTCCCGCCGCTTTGAACGCTGCAAGGATCGTATCGACTTGTTCAGTCGAATGCCCAGCGCTGAGCGAGCAACGCAGCAAGAACATCCCGTTCGGTGTCGCGGGTGGGCGCGCCACGTTGACATAAACACCAAGCTCCAAGAGCGCCTGCCACGTCCCGACAGCTTGCTCCTGATCAGGCAACATCACCGCAATAATCGCAGATTGCGGCGTTTCCGTGCCAAGCGTATAGCCCATCTCGCGCAGCCCCGCGTGCATTTTGCGCGTGTTTTCCCAGAGATGCGCGCGCTTGTTATGCGCGTGCATGAGCTTGCGGATTGACGTTGCCGCCATCGCCACCACGCAGGGCGGGAGTGATGCGGTGAAAATGTAGGGCCGCGACACCATCCGGATCACTTCAAACTTGGGATGGTTTGATACGACGAAACCGCCGACCGTGCCCACTGATTTGCTGAACGTACCAACCACAAAATCAATGTCATTCTCGAGGCCGAGTTCCTCATAAACGCCGCGACCATTGGGCCCAAAAAAGCCCATCGAGTGCGCCTCGTCGGACATGATCATGACGTTGGGATGCTTTTTCGCTACCGCGACCATCTCAACAAGCGGCGCAACATCGCCCACCATCGAATACACGCCCTCAAGAATCACCAGTTTCTGGGCCTCGGCAGGGATGCGGCCCAGTCGCTTGTCCAAATCCTCGACCGAATTATGGCGGAAGCGCACAATCTCGGCGTTGCCCATCGCGCAGCCATCATAGATGCTCGCATGGCTGTCGGCATCGAGCACGATATAATCGCCCTTCCCCGCAATCGCCGACACAAACCCGAGATTGGCCTGATAGCCGGTCGAAAACACTATGGCGCCGGTGGTGCCATAGAATTCGCGCAGCGCGTCCTCGCAGGCCTTATGATCCTTGTAGGTGCCGTTGAGCATGCGGCTGCCATTGGTGCCCGAGCCAAAATGGTCGAGCGCGTCCTTCCCCGCCTGAATCACATCAGGGTCAAACGTCATACCCATATAATTATAGGTACCGACAAGGATGGTTTCCTTGCCCTTGATCATCGCCACGGTGGGCGATTTGATCTCGTCCATCACGATGCCGAACGGATCGCGCACCCCAGGCTGCATCAACGCTTCGCGCTCTGCCAGCAGCGGATCGAATTTACTGAAAAGGTCGGTCATTAATTCGCCTTCAGCTTGATAACAGCGTCCACGAGATGCCCCACCGTTTCGATTTCAGCCTGCATATTCATCGTGATCATGATGTCGAAATCGTCTTCGATGGCCGCAACGAAATCCATCACGGTTAGGCTGTCCCATTCAAGGTCACCCGCAAACGTCGTCGCCTCCGACAATGCGACTTGCTTCTTGTTGAATGGCTCAATCTGCGCGCAGATATTGGCGTAGACGGTGGAACGGTCGGTCATAACTATCCTTGCATTGCTCTGTTGTCGCTATGCCCGTTGAATACGGCGGGAAGTGGGCAATCACATTTTTTTCGACGCTAGACGATCCATTTCGCTTCACGATAAGCCGCCAGCGTCGTTTTCACGCCGAGCCGCGTATCGATCGCCGGTTGCCATAATGCGGCAGGCGGACGCTTGTCCGGATCGACGCGCCACTCGGGATGACAGAAATAATTCACGCGGTCGGGCGTTAATTTCGCCTTAGTGCCGCGCGCCAGTCGGTCGGCATAGGCCGCCAGCATCAGAAGGGGCTTTGGCACACTCAGCGTCTTGACCGAGCGGTTGAACGCGCCACCGAGCGCCTCCGCAAATGCAGTATGCGTCCAGTCATCACGGCCATCATCGGGCTCATACAGCGCACCGATGCTCGCTGCATCGGTAATGATCGCGAGCAAAAGCCGCGCAAGGTCACTGACGTGGATGACCGACAGATGTCCGGGTGGCGGCCCCAGAACAATCCCTCGTTTCGCCATTTTGAACAATTCAAGGTGGTCGGTATCACCCGGCCCGTAGACTGCTGGCGGGCGGACAATTGTCCAGTCAAGCGGTGCCGCAGAAACGATCCGCTCACTCTCTGCTTTCGACCAACCATAATGGGACAGGCTGGGCTCGCGCGCCGACAATGAGGACACATGGACGAACCGTTTGACACCGCGCGCAACAGCCGCAGCGACCATGGCACGTGTGCCCTCAATATTACCGGCGACAAAACCAGCGCGGTCTGCCGCGTTCACGACACCCGCAAGATGAATGACCGCATCGGCACCGGTCAAGAGTTCATCGAGTGCATCCGCCTGATCGAGCGCACCGGCAACCCAAGTCACCCCGTCTTGCTCGGTTTGTGGTCGGCGAGCCAGCGCGCGAACCTGCCACCCCTGAGCGACCGCAATCGCGATCAGGATGCGCCCCACGAATCCGGTGCCACCTGTCACCGCGAGTGTTCCGCTCATAACACCACCATATGATTGCAATGCACGAGCGCCGCGCGCGGTGTGTACCCGAGAATATCGGCAAGGGCGCTCGACCGTTTGCCGCAAATCAACGCCGCGTCATGCGCGTCATACTCCGCGAGGCCGCGCGCAATGGTGTCGCCCGCACTGGTGACGATATCAACGACATCGCCGCGCTCAAAAGCGCCCGAAACGCGAATCGCGCCCGCCGCGAGCAGGCTCGCGCCGCCACTGCGCAACGCAGCAACGGCACCCGCATCGACCACAATCTGTCCCTTGATGCGCAACCGCCCCGCCAGCCAAGCTTTTCGCGATGTTTTGGCGATGGACGCGACAAAGCGTGTTCCGACCCCTCCGCGCTGCAGCCGCGCGAGCGGATGATCGTGCAGACCTGACACCAATACCAGATCAATCCCCGCACTGTTCGCCGCGCGCGCCGCTTCGAGCTTCGACGCCATCCCGCCAGACCCCATTCCCGACGAACTGCCGACGCCCGCGAGCGCCATAATCCGGGCATCAACGCGCCGCACGAGCGGAACAAGCTCCGCCGATGCATCCCGCGTTGGATCGGCTGTGTATAGGCCGTCAACATCCGACAGCAGGATAACTTCCTCCGCTCCTGCGGCCTGCGCAACCCGCTCGGCGAGGCGATCATTGTCACCCACGCGAATTTCATCGGTCGCCACGGTATCATTCTCGTTGATCACCGGCACGACACCCAAGCTGAGCAACCGGTTGAGCGTCGCCGTGATATTGATATAGCGCCGTCTATCTTCAAAATCTTCATTGGTCACAAGAACTTGAGCAGCATTTATCTCATGCTCACTTAACAATTCTGCCCAACAGCCAGCGAGAGCAATCTGCCCCACTGCGGCCGCGGCTTGTGCGTCCTCAAGGCTCGCCCGACCACCCTTGGGCAAGGCCAAGCGGCGCGCACCCAGCGCAATCGCGCCCGAGGAA
>Ga0007825_1000049_pt1 | contig 38440 bp, 32 predicted proteins | sample CryBogCBE13Jul09_FD_71229 | JGI IMG/M metagenome (GOLD analysis project Ga0007825, IMG submission 71229) | Freshwater microbial communities from Crystal Bog, Wisconsin, USA - CBE13Jul09 | ecosystem: Environmental > Aquatic > Freshwater > Lake | place: Crystal Bog, Wisconsin, USA | collected... | reverse complement strand
CGCTATGAGAAGCAATCACAGGCTTGGTTGTAGTGTTTATGGCATCCCAGAAAGTAGCTTCACCAACATGTGAAATATCAACGATGATACCTAATTTATTCATACGTTTTACAATCTCTTTCCCAAAAGGAGTTAGCCCTTTATGGCCAGTATATTTAGGATCTTTTTCATCGGCATGTGAGCTTGCCCAACTATTTGAATTATTCCATGTAAGGGTCATGTAACGCACGCCTCTTTTGTAAAAAGTATCTAATTTATTTATGTCGTCCTCAATCATATGTCCACCTTCCACGCCATATTGAGCAACTAATTTGCCTTCTTTTAAAGCTTGATCAATTTGCTTCCAAGTTTTAGCCACTACCATTTTGTCTGGATTGCGAGCAGCTACTGCATCAATGGTATCCATTTCGCGCATTGCCCATGCGTATGGATTTTTTTTCTCACCATCACAGAAAATGGAAAACAATTGATAATCAACGCCACCTTTTTTAAATCTTTTTAAGTCGGAATGATTGATACCCGTTAAATCTTGGTCTAGGCTCACATTTTTCTCCAAACATGCACTAACTGCATCATTATGGGTATCCACTAAAACGGATTTATAATGAATAGCTTGGCTATTGGCTTGTATTGAAAATGCTAAAAAAAGCGGTACTAGGTATTTCATGGTACGGGTTTGTTTTTAATTGACAACTAAAATAGCTATTTTTGCGCACAGAAAAACGACTATGTTAGATAAATTAGAAGCCATAAAAGCTAGATTTGACCAGGTAGGGGTGGCTTTGACCAATCCTGAAATCATCAATAACCAGACTGAGTTTGGTAAAATGAGCAAGGAATACCGTTCCTTGGAAAAAATTGTACAACCTTATTTAAGATATGTAAAGGTGTTGGATGAGCATAAGTTTGCGAAAGAGTCCTTAAATGGGGACGACGCAGACATGCGTGAATTGGCTAAAATGGAATTACCTGCATTAGAAGAAGAGAAAGAGACTTTGGAAAAAGAGTTGACTAAATTATTGATTCCAAAAGATCCTCAGGATGATAAAAATGCCATTATTGAATTAAGAGCCGGAACAGGTGGTGACGAAGCGAGTTTATTTGTCGGCGACTTATTAGGCATGTATACAAGATATTGTCAAAAGAAAGGTTGGAAAGTTGCGATTGCAAGTGAGAGCGAAGGATCGGTGGGTGGATACAAGGAAGTTATTTTAGAAGTAACAGGTGAAGATGTATACGGTACTTTAAAATTTGAGAGTGGGGTGCATCGTGTTCAACGTGTACCAAGTACTGAAACACAAGGTCGTGTGCATACATCAGCAGCAACGGTTGCGGTAATGCCTGAAGCAGAGGAAGTAGATTTTGTGTTAAACCCTGCAGATGTTAAAATGGAAACTGCGCGAAGTGGTGGTGCTGGAGGACAAAACGTAAATAAGGTAGAGACCAAGGTAATGTTAACTCATATTCCAACGGGCACTGTAATTATTTGTCAAACAGAACGTTCCCAGTTAGGTAACCGTGAAAAAGCAATGGGCATGTTGCGTACTAAATTATTTGAAGAGCAAGTGCGTAAGCAAGAGGATGAAATTTCGAGACATCGTAAAACATTGGTGAGTACGGGAGATAGAAGTGCAAAAATCAGAACCTATAACTGGCCACAAGGTCGTGTAACTGATCACCGTGTGAATGTAACTTCCTATAATTTAGATGCAGTAGTCAATGGAGAGATTGAAGAATTCATTGAAGCATTGCAAATGGCAGAGAATGCAGAGAAAATGTTGGTGCAGAACTAAAAATTAAAAAGAAAATTTTAAAATAAAGAAATATAAAAGGCGCTGAATTTTCAGCGCCTTTTATATTTATAATAGTTTATTACTTCGCTAAGCTTTGCTCCCATTGCCATGCAGTAAGCATCATTTCTTCTAAACCATACTTGCATTCCCAACCTAATTTAGTAACTGCTTTATCATTATTGGCATAAATAGCTACAATATCACCTGCTCTTCTTGGTCCTACTTCGTAATTTAATTTTACGCCACTTACTTTTCAAAAGCATTGATGGCTTCTAAAACGGTAATGCCATTACCCGTACCTAGATTAAATACTTCACAGGTTTTTTCAGCATTGTTTTTGATGGAATATTGTAATGCTAAAGTATGTGCATGTGCAATATCACAAACGTGAATGTAGTCTCTAATGCAACTTCCATCACGTGTATCATAATCGTCGCCATACACTTGCATGGTTGGTAATTTACCAATCGCAGTTTGTGTAATAGCAGGTACTAAATTTTGTGGACGACCAATGGGTAATTCTCCAATAGCGGTGCTAGGATGTGCCCCCACTGGATTAAAGTAGCGTAATAATATCGTAGAAAGCGGATATGTAAATGCAGTATCACGCACAATGGTTTCTCCCATTTGCTTAGAAGCGCCATAAGGGGAAGCAGCAGTTTGCAAAGGTGTTTCTTCCGTTACAGGAATCATTTCAGGATTGCCATATACTGTACAAGAGGAAGAGAAAATAAAATGTTTTGCATTGTATTTTGCCGCCATATTTAGTAAGTGAACCAATGAAAACAAATTATTCTCATAATAGTCTAGTGGTTTTTCAACCGACTCGCCCACTGCTTTGTAAGCAGCAAAGTGAATCACACCAATAATACTAGGGTTCTCTTTAAATATATTTTCAGTGGCTACTTTATCTGTTAAATCAACATTGTAGTTTTTAATACGCTTACCCGTAATTTTTTCAATACCGTCTAAGGATTTGTCAGTGGCTCTTGATAAATTATCGGCAGAGATAACATTAAATCCATTTTCAATTAAATCAACAATGGTATGTGCGCCAATAAAACCACAACCTCCAGTAACAAGTATTGTTTGCATGCTTACAATTTAGAGCACAAAGAAACGAAAAAAAATGCATTAAAATTTAGTAGCTAAGGTAAAGCCAACGGTAGTACCCACATTCACCTTGCTTCTTATTTGCATGGTTTCGTTATGGGCTTCTATAATGTGTTTGCAGATAGCTAATCCGAGGCCTGTACCACCAATATCTCTGCTACGTGCGTCATCTGTTCGGTAAAAACGTTCAAATAGTCTAGGGATATGTTCTTCAGCGACGCCAATACCATCATCGCTAATTTCAATAAGTAATTTTGAATCTTCTAACTGATAAATGCTTGCTGTGATATGTCCATCAATCTTTCCATATTTAGCAGCGTTTGAAATGATATTTACCAAAACCTGATAAATTTTATTTTTATCAGCAAAAACGTGCATTGGTGCATCGCTGCCTTTTTTGTATTGAAACTGAATATTCTTTTTCAACCATTTTACACTTAAATTATGTACTACTTCATTAATTAAATCCTGAATAATAAAAGAAGTTTTTAAAATGGGTTCCTTATTAATTTCCAAATTAGTGATTACGTCTACATCATTTAATAATCCAACAAGTCTTTGCACATTGGCTTGCGCTTGATTGATAAATTTATTGCCAATGGTAGGATCTTCCATAGCGCCATCAGCAATAAGTTCCAAATATCCTTGAATCGCAAATGTGGGCGTTTTTATTTCGTGTGATAAATTCTGAAGAAATTCTTTTCTAAACGCTTCGTTAGATTGTAATTGTTGAATTTGCTTTGTTTGTTGCGCAGCCCAATGTTCTACGTCTTCGCGTACATCGTCAATGCCTTTTTTAGGTAAAATATATTTTTGATAAGCTTCCTCTCTCTTACTTGCCTTGGTGGATGAAATTAGTTTATAAATGAGTTTTATTTTTCTATAAATAAAGTACTCTAAAATTTGATAGACTAAAAAATAGATAACAACAAAGCAAGCTAAAAAATAAGCTAACAAAACGCGCCAATCAGTGATTAAAACAAAGACACTTATCCCAATAATGCTTGATAAAAGCAATGCAGTTAATGCTGCTAATTGTTTTGGGGATAAATTTTTTTCTTTAAACATACACTTTGTAAATGATTGAACTCATTACGAAGTTAGCTTTTTAAATCAAATAATTAGGGACTAATAGTCAAACTTGTAGCCAACTCCTTTAACAGTAGTAATGCAATCAATACCTAATTTAGCTCTGATTTTTCTTACATGAACATCAATCGTTCTGTCCCCTACAATTACATCATTACCCCATACTTGAGATAAGATTTCATTTCTTAAAAATACTCTTCCTGGCTGAGAGGCTAATAAAAACAAAAGTTCAAATTCTTTTTTAGCAAGAATATGGGTCTCTCCGTTTAAAATGGTTTTATATTGAGTAGGGTCAATTACTAAATCTTTAACTTGAATCAATTTATTATCCGTTGCACTTGGCTGAATTCTTCTAAATAATGCAGAAATTCTACTCACTAAAACCTTTGGACTAATTGGTTTATTTACAAAATCGTCTCCACCTAATTCTAATCCTTTAATATGAGAAGCTTCATCATTAAGTGCTGTTAATAAAACAATCAAAGTTTTATCAAACTGCTTATTGCTTCTTAAATATTCACACACTTCAAAACCATTACGTTTTGGCATCATGATGTCTAAGATGATACAATCCGGGGTATATAACTGTGCTTTCTCAATGGCTTCGCTACCATCTTTAGCTGTAAAAACTTCAAAGCCAGCTTTGGTTAAATGGAAACTAATAATTTCAATAATATCAGGCTCGTCGTCTGCAATTAGTATTTTAATAGGGTTGGTTTCCATAGTTGAATATATACCCAAATTTAGCATTAAATGGCCACAACAAAAGAGTGCTAAGACATTATCAAATTGTTAACTAAATGAGCCAGTTAACTAGATCCCTTTGAGTATATGTAAAATATATGGGTTTGCCTTTTTCTCCCTTCCCCAGGTAGTTTCAGGGCCATGTCCTGAATAAATGGTCATGGTATCTGGAAGTGGTAATATTTGCGTGCTGATACTTTTTATGAGGTCAAGGGGATTGCTTCCAGGTAAATCAGTTCTACCAACCCCGTCTTTAAATATTAAGTCACCTCCAATTAAAAAATCTTGGGCTTCATTGTAAAAGCAAACACTTCCTGGAGAGTGTCCAGGGGTAACTAACACTTTAAACTGGTCTTTTCCAAAATGGATGATTTCATCTTGGTCAATATATTGAACGGGGCCTTTATAGGGTTCGCAAGGAACGCCCCATCTTGCGCCGCCTTCTGGTAATCGGTCTATAACAGGTTGCTCATTTTTATGAAAATGTGCAGTAAGCGCATATTTTTCACTCACAAAATTATTCCCAAAAACATGGTCTAAATGACAATGGGTATTGAGTAATAGAGTAGGAGTTAATTCATTTTCGGTAATAAAATTTGCTAAGGCTTCTTGTTCATTTCTTAAATAACAACCAGGATCTACAATGATGGCTTTTTTTTCATCATTGAATAAAATGTAAGTGTTTTCCTGAAACGCGTTAAAACAAAATGAATGTATAGTAAGCATGAAAATGAATTATTTAATAATTGTAATGGTTATTTGTGATTGGATAAATGTTCACAAATATTTTTGACCATGGCAGGCCCTTCGTAAATAAAGCCAGTCCAAATTTGTACTAAACTAGCACCTGCATTTATTTTGGATTGTGCATCCTCACCTTTAAAAATACCACCACTTGCAATAATCGGTAAACGATTGCCAATGCCTTTATGTAAGTAATTTAATACTTGGTTCGATTTTTCAAGTAGGGGTTGGCCACTTAATCCGCCAGCGCCAAATGCAGTTGCTGCTGCTAAATTATTTTCGTTCAATAGGCTACGATCCAATGTCGTATTGCTTGAAACCAATCCATCGATTTTTACTTCCTGTGTTAAAGAAATGATATCATCCAATGCAGCAGTTTCTAAATCGGGTGCAATTTTCAATAAAATAGGTTTGTTGTTTTTATTGATATTTTGTAGCTCACTAAATATTTTTCTTAATGATTCTTTTTCTTGTAATTCACGTAGCCCAGGTGTATTGGGTGAACTTACATTTACAACAAAATAATCTACTACTTCTTCTAATCCCGAAAAATTAATGCAATAATCTTTCCAAGCATCACTATTTTCTGTGACTTTATTTTTTCCAATATTGCCTCCAACAATCAAACTCGTATTTGATTTCTCTTTTCTAATTTTCAATCTTTTTGAAATAGCTTCTACGCCATCATTGTTAAATCCCATTCTGTTGATCAATGCTTTTTGACTAGGAATTCTAAACAATCTTGGCGACGGATTGCCAGCCTGTGCTTTTGGCGTTACCGTTCCAATTTCAACAAAACCAAATCCCAATAATTCCAAAACGTCTAAATGTTCTGCATTTTTATCAAAACCAGCACCCAGTCCAACCGGGTTTGGGAATTGTAAACCAAAAAGTTCTTTTGATAAATCCTTCCCTTTGTATTGAAAACTGCCAGCAAGTAATTGTTTGCCAAATGGTAAAGCAGCAGCAAAATGTAAACCTTGCATGGATACTTTATGGGCAGTTTCCGGAGGAAGTAAAAATAGGGTGTTGCGGATAATAGGGTATATCATATTGCAAAATTACAATGAAATATTTAGTTGCATAAACAACTGTTTATAAAATTGACTACATTTATGCTGAAATTGAGTGTTTCACATAAATCCAATGGTATGCAAGAAGCTTATATAGTAGCAGGTTTTAGAACTGCCGTGACTAAGAGTAAAAAGGGAGGCTTTCGTTTTATGCGTTCAGACGAATTGGCCATACAGGTAATTCAAGGATTAATGAAAAGTTTACCAGCCTTAGATCCCAAATTGGTCGATGACGTGATTGTAGGCAATGCAGTGCCAGAAGCCGAGCAAGGTTTGCAATTTGGAAGAATGATTTCGGCAAAAGCATTGGGTATTGAAGTGCCTGGTATTACTATTAATAGATATTGCGCAAGTGGTTTAGAAAGTATTGCGATGGCTACTGCAAAAATTAGAACCGGCATGGCCGATTGTATTATTGCGGGTGGTACAGAATCGATGAGTTTGGTACCCACAGCTGGCTGGAAAACGGTCCCTGCATACTCTATAGCAGTGGAAGAACCTGATTATTATTTATCGATGGGTTTAACTGCGGAAGCTGTTGCTCAAGAATACAATGTGAGTAGGGAAGATCAAGATGCCTTTGCGTTGGCATCACATCAAAAAGCAAAAGCAGCTATTGAGCAAGGTCATTTTAAAAAAGGAATTTTACCGATTGAAGTGACAGAGACATATGTAAACGAAAAAAATAAAAAAGCGACTAAGTCTTATATTATTGATACGGATGATGGAGTGCGTGCAGATACAACCATTGATGCATTGTCAAAATTAAAGCCTGCATTCGCAGTGAAAGGATCTGTTACTGCAGGAAATTCTTCACAAACAAGTGATGGCGCAAGTTTTGTAATTGTGATGAGTGAAAAAATGATTACTTCGCTAGGATTGAAGCCTATTGGTCGTTTGGTGAATTGTGCTTCTGCAGGAGTGCACCCAAGAATTATGGGTATCGGACCCGTTGCAGCAATTCCTAAAGTATTAAAGCAAGCAGGAATGAATTTGGATCAAATAGATTTAATTGAATTGAATGAAGCATTTGCATCTCAATCATTAGCTGTAATTCGTGAATTAAATTTAGACACGAATAAAGTAAATATTAACGGAGGCGCGATTGCATTGGGTCATCCGTTGGGTTGTACGGGTGCTAAATTAACAGTACAAATATTAAATGACTTAGAACGCCTGAATAAAAAGTATGGTATTGTTACTGCTTGTGTAGGTGGCGGTCAAGGCATTGCGGGAGTAATTGAGCGCTTGTAAATTTAGTTTTATTTATCGCCAACTACTATGGGTATAGTAAATATTTCTTTCTGATTTTTTTGAAAGCAGTTAATCCCGGCTCCCAAGTTTTTCTGATGTCTGCTTCCGATGCGCCGTCTTTTAATTGTTGCATTAAATTAGCATTACCTGCAAGTTTATTAAAAAAGTAAGCAGTAGGTTCTTTTGTTTTGGGTGCTAAAAAGAAATTATCTTTTTGTGGGAAGCTTTTATACATTTCAATAATCAATGCAAGGTCAATTTTGTCATTTGGTGGCGTTTGTTTGGTAAGATCCCATCCATAACATTGTTGTCCATATAATTTTGAAGACATCGCACCCACTCTTGGATTCGGGGTAAAACTAAATGACTTATTGGTAATACTTGGATGACCAATGTAAGCAAAAGCATGTGCGGTTCCACGTCCTTCACTCATTACCGTTCCTTCCACTAAACATGTTGTTGGGTACCATAATATAGAGGACATGTCTGGCAAATTGGGAGAAGGAGTAATAGGCAAAGAATAGATGGATTGATGCGTATAATTTTTATTGCGAATAATTTGTAAGGACCAATTTGCATTTTGATTTGCTTTACTGCTATCCATCTTCATCCACTTTTCTCCTCTCAACATTAATGCATATTCACCTATCGTCATTCCATAAACAATAGGTATGGCTTGCTTTCCAACACCACTAACATATGGAGTTTCTAAAATAGGTCCGTCCACATAATGTCCATTTGGATTAGGTCTGTCTAAAACAATTAATGGTTTATTGTTGGCCATTGCAGACTCCATATAATACTGTAAGGAGTTAATATAGGTATAAAATCGAGCACCAACATCCTGCACATCAAATAATAAAATATCAATGTCTTCTAAATCTTCTTTTGCCGGTGCATTCTTTTTTCCATAGAGTGAAACTATTGGGATACCTGTCTTTTCATCTAATGCATCATTTACTTTTTCTCCAGCATCGGCCGTACCTCTCAAACCATGTTCGGGTGTAAAAACTTTTTGAATATGAATACCTGCTTTTAATAAAGTGTCCATTAAATGGGTATTGCCAACAGTAGCAGTTTGATTGGTAAATAAACCAACACGTTTGTTTTGTAACAAAGGAAAGTACTCTCTTGTTTGATAAGCTCCAGGTAGTATGTTTTGTTGTGCTTGTGTATTATTTGTTATAAAAACAATTAATAACAAAAAGGACATTACTTTATTCATGATAAAAGTTTAGCTCAAGTATTTTCCAACAATGGGAACTCTTCGTCCTACACCAAATGCTTTTGGTGATATACGAATGATGGGACAGAACTGATTACGTTTGTACTCATTATTGTTTACCATCTTTAAAGTACGGTCCACCAATGCAGCATCAAAACCAAGCGATTTGATTACAGAAGGATCGGCTCTTTTTTCAATGTATTGATATAAGATTTGATCAAGTATTGCATAATCTGGTAAACTATCACTGTCTTTTTGATTCGGTCTTAGTTCAGCACTTGGTGCTTTGTCTATAATATTTTGAGGGATTATTTCTTGGTCTCTGTTAATATAATTGGCCAATGCGTACACTTGCATTTTATAACAATCACCAAGTACACCAAGGCCTCCAGCCATATCCCCATATAAAGTGCCATAGCCAGTTGCCAATTCACTTTTATTAGAAGTGTTCAATAAAACGTATCCAATTTTATTGGCAATTGCCATTAATATATTTCCACGGGATCTGCTTTGTATGTTTTCTTCTGCTAAAGAAAAAGGGAGGTCTTTAAAAATAGGTTTTAAGGTTGACAAGAAAGTTTCATACACTTCTTTAATAGGTATGATATCATATGGGTTGTCTAAATTCTTGCTAAGTTGAACAGCGTCATCAATAGAATGTTCGGTTGAATAAGACGAAGGCATTAATATAGAATGTACATTTTCTTTACCCAATGCCTCACAAGCAATGGCCAAGGTAACTGCTGAATCAATGCCACCAGATGATCCTAGAATGGCGCGTTTAAAACCCATTTTATTAAAATAATCTTTCACGCCTAATACCAATGCTTTGTATACTTGATCAATATTAAGTTCGGGCATTAATTTAACTGGATTCAATTCTTTACTTGGTACGCGTGCAGCTGGTTCTAATATGGGTGCATTAATAGTGCCATCATCATTGCATTCAAAAATTTGCATGGCAGATTCAAACATGGGAAGTGCACCACATAAATTAGCATCCTTATCAAATACCAATGAAGCACCATCAAAAACTATTTCCGTTTGACTACCTACCGCATTGCAATAAAATAAAGGCTTCTTGTATTTTACAACATTTGATTTAATAGTTGCTTTACGATCCTCGTCATGTGTATAATCAAATGGAGAGGCACTTAGGTTTAATAAAATATCAGGTTGTTGATCCATCATTTTATCCATTGGACAAATTCGATACAAAGGATTATCCCCCAAGTTCCAAATGTCCTCGCAAATAGTAATGGCTAATTTTTTTCCTTTAAATGGAACTACCTTCCAATCGTCTGCTGGTTCAAAGTATCTGTTTTCATCAAACACGTCATAGGTTGGTAAAAGTGTTTTATGAATTTCGGCCACTATTTTTTGTTCATATAAAAAGAAAGCAGCGTTGTATAAATCTTTTCCTTTTTCATTGGGGTTGCGGGCAGGACTTCCAATCAAAACTCCAATCGTATCAGCTGCTTGCTTGATGGTTTCAATGCTTTCATAGCATTTATTGATAAAGTCATTAAACTCTACAAAGTCTCTTGCAGGATATCCGCAAACACTCATCTCGCTAAATAAAATAATATCGGCTCCTTGCTTTTTAGCTTCTTCAATGGCGCATAACATTTTTTCGGTGTTTTGCTCAAAGTTGCCAATATGATAATTTTGTTGGGCTATGCAAATCTTCATAAACTCAAAGTTCGGTTTTTAAAAATAAATAAACTTGGTTTTTTTGTACTTTCACATATGCGAAATGCCTTTTTTATTGCTTTTTTCTCCGTTTTAATTGCGTTTGGCTGTAATAATGTCAACAATGATCCAGCTGCAAAAGCGCCGCTTTTTCAATTGAAGGTGGAAAGATTTGACAGTGCTTTTTTTTCAATGGATACATTGCACACAAAGATCGAAATTGAAAAACTACTTAAAGCGTATCCTAGTTTTGGAAAAGATTTTATAACAAGGATTCTTTTGTTAAAAAAAGTAGATGACACATTAGGAATTAAAGCGTTCTATAGAAATTATTTACCAATTTACAAGGAAGTTCAAAAAGTGAATGCAGTCAAAATTGCAAAGCCTGCTATCGAAAATGCATTTAAGAGATTACATTTTTATTTCCCAAAATATGCATTGACACATCATGTGATTTTATTTGTGGGTCCATTGGAATCTTATGGAAATATTATTACGAACGATGCAATTGCTGTTGGACTGCAAATGCATATGGGGGCTCAATCAAAATGGTATTATGATGAGCATATTCAAACTATTTATCCCACTTACTTGAGTCGTAGATATACGCCTGATAATATTGCATTAAGTACGGTGCAAAATGTTTTAAGTGATATTTATTTACCTTCTATTAAATCCCAAAATTTAACTGCTCAAATGATTGAAGCTGGTAAAATTCAATATATCATGAATGCCTGTTTCCCTAATGCTCCAGACTCTTTGCGATTAGGGTATACAAATGAACATTGTATTAATATCAAAAGTCAAGAGGGCAAGATTTGGTCCTATCTATTACATGAAAAGTTAAGTTATGCTACCAATCCAAGTGATATAGACAACTTTATGCAGGATGCAGCATTTAGTAATTTATTTGGGGAATCCTTGCCTGGAAATATTGGAAAATATATTGGACTTAAAATAGTAGAAGCTTGGATGCAACAAAAAGCACAAAGGGGGATTACAATGGAAACCCTTTTGAATACTTCTACAGATAAAATTTTTGAAACAGCAGCCTACAATCCTTAATCCAACTAGTTTAATTTGGTGGGTGCGGCTAATTTAAAAGCAGGAATTTTCACTTGAATTTGACTACGATTCTCAATGTTTCCCATCGTATAGTAACCCTGCATTTTACCTAGTTCGCTTTTTAAATGACAGCCGCTTACGTATTGGTAATGCTTACCTGGCATAATAATAGGTTGAACACCCACAACGCCTTCGCCTTCCACAATTCTTTGTTCGGTATTGCTATCAAAAACCTCCCAGTATCTTCTTAATAATTTTACAGGAAATGAGTTGTGATTTTCAATAGTAATGCGATAAGCAAACATGAACTCATTCTGTAACGGATTGCTATAGTCTTTTTGGTAAAAAGATTCTATGCTTATTTCTATTCCTTCTGAAATCTTAGAAACCATTTTTCTAGTATCTAAAAGTGCTCCGCAGAGTATACTGCGTGGTAAAAGTAACAAAAAAATCACACCGATGGCTTAAAAAAATGCTATAATTTTTCATTAGAGACTTTAAGTGCTTTACCTTTGCGCAATCGTATGCGTTAGGCTGAAAATCACTCAATTATAATATAAAAATATACCCAAATGAAGATCGCAGTTGCAAATGGAGACGGAATTGGCCCAGAGATTATGGAGGCTGTCATTCATGTATTTAATTCCGCTAAAGTTCCCTTGGAATATCAGTTTGTAGATATGGGAAAATGGGTTTTTGACAAAGGTTTTAGCAATGGAATGACTCCAGAAGCAAAAGCAACCATCGAAGATTTAGGTATATTATTTAAAGGACCGATGGAAACGCCAAAAGGTAAGGGAGTGAAAAGTGTGAATGTAACTGCGAGAAAAACTTGGAATACTTACGCAAACGACAGACATTTTCAGACATTAAGTGGGGTAGATACTGTTTTTAGTAAAGCAGGTATCAATATTGATTTAACAATTGTAAGAGAAAATATTGAAGATACATACGGTGGTGTGGAGCATATGCTTACACAGGATGTTGCTTTAGGTCGTCGTTTTATTACTCGTCCAGGAAGTGAACAAGTGATTAGATATGCTTTTGAAATGGCTAAGAAAAAAGGAGCTAAAAGAATTACATGTGGTCATAAGGCAAACATCATGAAATTAACGGATGGTTTGTTTTTGGAAGTGTTTAAAGAAGTTGCAAAAGAGTACCCTGAATTAAATGCGGATGATATTATTGTGGATGATTTATGTATGAAATTAGTAAGTCGTCCTGAAACTTTTGATGTGATTGTATTAACTAATTTACAAGGTGATATTGTAAGTGACTTATGCGCTGGATTGGTTGGTGGGCTTGGTTTTGCGCCTTCTGCAAATATTGGAGATCATATTTCAATTTTTGAAGCAGTACATGGAACAGCACCAGATATTGCTGGAAAAAATATTGCAAATCCAACTTCCTTATTATTAAGTGGATTAAGCATGTTGCGCCACCTAGGTTTAATGGAACAAGCAGTGATGATTGAAAATGCTTTGTTATATACTTTAGAATCTGGAGTACATACTGGTGATTTTGGTGACAAAACGATTCCTTCTGTAAATACGACACAATTTGCACAAGCTATCATTGATAATTTTGGCAAATTACCTAAGACGAATCCAAGACCTCAATTAAAGAATTTTGAATTTGTTCCAACCAACAGTAAAATTACTGCGAATCCAATGTTGGAAGGAAGTCAAAAAGAAGAACGTAAAATTGTAGGAGCAGATATCTTTATTGAAAGTAATTTACAACCCAATGCAATTGCTGAAATTGTAATTAAACATGAAACTGAAAATTTGAAATTGATTATCATTTCAAATCGTGGAACACAAGTATGGCCAACAGGATCTGTTTACACTAATTTGGTGAATCAATTTAGATTGCGTTTTGAAACAAAAGAGGATAATACCGTTACTCAAAAAGACGTAATTAATCTTTACAGCAGTTTGTCTAATGATTTTGAAATTAGCTCCGTTGAAACCTTAAACATGTGGGCTGGTAAAAAAGGCTATAGCTTGGCTCAAGGCCAATAATCACAGCTAGGTTTAAATTAGTGGCAACGTTTTCGGAAAAATGCTTTGGTTTTACCCTTATTTGCTCAAAAATTGCCAATATCGGTGGGAAAAAAACCAATTTTGATGTATTTTCACAGCTCAATTACAAAATAGCCTTTTACCTATGGCAGAAGTTATATTAATGCCTCGCTTAAGCGATACAATGACCGAAGGAGTGATAGCGGCATGGCATAAAAAAGTGGGAGATACCGTTAAGAAAGGCGACTTATTAGCCGAAATCGAAACGGATAAAGCCACCATGGAATTAGAGAGTTACCAAGACGGTGTTCTTTTGCATATTGGTACACCTCGTGGTGGAAAATTACAGGTGAATGATTTACTTGCCATTTTTGGTAAGGAAGGAGAAGATATTAGTGGATTAATTAGTGGCGCGAATATTGCTCCAGCTGCAACTCCTGCTGCTTCTGCACCTGCAGCACCTGCTGCTAGTGGGGTGGATTATACAAAAATGGAGGAAGTAGTTTTAATGCCACGTTTGAGTGATACCATGACGGAAGGTGTGATTGCTGGATGGCAAAAGAAAGTGGGAGATACGGTGAAGAAAGGAGAAGTGTTAGCGGATATCGAAACAGATAAAGCTACCATGGAATTAGAATCTTACAAGGATGGTGTTTTATTATATCAAGGTGCTCAAAAAGGAGAGAAGATCTTAGTAAACGATTTGCTTTGCATTATCGGTCAAGCCGGAATGGATATTGATGCAATCGTAAAAGGATTAAAGAGTGGTGCTGCAACAGCGGCTCCAGTTGCGGCTCCTGCAGCAACAGAAACAAAATCTGCTATTACATTAGACAAAGCACCTGTTGCAACTTCGGCTCCAGCACCAGCTGCTGCTGCACAAGTTGTAAATGAAGGACGCATTTTTGCATCTCCATTAGCTAAGAAAATTGCACAAGAAAAAGGAATCGATTTAAAATATGTGAAGGGTACTGGTGAGAATGGAAGAATCACAAGAACTGATTTGGAAAATTATACACCAGCAGCGCCTGCTGCAAGTGCTACTGCATCAGCATCTACAAGCTTTATACCAGCTGGTACGGTGAGTTTTGTGGATACACCAGTTTCACAAATGCGTAAAGTAATTGCAAAGCGTTTAAGCGAAAGCTTATTTACTGCACCGCATTTTTACTTAACAATGAAAATTAATATGGACGCTGCAATCAAAGCACGTACTTTATTAAATGAAAATGCAACTACTACTAAGATTAGCTTTAATGATATGATTGTGAAAGCAACAGCATTGTCATTAAAACAACATCCAAAAGTAAACAGTAGTTGGATGGGAGATTTTATTAGAGAAAATCATCACGTAAATATTGGTATTGCAGTAGCGGTAGACGAAGGTTTATTAGTTCCTGTATTACGTTTTGCAGATAGCTTGAGCTTATCACAAATTAGCGGTAACGTAAAAGAATTTGCAAAGAAAGCAAAAGATAAAAAATTACAACCTGCAGATTGGGAAGGAAGTACATTCACAATTTCTAATTTAGGTATGTTTGGTATTGACCAATTTACTGCGATTATCAATCCTCCAGATGCTTGTATTTTAGCGGTTGGTGGAATTGCACAAGAGCCAGTAGTTAAAGGTGGCCAAGTAGTTCCAGGAAATGTGATGAATGTTACTTTAAGTTGTGATCACCGTGTAGTAGATGGTGCGACAGGAGCAGCGTTCTTACAAACTTTAAAGAGTTTATTAGAAGAGCCATTGAGAATGTTGGCGTAAATAAGCCCCGCGATTTAATTAATAAGCCCCGCGATTTAATTTTTGCAAAACATATTAAAAAAGCCCCGATTAACTCGGGGCTTTTTTGTTTCAGTGTATTAGATTTTATATTTAAAAATCGCTATCACATCCAATAGGAGCACCTGGTGCAATCACTACTGGTTTTGGTAAATTGATTGTTCCCGGGTTTTTAATTCTTTCAATGGCAAAATCATATTGAGCTTTATGCGCAATATCTGTTTTGCTTAAGCTTTCTAATTTTGTTTTTAATTGTTGTAATCGATCATTGCAAATACTTCTTACTTCATAGTTAGCATCACTACTTTGATGAACACCTAATAACCAAGTTAAAACTTGTTGTTGTGTTTGCTGATGAACGCTACCTTCTAAGCCAGTAGGTATTTTAGCATACCATGTATTTTTCATGATAGCATCAAGCACATTGTCAAAGCCAATGGTGTTTGCTCTTGCTTTATTTTGAACTAATCTATTAGCTCTTTCTACATTAAATAAAAATGCTAATTCATAATCTGCTAAAGCTTCTGCTGCGCTTAATGCATCAAAGCTCATGCCAGTTCTTTTTTCAAATAATTCACCTACTCCATAATACATTGGGGGTCTTGGTGGGATTAAGGCTAATATATTTTCAGGAATAGTAAGTGTACTTGCGGATAAACAATTTACCGCAGCGTCTAAAGCTCTTTGTTGAACTGCATTAGGAAGAATGGTTGGCTTAATTTGATTTTGATCACCTCTAACGCTATAGTTATAATTGATACCACCAATTAATTTAGTTACCGCTTCTAATTGATAGCGATGATAATTATAAGCGGGTACTAAAACGTCTTCTAATTTAGTAAGAGGAGTTCCGTTTTGAATAGCTTCTTCCCCAAATTGTGCAATTGATTTTTTACGTACTGCTAAGGTTTGGTTTAACCCAGCAACAGCATCTCCATTATTATCCCATAAATGCGCATAAGGATGAAATCCACTGGCAGAGCGCGCGTCAGCGTCTGCAATAAATAACAATCCGTTTTTAGAATTTTCTTCTAATAACTTATTTAGTGCAGCTGGCTCATTGGTGCCTGCAGGGAAGTCTGTGTATCCATACATGATGGCTCTTTTATCCCATGCGCCAATTTCGTTGGTATATACTTTTGAAAAATCAATTTCGCCTTTGTCATTTACAAAAATATTGGGATGCGGATAGTCCATTACCGAAGCACGATCATTATAGCTAGATGCATAATTATGTTGTAATCCCAAAGTATGTCCTACTTCATGCGCTGCTAATTGTCTTAATCTTTGCAATGCTGCAGTCCTCATTTTATCGGTCACTGGTTTTCCATTGACATAAGGAGAAAGTAGGGATGTGAAAATTAAATAATCCTGTCTAACTCTTAAAGAACCCAAGGTTACCTGTCCTTTAATAATTTCACCTGTTCTTGGATCAGAAATAGTCATACCATAACTCCAACCACGTGTAGAACGATGCACCCAATTAATCATATTATAACGAATATCCATTGGGTCGGCACTGTCCGGTAGTATTTTAACTTGAAAAGCATTTTTATATCCTGCTGCTTCAAATGCTTGATTCCACCAACTTGCACCTTCTAATAATGCTGAACGAATTGGTTCAGGCGTGCCATTATCTAAATAGTAAATAATTGGTTTTACTGCTTCACTTACTAAGGCATTAGGATCTTTCTTTTGTAATCTGTGACGATTAATAATCATTTTTTCAATGGGCTCACTAAAGTCACTACCGTAATCAAAATAACTTGTTCCAAAATAACCGCTTCTTATATCATAATTTCTTGCATGATAATTTTGATCAGGAAGTTCAACAAAACTATGATGCATGCGCACTGTTATGGCTTCGTTGGATGGAGTTACTGCATTTACTAATCTGCCAGCATCAGCACCACCTACAAAAGTAAGCGTAGCTTCCATCTCGGTGTTCTTTGGAAAGTTTTTTGTATTGTTAATATATATTGCAGAGCGACCTTCATTAAGTGTGTAAGTGCCTTGTTTCATTTTTCTAATCTTATCAGCTACTCCATGCGCATCTCTCAATAAAAATGAAGTTGCATCAACTAATGCAATTGTGCGTTTAGTTCCATTAGAGGAATCAATACTTTCTGCTTCTACATTAAAACTGAAAATAATGGATTGTGCAAATGACTCATTCACTGCTTTTTGTTCTCTTGGATCATTTGTAACCGCACGAAAATTATAGTTAGGCTGAGTTAATAATATTTTTTTACCAACTCTTTGAAAGTAAACAATTCTTGAACCACCAATCTGTCCTCTATCAAGTCCAATATCATTGGATCCTAGACCTGCAGGCAATGAGTTTACATACAAAAAAGGAGTTTCTAATTTATCAATGGCCATATACATTTTACCATTGGCAGCATCCCACCAATAACTAAAGTACCCTTTGTGGTATTCCAAATTCTTTGTTTTATCTGCAATGGATTGTGCAGTACTATTTGCTTGTATGAACAATACAAGACATAAAAATAAAATACGCTTAAAAATATTTCGCATCATATTTGGTTTAGTATAAAAATAAAAAATCCCGCTTTATAAGGCGGGATTTTATGGTAAATGATTTTACTATGCTGTTGGATTCGTATCGCTAGTTGGCTCAGCAAAAAGCGTTTGAGGAACTGCTTCAACAACTACTGGAGTTGGTGCAGGAGCTGCAACTACTTTTTTAGCAACTTTCTTTTTTGCTACTGGCTTTTTAGCAACTACTTTCTTAGCTGCAGGCTTAGTTGCTTTTTTAGGAGCTACTACTTTTTTTGCTGCAGGTTTAGTTGCTTTTTTAGGAGCTACTTTTTTTGCTGCTTTTTTTGCAGTTGGTTTTTTAGCAACTACTTTTTTAGCTGCAGGCTTAGTTGCTTTTTTAGGAGCTACTTTCTTTGCTGCTTTTTTTGCAGTTGATTTTTTAGCAACTACTTTTTTAGCTGCAGGTTTTGCTGCTTTTTTAGGAGCTGCTTTCTTTGCTGCTTTTTTAGCTACTGGTTTTTTTGCAGCTGCTTTTTTAGCTGCAGGTTTTGTTGCTTTTTTAGGAGCTACTTTTTTTGCAGGAGCTGCTTTCTTTTTGCTTGACTTTGCCATGGATGTTATTTTTATTTAGTTAGTAAGTATATTTTTATAAAATTACATCGTTTTGTTGACACAAAATAAAATCTATTTATTTTTTTAATAATAGATTTGTAATATGCAAACGCCAATAACCTTAGTATTAGGAGCTTCCCCTAACCCAGACAGATACAGTTTTTTAGCAACTAATTTGTTGCATGAAAAAAAATACCAAGTTTATCCTTTTGGAATTAAGAAGGGACAAATTGGTGAATTGGAAATTTTGCAAGAATGGCCAAAGACTGGAACCATTGACACGGTTACTTTGTATGTGGGACCTGCAGGTCAGGTAGCATATTATGATGCCATCTTATCATTGGCTCCAAGGCGCATCATTTTTAATCCTGGCACCGAAAACCCTGATTTACAAGCATTAGCAACTTCCAATGGGATACAAACCATTGAAGCATGTACACTTGTAATGTTAAAAACAGGACAATATTAATCAGTTACTTTTTCCATTTACCCCAACTTTCTCTGTCCAAACATCGATATTGTATTGCCTCGCTGATATGGGTTTGATTGATCGTTTTTTCAGCTGCTAAGTCAGCAATAGTTCTTGCAACCCTTAATATTCGATCATGTGCCCTTGCACTTAATTGAAATTGCTCCATTGCATTTTTAAGCAAATTCCCGGCTTCTTGATTTAGTTGACAATAATCTTTTAATTGAATAGGGCTCATTTGCGCATTCGTGAATGTATTTGGGTGATTTATAAATCGTTCCTCTTGAATATTTCTAGCTGCTAAAACTGAATTTTTGATATTTTCTGTAGTGATAGATGGAGCTGTATCATTTAAAATTGAAAATGGAACGGGGGTAAGCTCCACGTGCAGATCAATACGGTCTAGTAATGGGCCCGATATTTTGTGTAAGTATTTTTGAATGGCAGTAGTACTGCAAACACAAGCTTTAGTGGGGTGATTATAGAATCCACAGGGGCAAGGGTTCATGGCTGCTACCAACATAAACCTAGCTGGGTAACTTAAATTCATTTTAGCTCTTGATATATGCACGATGCCTTCTTCCATGGGCTGTCTTAATACTTCAATAACCGTTCTTTTAAATTCAGGAAGTTCATCTAAAAACAAAACCCCATTATGCGCAAGTGATATCTCTCCGGGCTGAGGGTAACTGCCTCCACCAATGAGTGCTATGTCTGAAATAGTATGATGGGGTTGTCTAAAAGGACGTTGCATTTGTAATTCATTCAACAAAGCACCCTTATTGGATACACTATAAATTTGTGTGGTTTCAATGGCTTCATTTTTAGATAGAGGTGGCAAAATAGATACCATACTTTTTGCCAACATGGTTTTCCCTGCGCCAGGCGGACCAATCAAAATAAGGTTATGAGCGCCAGCACTTGCAATTTCGAGTGCTCTTTTTCCATGTAGTTGCCCTTTTACTTCCTCTATTCTTGGCAATGTAATAGTGGATGCAATATTGATAGAGGGACGTATATATTTATTGTGAACCTGCGGTTGTAAACTTCCATTTATAATAAATTCAACCACCTCCTTTAAACGTCTAAAACCAAAAATGGGGATGCCTTCAATGATAGATGCTTCTTTTATATTTTCAATTGGAATAATTAAGGCACTCAAATTTTCTGCTTTTGCTTTGATGGCCATGGCAAGCGCACCTTTAATGGGATTAATTAGCCCATCAAGTCCTAATTCTCCCATGATCAATAATTGGTCTAATGGTAAAATGGTTTCTAATTGTTCCGATGCTGCTATAAGTCCAATGGCGATTGGCAAATCAAATGCAGTTCCTGTTTTTCTAATATCAGCAGGGGATAAATTAATGAGCACTTTTGTAAGGGGCATGTGATAGCCATTGGCTTTAATGGCACTTTCAGTTCGATCTAAACTTTCTTTAATAGCAATATCAGGAAGGCCAACAATTCCATAGCCTTGACCCATACTTACATTTATTTCAATGGTAATGAGGGTGGCTTCAATTCCAATAATGGAACTGCCTTTAATTTTGATGAGCATATTTTTTGCTCAAAATCTAATGGATAATTATCTAGCAATAGAGGGTATAAATACTATAAAGCGTTTAATAAATCTACTACGCCTTCTCTTTCTAAAATAAGGTATCCAATACGATCCTGACTAATACCTGGCGTAAGATGGTATTGAAAATGAAGTTGCTTGTCTTTTACTGAAGTTTCAAAGTAACTAAATTGAATATTATCATGTTTTTTTAAGCCTTCACTAATTTCATATAAGTGAGTAGATAAAATAAAGATACTGCTTCTTAATTTTTGTAAACCTTCAATAACTTGCGTGCTACATTTCATGGCATCTAAAATATTGGTGCCCTTAAAAAGCTCATCAATCAATACGCAATTCTTTTTGCCATCATTTATTTTTAGCACCGTATTTTTTATTCTTTGCACTTCATTGTAAAAGTAACTTTCTCCTTTTACCACATTGTCTGCAATATTTAAATTGGTAATGAGGCCGTCCATTACGGTAAGTATAATTTTTTTTGCAGGAGCGCCAATGCCAATATGGGAAAGGTATACAACAATACCCATTGTTTTAATAAAAGTGCTTTTCCCTGCCATATTAGCTCCCGTTAAAAACAAAAAGTTTTTTTCAGGAGCGAGGGTAAGATCATTGCCAATGGCATTTTGTACCAAGGGGTGTACTGCTTGCTCAACTTGTAAATAAGGTTTGGAATCCTCTATCCAATTAGGAAATTCAAATTGATAATTGGTATGTGCTTTTGCCAAACTATATAAAGCATCCAAATCATAAAAGTAATCTAAGAGAGATCTTGTATGCGTTTTATAATGGTAAATTAAAAAGTAAGCCATACTTAATACCTCCTGTGGTCCGTTCACTTTATAATTTTTATCAATGGCGTCAAACCTAGGATTAGCAACAAGCTTACTAATATTGATTACTAATTTTTCAATTACCGGGTTGTCATTTATTTTTTCAAACACGGACACCCAGTCTTTTAAATTTTGAATAAAAATGACAAGATGTTCAACCGAATATTTAAGCAAAGAGTAGTCGGCTTTATTCCAAAATTGATACCAGTATGCGCCTGTATAGCTTATTTGAGTAGGAATCGTTTTAAAACTAGTTTCAAAAAACTTTTCAATAATCAAACAAGTGCCATTGGAGATTTTCATGGCATCCACCAGCTCCATATTTTCAATAAATGAGTTAAGTGCAGCTTGTCTTTGTTCAATTAGTTTAAGAGATCCTAATGGTTGATGAAGGTAATTGTCTAAATATGCTTTACCTCCATTTGTTTTGCAAAAATTTAAATGGCTGGCTAATCCAATATTTTCACCATTGTCAAATAGTCCAATATCCTGCAGTGTAATTTTATCAACTTGCATAATGCAATGGTTTATAAGTAGGACTAGTCTCTGTCAAACTGAAGTCTAGCACCCTTAACGGCTTCATTGAATTGACCAGCGTGATACACTAAATGACCATTTACAAATGTACTACTCACTTGAAAAGGGAAACTGGTATTTTCAAGTGGGCTCCAGCCGCATTTGTATAATATGTTTTCCTTAGTAATGGTGTAAGGGGCTTCTTTGACCAACACTAAGTCGGCATGATAACCTTCTCTGATAAAACCACGGTCTTTAATTTGAAAACAAGTAGCCACAGCATGACTCATTTTTTCTACTACTTTTTCCATGCTAATTTTCCCTTCTTTAACATACTTCAACATTAACATTAAAGTATGTTGTACTAAAGGAAGTCCTGCGTGCGCATGTACATAGTCTTCCTGCTTTTCTTCCCAGGTATGCGGTGCATGGTCTGTTGCGATGATATCTAAACGATCGTCTAATAATCCTTCCCATAAAGCTTTTTTATTTTCAGGCGCTTTAATGGCTGGATTACATTTAATTAAATTTCCTAATTGCGCATAATCCTCTGAAGTAAAATGCAAATGGTGTACACAAACTTCTGAAGTAATGCGTTTGTCAGCAAGTGGTCTTAGGTTAGAGAATAATTGTAATTCTTTAGCTGTGCTGATATGTAGAATATGTAGTCGAGTATCAAATTTTTGTGCCAATTGTATGGCTTTCCATGAAGATTCAAAACAAGCTTCCTCATTTCGTATTATTGGATGATCCGAAGGTTCCAAATGTGCTTTTACGGCTTCTAATGCTGCCTTATTCTTTTTGATAATACTTTCTTCCTCACAATGTGTAGCAATTAACAATTCTGATTTGCTAAAAATGTTTTCTAAAATAATAGGGTTATCAACTAATAAGTTTCCAGTAGAGGAACCCATAAATATTTTAACTCCGCAAACCTCATTTTTCTTTTTATTGGTCTTTAAAACTTCCTCTAAGTTCTCTTGAGAAGTGCCCATAAAAAAAGAATAGTTAGCTAAAGATGTTTCAGCGCCAATCGCATATTTTGCTTCTAACAATTCTTGTGTAAAAGTAGGAGGATTGGTATTGGGCATTTCCATAAAACTCGTTACACCCCCTGCTACTGCTGCTTTTGCTTCGGTGTAGATATTGGCTTTATGAGTTAAACCTGGTTCTCTAAAATGCACTTGATCATCAATCACCCCAGGTAATAAAAATTGGCCTGAGCCATCAATTTCAGTCACATTTAAAGGAGTACTAATATTGGGTGCTATCTTTTCAATTCTGCCATTTACAATTAGTACATCGCCATGAATGCTTTTACCTTCATTAACAATGGTGGTATTTTTTATAATGTAGCCCTGCATAAATTAATTCTCTATGTGAATGGTGAAATAAATAAAATTAGAAGTGATTTTATCTAAACTACTAACCAAAGGAAATTTAGGGTCGCTAATTTTTCTCAAATCTCTTAATCCATAACTAAATTTTACTTCAGGAGAGATGGTAGCGTATCTTAAATAAAAACTAGTTCCTAATCCAATTTCATAAGCCATATCTGTACCCTTAATAATATTAGGATAAGATTGGTTGGTATTAATAGTTGCTGTTTTTTCTGCTCCTAAATCAAATCCAAATTTTACACCTGTAATTAAATAATGACGCATAATGTCGGTATATCTAAATGCACTATATCGGTCCGATTGCATTTTAATGCCAAAAGGAACATCTATAATTACAGATGGGATGGAATAAGTTTGCGAGCTAGGAGAATTTGTTCCATCTGTTGCCAATGTGGTATAACTAAAAACATTTCTGTTTCCGGAAATTAAAAGTGTAGGGTTGGTTCTTAATAAAAAATGGTTAGTCAGTTTTATAGTTCCACTCAATCCTAAATTTATATACATGGTTTGAATGGGCTGAATCGTACTCACAGATCCAGTGGGGGGTACTAAAAAGTTGGTGCTTCTTTTAAAGGATAAAAAGCTATTGCTCATACCCAAGCTCATTCCTAAATAATAAGGAAGGTCATCATGATCTGGCTGAAATACCTCATCGGTTTGTGAAAATGCAGCAGATGCAAATCCTAAAAATGCGATTAAAATTATTATTTGCTTCCGCAATAGATACTGCATATTCCTAAACTTAATTTTTGTTGAGCCACTTGTTTAAAACCAGCCTTTTCAAAAATAGTCAAAAAGGCGTTTCCTTCAGGAAAAGCAATGACACTTTTATTTAAGTAGGCGTATGCTTCCTTGTTGCCGGAGAAGATTTTGCCAACTGTAGGCGTAACCCAGTTCATGTAAAAGCTATAAATAGGCTTGAAAAGAAGATTAGTGGGTTGTGAAAACTCTAAAATAACCAACTTACTACCCGGTTTTAGCACTCTATAAATTTCTTTAAGTCCTTTTTCCAAGTCAGCGAAATTTCTTACCCCAAACGCAACCATGGCACCATCAAATTGGGCATCCTCAAAAGGAATATCTGTACTATCCCCTAAAACCAATTGAATTTTATGAGAAAGTCCTTTTTGTTCAATTTTAATTCTGCCATATTGCATCATGCCTTCTGAAATATCCATACCCGTGATGCGCTCTGGATGGATACGCTTATTGGCCATCAAAGCCATGTCGGCTGTGCCTGTTGCTATATCTAATAAATGATGAAGTGGTTGAGTGCCAAATTTTGCAATGGCCTTTTTTCTCCAACCTTGGTCAATACCTAAGCTTAAAAAGCGATTTAAGAAATCGTATCTTTTAGCAATAGAATTAAACATACTCGCCACCTGATCTTTCTTTCCAGCATCGCTCCCAGCATAGGGAACAATTTTATCGTGTTCGAATTGACTCATACTGCAAAGATATTGATTTTGTGGGTTATCTTCGTATCACATGAGAGCTAGGATTTATAAATCTACAGGTAGTTGGTACACCGTAAAATCGGAGGAGGGATTGTTTTATCAAGCACGCATAAAAGGGGTGATAAAATTAGACAATCGAACTTCAACCAATCCGATTGCCGTTGGGGATTGGGTGATTTGTGAAAAAGAAGCCGATCAGCCTACCATCATGATTTCAGACATTTTAGATCGAGATAATTATGTTGCAAGACAATCGCCGCATAATAAAAGACAACAACATATTATTGCCTCCAATTTAGATCAATCTATTTTGTTAGCTACCTTAAAGTCTCCCAAAACTTCGCAGGGATTTATTGATCGTTTTTTAATTTCTTGTGAGGCGTTTCATATTCCCGCAATTATTGTTTTTAATAAATCAGATATCTATGGAGCAAAAGAGATGGCGATTTATGAAATGATGAAAGAAATGTATGAAGCGATTGGCTATCAAGTTTTTTTAATAAGCATTGAAAAAGAAATTGGGTTGGCACCTATCAAAGAATTGTTATTGAATAAAACAACATTGGTAAGTGGACATAGTGGGGTAGGTAAATCTTCTTTTATAAATTATTTATTCCCCGATTTAGATATTGATACACAAGAAGTAAGTGAGTGGAGTGGAAAAGGGATGCATACAACTACATTCGCACAGATGTATGATTTGCCAATTGGAGGTTCAGTGATTGATACACCAGGTATGCGTGAATTGGGTTTGGTGAATTTAGAGAAGGAAGAATTGGCACAATATTTTCCAGAGATGCGTGCAAAAATGAGTGGCTGTCAATTTAATAATTGCCAACATATTAACGAACCAGGTTGTGCCGTGAAAGCTGCAGTGGAAAAGGGTTTGATAACCGAAGCGCGCTTTTTTAGTTACGTGGATTTATGGCATGGTATTGAGACTTACAAATATTAATACCACATTTATTTTCCTATTTTTTATCAGGCGCTTCATTGGCATGCTCAAACCAACTTGCATACTTTACATAATTATTTGAAATACGATTAATCTCTCCATTGATTAATTCCTCGCTTACTGCTTTAACTTTTTTAGCAGGTACACCAGCATAAATACTTCCAGCTTCTACAATCGTTCCTTCCAAAACCACAGCACCTGCAGCAATAATTGAATTTGAATGCACAACACATCCGTCCATCACAATACTGCCCATACCAATTAATACATTGTCATGAATCGTACAACCATGCACCATGGCGTTATGTCCAATGGAAACATTGTTGCCAATATTCGTTGGGTGTTTTAAATAAGTACAATGTATAATAGCACCATCCTGAATGTTTACCTTATTCCCCATTTTAATATAATGCACATCTCCTCTGATAACCGCATTAAACCAAACTGAGCATTCATTACCCATTACCACATCACCCACAATGGTTGCATTGGGTGCTACAAAACAATTTTCACCAAATTGAGGATCTTTCCCTTGAACTGTGAGTATGGTTGCCATAAAAATGCGACTTTTGTACTGCAAATTACGCTGAATGGTAACAATAAACAATAGACAACTCTTTTTTCAACACTTAGCTCAAACCTCGGATAAGCCAATAGGCATTGAAGTGGCAAGGGCTAATGGCATTTATATTCATGACGTAGCAGGCAAAGCCTTTATAGATATGATTGCAGGATTTAGTGTTTGTAATATTGGGCATAGTCATCCAGCTGTAATTAAAGCCATTCAAGAGCAGGTAGAAAAATACATGCATGTAATTGTGTATGGTGAATTTGTGCAAGCGCCACAAGTACAATATGCAAAAGCAATTACGGCATTGTTGCCCGAAAATTTAAATGCTGTTTATTTTACGAACAGTGGAGCCGAAGCGACAGAAGGGGCAATGAAATTAGCAAAGCGCGTAACAGGTCGTACTAAAATAGTTTCTTTTAAAGGAGCTTATCATGGTAGTACACAAGGTGCTTTAAGTGTAATGGGAGATGAGTATTTTAAAAATGCATTCAGACCCTTGCTTCCTGATATTTTACAATTGCGTTATAATAATTTTGAAGACATTGAGCTCATTGATAATACGGTTGCATGTGTATTAGTGGAATTGGTGCAAGCCGAAACAGGCATTACTCCTGCTGATAAAAAATGGATTGCAGCATTGAAAGAAAAGTGCGAATCCTTATGTGCTTTATTAATCATTGATGAAATTCAATCTGGCTTTGGTCGGACCGGAACACTATTTGCTTTTGAGCAATATGGCATTGTGCCAGATGTTTTATTAACTGGGAAGGCCTTGGGTGGCGGCTTACCATTGGGTGCTTTTATTGCAAGTGCAAAAATGATGTCTGCGCTTACGCAAAACCCGGTATTAGGCCATATCACTACATTTGGTGGAAATCCTGTTTCCTGTGCAGCGGGCATGGCAGCACTAACTGTTTTACATCAAAGTGGTTGGATAACTGCGGTGAAAGAAAAGGAAAATTATTTAGTGAATCATTTGCATCACCCTGCTATATTACATCGCAATCATTGTGGATTATGGATGTCGTTGCAATTTGAATCAGCAGCATTGACCAAAAAAATTGCGGCTGCATGTATTGAAAATGGAATCATCACCGATTGGTTTTTATTTGCCGAAGATCGTATTCGTATTGCACCGCCTTTATGTATTACGATTGATGAACTAATAGTAGCGATAGATAAAATAATTGCAAGTATCAATCAGGCTTTAGCCAATTAGCAATCCCCTGTTCGGCAATATTGACGGTATAAAGTTTCGTATTGAGGAATGATGCTTTCAATATCAAATTGCTTTGCTTGTTTTAAAGCATTCTTTTTAAAAGCGTTCAACTTATCTTCGTCCTGTAAAATAGCAATTGCTTTTTCGCTCATTGTTTTGGTATCACCCACAGCGGCTGTGTATCCTGTAACCCCATCAATATTTACTTCGCCTAATCCACCTGCGTCAGAGCTAATCACCACCGCACTTGCAGCCATTGCTTCTAATGCAGCTAATCCAAAACTTTCATATTCCGAAGGCAGTAAGAAAATGTCACTTACTGCTAAAATTTCTTCCATTTGCTCTTGCTTTCCTAAAAAACGCACATCTGATTCTATTCCAAACTGTCTTGCTAAATCCTCGGCTACTGGACGTTCAGGTCCATCACCCACCATTAATAATTTAGCAGGAAGGGCAGCATGAATATTTTTAAAAATTTCCATTACATCATCTATTCTTTTTATTTTTCTAAAGTTAGATGCGTGTACAATAATTTTTTCTCCATTAGGCGCAATCACCTGTCTAAATGCAGCCACCGGTTTTTTATCATAACGATGTAGATCCACAAAATTATTGATGACCTGAATATTTTTACGAATGTCAAAATGCTTCAAAGTTTCTTCTTTCAAATTTTCAGACACTGCAGTAATCGCATCACTCTCATTAATGGAGAAAGTAACTACGGGTTCGTAAGTTTTATCTCTTCCAACTAGTGTAATATCTGTTCCGTGCAAAGTGGTAATTACAGGAACCGATCTGCCCGTTTTTTGCTTCACAATTTGTTTAGCAGTATAGGCAGCTGAAGCATGCGGAATGGCATAATGTGCATGTATCAAATCCAAATCATGATTTAAAATTACATCCACCATGGTACTGGCTAAAGCCAATTCATAGGGTGGGTAATCAAATAAAGGATAAGTTGGCACCCTTACTTCATGATAAAATATATTGGCATGGAAGCCATTTAATCGTACTGGTTGTTGGTAGGTAATAAAATGAATCTCATGACCTTTTTCGGCCAATGCTTTTCCAAGTTCAGTCGCTAACACTCCACTTCCTCCAAATGTTGGATAACAAACAATACCAATCTTCATTTTACTTAAGTTGAATATGCAATTAACAACTAAATATCCGATAAAGTTTAATTATATTTAAGAATTATTTGAATGTTAAAATAACAACTTATGCGTCCATTATTAGTGTTGATTTTTTGTTTGCCATTTTTAGCGCAAGCACAAGTGAATCAAGATAGTATTATGATTAAAAAAATGTCAGATGAAATTATGACCCATGGCAAGGCTTATGATTTATTAAGAGAGCTGACTAAAAAAATTGGAGGTCGTTTGGCGGGTTCTCCACAACAACAAAATGCGACAGTTTGGGGTAAGCGAAATATGGAAGCATTTAATCCTGATAAAGTGTATTTGCAGCCCTGTAAAACACCAAGTTGGCAAAGAGGCGGAAAAGATTTTGCAGCCATTGTGGGTATTAATGGAAAACCAACGATTCAAAAACTTGAAGTATTGGCATTGGGTAATTCATTAGGTAGTAATGGTTTAATTGAAGCAGAACTTTTAGCCGTTGCTAATTTTGATGAATTAGAAAAACGTAAGGACGAAGTAAAAGGAAAGATTGTTTATTTCAATAGTGAGTTTGATCCAACCTTGGTGCAAACCTTTAAAGCATATGGTGCATCTGGTGTGTACAGAAGATCAGGTCCTAGCCGTGCTGCAAAATATGGAGCAGTAGGCGTGATGATTCACTCCTTAAGTTCTGCACCTGATAATGCGCCACATACAGGTGCAATGGTATATGATGAAGCGCAACCAAAAATTCCTGCGGTAGCTTTAGGACCTAATGATGCTAAGGCTTTATATGCGCAAGCAAAAAAAGGAACAGTTCGTGTGCAAATGCAAACCTATGGTTTCTTTTTGCCTGATGCGGATGAAAATAATGTTGTTGCAGAATTAAAAGGCACAGAACATCCTGAAGAAATTATTACCATTGGAGGTCATTTAGATAGTTGGGATGTTAATGAAGGTGCACATGATGATGGTGCAGGTGTGGTGCATTCTATGGAAGTATTACGTGCAATGAAAGCATTAAATTATCAACCTAAGCATACCATTCGTTTTGTATTATTTGCCAATGAAGAAAATGGCGGAAAAGGTGGTGCTAAATATGCCGAGTTGGCGAAAGCTAATAAAGAGAAACATATTTTAGCATTAGAAAGTGATGAGGGTGGTTTTACACCAAGAGCTATTGCAATTACTTGTTCTCCAGCACAATTAGCTCGTTTTGAAAAATGGACTCCGTTGTTAAAGCCTTATGGAACCGAGGTTACACCAGGTGGTGGTGGCGCTGATATTGGACCATTAACAGGGTATGATAAAAATATTATCATGTCAAGCATGATTCCTGATAGTCAACGTTACTTTGATTTACATCATGCAAAAACAGATGTGTTTGAAAATGTAAATAAGCGTGAATTGTTATTAGGCGCAGTAAACATTGCAGCCTTCATTTACTTAGTAGATCAGTATGGCGTGAATTAAATAAAACAGCCCTTAATAAAAATTTAAGGGCTGTTTTATTTTTCGTCTTATGATTTTTCGGCGCCCCCCATAAACGAGGGCGCCGATTTATTAAATATTGGCATCATCGAAGTTAATATTTAAATGCTGAACGAGCTTTCGAGCCACGCGCAGAGCGAGAGAAGCATTTGAAATATTAACGAGACAAATTCATTGAACGTTCTTTGTATAATGTTCTGAAGTAAGGGTCGCGTAGGTCTTTGATAAAACGAATCGCTTCACCAGTACTCTTCATTTCTGGTCCTAATTCTTTGTTCACGCCAGGGAATTTGTCAAAACTAAATACAGGCTCTTTAATTGCGAAGCCGTCTAGTTTTTTCTCCATGGTAAAGTCAGTCAACTTTGCAGATCCCAACATTATTTTTGTGGCAATATTTAAATATGGTATTTGATATGCTTTAGCAATGAACGGTGTTGTTCTTGATGCTCTTGGGTTTGCTTCAATCACATATACTTTATCATCCTTAATCGCAAACTGAATATTTATCAATCCTCTGATATTTAAAGCTCTTGCAATTTTCTCACTATAAAATTCCATCGTAGCAACAATCAATGGAGTCAAGTTAAATGCAGGTAATACTGCATTACTATCACCACTATGAATACCCGCTGGCTCAATATGTTCCATTACACCCATCACGTGAAAAGTTTCACCATCAAAAATGGCATCCACTTCGGCTTCTTGACAACGATCTAAGAAATGGTCAATCAAAATTTTATTATCGGGGATATGTTTTAAGATACTTACTACTGCAGTTTCTACTTCGGCATCATTAATTACAATACGCATTCTTTGACCACCAATCACATAGCTAGGTCTTACCAACACTGGGTAACCTACTTGATTAGCTACCTCAATAGCTTCTTCGGCAGTATAAGCAGTACCATAACTTGGGTAAGGAATATTTAATTCTTTTAACAAGTCACTAAAACGACCACGGTCTTCGGCGATATCTAAACTATCAAATGAAGTACCTATAATTTTAATCCCTCTTTCTGTTAAACGCTTTGCTAATTTTAATGCAGTCTGTCCACCTAATTGTACAATCACACCTTCTGGTTGTTCTAATTCAATAATTTCCCAAAGGTGTTCCCAAAACACAGGCTCGAAATATAATTTATCGGCCATATCAAAATCGGTAGATACGGTTTCAGGATTACAGTTAACCATGATGGCTTCGTAACCTGATTCTTTTACCGCTAATAAACCGTGTACACAACAATAGTCAAATTCAATACCTTGCCCAATACGATTAGGACCACTTCCTAATACAATAATTTTCTTCTTTTTCGATGGGATGGATTCGTTGGAGTTCAGATTGTTGCTCATATGTATAAAATTGGGCAAAAATACATCAGCAAAAGCATTTATACGAATTTTTATGGAAGGGTTTTCCACCAAGTTTACTTATTGGACTTGGCAGAGCTCGTCCCAACGGGTGGTATAGCGTTTACTGCGCTTTTCACTACGCATTTTCCAGTTTTTCTGGGTGCTGGAAGTGCCAAATTTGAGTACGTCATTGCGGTAAGCCGCATTCATATTGTCAATAACATTCATTAGCTTTTTGCGTCTCGCATCGGCCGGGGCAGCAAAGAGGTTGGTTTGTAAAGCGCTATCGGGCACAAAATCACTTACAATCACCCCTGCTTTTTTATACACTTCGCCTTCCTCAAATACGGTTTTTCCAATAGCGACTGCGGCCTTGATAATATCGGGGGTCACATTGCTTGGGTTGTCTAGTAAAGTATATCCATTTACCTGGCTGCCCCGATGGTAGTGTGTGTGGTAGGGTTGAGGGGCCACTTTACGCAGTAAAAATACCTGCACACATTTTGCCGCACTCTGTTGCCTTCTTAATTTTTCACAGCAACGCGTAGCATAAGTAGCGAGGGCTTCTTCAATTTCCTGCCAGCTGGTTACATTGCGACCAAACATGCGCGTGGTAGCGATCATTTTTTTTTCGGTACGCGGTGCTTGCATACTATGACTTTGTAATCCTTTGAGCTCTCTAATTAATTTAATGCCCGTAATACCGCCTAAAATTTTTTTACCCCAACTAAGGTCTTTCATGCTTAATGCAAATGCGGTATGAATACCATACACTTTTAATTTTTCGCTATAGCTATAACCAATGCCCCAAACATCTTCGATAGGTGTTTTTTGTAAAGCGTTTTGTATTTTTTGTGCGCTATCTAAAACCACTACACAATTGGTTTGTATTTTATTTTTTTTCGCCAACCTGTTGGCAACTTTACTGAGTACTTTATTAGGCGCAGCACCAATGGATACCGAAATGCCTGTCCAAGTTTCAATCGTATTTTTTAAATGAATACAAAAATCATACACATCTTTATCTGCAATATGATGTAAGTCTACAAAGGCTTCATCAACCGAATATACCTCTACCTGATCCTTTGGTAGCAAGGATCTCATGGTTTCCATCACACGCCAACTCAAGTCCCCGTATAAATGATAATTAGAGGAGAAAGTGTGTATCCCAAATTTTTTAATGCGCTCTGCTTCCTGAAAATAAGGTGCCGCCATGGCGATTCCTAATTTTTTTGCTTCATCGGAACGAGAAACGATACAACCATCATTATTACTTAAAACAACAATGGGTGCATTTTGTAAAGTGGGTGCAAAAAGCCGCTCACAGGAACAGTAAAAACTATTACAATCAATAATCGCTTGCACAATTTTAAAATTTAATTCGCAGTTAATAATTGGTTACAAACCATGAATTACATAAGTCACTACACCCCATGTTTTATAGTCCTCTAAGTGTTCAATGTTGATAGCACCATACTTTTTATTTTCGGGGAGTAGGGTAACGCTATGTGTTTGCATTTGTAAACGACGCACTAAAAATTCACCATTCAAAATAGCCACTACTACTTTTCCAGATCGGGGAGGAATACTGCGGTCCACAATTAAAGTATCTCCAATATGAATGCCGGCACCCAGCATTGCATCGCTATTGACCCTAAAGAAAAAAGTAGCTGGTTTATTGTGAATCAGTTGCTCATTTAGGTCAATGCCTCTTTCCATAAAGTCGTCCGATGCGGCACCAAAACCAGTGGCATTGGCTTGCACTACTTGGCTGGCTTGGTAGTTTTTATTAATCTGTTGGGTAGCGATTCCCTCGCTTGGGTCCATGTCTATATATTCCATAAAACTAAATTTATTAGCAATATTAACTAAATTATTTAGTATTTTTATGAATATTTTCTAGCGGGCATTTTGTACCTTGGGAGTCAAATTGTGCGCTATGGATAAGCCGTTTTATATTGACCCGAATATTGCAAGAGCAAAAACGATTGATACTAGTTTTTACCTAGAAACCAAATGGTTAGAAGCTTCGAAGGAGCAAATTTTTGCGCCTAGCTGGCAGTATATTGGCCATACTGGTATGGTGGCTAAGGCAGGGGATGCACATCCAATTAAATTCCTAGAAAATTATATTGACGAACCCTTGGTCCTAACAAAGGATGCCGAGGAGCATGTTCACTGTTTGTCAAACGTATGTACGCATCGCGGAAACTTAATGGTGTACGAGCCATGCAGTGCGCAAAAGCATTTGCGTTGTAAATACCATGGTCGCGCATTTCATTTGGATGGAAAATTTATTTCCATGCCAGAGTTTACAGCCGTTGAAAATTTTATTCCAGAAAATAATCACTTGCATCATTTGCAATTGTATCAATGGGGTCCATTGTTATTTACACAATTGAAAAAAGGATTGGGGCCAGAATTATTTTTTAGAGAAATGGAATCCCGTATTGGATGGTTACCTATTAATGACTTAGTGTTTGATGCGTCAAGATCCAATGATTATTATATTAAAGCCAATTGGGCTTTGTATTGTGAAAATTATTTGGAAGGATTTCATATTCCATTTGTGCATCCAGGATTGAGTGCGTTTTTGGATTTTAAAGATTATTCAACCGAAATTTTTAAATATTCAAATTTACAATTGGGTATTGCAAAAGAAGATGAGCATTGTTTTGACATACCTGCGGATCATCCTGATGCAGGCAAGCGTATTGCCGCTTATTATTTTTGGGTATTCCCAAACATGATGTTTAACTTTTATCCTTGGGGATTATCCTTAAATGTAGTCACGCCGATAGATGTGAATAATACAAAAGTGAGTTTCCTAAGTTTTGTATTTGATGCAAGTAAATTAGGCCAAGGTGCAGGAAGTGGTTTAGATACGGTAGAGCAGGAAGATGAAGAAGTGGTGCAGTATGTACAGCAAGGAATTCGTTCACGCTTTTATCATCATGGTCGCTACGCAACACAGCGTGAGCAAGGCACACATCATTTTCATAGTTTGCTCGCAAGTTTTTTAAGCCAATAGTTTATTTAGCCCAACGTACAATTACATTCCAATCATTGCCGGTTTGAATATGGTATTTATCTGCAAAGCTGCCTTGATTTAAGGCAAAAGATAAATCCATTAAACTATTTAAATAGGCAAGTGGTTTGCCAACGCCAACACCACCGAATGTATTTTCAAAAGACATACTACCTGTGTAAACTAATTTTTGCTTGTTGAATATTTGAACAACAATTTCATTTTTTGCATGTGCAATGGCTGTAAATTTTTTCCAATTGTCTTGGTCAATATTCGTCCACAGATTTCCATATTGAATATCTAAAATGGAAATATTTCCTTTTAAAATACCGTTGACTAAACTAGCTTTTTGATAAGTTAATGCAGTGATGGGCTCATTACTTATTTTGCCTACTTGTTCATAACGAATGGTATGTGAAGCGAGCCTTGCAGCAGTATAAGCGTATACATCACGTCCATGAAATGTGTAAGATGCACCAGAATTTTTTCTTCTATTCACCGCTTCATCAATTTCTCTAACTGAATCAATGCCTAATGATTGTGCAATTAAGGTAAGCGTTCCATTATCGGGGGTAACAATATAATGTCCTGTTTTTGTTTTTACCACAACCGATTTTCTATTAGTGCCTACACCAGGATCTACCACGGAAACAAACACAGTGCCCGCTGGCCAAAAAGGTACTGTTTGGTCTAATCGATACGCTGCTTCCCAAATATTGTAAGCAGGAATGTCATGTGTTAAATCGTATAATTTTAAGTTTGGGTCTACGCCACTTGCAACGCCTTTCATTGCTGAAACTGCACCATCTTTGGTACCAAAATCAGTTTGAAAAACAACAATTCCATTTTGTGCATTTAAAGAAATGTTCAGCACCATTATTGCGCAGAGAAGACAAAGTATTTTTTTCATTAAAATTTGAAAGCTAATTTGGTAAATAATCTTAAACCATTGTAGCCCATTTGAACGCCATCCCATGGACCTCCTGTTTCATTATCGCCAGCCCATCCTTTGGCAGCCGGGTTAATAGCGTAATCAGGGTGTACATTAAAGATATTGTCCGCGCCAAAAATGATAGAAGTCTTTTTAGCAACTTGCACATTCATATACAAGTCGGTAGTGAATTTTCCTTTGTAGTTGAAAATTTCTGGCACCAAAGTATTTCCTGTAGGATCTGCATCAGCAGGCACTTGAGGATTAATACCATCACCATTCACTCCAAATCCTGTTAAGGCTACATTACCAAAGTAGGTAACTCTTGCACCAAGCGTAACTTTGTTTTTAGTATAATCAAAGCTTGTAGAAAATTTAGATTTAGGAGCAGAAGCTTTTAAGAAATATTTTTCACGATCATTAAAGAAAGTGTTTGCGTTGTATTCATTTGTATTCAATGCAGCAGGAACATGAATTGCATCAATTGTAATACCTTGGAAGTTGGCTACAAATAATATTTTAAAACGCTCTTTGTTAGAAATTTTCTTTTGATAATCAGCTACTACGTCGATACCTGTATTAGTAGTGTTTACAGCGTTTGCAAAGAATTGTGCAGTTGCAACACCTAAATTAGTAAGCTTAGCAGTTAATGCAGCAGGAAGTGAAGGATCAGAGGCACTAAATAAACCAGACAATACAACACGGTCTTTCATTTGAATGCTGTAACCATCAACCGTAAATGTTAAACCTTGTACGGGTTTCCATGTAAATCCTAAACTAGCATTGGTACTTGTTTCTTGTTTTAAGGAAGGGATACCTGCTAATTTAGTGATAGGGTCATCGTTGTTGGCAATTCTAGATTGAACCAATTGTCCACCAGAGAAAGAAGTTAAAGTATTGCTGAAATATTTTTGTTGTAGAGAAGGAGCACGGTAACCTGTGCTAAATGATCCTCTAAAATTAAAATTATCAGTTGCTTTGTATCTGAAAGAAGCTTTGTAAGTAGCTACTTGACCAAAGTCAGAATAGTTTTCTAAACGAATAGCACCAGTTAATAATAAGTTGTTTGAAGGAGTGTATTCCAAATCACCATAAGCACCGCCTACCCAACGATGAGCGTTCACTTTATCTGCAGGACTAAATCCAGGGAAACCTTGAGAGCCCGGCGCTTGTTGTAATCCGTAACTATTTGGATAAGCATTGTAAGATGCTAATTCACCTTCAAAAATTTTGTATTCTTCGAATCTTAATTCACCACCATAAGAAACTTTAACGCCACCATCATTTACTTTACCAAATTGTTTTGATAAATCTAAATTAGAAGTGTTTTGTAAAAAGCTAAATCCACCATCATCAAAATGTGTTTGAGCGATATTGCCAATATTAGAAGCATTAAATGTGCCATCACCATAATAGTGGAAAATGTTTTGACCAATGCTATTGCTCATGTCCCAATACCATCCACCAGCTGTTTTACCTGAGAATCCTCCAACATAAGAGAAGTCTTTGATATTAGTTTGAATATGAGGATTGTAACTTGTATCTCCTGAGCCTGAAGCAAACATAATACTAGGCACATAAATTAAATTTCCTTTAGCATCTACTGGGAAACGAGTAGGCTTTGCAGACCAGTTTCTTGTGTATGCATAAGCGTCAGAATTCTTTGTATTATAACTGCCAAAAGAATAAAATTTAGTAGTTGCATCAATTGGTAATTCCATATTAAACATTAAGCCATGTGAAGCCATTGAGCCATCGCCAAATCCTTGTCTCCAAGTATTGGTAGGTAAACCATCTGCTGCAGGCGCTTCTCTAAATGTTTTTCCTTGATTGGTATAATCGTAAGAAACATTGATAAACCCTCCTTGCTTTCCTAAATCAAATCCTCTGTTAATAGAAAGGTTTTGAGTAAGACCATCAATAGGGGCATTTGTTAAATAATTATGTTCGTCTTTAACTGAATAAGTATTGTATTTTTTATCATAGTAACCAGCTAAACCAGTAGTTACATTCCATTCGTTAGTGTTTTTCTTTAACACAATATTCATAACACCTGCAATGGCATCAGAGCCATATTGCGCAGATGCACCATCTCTTAAAATTTCAATTCTGTCCACTGCTGATTCAGGAAATCCGTTTAAGTCAACTCCCGAATTTCCACGACCTCTTGTTCCAAATAAGCCTACAAATGCAGTACTGTGTTGGCGTTTACCATTAATCAAAACCAATGTTTGGTCAGGGCCTAAACCTCTTAAAGTACCAATATCAATATGGTCAGCACCATCCGCACCTGATTGTTTATTATAGTTAAATGAAGGAGCTACAAAATTTAAAGTAGAAGTTAAATCCATTCTTGCGGTGTTCACACCTACGTCGGATAATTTAATAACGTCCACTGGTACTGGAGATTCAGTTTTAACACGACCTGCTCCACGGCTACCAACTAAAATAACATCTTGTAAATCGGTAGTAGTTGCATTTAAAACAATATTCAATGCATTATTAGTAGCGGTTACTTTTTTTGATTCGTAACCCACCGAACTAAAATCAAGAGCACTACCAACTTGAGCATTGATAGCGAAATTTCCACTTTTATCTGTGGTTACAACTGTTTTTCCAGCTGCTTTTACAGTAACACCTTCTAATGGAGTTCCTTTATTGTCAGTTACTTTTCCAGATACTTTTTGCGTTTGCGCAAATGAACAAATTGTTAACAGCATCCCGAAAAATAATGCTGTTGAGCGTTTAAAGATTACTTGCATAGTAGTTAAATTGTGCGATGAATTTACCACTTTTTCTCATTTTTTTT